>SCPP01001439.1_pt1 | contig 169796 bp, 134 predicted proteins | sample 6106811 | NCBI WGS metagenome assembly SCPP01 (sample SAMN10720449, study PRJNA508395) | human gut metagenome | isolation source: Participant 2 stool, 15 month | host: Homo sapiens | collected 2018 | reverse complement strand
TCTTCCCTTCTGCATCCATCGGCTACCGCTTCTCCGAAGAAGCCTACTTCGCCCCACTGAAACATATTGTCAGCAATGGTAAGTTGCGTGCTTCTTTTGGCGAAATCGGCAACGAGGCTGTGGGCGACTACATGTTCGAACAATTAATAAGCCAACGGTTGAACAATAAAAGTACCGGCTATATCTATTGGATTGAAAACAATAATGCCAACGCTAATCTCCTGACCATGTATAACATGCCGGATTTGGTATCAAGTACTTTGACCTGGGAGCGTATCCGCACCCTCAATATAGGTCTTGACCTGGGTCTCTTGAATGACGAACTGACTATAGGTTTCGACTGGTTCCAACGTGAGAATCGTGACATGCTGGCACCGGCACAAGTATTGCCGAACACTCTGGGTGCTTCTGCTCCTTATGAAAATGCCGGTACCTTACGTACACGTGGATGGGAGTTGAACTTGAACTGGCGCCATACCTTCGGCGACTTCGACGTATATGCCAACTTCAACATCGGTGACTCCAAGACTAAAGTAACAAAGTGGGACAATGATTCCAAACTGCTCAGCACCTATTACACCGGTAAAACCTACGGTGACATTTTCGGTTTTGAAACCGACCGTTACTTCGAGGAAAAAGACTTCACCAGCCAAAATGCAGACGGCTCATGGAATTATGCAAACGGCATTGCAAGCCAGGCAGGACTGGAATCCGGTAATTTCCATTACGGCCCGGGAGACGTCAAGTTCAAGGATTTGGACGGCAATGGCAAGATTGACGGTGGAAAAGGCACAGCAGACGACCACGGCGATTTGAAAGTCATCGGAAACTCTATGCCACGCTACGAATACAGCTTCCATTTAGGCGGAGCGTGGAAAGGTATCGACCTTGACCTCTACTTCCAAGGTGTAGGCAAACGTGAGGACTGGACGACTTCTTCCCTAAACCTTCCCGCCATGGTACATGCCGACGTAGCCATCTATTCCCACCAAACAAGCTATAACAAAGTGCTTTGAATTCAGACTATACCGCCATTACCGGTTATGAGGTAAATCAAGGCAACCGTTATCCACGTCTTTATCGTGGTACAAATAATAGGAGGTATCCGGTATAGCTAACGGCTGCAACAACTACTATCCCCAATCCCGCTATTTGACAGACATGTCCTATCTTCGTCTGAAGAACGTAACTGTGGATATACCCTTCCGAAAGAGTGGACACGCAAAGCCTACATTGAGAAAGCACGCTTCAGTGGCAGCAACCTCTTTCTGCTCCACTAAAGGGAATGACCTTCCAGTCGACCCCGAAATCAGTACAGGCAATGGACTTACAGCCGGTGGATGGGGACGTATAGCTCCTATTACACGCACACATTCTCATTTGGAGTCCAGGTAACATTATAACAACCTCAAAAACTTAAGAACAATGAAGAAATTATTTATATATGGGGTCACAGCGCTGGCGATGTTAACCGGTTGCAACGATTTGCTGGACAAATCCCCTTGGATACCTTCACGAATACTCCGGCATACTGGAGCAACACCGATAATTTGGATAATCAGTGCAATACTTTTTATAACAACTTTACCGGCTTTGGCAACGGAGCCAGTGGAGGATGGTTCTACTTCAAAACAATAAGCGATGACCAGGTAGATGCAGAAAGCCATAACTGGACTTACACTAACGTGGTCGCATCTTCCACAAACTGGTCAGCCCCTTTCACAGAAATCCGACGCGCCAACTATATCATTGCCGGTGTACAGTCTTCCTCTCTTGATGAAGCAACAAAGGCCCACTATGAAGGTCTTGCACGCATGAACCGTGCGTGGGAATACTATCAGTTGGTCCGTATGTACGGCGATGTGCAATGGATAGACAAAGTTATCGACCCAGCCGACAGCGAAGCCCTCTACGGACCACGCACCGACCGGGATGAAGTGATGGACCATGTGCTGGCAGACATCAATTATGCGTGCGAACACATTACCGCAAACAGCAATCGGCAACGTTTCAGCACCGACATGGCATATGCCATGAAAGCAGACATCACCTTATATGAAGGTACATACTGCAAATATCGCACTCAAGCCGAGAATGGCAAAGCCGCTGATGAGAGCCGCGCCAACAAATACTTGCAAGAATGTGTATCAGCCTGCGAATATCTTATGGCCAAAAACTACTCTCTAAGTAACAGTTACAAAGCCAACTATAATTCTGTCAGCCTGGCAAGCAATCCGGAAATGATTTTCTACAAGCCTTATGCACAAAGTTCGCTAAGGCACTCCACCATTGACTACACAATCAACACAAGTGGTACGCACGGCATTTCAAAGGACGCATTCGACAGTTTCCTTTTCCTTGATGGAAAACCGTTGGCAACAACCTCGAAAAACAAGGACGATGCAGCCGTATTGGATGCAGACAAAAATTACTCTATAAGAGAGGTTTTGGCCGTACGCGACAAGCGCCTGTCCGAAATTCTTGACCCGGTACTTTCTTTCAGAGGCCACGCCTACAGCCGTGCCGGTGTAGCAGCCTTCACCACATCGACCGGTTATGGCATCGCCAAGTATGATAACCCCGAAGAATTGAGTGTAAGCGACCGAAACAACATCGGCTACCAATACACCGACTGCCCGCTCTATTGGATTTCAGTTATTTATCTGAACTTTGCAGAAGCCAAAGCCGAAATGGGTTCTCTCACACAAGACGATCTCAACAACTCCATAAACAAGCTTCAAGCTCGTGCCGGCCTGCCGGCTATGACAACTACTCCAGATGCCGATCCTGCCAATAATATGGGAGTAAGCAATCTGATTTGGGAGATACGCCGCTGTCGCCGTTGCGAACTGATTATGGATAACTGGTACCGATATTGGGATTTAATCCGTTGGCACCAGCTCGACAAATTGGATTCAACCAAGTACCCGAACACCATGTTGGGCGCCAACGTAAGCAATGTGCCTGACTGTGAAGAAGCGACCAAGAACGGATATATAGATGCCTCCGATGCACAAATCCGTACTTATGAAGCCAAACATTATTTCTACCCGATTCCAACTACACAGTTGACCCTAAATAAAAACATGAAGCAGAATCCGGGTTGGTAATCAACTAAAAACAGCATATCGCGCTGTACCTCGTTTGGATTTAATTAAAGCGTTCATACATTCCATGTATCTAAATACAAATGTATGGACGCTTTTGTTATTCCCTTTAAAAGGTGTATAGAAACACGAATAGCACCTTCTAAAAGGAACCATAAATCAATATCATATACTTTCCCTTCGTTCATAACATACTAACAAGAAACATATCATGAAAAAGAAGAACATATTTTTCGTACTACTAATCTGCTTCATCAATAGTAGTTGCAACAAAGAAGAACAAACAGACGAGTTACAAGATAAGGATTTCTATTCTGATGTCACAACACGTGCTTCCTACATAAGCGGTACTATTACGGGCGAAATGAACCCCTATGTTAGTGATGGTTACTACACTTATGATTTAAGTATTCCTATACAAAAACAATCTGTAGGTATAAGAATTTCAGCAGTCGGTGGAGAAGCACGATTCAAAACAAACTACCAAGAACGATTCGAGAGTACATGGGTAACCCAAATTCCAGCAGGAAAAAACCATTTTCCAATAAATGTATTATGGACTAAAGCAGGTAGTAATTCTACCCTGATGGTACGTCCTGAAAAAAGTACAATCGAACTTACCGCAGATCTAAGAAACATCAATGTCAAAATGAAACCTATGCCAATCAATGCCCCTTCAACATTTGAATTGGGAGATACGATAACACTTTGGTGCAATTATTCCATAAACAAAGATACGGGCATAAAGTGGACTTACGATAAAAATCTATTCGCTGAAATCTCTCAAAGTGCATCTGCTACAACAGTAGTAAAAGTTTCAGTATAAAAGACCAACCTCCCGGTTCGAGTGTACAATGGAGTACTACCGGAGGGACAAACCCACAAAACTACATAGGAGATGTTTATACTTGTAAAAACATTAGTTCTACCATTACAATGCCCAGATTATACGCAACTATAGTCTTACCCTCTGGATTCACAATAGAAAAAGAAAGCTATCTCAGACTTTTCAATCCAAATGCTTCTTTTGAAAAAGGGAATTTAGTTCCAGACCAAATCGATGCTGTCAATGCAAATATCACTGTAAGTTTAATGGGATATCCAAATTGGGCCACTAATTTTACTTGGTCATCGACAAACGTCTCTGAAATTTGCATACAAGGGCAATCATGGACATGTATTTCTTACAACTCTTTTGAAGTATGGGATAATGAAGTAGAGATTAAAGTCGCATATCAATCACCTTGTGGGGACTGGTATGAAGTCAGTGAAATGTTCCCAATCGTTCATTAATGATAATACTATAACATATCGCCCTCACAAGCGAAAAAGCACCCGTCCATTTGCTCGTTACAAAAGAAGCTTATATTTGCTTACCTAAAACAAACAGCTATCATGGTACAGCAAGACATACGATGGATACAGCGTTTTCCAACTACCGCAAGGCTTTAGCCAAATTAAGCCAAGCCATGGCAATCATGTCCGAACAATTAGCGTTCAACGATGGAGTGGACGAATTATTGCAGGAAGGCATGATACAGCGTTTTGAATATACCCACGAACTGGCTTGGAAAGTGATGAAGGACTATGCCGAGTATCAGGGGTATACCGACATCCGCGGCTCCCGTGATGCCATACGCAAAGCCCTTGAAATGGGATTGATTGATGACAAGCAATGGATGGAGACTATAGAAGCCCGAAATCTGACATCGCACAATTATGACAACGATGTAGTCTCTGAAATCTATGAAAACATCACAAACTTCTATTTCCCCCTATTCTGCAGATTTGAAGAGAAAATGCAATCCTTGAATACACCATCCTTATTCGATTGAGCTATGTACGGATTGACCGACAATGAACTGGAAAAGCTATGCAATCTCTTCCGGAAACATGAAGAAATAGAGCAGGCTGTTTTGTACGGCTCACGAGCCAAAGGAAATTTCAAGCCTTTTTCCGACATAGACATCACGCTGATGGGAGACAGACTTACGTATAATACTTTAAGCAGCCTTTCCGATGAAATAGACGACCTGCTTTTGCCTTACAGCGTAGACCTTTCCATCTATGGCAAATTAAAGAATGCCGACCTTTTGGAACATATACACCGTATGGGAATACCCATATTCAGCCGCCCATCAAACTAAACTAAATTTCACACATCCACCCTCACCACCCTCACCTTTCGCACGCATCGCCCTATTCATCGGCATTCAAGAGGTGGGTGAGAGCAAATTTAAAAAGTGAGGGCAAAATTTGCCCTCACCACAAGATTTCTTCGTTCAAAGTTATAAGTCACTCATTCTTACCGTAATATCCTGAAACGGGTACATAAATCGGTTGCAGCATTGTTCCCTCATTCTTCAACTTTCCTTCGGTGCGCAGCCGACGGATATGCCGCATGGCAGTAGTACGCATCATGCCGCAAACGCTTTGAAAGTCATTCCGTGTCATAAAAGGGCGAGTGGCGAAATAGTTGGTCAGCCGACGGTCTATCTCTTTATCCGTCAGTTTAGCCGAATGCTCGTTTGCCTTCAAAACCTTTGCCTTGATGGTACCAATTTCATTTTTCAGTTTCTGGTCGGCACGAAATTTCACACCCGCCATCTTCACCTTCGTCAACTTACGCTTGGTAGCAGCCACTACCGGTTCGGTCGTGGTGAGCGACACGCGAAAGTAGCCGATGCCGTCGAGATGCACCTGCCTTCCTTCGGCAAGTTCCCTGCCCATGACGTGCGACACAGCATCGAGCACAGCCGTCACATCGGTTTCTGTCAATGAGCAACGTGCCTGGATGTCCCGCCGCAATTCATCGGTAGACCTGCTCCCATTTAGGCGGAGACGGGGATGAAGGATTTTATCTTCCGGAGATTTGTCGTACGAGTCCGGATTCTCGTACCAATCAAACAAAATAGCCATAGTTCAAACTGCGTTAAAGGGTTACATTATACGATAAAGCACTGCACGGAACACGTGCGAAGTACGTACGCAGTCTGTTGAAGTACAAAGGTTATATCACAGCCCAGCCCGTGAGCAGAACCGTTCACTGTAGTGAGCTGCTCCGTTCACTAATATGAACAAGAAAGACCACTTTAGTGGACTGTTCATAAACTCTGGTGTAAAAGTAGACAAAACTATGGGGATAAGCAAAGAAACAAACACCTTTTATAAAGAAACATATAGACATTCCACCCCAAAGAAGCCAATCGGAAATAATCCTTGAAAAGCTTGTATCCCCTTTCCCGGCGTATCTTTACAAGAATATTACATACACGATAAAGAATGAAAATCACACTGATCAGAGAGGAACGCGAAAGCGGAAAAGAGGCCGTCAGCACACAAGAAACGGACATGTTGATGGAAAAGCTGAAAACCGAGAACAAGACCGGATACATTACGGAGCTGCGTAGCATCATCCCGCATTTGAAAGGGACCAACGCCCGATATGAGCATATCGACAGACTGCCGCGTCTCTATCCCGCCGTAGAAATGACCCGCACCAAAGCAGGAGAACATCGGATAAAGACCTACAACGGGCTGATACTACTGGAAGTAAACAATCTGGCCGGGGTGGCCGAAGCCGAACTGGTGAAACAACAAGCCGCCCTGCTGCCGCAAACCTTTGCCGCCTTCTGTGGCTCCAGCGGACGAAGCGCCAAAATATGGGTACGCTTCACCCTGCCCGACGGAGGGCTTCCAAAGAATGAAGACGATATCGCCTTATTCCACGCCCACGCCTACCGCCTGGCAGTGAAGTGCTACCAACCCCTTCTCCCTTTCCCCATCACCCTCCAGGCTCCTTCACTCCTACAAAGCTGCCGGATGACCGTGGACGAACAGCCCTATTATAGCCCCACCGCCGTGGCCTTCTGCCTGGAACAGCCCTGCGCCCTGCCCTCGGAAGACAACTACCGCCAACGGAAACAGCAGGAAAGCAATCCGTTGCTGAGAATGACTCCCGGCTACGAAGTGGCGGACACATGCAACCTGCTCTTCGAGGCCGCCCTCGACCGCGCCTTCCGCGATTTGGACAACTGGCGACAGGGCGACGACCTGCGCCCGCTGCTGTCCCGCCTTGCCGAACATTGCTTCAAAGCCGGCATTCCTGAAGAAGAAGTGGTGCGCCAGACACTGATGCACTACTACCGAGAGGCAGACGAACCCCTTGTACGCCTGACGCTGCATAACCTTTACGGGGAATTGAAAGGCTTCGGCACCCGCAGTAGCCTAAACAAAGACCAGGAAACAGCTTTCCGGCTGGAAGAGTTCATGAAACGCCGCTACGAATTCCGCTACAACACCGTGCTTGGCGACTTGGAATACCGGCAGCGCGACTCCATCCACTTCTACTTCCAGCCTGCCGACCAGCGCGTACGCAGCAGCATCGCCATGAAGGCACTGAAGAGAGGTACGTGTGTGGGACCGCGACATCACCCGCTTCCTGTCTTCGGACTACGTGCCGCTATACAACCCCATCGAAGAATATCTCTATAACACCGGACGCTGGGACGGCAAAGACCGCATCCGCGCATTGGCCGACCTCGTGCCCTGCCACAATCCCCACTGGAGGGAACTGTTCTACCGGTGGTTTCTTGGCATGGTGGCACATTGGCGGGGAATCGACAAACAGCACGGCAACAATACCTCGCCCCTGCTCGTAGGTCCGCAAGGTTACCGCAAAGTACTTTCTGCCGTATCCTATTGCCACCGGAACTGCGTTTCGGCTACACCGACAGTATCGACTTCAAGAGCAAGCAGGAAGCGGAGCGCAGCCGCTTTTTCTGATTAACATCGACGAATTCGACCAGATAAACGCCAATCAGCAAGGCTTCTTGAAGCACCTCCTGCAAAAACCGGTTGCCAACCTGCGAAAGCCCTACGGTACCACTATTCAGGAAATGCGCCGCTATGCCTCCTTCATCGGGACCAGCAATCTGAAAGACCTGCTGACCGACCCGTCGGGAAGTCGCCGTTTCATCTGCATCGAAGTGACCGGTCCTATCCAGACAAACGTCACTATCAATTATCACCAGCTCTATGCCCAAGCCATGCACGACATCATGAAGGGTGAACGCTACTGGCTGGACGACACTGACGAAGCAATCGTAAAGGAGTACAACCGGGAATTCGAGCGGGTAGACCCATTGGAAGAACTTTTCCTTTGCCATTTCCGTGGCGCGGAGGAGAGCGAAGAAGGCGAATGGCTCACAGCCATGCAGATTTTCAACGACCTGCAACAGAAAACGAGGGATAAGTTGGCCATCAACCGGATAGCAGCTTTCGGGCGCACGCTCCGCAAGCTGGACATCCTCAACAAGAAATCGAACCGGGGAACACTTTATCATCTGGTAAGAATAGAAGAATGAACCGGCACTCCCACCGATTGTACCAAAGTGAGGGCAAACTTGGCCCTCACTCTTTTTATAAAAAGTATTTCCGTACGCAGCTGATGCAGTTCAACCATTATTTAATAAGGTGAACAGTTGACTATTTGCAAATTATGATTGATAATACTAAAAATACCCAAATAAGTGTTTTTGATATTAAAATAAAACGTATCTTTGTTGCAAACAACGTCCTCCTTAATAATACTATTATGAAGAAACTGCTGCTTTTAGCCTTTGTGCTATGTAGTTCTTTACTGTGCCGGGCACAAGAAGAACGAGTTATTTTAGGTGATGAACAGACTTCCGAGTATTTTCCAATCCTAAAAGATAAACGAATTGCCATATTCTCCAATCATACTGGAATGATAGGAGACAAGCATCTGCTGGACATTCTGCTGGAAAACAAGTTCAATGTAGTAGCCATTTTCTCCCCTGAACACGGTTTCAGAGGAGATGCCGACGCAGGCGAACACGTGTCCAGCTCGGTAGACAAGAAGACCGGAGTACCTATCCTCTCGCTGTACGACGGGAAATCCGGAAAACCAAGCGAAGCATCCATGCGCAAGTTTGATATCCTTGTGGTAGACATCCAGGATGTAGGCCTGAGATTCTATACTTATTATGCCTCTATGTGCCGGCTGATGGACGCTTGTGCAGAATACAACCGCAAGGTGCTGATACTGGACCGCCCCAATCCGAACGGACACTACGTGGACGGCCCGATACTGGACATGAAATATAAATCCGGTGTAGGTTGGCTGCCGATTCCCGTGGTGCACGGCATGACGCTGGGCGAACTGGGCCTGATGATAAACGGCGAACGCTGGTTGCCGGCGTCACGCACTTGCGACCTGACCGTCATTCCCTGCAAGAACTATACGCACCAGACCCTATACAAGCTGCCGATTCCCCCGTCCCCCAATCTGCCGAACATGAAGTCCATCTATCTGTACCCCTCGACCTGCTATTTCGAGGCCACTCCGGTCAGTCTGGGAAGAGGAACCGACCTCCCCTTCCAGGTCTACGGGCATCCCAACATGACGGGCTACAGCTACAGCTTCACCCCGCGCAGTGTTCCCGGAGCCAAGAATCCGCCCCAGCTGGGCAAGCTTTGCCACGGCGTGAACCTGAGCAACATGAGCGACGAGGAAATCTGGAAACGCGGTATTGACTTGAGTTACGTGATAGACGCTTACCGGAATCTGAACATGGACGACCACTTCTTCCGTTCCTTCTTCGAACTGTTGATAGGCACCGACTACGTGCGCAAAATGATAAAGGAAGGGAAGAGCGCCGAAGAAATCAAGGCAAGATGGAAAGACGACGTAGAGAAATTCAAGGTACAGCGCAAGCCCTATCTGCTCTACGAAGAATAAAGACATGTACAATTCACTATTTACAATGTACAATTTCAGAGAAGGTACAATTCAAAAGTAAATGGGAAGGTACAACAGTTTATACTAAAGAAACGCCGCATGGTAAATTGTAAATTGTAAATGAACAAATTGTAAATAAACATTATGACTCCACTATCCGTAATCATCACCATAGCCGCCTACTTCGCGATACTGTTCACGGTATCCTATATTGCAGGAAGGAAGGCAGACAACGCCGGCTTCTTTGTAGGTAACCGCAAGTCATCCTGGTATGTCGTGGCGTTCGCCATGGTCGGTTCCGCCATTTCAGGTGTGACCTATGTATCTGTACCCGGCATGGTTGCCGCCAGCAGCTTCGGCTATCTGCAAATGGTGTTGGGCTTCATTGCCGGACAGCTCATCATAGCCTATCTGCTGGTACCGCTGTTCTACAAAATGAACCTGGTATCCATCTACGAATATCTGGAGAACCGTTTCGGCATGTCTTCCTACCGCACGGGTGCCTGGTTCTTCTTCATCTCCAAAATGCTCGGTGCCGCTGTCCGTCTGTTCCTCGTATGCCTGACGCTGCAACTGCTGGTATTCGAACCTTTCGGACTGCCTTTCCTGCTGAACGTGGCCATCACGGTGGCACTGGTCTGGTTGTACACTTTCCAGGGTGGCGTAAAGTCTCTTATCTGGACAGACTCTCTGAAGACATTCTGCTTGGTGGTGTCGGTCGTACTCTGCATCTGGTATATCGCTTCCGACCTCAATCTGTCATTTACCGGTATGGTAAGCACCATTGCCGACAGTGACATGTCCCGCATCTTCTTCTTCGACGATGTGAACAGCAAGCAGTACTTCTTCAAGCAGTTCCTCGCCGGTGCCTTCACCATGATTGCCATGACCGGGCTGGATCAAGACATGATGCAGCGCAACCTGAGCTGCAAGAACTTCAAGGACTCACAGAAGAACATGATTACCAGTGTCATTTCGCAGTTCTTCGTCATCCTGCTTTTCCTGATGCTGGGCGTGCTGCTCTACATCTTTGCCGCCAACCAGCAGATTGCGGTGGAGAGAGTGACGAACTGTTCCCGCTGATTGCCACCGGCAACTATTTCCCTGCCATTGTGGGCATACTGTTCATCATCGGCCTGATTTCTTCTGCCTATTCAGCCGCAGGCTCGGCACTCACCGCGCTGACCACTTCCTTCACCGTAGACATTCTGGGAACGAAAGGCAAGTCGGAAGAGACGGTTGTGAAGATGCGCAAGAAAGTGCACATCGGCATGGCGGTTGTTATGGGAATCACCATTTTCGTATTCAATCTTCTGAACAACACCAGTGTCATCGATGCTGTATATATCCTGGCAAGCTATACCTACGGTCCTATCTTGGGTCTGTTTGCTTTCGGCATCTTCATGAAACAACAAGTGCGTGACAAGTACATCCCGCTGGTTGCCATCGCCTCCCCGGTTCTCTGCTTCATTCTGCAGAAAAATTCCGAAGCCTGGTTCGGAGGTTATCAATTCAGCTACGAGTTGCTGATTTTCAATGCACTGTTCACTTTCATCGGTCTCTGTCTGTTGATTAGGAAAGATAAAAGAACAATTAACTTAATACATCATCTATGAACGTAAGACGTCAGTTTTACTAAGTTTGCTTGCCGCCTCCCTCTTCCCCAATGGGGAGGTGCGCAAGAACTTCCGACGGATGTCCGCCAGGAAATCGGAAATTCCTGGATACCACCGCACGGAAGAAGTTTCCGTAGGACGTATCAGCATCGACTCAGTGGCCGTGGAAGGAAATACGCTGCAACTGTTTGCCAACATGAACTGTGCCTATATTCGCTTTCCGCGAGGACAATGTAGCCGAAATATACCAGGGCGTAAGTGCCCTGCTACCGGCGGAGTTTACCAAATACAAGCTGCAAATCCGTACCAACAAGCGCAGCATCGAAGAACTGGTTCCCCAAGTCCTGCGTAGTAAAAGACAAAGACGAAGACATTCAATCCCGTCGCTTCCAAGCCTTTAGTTACCGACATTTCCGCCCCTACACCCCTACCAACGGCTTGCAGAACCGGCACATCGCCCTATGGCAAAGCCACGGCTGGTACTACGAGCCGAAACTCGACCGTTGGGAATGGCAGCGTGCACGTATCTTCCAGACCGTGGAAGACCTCTACACCCAAAGCTACGTATTGCCTTTCCTCGTGCCGATGCTGGAAAATGCCGGTGCCAACGTGCTGCTTCCCCGCGAACGCGATTGCCAGACGGCAGAAGTCATCGTAGACAATGACGGTTGCCTGACCGGCCGTTCCGTCTATACAGAAAATTCCGGTGACAAGCTCTGGAGCCAGGGAGCAGGACAAGGCTTCGCCCACCTGCCCCCAATACATAGACTTTGAGAATCCTTTCAAGGAAGGCACTTACCGCGCTATAGAAACCATCAAGAAAGGAAACGCAAGCACCGCCGAATGGATTCCCGAAATCCCTTCGACCGGACAATACGCCGTATACGTCTCTTACCAAACCTTGCCAAACAGCGCGGACGATGCCCTTTACACCGTCTATCACAAAGGCGGCACCACGCAGTTCAAGGTAAACCAGCAAATGGGAGGCGGCACCTGGATTTACCTCGGCACCTTCGGCTTCAATGCCGGTCGGAACAATGAATGCAAAGTCGTTCTGAGCAACCTTTCCTCCAAAGTAGGAAGAATCATCACCGCCGACGCCGTGAAGATTGGCGGCGGTATGGGGAATCGCCCGCCGCATCTCCAACGAGGGCGCTACGGAAAACCTGAAAAGCTCCGACACCCGCAACCTGCAAAACACCCATACAGGCAACATCCAAGACCGTGTAACCTATTCTCCATTGTCCACTATCAATTATCAACTATCTAACTATCCCCGTTTCTGCGAAGCCGCCCGCTACTGGCTGCAATGGGCAGGCATACCGGACAGCGTATATTCAGAAAGCAACGGAAAGAACGACTATACCGACGACTACAAATGCCGTGGTATCTGGGTGAACTACCTTTCCGGAGGCTCTGCCGTGAATCCGACGGAGAGAGGGCTGAACATCCCCGTCAACATGGCCTTCGCCTTCCACCCGATGCAGGAACTACACTGAACGATTCCATCATCGGGACACTCGGCATCTACTATACCAACGCCTACAATGAGAATTCGCCAACGGAGCATCCCGCTACTTGAGCCACGACCTGACAGACTTGATTCAGTCCAACATCGTGCGTGACGTGCGTACCCTCTACGAACCCCAATGGACACGCCGGGGCAAATGGAACCAATCCTACTATGAGGCCCGTGTACCCCGCGTACCTACCATGCTACTCGAACTACTTTCCCATCAAAACTTTGCAGACATGCGCTACGGACTGGACCCGCGTTTCCGTTTCACCGTAAGCCGCGCCATCTATAAGGTATGTTGCAGTTCCTCTGCTCACAATACCATGGATTATGTAGTGCAACCGCTACCGGTAGACCACATGGCCCTGCCGGTGAAAATGAAGTGGAACTGACCTGGCGACCCGTAGCGGATGCGTTGGAACCGACTGCCATAGCAGAGAAATACATTGTCTATACCCGCATCGGCGACGGAGATTTCGACAACGGAGTATTGGTGGACGGCAACAGTTACCGCACCACTCCCCGCCGGCATGGTGTGCAGCTACAAGGTTACCGCTGTCAACAAGGGCGGTGAAAGTTTCTTCCGAAATTCTTTCTGCCGGACGGGCGTTCAATTCAAAGGTACCGTATTGGTGATAAACGGATTCGACCGTATCAGTGCCCCTGCCGACTTTACGGCACCCCGCCGACACCCTCCTTGCCGGATTTCTGGATGAGCAGGACCACGGGGTCCCTATATCCGGGACATCAGCTACATTGGCAAGATGAAGGAATACCGCCGTTCCATTCCTGGATGGACGACGATGCCTCCGGTTTCGGCGACAGCTATGGGAACTACGAAACTCAAGTGATTGCAGGAAATACGTTCGATTATCCTGCCATACATGGTGCCGCTATCCTGAAAGCGGGATATTCGTTTGTATCGGTTAGTAATGAAAGTCTCTCCCCCGTAGGAAAGGGAGAGAAGAATACTCCAGTGGATATGAGGGAGTATAGGTATGTGGACTTGATACTTGGGAAGCAATGCCAGACCAAGATGGGACGGGGAGGCGTAAAACCGTTGGAGTTCAAGACTTTCAGCAAACCGATGCAGGAGGCTATTGTGGCTTATTGTAAGCAAGGTGGAAATATCTTTGTTTCGGGCGCTTTTGTAGGAACGGATTTATGGGACAACCGCCTTGCAACTGCCGACGAAGCCGACAAGAAATTTGCGATGGAAGTACTGAAATATAAGTGGCGTGTGGGACAAGCGGCTACAATGGGTAAGGTGAAAAGCGTAGCTTCTCCGTTCCCCGCCCTTTCAGGAAACTATACCTATCACAATGAGCTGAATGCCGATTCGTATGTGGTGGAATCACCGGACGCCATTGAACCGGCAACCAAAGATGCACACACCGTAATGCGGTATTCTGAAAACAACCTGAGTGCCGGTGTGGCCTACCAGGGCGACTACAAGACTTTTGTATTGGGATTCCCTTTTGAATCCATACGTACTGATTCTGAAAGAGAGGCACTCATGAATGCTGTGCTGACATTCTTCAACGACAACAAATAATATCAACCAATCATCATCTATGAACAGAAGACTGTTAATAATTGTCCTGATGGCTTGCCTGCTCCCCCTGGGGATGCAGGCACAGCAAGGGACATTCCGTTTTGCCCAACTGACAGACATTCATCTGACCCCGAACAATCCGAATCCCACTGAGGACTTGCTGCGTTCCATAGCACAGATTAATGCCACCGACAGTATTGACTTTGTCCTGGTGACGGGCGACCTGACCGAAGAAGGCGACCGTGCCACCATGGAAAAAGTGAAATCGTGCCTTGACTTGCTGAAAGTACCCTACCACGTAGCCCTTGGCAACCATGAAACGAAATGGAGCGACTCCGGCTGCACCGCTTTCGGAGAAATCTTTGGCGGCGAACGCTTCGAGTTCGAGCATAAGGGATTCCTTTTCCTCGGCTTCAACTCCGGTCCGCTGATGCGTATGGCCTACGGGCATGTAGTGCCGCAAGATATCCGTTGGATGACGGAGGAAATGGAGAAAAATGGCAAAGACAAACCGGTGATACTTGTCACCCACTACCCGCTAATGGACGGGGATGTGGACAACTGGTATGAGGTGACGGATGCCGTCCGCCCTTACAACGTGCGCCTGTTTATCGGCGGGCATTATCACAGCAACCGGGATTTACGTTATGACGGCATTCCGGGCGTACTGATGCGCAGCAACCTGCGCGACAAAGAAGGAAAACCGGGTTATGGCATTTACGAAGTAACCAAAGACTCCATCCGTGTATACACGCAACGTATCGGCGAGCCTAAGAAGCAATGGGCTGCCTTCTCGCTGGCCGGGCAATATTACGACCGCAATGGAAAAGCGGAGAAATATCCCGACTTCTCGGTCAACAAGGAATATCTGAAAGTAAAGGAACAATGGATGGTACAGACGGGTGCAGGCATTTACTGCTCGCCCGCCGTAGAAAAAGATAAAGTGTTCGTAGGAGACGATATGGGACGGCTGACAGCCTACGCCCTGAAAAACGGCAAAAAGCTATGGAGCTTTGAATCCGGCAAACGTATTGTCGGTACTCCGGCCGTAAGCGAAGGTATCGTTGTATTCGGGTCTGCCGACCGCCACATCTACGGATTGAATGCCAAAGACGGCAACCTGCTCTGGACGGTAAGAGCTGCCGAACCGGTACTCGGAGCCGTGACCATCGCAGACGGTACCGCCTACATCGGTGCCAGTGATGCCACTTTCCGCGCCACAGACATCCATACAGGAAAAGTAATCTGGACCTACACCGGCGTGAAGGGCTACATCGAAACCAAGCCGTTGGTGACGGAAGACAAGGTCATCTTCGGCGCATGGGACAATACACTGTATGCCTTGAACAAGACTGACGGACGTGAGTTGTGGAAATGGACGGGCGGACTGACCCGCATGCACTTCTCTCCTGCCGCCGTATGGCCGGTAGCTGCCGACGGCAAAGTATTCATTACCGACCCGCAACGCGCCATGACCGCCATAGACATCCATACGGGCAATACCGTGTGGCGCACCTTCCAGTCCATGGTGCGCGAGACCATCGGACTTTCCGAAGACGGTGAACGTATCTATAGCAAAACGATGAACGACAGCATTGTTTGCTATGCAGCTCAAGGAGATACTCCGCGGGAGTTGTGGGCAACCAATGTAGGTTTCGGTTATGAGCATGCCCCCTCCATGCAAGTGGAAAAGAGGGGGTAATGTTTGGCAGTACCAAAGAAGGACTTATCTTCGCACTGGAAGGAAAAACAGGCAAAGTACTGTGGAAACATAAAATAGGAAATTCACTCATCAGTACCGTAGTTCCGTTGAACGGCCACGAAGTTCTATTCACGGCAACCAGCGGGGAAGTGGGACTTCTGAGAATTAAAATTGAGAATTAAAAATTAAAAGATATATCATGAATAAAATCAGTTGCTTTCTTCCCTACGCAGGAAAAGAACAAGTAGAAAAAACAGTGAATAGCCTACAGGCGACAGGACTTATAGAAGAAATCCGGTTAATCACGACCGATGCCACTCTGGAATCGCTCCCGGACTGCGAAATATTGTTTGTTGACATGCCCTACAGCAGTGCAACTCTCAAAGCTATTGCTAATGCAGCCAAGGGAGAATACACATTGCTTTATACCAAAGAGACTACGCTCGAAATGGGTATGTTTGCACTGGAACGTATGATACACATCCTTGAAGATTCAAGCGCCGGTATGGTATATGCCGACCACTACCAAATAGCAGACGGCAAGCAGAGCAACGCTCCGGTAATCGACTACCAATTCGGTTCCTTGAGGGATGACTTCAACTTTGGCTCCCTGCTCCTTTTCAACACCGAAAAACTAAAGGAAGCCGCCGGACACATGAAGTCTGACTACAACTTCGCCGGACTTTACGACCTGCGCTTGAAATTGAGCCAACATTCAAACTTGGTACATATCAACGAATACTTATACAGCGAGGTGGAAAACGATACCCGCAAGAGCGGCGAAAAGATTTTCGACTATGTAGACCCCAAAAACCGTGACCGCCAGATTGAGATGGAGCAGGCATGTACCGAACATCTGAAAGAAATCGGGGGATATCTGGCACCGGAGTTCAAGAAGATTGAGTTCTCTGCCGGTAACTTTGAGTATGAAGCTTCGGTCATCATTCCGGTGCGCAACCGTATCCGTACCATCCGCGATGCCATCAAGTCGGTACTGATGCAGAAGACAGACTTCAAATATAATCTTATCATCATCGACAACCACTCCACAGACGGCACAACGGAAGCCATCGACGAATTCAAGGACGACGAACGCCTCATCCATATCGTCCCCGAACGCAACGACCTCGGTATCGGCGGTTGCTGGAATGTAGGTGTACACCACCCCAAGTGTGGCAAGTTTGCCGTGCAGCTGGACAGCGACGACGTATACAAAGACGAAAACACACTCGCCATCATGGTACGCGCCTTCTACGAACAGAACTGCGCCATGGTGGTAGGCACCTATATGATGACGGACTTCAACATGAACATGATTGCTCCGGGCATCATCGACCACAAGGAATGGACTCCGGCAAACGGACGCAACAACGCCCTCCGCATCAACGGTCTGGGTGCCCCGCGCGCCTTCTATACCCCGGTACTGCGCGAAGTGAAAGTACCCAATACCAGCTATGGCGAAGACTATGCACTGGGACTGAACTTCTCCCGCCAGTACCAGATAGGACGCGTGTACGACGTGGTCTACCTCTGCCGCCGCTGGGACGACAACTCCGATGCCTCACTGGACATCGTGAAAATGAACGGACACAACCTCTACAAAGACCGCATCCGTACCTGGGAACTTCAGGCACGCATAGCGATGAACAAAAACAAGTGATATGAATCAAACGATACACCATCTTCTGACTGGACAATTGGCATCCTGGGAGACGGCACGCAACAACTATGCCGCCCTCTCCGGTGTGCGGGTGAAAGAGCTGAATGTAAACGGGATACTTTATAAGGTACAGTTCAACCCCGCACGCATCGTTTCCTCCGGTGCCAAAGTGGATGCCAAGTCCATCCTGGAACGGAAATGCTTTCTGTGCCCGGCCAATTTGCCGCCGGTACAGAAAGGTATCCCGTTCGGAGGACACTACAATATTCTGGTGAATCCGTTCCCCATCTTCCCCGCCACCTGACAGTACCGGAACTGGCACATACCCCTCAACGCATAGCCACCCGCTTCACCGACATGCTGGAGCTGGCCGAGGCGCTGACGGATTACACCATCTTCTACAACGGTCCCAAATGTGGTGCTTCCGCCCCCGACCATGCTCATTTCCAGGCAGGAAACAAAGGGTTCATGCCTATTGAAAAGGACTGGCGCGGACAGACTGCCGGGAAAATAGCCGATTATAGGAAAGCAGCACTGTGGTATCTTGACGACGCTCCCCGTGCCACACTTGTGATTGAATCCACCTCCAAAGAGGACGCGGCAGACTTGTTCGACATCATTTACCGTTCTCTGGACGTGAAACCCGAAGAAGACGAGCCGATGATGAACGTACTGGTCCTATACGAGGACGACCGTTGGGTGGTCTTTGTCTTCCCGCGCGAGAAACACCGCCCCGCCTGCTATACTGCCGAAGGAGAAGCCAATCTGTTGAGCAGCCCGGCATCCGTCGACTTGGGAGGTGTCTTTATCACCCCCGTAGAAAAGGATTTCTTGAAAATCACTGCGGAAGACGTGGCGCAGATATTAAGTGAAGTATGCCTCTCTGCCACAGATTTCCACAAGGTACGGCAGCGTATCAGGGAAAAATATGACTTCTGAAATCCAAGAACTCTAATTTTAAAGAAATACCATTATGAAAGAGCCCAAAGTACAAGTAGGCATTCTGTTTGAACCGCAGATAGAATTCGTTTTGCTGAATCCGTATCGCATGGACGGAACGGAAGTCAGCGGCAAGCAGGTAGTGACCTACGACGAAGGCAAGATTCTCTGGAATGGACGCCGGTATGACGAACTGCTGTTTGAACCGCAACACGAGCAGACCGATGCCTTCGAACTATTGGACGTTACCATCGGCATCAATTTCCATTGGGAGCGCAAGGAAGACCAGCGTTTTCTGGGTGCTCTCAAAATCATCGTTGAGAATGGAAAGCTCACCGGCATCAACGTCATCCATGTAGAAGATTATCTGACCAGCGTCATCTCCTCCGAGATGAGTGCCACCGCTTCTCTGGAGCTGCTCAAGGCACACGCTGTCATCTCCCGAAGCTGGCTACTGGCACAAATACAAAGAATAAGGAAATCACCGAAGCCCAAGCTAACTACTCGGCCTTTACGCAGACCGACGAAGAGCTGATTCGCTGGTACGACCGAGAAGACCACACACGTTTCGATGTATGCGCCGACGACCATTGTCAACGCTACCAGGGCATTACACGTGCCTCTACCGATATTGTGAAACAAGCCATCTCCGCTACCCGCGGCCAGGTACTGACATCTGATGGTAAGATTTGCGACGCCCGTTTCTCCAAATGCTGCGGCGGTGCTTTCGAGGAGTTCCAATACTGCTGGGAAGACATCAAATACCCCTATCTTGCCCAACAACGAGACAGCAAAACGCACGCCACACTGCCCGATTTGACGCAGGAAGTCGAAGCGGACCGCTGGATTCGTACCTCCCCCGAAGCATTCTGCAACACCACCGACAAGAAAATCCTCTCGCAGGTACTCAATAACTATGACCAGGAGACTACGGACTTCTATCGCTGGAAAGTGGAATATACCCAGGAAGAGCTTTCAGCCCTCATTCTGAAACGTTCAGGCATTGACTACGGACAAATCATCGACCTTATCCCCATAGCCCGCGGAACCAGCGGACGCCTCTGGAAACTGAAGATTGTGGGAACCAAACGCACACTCACCATCGGCAAGGAACTGGAAATCCGCCGCACGCTCTCCACTTCACACCTCTACAGCTCTGCCTTCGTGGTAGACAAAGAGGAGTTGTCCGCCGAAGGCATTCCCGACGCTTCATCCTCACCGGTGCCGGTTGGGGGCATGGTGTGGGACTTTGCCAAATAGGTGCAGCCGTGATGGGCGAGCAAGGGTATAAGTATGATGCAATACTGTTGCACTACTATATAGGTGCCAGCATTGACAAGCTGTATGAATAATCGAATAGAACACAATAAATCAATATCATGAACCATACAAAAAACATATCGCCATGGGCATGGGTACCCACCTTGTACTTTGCACAAGGCATTCCATATTTTATCGTAAACAACATCTCCGTGATGATGTTTACCAAAATGGGCGTACCGAACGGAGAAATGGCCTTGTTCACAAGCCTGCTCTATCTGCCATGGACTATCAAACCCTTCTGGAGCCCGTTTGTCGACATCATCAAGACCAAAAGATGGTGGACCCTTTCCATGCAGATTCTGATGTCTGTGGCATTCATCCTGCTGACGCTGTCCATTCCACGGCCGGACGAGGCGACTATGGCGGCCGGAACAACCCCCATCAGCATGTTCAGCATCACGCTGATGCTGTTCATCATCACGGCTTTTGCCTCTGCCACACACGACATTGCCGCCGACGGCTTCTACATGCTGGCACTGAAACAGAGTGACCAGGCAGCCTTCGTTGGCATCCGAAGCACGTTTTACCGGCTCGCCTCTATCTTCGGACAAGGCGTGCTCGTAGCCATTGCCGGCGCCATCGAACTGAGAACCGAAAACATTCCGCTGTCATGGACCATCACGATGCTGGTTACAGCCGTTCTGTTCAGCCTGGTGACGTTCTATCACCTCTTTGCAGTCCCCAAACCCACCTCAGATAAGTCAACACTGGCTGCCGATGCCGCCACTGCAGGAGCTATATTCAGAGAATTCGGACGAACATTCGCCACCTATTTTACCAAACCGGGCGCATTGCTGGCCATCGTGTTCATGTTGCTGTACCGCCTGCCTGAAGCATTCCTCATCAAAATGTGTATGCCTTTCCTGGTTGCCTCCAAAGAATCGGGAGGTCTGGAACTATCGACAGCAGAAGTAGGTATCGTATACGGCACCATCGGAGTCATATTCCTCACCCTGGGCGGTATCCTCGGAGGATTGTTCGCATCACGCATTGGCTTGAAAAAATCCATCTGGTGGATGGCAGGATGCATGACTCTGCCATGCCTGACGTTTGTCTATCTTGCCATTGCCCAGCCCGACAATCTGTTTGCTATCTCAACCGCCATCGCCATCGAGCAATTTGGCTACGGCTTCGGTTTCACGGCCTACATGCTCTACATGATGTACTTCTCCGAAGGTGAATTCAAAACATCCCACTATGCCATCTGTACCGCATTCATGGCACTAAGCATGATGATACCAGGTATGTTTGCGGGATATATCCAGGAGGCTATCGGATATACGGACTTCTTCTGGTTGGTAATGATATGCTGTTTCGCCACGGTTGTTGTCACCATTTTGCAGACAGAAGGATAGACCCGGAATATGGAAAAAAATGATTAATGGTTAATGATTAATGTTTTGTGAGTAATATTTAGTGATTGGTTATGAAGAGGACTATTATTATATCCTTGCTCTGCCTCCTTTGCGGAGGTGCGATGCAAGCACAGAAGATCAGAATAAAGACCGGTATCGAGGTACTGAAAGAACAGAATTTCCGATGCCTGGAAGGTAAGCGTGTAGGATTGATTACCAACCCGACGGGGGTGGACAACCGGATGAGGTCCACCATTGACATCCTGCACGAGGCGCCCAACGTGAACCTTGTGGCACTCTACGGCCCCGAACATGGCGTGCGCGGCGATGTGCACGCAGGCGACCATGTGACGGACATCAAAGACGCGACTACCGGACTGCCCGTCTATTCGCTTTACGGAAAGACCCGCAAGGCCACGCCGGACATGCTGAAAGATGTGGATGTATTAGTGTATGATATCCAAGACATCGGTTGCCGTTCCTTTACCTACATCAGCACCATGGGACTGGCCATGGAAGCCGCTGCCGAAAACGGCAAGGAATTCATTGTGCTGGACCGGCCCAATCCCGTAGGCGGATTGAAGATTGAAGGCAACTTGGTTGAAGATGATTGCATTTCTTTTGTAAGCCAGTTTAAAATTCCGTACCTTTACGCCCTCACTTGCGGTGAGCTGGCACTGATGCTCAATGGCGAGAAGATGTTGAAGGATGGGGAACAATGCAATCTCCACGTAGTGAAGATGAAAGGCTGGAAACGCAAGATGGATTATACCCAAACCGGACTGCAATGGGTTCCCTCCTCTCCACACATTCCACATCCTTATTCTGCATTCTTCTACCCCGTCAGCGGCATTCTGGGCGAACTGGGATATATGTCTATCGGCGTGGGGTATACCATTCCGTTCCAGATGTTTGCCGCACCATGGATGGAAGCGGAAAAGCTGGCCGGAAACCTGAACCGTCTGAACGTACCGGGGTCATCTTCAGACCGATGTACCTGAAGCCGTTCTATAGCGTAGGCAAAGGCGAGTTGCTGCAAGGTGTGCAAGTGCACATCATGGATTTCGGCAAAGCACCGTTGAGCGACCTGCAATTCCTGGTCATGCAGGAAGTCGCCGCCCTCTATCCTGACCGTGCCGTGTTTGACCATGCCGACAAGGGGCGTTTCAACATGTTCGACAAAGTAAGCGGTTCGCGGCAGATACGCGAGCGCTTCTCGAAACGGAACCGTTGGGAGGACATACGCGACTACTGGTATAAAGATGCCGAAGACTTCCGTAAGTTGTCGAAAAGTATTATTTATATAAATAAATTTACAGATAAATAAGGAAGGGAAAAGAGCCTGATACGGAGACTATTTCAGTCGTATACAGAACCACATTCAGTCGTATACTTAAATATATTCAGTATACGACTGAATGTACCCCTCGTAAGACACGTTTACAGAGCACTTTGAAGCGAAGTGATGCAATAAAAAAAGAGAACATGAAAGAGCATAGTTACATGGCTTTCCTGCAGGAAGCAAAACAATTCATTCCGCAGGAAAGGATTTACACCGACGAACTTCGCCGGCTGGCTTGGGGTACGGATGCCGGTTTTTACCGACTGATTCCCCAGATTGTAATCCGTTCGAAAGACGAAGATGAAGTTTCACAACTGTTGAAACTGGCGAGCCGCCACGGGCTGCCCGTCACCTTCCGAGCGGCAGGGACCAGTTTGTCGGGTCAAGCCATTAGCGACTCCATCCTCATCGTAGCCGGCAAGAATTGGGAAAAATACAGCATATCCGCCGACTACGAACAGATAACCCTCCAACCGGGCATCATCGGACAACGTGTGAACGAACTGTTGGCTCCCTACGGCCGTAAGTTTGCACCGGATCCCGCCTCGGTGAAAAGCGCCATGGTAGGCGGTATTGTCATGAACAATGCTTCCGGCATGAACTGCGGTACGCACGCCAATAGCGACAAGGTGCTTATTTCCGCCCGTATTATCCTGATGGACGGTACCCTGCTGGATACCGGAAATCCGTCAGCCGCGCCTCCTTCGAAGTGAGTCACCGTGACTTCATTCGCCGCATCTGCGAACTGCGCGATGAAATACGTACCAACGAAAACTGGCCGAACGCATCCGTTACAAATATTCCATCAAAATGTAACCGGGCTCAATCTGTTGCCCTTCGTCCGTTTCGACGACCCATTCGAAATCATTGCCCACCTCATGGTAGGTTCCGAAGGTACACTGGCGTTCCTTTCGGAAGTGACGATGAAGACTGAATATGATTATCCCTACAAGGCCAGCGCTATGCTCTACTTCAAGACCATCAAAGAAGCGAGCCGCGCTGTGGTAGCCATGAAGAAGCTGGTCGACGAAACCGGCGAATGGACAGTAAAAGGGGCTGAAATGCTAGACTATAAGAGCCTTTCTTCCGTCAACGACCCCGTATTCCTAAAATACAAAGGCGAAGTTGCCTCCTCTGCCCTCCCCGGCGTGGAGCCCGGCGACGAAACCGGGTTGACAGCAGTGCTGACCGAAACCAAAGCCCGTACCCCGGAAGAACTGCAACAGAACATATCTGCCATTGAAGCTTGCCTGCAAGCCTTCACCACCTATATTCCGGTACGCTTCACCGACCGTCCGGAGGAATATTCCAAATACTGGGCCATCCGTTCCGGCATCTTCCCCTCTGTGGGAGGTACGCGCCAGCCGGGAACCACTTGCCTCATCGAAGACATCGCCTTCCACATTGAAGACCTTCCGGAGGCAACGGCAGAACTGCAACAGCTCATAGCCCGCCACGGATATAATGACGCCTGCATCTACGGCCATGCTCTCGAAGGCAACTACCACTTCATCATCAACCAGTCCTTCAGTACCCAAGCGGAAGTGAAACGCTACGAAGACTTGATGAATGACATCAAGACCTTGGTAGTAGATAAATATGACGGTTCCCTGAAAGCCGAGCATGGCACGGGCCGGAATATGGCTCCCTTTGTCTGCCATGAATGGGGAGATGACGCCTACAAAGCCATGAAAGCCGTCAAAGAGCTGTTTGACCCACAAGGATTGCTAAACCCCGGTGTCATTTTCAATGATGACCCGCAATGCCATATCAAGAACTTCAAGCCGCTGCCTTTATTAGTGATGAGTGACAAGAGACAAGCTACGTCACTCGTAGCTGACAAATGCATCGAGTGCGGTTTCTGCGAAGTCAACTGTCTCTCCTGCGGCTTTACCCTTTCCTCGCGCCAGCGTATCGTGTTGCAGCGCGAAATATCCCGGCTGAAACAAAGCGGCGAGGACCCGACACGCCTTGCACTGCTCGAAAAACAATACCGCTATCCCGGCAACCAGACTTGTGCCGGAGACGGCCTCTGCTCCATGTCGTGCCCGATGGGTATCAATACGGGCGACCTTACCCATATAATCCGCCAGGAAGCATTACCCAAAGGCAGTCTGGGATACAAAGCCGGAGACTTTGTCGCCAATCATTTCGCTGGTGTCAAGAGTGCACTGCGTCCCGTATTGTCCTTAGCCAACTTCGGACATTCACTATTAGGGACAAAGGCGATGAGCGGCATTACCAAGGGGCTGCACAATGCATTAGGCATACCTCTATGGACGCCGGCTATGCCGAAAAGTTATCAGTTACAAGCTACGGAGTTACAAGCTACAAGCACTATGCAGCATAATAGCGCAGCACTTGTAGCTCGTAGCTCTGTAACTCGTAACTACAAAGTCGTCTACTTCCCCAGCTGCATCAACCAGACTATGGGTCTGGCAAAGAAGTCTCCCGTAGAGCAGCCATTGGTAAATAAAATGGTGTCCTTGTTGCAAAAAGCCGGTTACGAAATCATCTTCCCGAAAGATATGGACAAGCTTTGCTGTGGCACCATTTGGGAAAGTAAAGGGATGCTGGACATTGCCGATCGCAAGACAGCCGAACTGGAGGCCGCACTTTGGGAAGCCAGCGAACAAGGCAAATACCCCGTCCTCTGTGACCAAAGCCCTTGTCTGCACCGCATGCGCGAATGTATCAAGAAGATGAAACTGTATGAACCTGCAGAATTCATCTATACATTCTTACGTGAGAAGCTGATTTTCACACCTATTAACCGCCCCGTAGCAATCCACATCACCTGCTCCATGCGGAAAATGGGACTGGCAGATACCATTATAGCCCTTGCACGCCTTTGCTCCAATAAAGTCATCGTGCCGGAAGAAGTAGGTTGCTGCGGTTTTGCCGGAGACCGGGGATTCACCTATCCTGAGCTGAACTCGTACGCCCTACGCAAACTCCGCCCGCAAATAGAAGCGTCCGGAGTGAATATAGGCTACTCTAACAGCCGTACTTGTGAAATCGGATTGACAACAAACTCAGGTATCCCCTATGTATCCATTGCCTATCTGGTAGACGAATGTACAAAGGCAGCTGATAATTAGGATTGATAATTAACTTAACACACAAATATTACAATGAACAGTACAAAAGTAAGTAAACGCATCCTTGCACTCGACATTCTCCGTGGTGTCACCATCGCAGGTATGATTATGGTAAACAACCCCGGTTCGTGGGGACATATCTATGCCCCTTGCGGCATGCAGAGTGGAATGGTCTGACCCCACCGACCTCGTCTTTCCCTTCTTCATGTTTATCATGGGAATTTCCACATACATTTCCCTGAAGAAATACAACTTCGAGTTCAGCCACGCCGCCGGCATGAAGATACTGAAACGCACCATCGTCATTTTCCTTATAGGCATGGCTATCGGCTGGTTCTCGCGTTTCTGCTATTACTGGGCCTCCGCTCCGGACGACCTCAGTTTCGGAGAGAAGCTATGGGCTTCCGTCTGGACATTCGACCGTATCCGTATTCTGGGTGTCATGCAACGGCTGGCCCTTTGCTACGGAGCAGCCTCCATCATTGCACTAACCATGAAGCATAAACATATACCTTATCTGATAGCCGGCCTATTGACAGGCTACTTCATACTGTTGATGTGCGGCAACGGTTTCGCCTATAATGAAACAAACATTCTTTCCGTGGTAGACCGTGCCATCCTGACCCCTGCACACATGTACAAGGATAACGGCATAGATCCCGAAGGTTTGTTAAGCACCATTCCTGCCATTGCACATGTGTTGCTGGGCTTCTGTGTAGGGCGGCTGATGCTGGATGGCAACAAGTCGGAAGACCGTGCCTCATTTCTCAATTCGCAGCTTATCACACTGTTGCTGGTAGGTGTTATCCTTACTTTCTCCGGTTTCCTGCTAAGCTACGGTTGCCCCATCAACAAGAAAATATGGTCTCCTACCTACGTACTCGTCACTTGCGGACTGGCATCCAGTTTTCTGGCATTGCTTATCTGGATTATTGATGTGAAAGGCTATAAGAAGTGGAGCATGTTTTTCGAGGCATTCGGTGTGAATCCGCTGTTCATGTATGTATTGGGCGGCGTACTTAGCATACTTTTCGGTAGTATCAGTTTCCCGTGGGGAAACAGCAGCATCAGCATACACGGATTCTTATACAATATAGTCCTCATGCCCGTTTTCGGTGAAACCGCCGGTTCCCTTGCCTTTGCCCTGCTGTTTATCGCCATTAACTGGTGTATCGGCTACCAGTTGTACAAACGAAAAATATATATCAAAATATAAGGATTAGGGGTTAGTGATTAAGGATTAGTGATTAATACGTTGCCTATAATTAAGAAACAGTATCACCTACCATTAATCACTAATCCTTAATCACTAACCCCTAATCCCTAATCATTAAACATTATTTATATGATTCTAATAGCAGACAGTGGCTCTACAAAGACCGATTGGTGTGTTGTAGAGAATGGAGTACTTCTCCAACAGATATTCACGAAAGGGACGAACCCTTTCTTTCAGTCGGAAGAGGAAATCAGTAATGAAATAGCAACAGCGCTATTACCTCAGCTGAAGACAAGTGAGCTGGATGCCGTATACTTTTATGGTGCAGGATGCGGATTTCCCGACAAGATAAGTATGGTGCACCGTGCCATAACCAAACACCTCAGTGTGAAAAATGAAGTGGAAGTCAATACCGATATGCTGGCTGCCGCACGTGGCCTCTGCGGACATGACTCAGGCATTGCCTGCATCATGGGGACCGGCTCCAACTCATGTTATTATGACGGAAAAGCATTGTCACCAATGTATCTCCTCTGGGATTCATCTTGGGAGACGAAGGTAGCGGATCCTGCTTGGGCAAACTGTTGGTAGGCGATATCTTGAAAATCAGATGACACCCGAGCTGAAAGAGAAATTCCTCAAACAGTTCGACCTGACACCTGCTGATATCATCGACCGTGTCTACCGTAAACCTTTCCCCAACCGTTTCCTGGCAAGCTTGTCACCATTTCTTGCACAGAATCTGGGTGAACCTTGTGTACGCGCTTTGGTACTGAACAGCTTTAAGGCATTCCTTAAACGCAATGTCATGCAATATGAAGACTATCAGCATCAAAAGTACATTTCATCGGTTCCGTAGCCTTCTATTACAAGGAAGTTCTGGCAGAAGCTGCCAAAGAAATGGGTATCCAACTGGTGCAATCATCAAGAGCCCCATGGAAGGACTCATCAAATATCACAACTGAAAGTGACAAATCGTAAATAGTAAATCGTCAAATAGTAAATAGCCTTATGTTCGTAAAAATCTCAGAGCAACCATCGCTCTACAATGACTTGGAAAAGAAATCAGTCCGTGAAATTCTGGAAGACATCAATACCGAAGACCAGAAAGTGGCGCTTGCCGTACAGAGGGCAATCCCTCAAATAGAAAAGTTGGTAACCCAGATTGTGCCCCGCATGAAACAAGGCGGACGCATCTTCTACATGGGTGCGGGTACCAGTGGACGTCTGGGCGTACTCGACGCTTCGGAAATTCCACCGACTTTCGGTATGCCCCCCACGCTGGTTATCGGCGATTGCCGGTGGTGACACTGCATTGAAATCCGGTAGAGAATGCCGAAGATGACATTCACCGCGGTTGGGAAGAGTTGACGGAACGCAATATTACAGATAAGGATACGGTCATCGGTATTGCTGCATCCGGTACCACCTACGTGATTGGTGCCATGCACGAGGCACGCGAACACGGCATACTGACCGGCTGTATCACCAGCAACCCGGACTCTCAATGGCAGCAGAGGCAGATGTAGCCATCGAAATGATTGTAGGACCTGAATATGTGACGGAAGCTCACGCATGAAATCGGGAACAGGACAGAAAATGATACTGAATATGATTACCACTTCCGTCATGATACAGTTGGGACGCGTGAAAGGCAACAAAATGGTGAATATGCAACTCAGTAACAAAAAGCTTGTGGACCGTGGTACCCGTATGATTGTAGAGGAACTCGGACTGGACTATGGCAAAGCCAAGGCGCTGCTGTTGATGCACGGTTCGGTGAAAAAGGCAGTGGATGCATACCGGATTTAGCTATTACTCACTCTTAAATTCCTTTATTATGAAAGCAATATATTTTTTCTCTTTCTCTTTGTCTGCAAGCTGCCACCGCGCAACCCTTGCAACGCGTAGCCCCTGAACAAGTGGGAATGGACTCACGCAAGTTGATGTATGCTGACGAAGCGATTGAAACAGCCATCTCCAACAAGGATATTCCCGGTGCCGTACTTGCTGTAGTACGTAACGGCAAGATGGCCTATCTGAAAGCTTACGGCAACAAGCGTATTTATCCCAATGTGGAGCCTATGACTGCCAATACTATCTTTGATATGGCATCTTGCAGCAAATCCATGTCGACCGCCGTATGTACGATGATACTGGCAGAACGCGGCAAGCTCCGTATGCTGGACCCCGTCAGCCTCTACATACCCCATTTCAAGAATTGGGAAAGCGAAGACGGCAAAGAGAAAAAGGTAATCCGCATTGCCGATTTGATGACACACACTTCCGGTCTTCCTCCCTATGCACCGGTAGCCGAGCTAGAAAAGCAGTACGGTTCTCCCAATCCCGATGGTCTCATAGAGTATATCGCTACTTGCAAACGCGACTTCAAGCCACAGACAGATTTCCAATACAGTTGCCTCAACTTCATCACCCTGCAACATATCATCGAGACAATAAGCGGCCAGAGCCTGCGTGACTTTGCCCGTGAAAACATATTCGATGTACTCGGCATGGAGCATACCGACTATCTGCCCTGCCAACGTGACAAGAATGGCAAATGGATAAATACAGCGGACGCAAACTGGGCAGGTATCACCAAAGGAGACTGGCACAATGCCATCGCGCCAACCGAAAAACAACCTGACGGGCAAGTCCTCTACGGACAAGTACACGACCCGCTGGCACGTATCATGAACGGAGGCATCAGCGGCAACGCCGGAGTATTCTCCTGTGCCGAAGATATTGCCGTGCTCTGCGCAACCCTGCAGAACGGAGGCGAATGGAACGGCCGCCGCATCCTGAGCCCGCTGGGCGTAAAGCCATGCGTACCGTGCCACGCGCCACTGCCAGCCTGGGACGCACTCGGCTGGGACTGCTTCACAGCATATGCCTCCAACAACGGGGACTTGTTCGGCCCGAACACCTATAGCCATACCGGATATACGGGTACTTCCATCGTTATCGACCCGGACAATGACACTTCCGTCATACTGCTTATCAATGCCGTGCATCCGGAAGACGGGCATAGCGTGGTTCGTCTGCGTTCATTGGTTGCCAACGCTGTAGCCGCTTCTATCTGTCCCGTTCCACACGCCTATACAGACCACTATTACAAACGCTTCCTACAGTTTATGGATGAGCCTGCCATTACAAGCAAAGACATCGTCATGCTTGGCAACAGCCTGACTGAAGGCGGCGGTGACTGGTCGGCACGCCTCGGCAAGAAGAACGTACGCAACCGCGGCATTATCGGTGACGAAGTGATGGGTATCTATGACCGTCTGCACCAGATACTCCCCGGACATCCCGCCAAGCTGTTCCTGCTTATCGGAGTCAACGACATTTCCCACAATCTGACGTCGGATAGCATTGTAAGTATGATTCGTATGACAATAGAACGTATTCGGAAAGAATCTCCCGATACGAAACTCTACCTACAAAGCCTGCTTCCTTTCAACGAAAGTTTCGGCCGGTACAAAAGCCTGACCGGAAAAACCGATATGGTGCCCGAAGTCAATGCCCGCTTAGAAGCACTTGCCAAAGAAAAAGACATTGCCTATATCAACCTCTTCCCCTTGTTTACAGAGAAGGGAACGAATGTACTGCGTAGTGAACTGACCGGCGACGGACTACATTTGAACGAGGATGGATACAGGATTTGGGTAAAGGCCATCAAGAAGAAAATATAGAACGAACCGGCATCCGAGCGTCTGCCACCACCAGCAGGCAGAAGAAGACATACCCAACCCCCATTAAGCATTCCCCCGCCATAGATGTCTATGGCGGGGAATTTGCTTAATGGGGCGTTTCACACCCTCTTTTATCTTTTATTTCATTCGGCAAAGCTAACCAGTTGCAAGTCAAACGTCAGCAGAGATCCTCCGGGATTGTATTTGTAGAATAAGGAGCAGTATAATCATTTATACCATATCCGCTTTGATAAGGGATATACAACATCCACCGCTCACCCGTCCGCATAAGCTGCAAAGCAGCTGTCCAACCGGCAACGACACCCGAAACTTCAAAATCCACGAATGAATCAAAAGCCGTAGGTTCTTTTACCGGAGGAATAGGTATATCACGGTCAATAGCACTATAACCGTCAAAGCAACCGTCGAATTCTTCGCCGTTCACATAAGTCCCATAATAATAAGCATTCACCTTTGAATGATAACCCGTATACAACGGACGTTCACCCGTCTCATTCTTCACAAGCTTTTGCAATAGACATACTGAGCGCCTTCAGAAGTGCTTGCAGTCGTCTGTATGGCATACAGTTTCCCGAGTTCCATAGCATCGGCCTGCTCTGCTGTGGCGACATAGTTATCGCCGGTCAGCCTTCTTATCGAGTCAACAAAAGCCTCGCCGCGCTCTCTCCAGTTATCATACTTTCCAGCCTCTTCCACTTCTTCACAAGAGATAAAAGCACCCACCAGCAACAGCAGGAAAGGCAAAAAAAAGGGACTTTTCATTTACTATTTTATTATTTACTATTTACTATTTCAGTTTGTTCACGCACCAGTCCATTCCATAACCGATTTATTGCAACGTTTTCAGCAGCGATGTGATGCTTACGCGGTCTGCAATGATATTGTTCAGTTCGGAGATAGCCACGCGTTCTTGCTGCATGGTATCACGGTTACGCAAAGTCACGCAGTTGTCTTCCAAAGTCTGATGGTCTACAGTTACGCAGTACGGAGTACCAATGGCATCCTGACGGCGGTAACGCTTGCCGATGGAGTCTTTCTCGTCGTACTGGCAATGGAAGTGGAACTTCAGGTTGTCGATGATTTCGCGTGCCTTTTCGGGCAGTCCGTCTTTCTTTACCAACGGCATCACAGCCAGCTTCACCGGAGCCAGGGCAGCGGGAAGTTTCAATACTACGCGCGTTTCACCATTCTCCAGCTTCTTCACAATAGGAAGCAGACATGATGCTGAGGAACATGCGGTCTACACCAATCGAGGTCTCGATGACGTACGGGGTATAGCTTTCGTTGGTTTCAGGGTCGAAATACTTGATGTTCTTGCCGGAGAACTTCTCATGTTGGGACAAGTCGAAATTCGTACGGCTGTGGATGCCTTCCACTTCCTTGAAGCCGAAGGGCATCAGGAACTCGATGTCCGTAGCCGCATTGGCGTAGTGAGCCAGCTTGTCGTGGTCGTGGTAGCGGTAATGGTCGTCGCCGAAGCCCAGCGCCTTGTGCCATTTCAGACGGGTAGCCTTCCAGGTCTTGAACCAGTCGAGTTCCGTACCCGGCTTCACGAAGAACTGCATTTCCATCTGCTCGAACTCGCGCATACGGAAGATGAACTGACGAGCTACGATTTCGTTACGGAAAGCCTTACCAATCTGGGCGATACCGAAAGGAATCTTCATACGACCGGTTTTCTGTACATTCAGGTAATTTACGAAGATACCTTGTGCCGTTTCCGGGCGAAGGTATATCTTCATGGCACCATCGGCAGTGGAACCCATCTCTGTTGAGAACATCAGGTTGAACTGGCGCACCTCTGTCCAGTTCTTTGTACCACTGATAGGACAAACGATTTCTTCGTCAAGGATAATCTGACGGAGTTCGTCCAGATTATTATCGTTCAAAGCCTTGGAAAAGCGTTCATGCAGGGCATCACGCTTGGCCTGGTGTTCCAGCACACGACCGTTGGTACTGCGGAACTGAGCCTCATCGAAAGCCTCACCAAAACGCTTGGCAGCTTTGGCCACTTCTTTGTTTATCTTGTCATCGTACTTGGCAAGCTGGTCCTCTATCAACACATCGGCACGATAACGTTTCTTGGAATCGCGGTTGTCAATCAAAGGGTCATTGAAAGCGTCCACGTGTCCGCTGGCTTTCCAGATAGTGGGGTGCATAAAGATAGCCGAGTCGATGCCGACAATATTTTCGTGCAGCAGTACCATACTCTGCCACCAGTATTGCTTGATGTTATTTTTCAGTTCCACACCCATCTGACCATAGTCATACACAGCTCCCAGTCCATCATAAATCTCGCTGGAAGGGAACACAAAACCATATTCCTTACAGTGTGATACGAGTTTCTTAAAAACGTCTTCTTGTGCCATTTTCTGTTGTATCTAAATTAATTTGAATCTTATTTTCAGCTAAAAAGCGCCACAAAGATAGGGATTTATATCGTAAGTAGGACACGGAGGGTATTAATTTATCTTATTCCACCTTTTGAACGGACGCACCGAAGCATAAAAATTACAATTCCCTATCGGTAGGATACGAACGTTTCTACACTTGAAAATAGATACAAGCATAAATACTTACCCTCATTACTTCCACCTACAAGAAGACATTAAATATTACATTTTACCCTTTCCAACCAGCCGATATGCTTCCCTGACCACTTCCTGCGGATAGCCGCACATCTCGATAATCCGGATGGCATTACGTTCCGTCACCGGTCCCGGCTTCAACTTATAATCAAAAGACAATGTATTGTCGGCAACACACTCACAAAAATGAAACAATTCATATTCGTCCTCAAGTAAGGAAGCCAGTTCGACATCGTGAGTGGAAGCAAACACAATACTGTTCTTGTGCGCCAAAGCAGACAGCACAGCTTTGGCTATAGCTATCCGTTCCACCGTATTCGTCCCCTTGAACAACTCGTCCAGCAGGAAAAACCGCCAACACTCCTTTCCGGCTTCCAGCATCTCTCGAACAATTTGCACCTCCTGCAGAAAGAAACTTTTTCCTTCCATCAGACTATCCTCCAGATGGATAGCAGAATATAATGCAGTATCCATAGGAAAACGGAAACTGCGGGCAAAACAAGTATGGAGCACTTGTGCGGAAAGCAGGTTAAGTCCGATGGCACGGATAAAAGTTGTCTTACCGGACATATTGGAGCCGGCAACAAGGACAGATTTGCCACAGAGTGTAATGTCATTAGGGATACAACGTTCTATAAGCGGATGATAAAGCCCTTCTGCATGAAACGTTTCACCCTCGCTGCAAGCTTCCGGTAAAACATAATAAGGCAGCCCATCCCGGAGTTCGGAAACAGAGCAAAGCACATCCACCAATCCGAAATAGCGGAAAACCTCTTCAATCTGTTCCTGTCTACCCCGCAATAGAAAGAAAGCCTTGGAAACCGGAATAACTTCCCGCAGAAAAAACACATTCACTATCTCGGTGAAGAAATAAGCGAAAATGGCGATGTCGCTCTCCAGTCTGATACTGAAACGGAAAGTGGAAAGTTTCTTTCGCAACGGATGCAATGCCTGCAAAGTCTTTTGGATATCCCGATGCACGGATGCACACAACGGAATCTGTGCCAACTTCTCCGCTTGCCTGAGCAACTGCCATAACTGAGGAATGGAAAAGAAATAGCCCTGAATCCGCGCCTTGCTGCGATAGTGCAGTACCATGTTCACCAATACCGATGTGCACAAAATCCCCAGAACATAAAGCGAAGACGTAATGTAAACTATTCCCAACAAAACAAAAGGCGCGAATTGCAAGATAGTCAGCAAACGGTAAAAGCGGCGGGAATACACGGGATGGGAAATGGAGAATAGCGATGCAATGGTATAAGCATCCGGCGTATCCAGTTTCCGCAACTCCGACCGGATTTCTGCACGCAACTCCTTGTCAGCAGAAAGCTTACGAATCACTTCCTCTTGTTCCGAAATCTCCGAAAGACGGTTGTAATGCAACACGTCGTAGAGGTACTGTCGGCCCACACAAGAAGAGGTACGGTCAGCCCATTCGAAAAAATCATCCAGATTGAGGTCATCCCAGGTTTTCTGCGACACCAAATGTTCTGTCTCCCTCGCCGACCGGTACTCGTGGTATAGCGATATATCCGAAAATGACTGTTCCATCAAAGAATTATTTGGAATGATGCACAAAAATAATGAAAAGATTGCATTCTATCTAATTTCCTTGCTGCTTTCCCTATATTATGTTTACTTTGCGAATACAAACACTTTTCATTACTTCACCATTAAAATTATAACAAGATGAAACACACTTTTTTCACATTGACACTGTTTTTACTGGCCTTACTGTCAACATCATGCGGAAACAAGAAAGTAGCATATCAGAATCCCCTGCCCATGGCCTTCGGAGACCCGTTCCTACTGAAAGCCTCCGACGGCAAATACTATATGTACGGAACGGGCGGAGTATCGAACGGTTTTAAAGTATACTCCTCCGATGACCTGGTGACATGGACAGACGAGGGTCCCATCTATCAAGGCGGCACCTCCGACTCATGGACCACCGACTGTTTCTGGGCACCCGAAGTGTATGAACGGGACGGCAAATACTACCTATGGTTCAGCGCCAACTGGAAGGAAAATCCCACTAAGGAGCAAGAGAACTTCCGTATCGGTGTAGCCGTAGCCGATAAGCCTACCGGCCCTTTCAAAGACCTGTTCAACCAACCGGTATTCGACCCCGGCTATCCTATCATCGACGCAAACATACTCTTTGACGATGCTTCCGGAAAGACCTACCTCTACTACTCCCGCTGCTGCTACAAACATGCCGTTGAAAGCGAAGTTTCAGCATGGGCTAAAGAAAAGGGCTGGTTTGACGAGATTGAGGAAAGTTGGATTTACGGCGTGGAACTGAAACCAGATTTCTCTGGTATCATCGGAGAACCGGTAGCACTGCTTTGCCCGCCCCAGACAATGGACGACCCTCAAGCGGAATGGGAGAACCGCTCGGTGACTTCACATGAAGTCAACAGACGCTGGACAGAAGGTTCGTATATCGTGAAGCACAAAAATCTTTACTATATGCTGTACTCTGCAAACTTTTTCGGAGGGAAAAATTATGCGGTGGGTTATGCTACCTCCCAGAACCCCTTAGGACCATTCACAAAAGCTGCCAACAATCCAGTGCTGCAAAAGGATACAGAGCAAGGCGGCATCGTGACCGGAACCGGACATTGTATGCTCATCGATATTCACAACCGCCTCTACTGTGTCTATCATGGACGCACCGAAACCACTGGTGACGAACGAATGGTATTCATCGACCTCATAGACATCCAACCAGACGGGAAACTGGTGGTCTACGGACCGAATACGGATTTACAGAAAATCACATATTAAAGCTATCAGGCGCAGACTGTACAGCATTTCACGGTTCATTATTCCCTGTGGCTCTCCTATACATTCCGCGCCTGATGAAAATTAAAAAGGACATATCCATACACAACAATCCGCTCCATATTTGTTCCTGACTTCAATTCTATTTTCACCGGTATCCAATACAATGCCTTTCCATTCCAGTACATTTACGGAATCAGGTTTTGCAGTCCCATATGCTTTGCCATTGATATACAATTTGGCAGCTCCGCTATTGCTGAATACTTGCACACCAACGATTTTGCGGGTTCTGTTTACCAATCGTTTTCCTGCGATATATACAAACTTATCTTCTTGATTCCAGTTTGCCTTATAAAAGTAAAAGGCATCTTTCTTTATTTTCCGGTCGTAAGTCACCAGCCCCTTATCGTTGCGTCCCATAATGGATCCCTCCCTACGGCCTGCCGCCGAAAAGTCGAACATGCACCAGATGAAGTTGCACCACAAGAATTCGCGTTCCTGAAGCTGTTTCCAATTCTCCACATGATAATAAGTCTGCCAGTTTTCGGGATGCCATTGCCCCCACGGTTCCGGATGCCTCAGCGAGTCCTCCTGCTGGAATACGCATGCCCCGGCACCATACTCGCTGATGCCCATCTTCCGCTCCGGATGTGCTGCATGCTCGCGGTCTATCCAGCGCCCCATGTCATCCATGTTGTCGCCATACCAGCCGAAATACTTGTTGAAAGCAATCAGGTCGGTGAATCCGTTGAAGTCGTCATCCTGATTACTGGCTCCCATAGTGGGACGGCTCGGGTCCAACTGACGGGCCAAAGCATGAAGCTCTGCCGCCATACGCGAAGGACGGTCCAGCCAACCGGAATTTATCTCATTGAACAGCCCCCAGAACAAAATGCAGGGGTGATTGTAGTTCTGTAAAATCAGTTCCTTCAATTGCAGGCGCAAGTTTTCATCATAAGCAGGATTATTCACATAAACATTGACAAAAGGAATCTCAACCCATGCCACCAGTCCCCGCTTGTCCATCTGTTGATGCATGTATTTGGCTTGCGGATAGTGGCAAAGACGCACGGCATTGCATCCCATTTCCTGCATCAAGTCCAAATCTTCGTCATGGTCTTGCGGATAAAATGCCGAAGCGCGTTCCGCCCTGTCCTGATGCCGGTTCACGCCATTCAAACGATAAGGCTTTCCATTCAGAAAGAAACCTTTTTCCGCATCGGCATGAAAGTAGCGGAAACCTATCTCTTCTTCGCGGCGGTCTATCTCTTTCCCATCCTTACGCAATATCACCACTCCTTTATATAAATAGGGGTCCTTCACTCCATCCCACAAATGAGGCCTTTCAAGCACCATGTCCATCACCACCTTTTTATCCTCACCCACCTCTGCACTGGCAACACGGCAAAGCAACTTTTCCTTGTCATATAGTTGAAACTCCACCTCGCAACCGGTCACAGTAGTTTCCCTTGCCGAAAGCAGTGCTTCAATTTTCAAATGGGCCTTTTTCTCCGATACATCGGACTGAGTGAAGAATACACCTGAAGAGGCATAATAAGCAGGTTCTATGCAGACATCCTCCGTTACCAGCAGCTCCACTCCCCGATACAACCCGCCAAACATATTGAAGTCACCGCAAATGGGAGCGATATCCATAGTCTGAGCATTGCTGACACGAATTTCCAATACACTTTCTTTTCCCGGAACCAAGAAATCAGTCAGTTCTGCTACAAATGCCGTATAACCACCTTTATGTTGCATCACAAAATAATGGTCGATAAAAATGTCGGCAACCGTCTGTGCAGCCATCACTTTCAAGAAAAAACGTTTGCCCCGATAATGGGCAGGAACAGACAACTTACGACTGTAATTGCATAATCCCCTATAATAATCGGCATTGCCAAACATGCCATCGCCCGCATTCCAAGTGTGAGGCAAAGTAACCTTCACTATTTCCGAAGCAGGTGCCTGAAAACCCCGGTGGAAATTCCATCCTTCATTCAGTGGAATCACCTCTACGGCAAATACACATGTTGACAATATTCCCAAAGAGAATAAAAATAAAATGATGAATCTGTTCATTTTCGATAAAGTATTAGAAGGTTAATCATATTGGCAGGAACCAGTCCTTCCCTGCAAAGGTATGAAATAAATGTTGAATAATAAATGAGAAAAACACTTCAAGACACGCAAGACAACAAACGGATGACATGTTTAAGACTTATACGACCGCGATGCAACATTACAGACCTATTAATGCAACATATTTACGTTTATTTAAATAAGATATTGCTATCTTTGAGAATTCAATTTCAGATTATATAGTATGTCTTTTACAAACTATTTACACAAATTAGTGTTCCCCCTCATTATTCTGTTACTGGCTTATCTGCCGTTAGCAGGACAAACTCCGTATGTATTTCGCCATCTGAAAGTAGAAAACGGGCTTTCAAACAATAACGTAAAAACCATATTGAAAGACTGTGAAGGCTTTTTATGGATAGGGACCGCCAATGGATTGAACCGATACGACGGATATAGCTTTAAAGTGTATCAACCCAAAGAAAAAGACATCCATTCTTTATTGTCTAACGACATCTGGAACTTACAGGAAGACGGTTTGGGCAATTTGTGGATTGGAAGCGAGGCAAGATATTGTATATACGACCGAGACAAAGACAACTTCATTACCGATATTCCCTCATACCTCCTTAAAATAGGCATCCAGATAAATGGTACCTACAAAGTACATGTTGACAAAAGACACAATTTATGGGTACTGCAAGGCCAAAATGCTTTTTACTTCAATTTTTCTCATAAAACCCTTAAAACATTCAAAATAGAAAACTTTCCAGAAGAAACTCCGGAACTGAGTATCAGCGATGATGGTGAAAACCTATATCTTCTTTGGAATTCGACCTTATTGAAACTAGAGAACAACGCAAAGAAATGTAAACGGGTAGATAACATCAGCTTACCCTCCAACTCTATTATCGAAAAGCACATATACATTGATTATCATGGAGGCATCTGGCTATATTCATATACCGATGAACAAATATTCTATAAGAAAAACATAAAATCGGAATGGAACCAAATCAATCTCCATTCTAAAATAGAGACAAAAAGTAATGCGGTAAGGAGCATACTGGATGACTCGAACGGACATGTCTGGATAGGAACGGACCATAAAGGAGTATTCATTTATGACTACGTAAATGATAACCTTGTCAACCTCCTGAATACCCCTATGTCTTCCACATCCCTTGCTTCCAACAGAATAAATACAATCTACCGTGATGATTCAGGCGTCATTTGGTTAGGAAATTTCAAAAAAGGAGTTTCTTATTATCACGAAAGCTTCCATGAATTTATTGATACCCAGCATAAAGAATGTGGTGATATAGCCTCCATTTTAGAGGATAAGGCCGGAAACATTTGGCTGGGAACAGATGGGAACGGACTTTATGTAAAAGAAAAGCAAAAAGGATTTGCCATTCGCAAACTATCCATCCCCGACATAGCCATCATCAGTCTTCTCGAAGACCATAAAGGACGGATTTGGGCAGGAAGTTATCAAGACGGATTGTTCTGCTATGAGAACAACAGTATTCGCCATTTTACTCCAGAGAACAGCCAACTGCCATACAGTGGCGTATGGAGTATGAAGGAAGACCGATATGGAAACTTATGGATAGGTTATGTACTGGAAACTTTGGTTTGTTTTAATCCGGACGCAAATACTGCGACAAGTTATCTACTACCTGATGGGAATAATATCAATGTACTCAATATCTGTTATGACTATGGAGACAAAATGTATATTGGGACTACATACGGACTCTGTGTAATGGACATCGTGACGAGAAAACCCGAAATGATTTATGCCAATCGAAAAGAGACACAGCCATTCAAGCAGCTCTTCATTTCCACTGTATTCAAGGACGACAGAGATATATTGTGGTTAGCCCATAAACAAGGATTGACTGCCTGGGACTTAAAAAATGATTCACTACACTGGTTCGACGTAAACAACGGATTGTGTGACAATCTCATTAACAGTATAACCCAAGACAATCATGGTAACATGTGGCTTGCAACAAGTAACGGATTGTCTATATTGGAAGTAACCCCAGACACCCAGGAAGGAGTAGACTTTTCTTTCAAGAATCTTTCTACCAGAGACGGATTGCCAGAAAATCATTTCAACTCCCATTCCGCTTGTAAATTGTCCAGCGGAGATTTACTGCTGGGAGGCACCAGTGGCTATACATCTATAAATCCGAACAAGCTGACCGAAAAGAGCCGACCGCTGGCAAAGGTGTATTTTACAAATCTGACCATTGGCAATCAACATATAGAAGTAGACTCAATATATGAAGGGCGTAAACTATTAACAACTGTACTTGGCAGAACCCCATCATTGTCTGTCAGATATGACGATTATTTAATCTCCATCGAATTTGCCGCAGGCGATTTGCTGAATGCTGATAAAATAAGATATGCCTATAAACTGGAAGGATTAAATACCCAATGGTACTATACAAACGAGAACAAAATAGCTTTCACCACCCTTCCTCCTGGCAATTACAAACTATTGATTAAAGCTTGTAACAGTGACGGTATATGGAATGACGAAGCTAGTGAGTTGAATATAACCGTTTCATCTCCAATATATTTATGTAATGTTGCTATCATCTTATACATATTGTTTGCCATTGGTATAATATCCTATGTAATATACCGATTCAAAAAGCATCACAACATAAGACTGGAGCAACAACGAGCAAAACTGGAGCAAGAACAAAAGTTGCTCCTGAATGAGATGAAGCTAAAGTTCTTTACAAATATAAGCCATGATTTACGTACACCACTGACGCTTATCATTAGCCCGTTACAAATGTTATTGTCAGAAACCCTGGATGACGGAATACGCAAAAAACTAAATACAATCAATAAAAATGCACAACAATTACTTACATCGATAAACTCTCTGCTTGATTTCCGGAAACTGGATGTAGGAGCCGAGACAGCTCATTACAAATCGGGAGATATTGTCAACTTTATCCGCGAGATTTGCAGTACTTTTCAAGAGTATGCTCTTGACCATACCATCAGCTTCTGTTTCATGTGCGAAGTAGAAAACCTGAACATGTCCTTCGATCCGGTTAAAATAAAAAAAGTAATGAACAACTTGTTGTCCAATGCCTTCAAATACACTCCTGATAAAGGAGAAATCAATGTACATCTTTATCGCGAAGATGACAATGTATGCATCTGTGTGGCAGACAACGGACAAGGTATCATAGACAAAGACAAGAAACATATCTTCGAACGTTTTTATCAGGTGCAACAAACTTCGGAAAAAACCGGCAGTGGAATCGGCCTGCATATTGCAAACGAATATGTACATCTACACAAAGGAACAATCTCCGTTACAGACAATTTTCCTAAAGGTTCCGTATTTACCGTTAAATTGCCTATCGTCACATATGCCAGTGAAAAGGAGGAATTACTTCCGGAACTGCTAAACAATGACAAAGCTCCGAATGAACTTCCCGTTCCAAATGCGGAAGAATTGCGGTATACCATCTTGTTGGTGGACGACAACAAGGATTTCTGTAGTTTCATGTCTGAATACCTGTCCGATGAATACGCCATACAGGTTGCCTACAATGGAGCAGAGGCATTGAAGATATTAGAAAAAAACAGTGTCAATATTGTAATAAGCGACATCATGATGCCAGTGATGAATGGAACAGAGCTATGTCGGCAAATCAAAACAAACATGCAATGGTCCCACATTCCCGTTATATTGCTTACAGCCCGTATGGCAGAAGAATACAAAAGTGAAGGATTTGAGCAAGGAGCCGATGACTATATCGTAAAGCCTTTTGACTTCAAATTACTAAAGCTGCGCATCAGGAAATTTATTGAATGGACAGAAAAAAGCCATCGTAAATTCAGTCAGAAAATAGAAGTGACACCTAATGAAATAACAATCACTCCACTAGACGAACAATTTATTGAAAAAGCTATCAAAATAGTAGAAGAGCGCATGAGTGATTCCGACTTCTCTGTGGAAATGTTAGGAGCAGAATTGGGTTGAGTCGTAGCCATCTCTACAAAAGCTGATGTATCACCGGTAAAGGTCCGGCAGAATTCATCCGGATTATCCGTTTGAAGCGCAGTAAGCAACTTCTAAAGGAAAGCCAGAAACAAATTGCAGAAATTGCCTATGAGGTGGGATTCAGTTCTCCAAAAGGTTCACTGTAAACTTCAAGAATGAATTTGGAATATCACCATCTGATTACATCCGCAGTCTAAAATGATAACTTGAAACATAAAGGTATGTTATTTGAGACATGATAGACCTATGCTATTATGATAACTTTCCATATTTGCAGTAGCTTTAATAACAGTTATTTTAAATCTTAAATTAAAGTATTATGAAGTTACACGCAAATGTATGCTCAATGGGAATGGACAAAATTGAGACAATTGCTTGTTATCGTGTTACTAGGTTTGGGTATTGTTTCCACGTATGGACAAACCAAAACAGTATCCGGTATCGTTAAATCAGAATCGGGCGGTGAGCCACTTGTAGAGCCACCGTCAAAGTGAAAGAAACCAATACGGGCGGCATTACCGACATCGACGGCCGTTACACCATCCAGGCAAATCTGGGACAAACATTGATAGTCTCTTACATCGGCTACCGCACCAAAGAGGTGAAAGTAGAGCGCACCATCCGCATCGACATACTGCTGCAAGAAGACAATGAGATGCTGGACGAAGTAGTAGTAGTGGGATACGGTACGATGAAACGCAGTGACCTGACCGGTTCCGTAGTCAGCGTGACGGGTGACGAACTGAAAAGTCCGTAGTCACCTCGCTCGACCAAGCTTTGCAAGGACGTGCCGCCGGTGTGCAGGTGACCCAGAATTCCGAACTCCGGGTGGCGGTATCTCGGTCAGCATCCGTGGTATCAACTCCTTGAACGGCAACGAACCGCTCTACGTTATCGACGGTGTAGCCATCTCAGGCAACAACACCAGCAACAGCAGCGTGCTCAGTTCCATCAACCCTGCAGACATCGTTTCCATGGAAGTATTGAAAGATGCATCGGCCACAGCCATCTATGGTAGCCGCGCCTCCAACGGTGTAGTACTCATCACCACCCGTCAGGGCGAAGAGGGCAAAACGAAGGTCTCCTACGAAGGTTACTATGCCTTGCAACAGCTTCCCAAGAAACTGGAAACACTGACACTCCCCGAATATGCAGTTTACCAGAACCTCCGCGCCGCCACCATCGGCTTCGGTGCACGCGAAGAGTTCAAAGACCCCTCACTCCTCAGCCGCGGTACCGACTGGCAGAATGAAATCTTCCGCACTGCCCCGATGCACAACCATCAGATAAACATCTCCGGAGGTTCGAAGAGCATGAAATACTCGCTCTCCGGCGGCTACATGCAGCAAGACGGTATTGTATTCGGTTCGGACTTTGAGCGTTTCTCTTTCCGCGTCAACATGGACAACGACATCAACAAGTGGCTCACCACCGGCTTGCGCGCCTCCGTAGCCCGTACACAGCAGACCAACAACGTAGACGGTTCGGGTGCCATCTACAATGCCCTAAACCAGCTCCCCGAAGTGCCTGCCCGCAACCCGGACGGCAGTTTCGGCATGCAGACGGAGAACATGTATGGAACTTACTTCTCCAACCCCCTCTCCGACCTTATCCAAAACGAAAACTATAGTCGCAACACACAAGTCTATGTCAACGCCTTTGCCGACATCAAGCTGTGGAAAGGACTCGTATTCCGCACGGAATATGCCGCCAACTTCAATTACAGCAACGACTATAAGTTTACCCTCCTACGACTACGAGCACTTCAAGCAGCAGTCGTCAGCAAGCCGTGGAGCCGGCAACGGAAGCAACTGGACATTGAAAACTTACTTTACTTATAATAATACCTTCGGCAAACACGGCCTCTGCCATGCTGGGACACGAAGCGCAAGAAAACAAGTACGAGTCGCTGAGCGGCAGCCGTACCAACTTCCTCTTCAACTCCGTACACGAACTGGATGCGGGTGATGCCACAACAGCAAAGCCAACAGTTCCCGTGGTTCATCCGCCATCGAATCATACTTCGGCCGTCTGAACTACAACTACAACGACCGCTACTTGCTGACCGCTACGCTCCGTGCCGACGGTTCGTCTTCGTTTGCCAAAGAAAGTCGTTGGGGTTGGTTCCTTCGGTAGCATTGGCTTGGAAAGTCAACAACGAAGCTTTCCTCAAAGATGTGGAAGCCATCAACTCACTGAAACTCCGCCTGGGTTGGGGTGTAGTAGGTAACCAATGGGCGGGTTCCTATGCCTACGGCGTCACCATGGCTTCGGCAGCCTCCATCTGGGGTACTGGTTTCTATGCAGGCAACTATCCTAATCGTGAACTGAAGTGGGAAGAAACAAACTCCTTCAATGTAGGACTCGACCTCGCCCTCTTCAACAACCGCATAGAGTTCATCGCCGATGCTTATTACAAGAAAACGGACAATCTGCTGATGCAAGCTTCTCTTCCTACCTACGTAAGCGGTCTGATTCGTGCACCGTGGGTCAATGCCGGTGCCATGACCAACAAAGGTGTAGAATTTACCCTGAACACGCACAACATCCAGACACGTGATTTCACCTGGACCTCAGGACTCACCTTCTCCATCAACCACAACGAAGTGACGAAGCTCTACTCCGAATCATCCGCTATTTCGGGAATCAACGGTTCGGAAACACTGACCTACACCATGGTGGGCGAACCGGTCGGGCAGTTCTACGGCTATAAAGTAATCGGTATGTTCAAGGAAGAAGGAGATTTCTACAAGAAAGGTGCCGACGGCAACTTCCTGCTCGACGAAACGGGCAACCGCATCCAAGTAGCCATCCCGAAAGACCAGACCATCGGCAAATCGGGCATCTGGGTAGGTGACTACATCTATGAAGACCGCGACAACAACGGTGTAATTGATGAGAAAGACCGCACGTTCCTCGGCAATCCGGCACCCAAATTCACGTTCGGCTTCAACAACTACCTTTCTTATAAAGGATTTGACCTCAACATCTTCCTGAACGGCTCGGTGGGCAACAAGGCTATCAACCTGATTCGCCGCACCTTCACCGATCCCATGCGTAACAGCAACCTGCTGAAAGAAGCTACCGGCATTGCCCAAATCGCCATGCACGACCCCGAAGTGGGCGACGAGGTACTTTCCAATGTTTACGTGGCCAACGCCGATGCAGCCAAAGTACAACGCATCACTACCAGTAGCGCCAACGACAACAACCGTATCTCCGACCGCTTTGTTGAAGACGCTTCCTACCTCCGCATAAAAAACATCTCGCTGGGGTACACCTTCCCACAGAAATGGTTGCGCCGTTTGCAGATAGACCATCTGCGCCTCTACGTCAACATCCAGAACCTCTGTACCATCACAGGCTACAAAGGCTACGATCCCGAAATAGGCGCTTTGAACTACAATGTATTGCTACGTGGTGTGGACGATGCGCGCTATCCTTCGCAACGTATCTATACATTTGGCCTTAACTTCAATTTCTAATGAGCCAGACAAATCATTTATCATTTAAAATCTCAATATAGTTATGAAACACAGATTTCTAACCCTTATATCATCGCTCCTTCTGCTTACGGCATGCAGCGACTCATTTTTGGAACGTGCTCCCGAAGGAAACTACGTAGATGTGACATACTACACTTCCGACGATGCACTCGAACAAGCCACTGCACCGCTTTACAACCGTGCATGGTTCGACCTCAACTCCCGCGCCATCGTGCCGCTGGGCAGTAACCGTGCCAACGATAACTTCAGTCGCTGGGGAGCTCCCGAGTTCACCAACTTCAAGGTGACAGCCCTGAGCGAAAACCTTGCCAATGCATGGACAGGTTTCTACTCGGTCATTACAATGGCCAATGCAGTTATCAGTGATGTGCAGACCAAATGTAGCAACAGCGTAAGCGAACGTGCCAAGCGCACAGCCATTGCCGAAGCCCGCCTGATGCGTGCTTGTGCCTACTTCTACATGGTTCGCCTCTGGGGACCGGTTATCATCATCGAAGACAACGACAAAGTGGTTGCCAATCCCATGCAACCGCTCCACCGCGAAGAAGATGTGCTGGAACTCGTTATTCGTGACCTCACTTATGCAGTCGAGAATCTTCCTGAAGTGGCAACCGCCAAAGGACGTGTCAACGCATGGGGTGCAAAAGGCATGCTTGCCAAAGTCTACCTCGCCCGCTCAGGCTGGAAAGGAGGCACACGCGACAACGCCGACCTGGAGAAAGCCAAGGAACTGGCCGCTGACGTGATAAACAACAGCGGCATCAGCCTTTACGAAAACTATGAAGACCTCTTCAAGTATAAGCACAACAACAATCCCGAATCGCTCATTGCCATGCAGTGGGTGCCACTGGGTGATTGGGGCGTATGCAACACTCTGCTTGCCGACCTCGCCGGCAACAGCAAGATGACCGGCGGTGTAAACGTATGGAGCAGCTATCAGGCAAGTATAGATATGCTCCAGCAATATGAGTTGGGCGACACTATCCGCCGCAACGCCACCTTCTGCACACCGGGTACATACTATTCATACATCTGCATTGCCGACGGTGGTTATACTTACGACGGCGCCACCTCTTGCATTAAAAAAGGTGTACCGGGCGGTCCGGACGACGACAACGACGGTTATATCCAGTCCATGAACTCTCCGCTCAACACCTACATCCTACGCCTTGCCGATGTTTACCTGACCTATGCCGAAGCTTGTCTGGGCAACAGCGAAGAACTGGCCGGTGGTCCCGGCCTGGAAGCATTGAACCAAGTGCGCGACCGTGCACGTATCCCCCGCAAGGAACGCGTAACCTTCGAAGACATCATTCGCGAACGCCGCGTAGAGTTCTCGATGGAGTATTGTAACTGGTATGACATGGTATCGTGGTATCACTGGAAACCCGACTACATGCTGAATTACTTCCAGAACCAACACCGCGGCTACACAGTAGACCTCATCGTGAAAGACGAAGACGGTTACCTCCACTTCGGCAAGAAAGAAGGCGACACTTTCCTCGAAGGCATAGAAAATTGGCAGGAACCGGGCGAGAACATCGAAATCCACCACGGCAACATCCTGATGCCTTATCCGGAAAGCGATGTCATCCAGAATCCGCTACTGAACGAAGAACCGGTAGCATACGAATTCAGTGAATAAACCAAGTTATACATTCATTATCTCAAATAACGACTTTAATATGAAATATATACATTTTCCTTTTGTGTTGCTCACCATCCTGTTGGCATGCAACCTTTTCACCGCCTGCAACGATGACGAGGGCGGCGGTGTTCCCGTAATCCACCACATCCGTCTTGTCGACCCAGAGAAGGCCGACAGTACGTTCACCGATGTAAATCCGGGCACCATGATTGTAGTCATCGGCGAAAATCTGAATGATGTGCGGAAAGTGTTCATCAACGAACAAGAAGTTTCGTTCAATAGCAACTACGGCACTTCCACCAGTCTCATCCTCACTATCCCCGGCGAATTGCAACTGACGGGTGCCAACCCCGAACTGAAAGGCGAACTGCGTATCGAGACCTCGCACGGCATTGCCACGTACTCCATGCATGTACTCTCGCCCGCACCCTACATCACCCGTGTAGCCACAACCTTCCCCGTGGAGACGGGCACGCCTCTGCGCATCGTGGGCGGTAACTTCTACGAAATTCAGCGCGTTTATTTCACCACTGCCGTGGACGACATCACCAATGCACCTGTTTCGGTAGAAGTAACGGACTACACGGTAAACAAGAACTTTGACGAAATATCATTCAATGCTCCCGCAGGCCTGATTGATGAAGGCAGTCTGGTAGTGGAGTGCTATACCGCATCCGCATTTACTCCCTTCCGTCGCACAGCCCTCCCACCAAGTATCAGCAAGGTAAGCTCCATGATGCCTATCACGGGTACCACAGTTACCGTACTGGGACAGAATTTTATGGATATCGTCTCCATCACAATGGGCAATCGCTCGGTAGATCTCTACTGTTACCGTAAGCGAAGCTAACGATATGCTTACCTTTACCATGCCGCGTGCACCGCAAGGCACTTGCTCACTCGCCATTACCACAATGGGCGGTACTGCCGAAGTTCCGGGCTTCTATCCTTTGGAGAATATAGTATTGAACTATGACAACATCGGTTGGTTCTCCTGGGGGCAGCTGTACCCGTCACTGCCGACGGTACAGCAGCTCCTTTCTTCTCGGATGGTAAATGCTACAGCATATCAGGGGAACTTTCAGCATGGAATTACTGGTGGGGCCAATTGCAGAACGGTGCCGTATGGGGCATCGACGCAGCCTTCCTGCCTACTAATACACCGACTTCCGAACTGGCTTTGCAATTCGAATGTTTCGTAGCAGTAGAATATGGTGAAGGTCCTGTCTTCCGCATCTACCTAAAAGGGAATGAGGCTCACAACTACACGAACTATCGTCCGGTGAGTGATTTCACCGGGAAAACCGAAGTAGGTCAATGGATGCAGTGCAGCATTCCACTTTCCGAACTGGTAGACGAAGCCACTTGGAGCGAGTTCCAAAAACGTGACGGTGACGAGTTGGCACTCCAGATGACAAACCCCAGCGAAAACGGTCCGTACAACATCGAAATGTATTTTGATAATTTCCGAGTTGTCAAGATACAATAATTCAATAATTTGAATTAAAATCGGGCACGGGATTACACAAAGTGACACCTTCTTTTAAACTCTTAGACGCTGATTCAATTGAATCAGCGTCTAAAAATAAATACACCGAAATTATTAAAACGAAAATTCACCGATACCATGACACAAATCTTCAAGAAAACCTTATTAACCAGTCTGGTTCTATTTCTGATGACAGCTTGCTCTGACGATAAAAAAGAACTGAAAATCATCGTAGAACCTACCTCCTTCCATTTTGAACAAACGGGAGGTAGCAGGAAATTCGGTATCACACCCAATAAACCAGCCACTTTCCAAAGTTCGGAAGCATGGTGCAAAGTAACCTCGGAAAGCAGCACTCCCGTACAAGCAATCTATAACATAACCGTAGAACCCAACACCACGCCCGACGTGCGCAACGCCACCATCACCGTCAGCGTAAAGGAGCACGTACAAGAAATCAACGTGGAGCAGGCAGCCTATATCCAAAGCGATGAACCGGAAAAATACACTGTACGCGAGAACCTCACGACTCACCAACTGATTAACGAAATGGGACTGGGCATCAACCTGGGCAACACGCTGGATGCTGTAGGCGACTGGATAGACCCAAGCTGCATTCTCAATTACGAACAAGCATGGGGAAGTCCCGTTATCACACAAGAAATCATTGAAGGATATGCCAAAGCGGGCTACTCATCCCTGCGTATACCGGTCAGCTGGGGCAATCTGCTGTCCGACGACTTCAAGGTGCATCCCGACCTGATGGACCGCGTAGAGAAAATCCTGAACTGGACCCTCGACTGTGGTATGGTGGCTATCATCAATATCCACCACGAAAACGAATGGATTAAACAAGTACCCACCGACAGCAAAGCAAAAGAAAAATTCACTTCCATCTGGAAACAGATATGCGAACGCTTCGAGAAGTACGGCGACCATTTATTGTTCGAGCCAATGAATGAAATCGGGTACGATGAAATTTGGACCCCGTGGAGCGGTAGTGAAGCCGACAAGGCAAAGGCACTGGGATACGTGAACGACCTCAACCAGCTCTTTGTCGACATAGTAAGAAACAGCGGCGGTAACAACGCCAAACGTCATCTGTTGGTGGAAATCTACAACACCAACTTGGAGTATGCCTACGATCCCTTGTTCAAGATGCCGAACGATCCCGCCAATCGACTTGCTCTTACTGTGCATTACTATACTCCCGCAGACTTTGCCATACTGGGTGGAGGTGAGGTTGTCGACTGGGGTGTAGGCCGAGAAAGCTGGGGAACGGAAGCTGACTTCAAGGAACTGAACGACAATATGGACCTACTAAAGAAGAATTGCGTAGACAAAGGAATCCCCGTCATCGTAGGCGAATATTGCGCCGAGTCCAAAAACAGAACAAAGGAAGTGATAAGGCTCTTCTGTGTTTCTGTAACCGAGGCCATCTACTCGCGCGGTATGTGCCCGATGCTCTGGGACACTCCGGGGGGACAATACAACCGACAGACTTGCCAGTTTGACGATCCTCTCTTCTTAGAAGAGATGATGGCTATTCCGGTTAAATATCCACGGAATTAAACAAATATTCATAATCAATAATCAAATAAAAATGAACAGAATCAGCACTTGTTTCGCCAGCCTATTGCTTTCTTGTGCATTGACGGCACAAGCACAGCAATATCAACTGAATTCACCGGACGGAAAACTAATTGTCAACATCGAAGCCGGGAAAAACCTCAACTGGGCGATTGCCCACGACGGTACCAGCGTTCTTTTGCCTTCGGACATTGCCATGCAATGCACGGAAGCTGAGGGAAAGCCCATTGCTTTCACCTTCGGCAAAGATGTGAAGGTGACCAAAGCTACCCGCACTTCCGTCGACACTTCCTTCCCCACTCCTTTCTACAAAAAGGCGAGTGTGAAGGACACTTATAACCAACTCACTCTGAAATGCCGTAACGGCTATAGCATACAGTTCCGCGCCTACGACGACGGAGCCGCCTATCGTTTTGTTTCCGAACTGCGCAAACCTTTCTGCGTGAAGGACGAGATTGCCGAGTTCAACTTCGACCGCGATTACCACGCTTTCGTGCCCTATATTAACGACAATCGCGCCGGCGAGCGTTACTGCTACTCCTTCGAGTCCTACTACGATGAGGCCCCCCTCTCTCGCATGTACAAAGACTCGCTTGCCATTACTCCGCTGATGGTAGAACTGGAGAACGGAAAGAAAGCCGTCATTATGGAAGCCGGATTGTCCAACTATCCCGGCATGTTCCTCACTGCCAACCCACAGATGCCCCACGGAGTGAAGGCAGAATTCGCCCCCTATCCACTGGAAACAGTCATCGGAGGCTATGACCGCTTGAACCTCGTCCCTACCAAACGTGCCGACGTTATCAGCAAGCCCAACAATGCCCCCTACTTCTGCCCCAACGGGCGTCCCACAGGGAAACAGACCTATCCTTGGCGTGCCGTGCTTGTTGTTACCCACGACACACAACTCGCCAACAACGACATGATGCAACGCCTCGCACCCGAATGCCGCATCGCTGACACATCCTGGATTAAACCCGGAAAAGTGGCATGGGACTGGTGGAATACTTGTAACCTGACCGGCGTGGACTTCAAGGCAGGCATGAATACGCCCACCTATAAGAAATACATCGACTTTGCCGCCGAAAACCAGCTGGAGTATATCATCATCGACGAAGGTTGGAGCGGAAAGGAATCATTAATGGAAGACATCAGTCCCGAAATCAATCTCGAAGAACTGGTGGCATACGGCAACCAAAAGGGCATAGGCATCATCCTCTGGGCAAGCTGGCGCAATCTTACGGGAGGAGGCGACATCTCCCCTGCCGTGGAACAAGTTATCAGCCACTACGCACAAATGGGAATCAAAGGTTTCAAAATTGACTTCTTCGACCGCGACGACCAACTCGCCATCTCTTCTACCGAACAACTCGCAGCATGTGCCGCCAAGCATCACATGTTGCTTGACCTACACGGACTGAAACCCTTCGGCATCCAGCGCGCCTATCCCAACATCCTCAACTTTGAAGGTGTGAAAGGACTGGAAAACAGCAAGTGGGAGCCCATCGTGAACGGTGCACCCTTGCATGACTTCCCGCGCTACGACGTTACCGCCCCCTATCTGCGCCAACTCGCCGGTCCGATGGACTATACGCCGGGAGCTATGGTAAATGCCACCCGTTCCCTGTTCCGCTCCGTCAACGACCACCCCATGAGTCAAGGTACACGTGTACACCAGATGGCTATGTACACCGTCTTCGAAGCACCCTTGCAGATGCTTGCCGACAGTCCCAGCAAATACATGAAGGAACAGGAATGCACCGACTTCATCGCCAAGGTTCCCACTACCTTTGACGAAACCATTGCTCTTGATGGTAAAATAGCCGAATACATCACGATAGCACGCCGCAAAGGAAACACTTGGTTTGTAGGCAGCATGACCAACTGGACTCCGCGTAGCTGCACCATCGACCTCTCCTTCCTCAGCGAAGGCAACTACGAAGCCGAAATCTTTGCCGACGGCATCAATGCCGACCGTGAAGCTACCGACTATAAAAAAGAAGTACGCATCGTCACTGCCAAAGACAAACTCAATGTACAACTGGCACCCGGCGGTGGATGGACAGCACGAATTACAAAAAAATGAATCTGAGAAAACTGTTTCTGCCATTGTGTTCAGTAGCCTTGTGCCTGCAATCCTATGCACAAGACAAATCCTTCCTTAAGGATATGCTCTGGTATATAGACAACCCTTCTGTATTTGAAAAAGGACAAGAGGAAGGACACGCTTGGCATATGCCCGAAAAGAGCATGCTACTGAATGGGACATGGAAGTTTTTCTGGTGCGATACACCGGAAGGGATACCTGCACACTTTTTTAACCCCGAATTCCCGGATAAGCAATGGGGCGACATCAAAGTTCCCTCAAACTGGGAAATGCAAGGTTATGGTGACAAGCTGTTCAGAAATGTATCTGCTCCCTTCGGGGTGAATCCACCACATGCTCCCAAAGAGTATAACCCTACCGGACTATACCGGCGAACATTCAAGGTACCTGCAAGTTGGGCAGCAAAAGACCAGATATTTTTAAGGTTCGAGAAAGTGGCATCCGCTTCTTTTGTATGGGTCAACGGTCATGAAGTGGGCTACAATGAAGGAGCACAAGAACCTGCCGAATACAACATCACTCCTTATTTGAAGCCGGGCGAAAACACGCTGGCTGTCTGTGTACTAAAGTATTCGGACGGCTATTACCTGGAAGGACAAGATTATTGGCGACTGGCCGGAATCTTTGACGACGTATGGTTGTACGCCACACCTGCTGTCAGGATATTCGACTGGCAAGTAATCACAGAGTTTGATAATACGTATACCGATTCGCAGTTAAGTATTCAGGTAAAAATCAAGGACTACCAAAAGAAGCCAAATGAGAATTATGGATTGAAAGCTTACTTAAAGGATAAAAACGGCAAGATTATCTGTAACTTTTCCGCAGCTCCATTTGAAATGGACGCTGCGGAAAAGACAATACAGTTGCATACCTTGGTACAAGAACCCCGGAAATGGACAGCCGAGACACCCGAGCTTTATACGCTCGGTCTGGAATTATCCAATCCGGCCGGTCTGCAGAAAGACAAGATAGAAACGGTCATCGGATTCAAAAAGACGGAAATCAAAGACGGTGTTTTTTATCTTAACGGTATCCCACTGAAAGTCAATGCACAAAATTCGCACATGCAGCATCCCGAAGAGGGACATGTCATGGACGAAGCCACCATACGCAAGGATTTTGAATTGTTGAAACAGTTTAATTTCAATGCCGTACGTACCTCTCACTATCCTCCGGTGAATAAGTATTTGGAACTGGCCAATGAATACGGGCTTTATATCATAGACGAGGTGGGCGATGAAGCCCATGCCTCGGAATGGATTTCAAGTCTCCCGGAATACGAAGAGATGTATCGCGAGCGATGCCGCAGAATGGTGTTACGGGACAGAAACCATCCCTGCGTCTTGTTCTGGAGCGCAGGAAACGAAAGCGGTGAAGGTATCAACATTACCCACACCATTGAAGAAGGGAAATCGCTGGACCCCACCCGCTTCTGGATGTATGGCGGAAATGCATTCTCCCATCCGGCAGAAGATATTATCGGACCCCGTTACCCTACTCCTATGGAACTGGAAATGCAGGTAGGCATAGGAGAGGATTCCCGACCATCGTTTATGGATGAATACTTATCGGTTGCAGGCAATGCCGGCGGTGCCCTGGACGATTATTGGGAAGCCATCTACCGACATCCCCGCCTGATAGGAGGGGCCATCTGGGATTTTGTAAGTCCGGGACTGACCGAACGGATAAGGCAAGTGGACGACCTTTCGCCCTTCCATACTCCCGCCCATCTGATGGGAAATGCCCGCTTGGTGAAGGAAGGAAAGAACACGGTGCTGGACTTGAACGGTCACGACCAATGGGTAGAGGTCTATCGTGCAGACAATGTGGAGTTGAACAGTAATGAACTGACACTCACTTGCAGAATCTACCCCCGGAAACTGGTAAGCAGTTGCGGCTCATTCATCACAAAAGGCAATTATCAGTTCGGGCTGCAACAACGCGGTAAAGACAAACTGGAATTTTATATCTATACTGATAAAAAGCATTCCGTATGCGCCTCCTTGCCTACTGACTGGGAATACAACTGGCATCAAGTGACGTGCGTCTACGACGGACAGAAAATGTCCATCTATATAGACGGAGCAGAAAAGGCCTCCACACAAGCATCGGGCAATATCCGGAACTTCCCCTACCCCGTCAACATCGGTCGGAATGCAGAAACACACGGCCAAGAGACTTCGGTCTACATCTGCGATGCTCAAATGGACGAAGTCGGCATTTTCGCCAAGGCACTGACTTCCTCTTTTCACCCGGAAGAAGCCGCTCTGTGGCTAGATTTTGAGCAAGAGACGGAAAATGGTACATTCTACAGTTACGGCATCGGTGCACGTACGTACGGCAGCATCTGGCCCGACCGTAGCGTACAGCCCGAAATGTGGCAAATGAAGAAAACCGGACAACCTCTTTCTTTTTCCATGTCGGATGTGACAGAGGGAGTCGTTGAGTTATGGAATCGCAATCATTATACAAATGCTTCCCGATATGCCATACGATGGGAATTGAAAGAAGATGACAAGGTTATTCAATCGGGCGACTTGGCACTCTCAACAGCGCCGCTTAGCCAAGAGCTGGTGCACATACCTTATAAGAAGCCAGCCCTGATTCCCGGCAAAGAATACCGCCTGATGCTTCATGCCGTCCTGAAAAAAGATGAATTGTGGGCAAAAGCCGGACATGAGGTGGCATGGGAAGAACTTGAACTGCCTTGGAGCCTGCCATGCTCTTCGGAAGAAAAGGCTCAAGGCGTACCTTCCTATTCACTTTCGGAGAAAGAATTGGTTGTCTCCGGAGATGGCTTCAAATATGTATTCAACCGTACCGACGGACAACTGACGTCGATGGTTGTTCAAGATATGGAACTGCTGGAATCACCGCTCCGGCTGAATCTTTGGCGTGCCCCGCTGGCCAATGAGCTGGACAACTGGAATGCCTCCAGCGCCCGCTCCTCCAACTGGAAAGAAGGTTACGAATACACGGTAGCCACAGAAATGTATTCTGCAGGGATTGACCGCCTGACACATCAGCCCTCTTTTCGGTGTCCGAAACCACCGAAGGCGTACATATACACATCATTGATGCGGAATTGATGGGCAAAGGAGAAAAAGAGAAAAAAGACCTCTACATCGAAGGAGTACAGAACAACGGCATCATCAACCACTATGAGTATATTATCAATAGTGAAGGGACGATAGAGATACGCCATGTATTGAAGCCTGAAGGGAAAATGCCGCTTTGGTTTCCTCGCATAGGACTTACGCTGACCGTAAGCGATGCGCTCGACCAAGTGAAATGGTACGGCCGAGGACCGCAAGAGAACTATCCGGACCGGAAAACCGGCTATCCGACGGGGATATATGCCTCTACCGTACAAGCTATGTACGAGCCCTATCTAATGCCACAAGATTACGGATTGCGGACAGATGTACGCTGGCTGCAACTGACCACGGACAAAGGCATCGGCCTTCAATTCAAGATGAACGAATGGTTCAACTTCAACATTTATCCGTACAGCACAGACAATCTGACGAAAGCGATGTATACCTACCAATTGCAGAAGCAGAAAGGCATGACCCTGAATCTCGATTATGCCACTACCGGGGTCGGCTGTACGGCCCGCGGTGTATTCGGTGCTTACAAGGCAATGCCGCAGGAATATCGGAGAACCATCAGCATAAGACCTATGATGAAATAAAAATATTGTATCGGACTGGTAAGATTATGAAAAACAAAAATTACTTTATTCTATTAGTGTTGTTTTTAAGCGCTTTACAAATAAAAGCGCAGTATTCATTCGACAACGTGCTTTATGGTGCAGCCTACTATCATGAATATATGCCCTATGAGCGACTGGATGAAGATATCCGGCTGATGAAAAGAGCCGGCCTGACAGTAGTGCGCGTTGGAGAATCTGCCTGGGGAGTATTTGAGCCGCAAGAAGGAAATTTTGAATTTGAATGGATGGAACTTCGATGCATGCCACAAACACCCGGAAGTGCTGGCAGAACACACCAAAGGAAACAAAGCCTATTATGGAATCAGACAGAACATGGATTTTACAAACCCGACCTACCAATTCTATTGCGAACGGATTATCCGCAAGATGCTGGAAAGATATGCACAGCATCCGGCAGTCATCGGGTATCAAGTGGACAACGAAACAGAAGCGCGCGGAGTAAACAACAGAGACTATTTCTTCGGATTCAGGAACTACATCAAACAGAAATTCAACAATGACCTGAACCTGCTTGCCAAGGAATGGGGGCTGAACTACTGGGGAATGAACATCAATACCTGGGAAGAATTCTATCGGCGCGATGGAGTGACAAGCCCCTCGTACAAGAATGAATGGGAACGCTATAACCGGAAAGAAGTGGCCGATTTCCTGAATTGGCAGTGCGACCTTGTAAATGAATACAAGCGTAAAGACCAATTTGTCACCCACTGCTTTATGCCCGACTTCCATAATATAGACCAAGTGGAAAGTTTCAGGCAGATGCAATATCCTGCCATCAATGTCTATCACGATGTACAGGATAAACAAGACGGCCAGCGCATCGCTTATGCCGGTGACTTCGTGCGCACCGTGGCCGACAACAATTACATCGTCATGGAAACCAACGCACAAGGCATTGGCTGGGATGCCCGCACCCAGTTTCCTCCCTACGACAACCAGTTGCGGCAGAATGTGTACGCACATTATGCTTCCGGAGCCAATATGGTGGAATACTGGCACTGGTCTACCCTGCACTACGGGCAGGAGACATACTGGCGAGGCGTGCTGGGCCATGACCTCCAGCCCAACCGCATATACAAGGAATTCACCACCACCGCCAAAGAGTTGGAAAGAATAGGCAGCCACATCGCGAACCTGAAAAAGAAAAACCGGGCGGCTATCCTCTACAGTCATGATTCTTATCATGCTCTCGGCTTCATGCCCTACACTTACAAGAGCAATTATCCCATTGATATGGTGCATAAAGCCCTCTATTTCCAAAACATAGAAACGGACATCATCCCTTGTGACAAGACAACCGATTTCAGCGGATATGACATGCTTGTCATTCCCCTTTGTATGTGGCTACCGACCAATTGCTATTAGCCATTGATGAATTCGTACAGTCCGGCGGACACGTGGTAATGATGCACAAAAGCAGTTACTGCAATGAGCACTCCGCAGTTCGGGCCACCTTGGCTCCCGGCCGCTACGCAAAGCCTGCGGCTTCCATTACCAGGAATTCTCCACTATCGGTGACTTATCATTAAAGGATAACCCTTTCAATTAGAGGGAAAGAACCAGATAAGCGACTGGTATGAATTCCTGATTCCCGAGACAGCCACCCCGTTGGCTTATGCAGAGCATCCGTTCTTCGGCAAATGGCCCGTTGTCACCGAAAACAAGTATGGCAAAGGCAAACTGACCTACATAGGAGCCTACCCTTCGCAGGAATTGCTGAATGCCATCGTGCGAAAGGCAGCCATCCATGCCGGTATCATCTCTTCAGAGAGCGACGTGTTCCCCATCATACAGCGTTCGGGAATAAACAAAGCCGGAAAAGCCATCCGTTACTTCTTCAATTACAGCAGCGAGAGCAAAGAAATCACTCATAACTATCCGACGTCCAAAGAGCTGATTTCCGGCAAGACTGTAAAAGAAGGAGACCATGTAACATTGCCCCCCTGGGGAGTTCTCATCATGGAAGTTTATTGACCATCAGAAAAAATGAGAAAAAATGAGAAAAAAGATATTTGCCTTTCTATTGCTAAGTGCCCTATATGCCGGCGCCCAAGAAGTTCCGGACTGGGAGAATCCTATTGTAGTCGGCATCAACAAAGAGCCGTATCATGCCACACTGACATTGCCTTCGCAAAAAGCCGATTGCAAAGAAATCAGATCCCTGAACGGCAAGTGGCGATTCCAATGGTCTGCCGACCCGGGAAAGCGCCCGGCCGACTTCTACAAGAATGATTTCAATACCGACACATGGGATACCATCACAGTACCGGGAGCATGGCAATTGCAAGGTTATGGGAAACCTATCTATTCCAACGTAAACTATCCCTTCCAGAAGGATGCACCCAAAGTGACAAGCGAGCCTCCCGCCGAATATTACAGCTACGGGCACAGAAATCCCACAGGCTCTTATGTCACCACGTTCGAAGTGACGCCCGATATGAAAGACAAGTGCCTATACCTTCACTTTGAAGGAGTAAAATCGGCCATGTATGTCTGGGTAAACGGAGAGCGGGTAGGCTACAGCCAGAATTCGATGTCGCCTGCCGAGTTTGACATAACCGAATTTGTGAAGAACGGAACCAATCGTCTGGCAGTGGAAGTGTATCGGTGGTCGGACGGCAGTTATCTGGAAGACCAGGACATGTGGCGGCTTAGTGGAATACTCAGGCCGGTAGAGCTATGGGTACGTCCCCGGACAAATATCCGGGACTATAGGTTCAGCAGCGACTTGTCGGACGACATGCGTTCAGCTACATTCGGAACCGAAATTTGGATAAGAAACCAGACCGACCGCAAAGTAAAAGACCTGACCGTAGAAATAAACCTGGTGGGGAAAGACAACAGAGGAAATAAACTCGACAAAAAAATGGTGGCTCCCGTAGGTACTATTCAGGCCTTTTCTGAAACGAGCGTCACGCTGTCCGAAATGCTCCGGGAGCCTCAACTATGGTCTGCCGAGAAACCGCATCTATATGACATCCACATCAAGCTTCGCAGAAAGAATGAACTTTTGGAATCGTTCGAATACCATTGGGGCATACGGAAAATAGAAATCGCGGGAGACGTCTTCAAAGTCAACGGGAAAGCCGTCAAGCTGAAAGGAGTGAACCGTCACGACTTTCATCCCCGTATGGGATTCTTTGTCGACAGCCGGACGATGGAGAGAGATATCCGGCTGATTAAACAAGCCAACATCAACATGATACGCACGTCCCACTACCCACATCTGCCATTGCTGTACGAGCTATGTGACAAGTATGGAATCTACGTAATGGACGAAGCGAACCACGAAAGTCATGCCTACGGTTTGGGGAACAAAGTATTAGGAGACAACCCTCAATGGACACTGGCCCATGTGGACCGGGCAGTAGCCGTGGTGGAAAGGGACAAGAACCATCCGTGCATCCTATTCTGGTCATTGGGCAACGAGGGTGGAAGCGGTGCCAATTTGCGAGCTATGGCAGACACAATCCGTGCCTTAGACCCCACCAGACCGATATACGACGACACAGACCGCACCGTATCCGATGTCTATGACGAAGCCTATCTGCATCCCGACGCTTTGAAGGAACTTGGCGAGAAAATAACCGACCGCCCCGTATTCATGAGAGAGTATGCCTACGCCATGGGAAATTCCATCGGCAACCTCAAGGAGTATTGGGATGTGATTGAAAAGGACGAAAGTATTATCGGAGCTGCCATTTGGTGCTGGGTAGACCAAGGCATTCCTAAAAAGCTTAACGGTGCACCGTTAAGTTTCGGCGAGCCCCTCGTCACCCCATTACTGCCCGATGAATTCTGGGCGTATGGAGGAGATTTCGGGGACTATCCCAACGACGGTCCCACCGGCATTAACGGGTTGGTATCTCCCGACCGGGTGCCTCACCCCATTACTATGAAGTACAAAAGTATATCAATACATCAAGTTTGAAAAGAAGGAACACAGCAAATCAAATTGACCAACGGGTATGCGTTTTCCGATTTGGATGAATTCGATTACAGCTATGAGTGGATATGCAACGGAAAGGCTGTACGCAACGGCGACCTCCACTTGTCCGAAGGGAATCTGCTGGAGGTACTTTCAAGACCGGATAAGTGTGGGGAACTTTGCCTCAATGTATATGCCACGTTGAAGGAATCCACGACGGGCAGAGAAGGGCTTCAAAGTTGCCAAGGAACAACTTACGTATCATGACTATGAATTCCCACAATTGAAGGATGACGGCGGGAAGGCCACGTTTAAGGAGACACCCGAAGCGGTGGAAATTATAGCCGCCGATGCCTTGTTCACCATAGAAAAGGTACCGGTGCTTTGGTGAGTTGGCGAGTCAAGGGAGAAGAGTTGTTGCACAGTGCCTTGGAACCCTATTTTTGGAAACCGGCAAATGACATTCAGGTCCGCAACGGCTACAATGAACGTTTGAGCGCTTGGAAAAATGCAGAGCAAAAACGTATCGTAAAGACATACCAAGCAACCGTAAACGATGGTATGGTGATAGTGGATGCCAGTCTCTCCCTCCCCCGGATAGGAGCCGGTTACCATCTCCGCTACACTGTGGACGGCAAAGGCCGCATACAAGTAGAAGCAACCTATCAGCCTGAAAAGGAAGATATTCCGCTGATGCCCAAATTCGGTATGCGCATGAGAATGCCCTCGGCGCTGAACCGGATAGCCTGGTACGGACGCGGCAAGTTCGAGAACTATCCCGACCGCAAGAGCTCCGCTTTCCTGGGAGTCTACGAGTGTGGCATACACGAATTTATCACGAACTACATCGTACCGCAAGACAATGCCAACCGGTGCGATACACGCTGGTTCATGCTGGGAGACAGTGAGCGATGGAAAATACAAGTCAAAGGCCTGCAACCCCTATGTTTCCGTATATGGCCCTACGGGGAAGAAGACCTGGAAGGGAAAGAGCATGCGCACGAACTGCCCGAACGCGACTTCATCAACCTGAATATCGACTCCAACATACACGGAGTAGGTGGAAACGACGGATGGGGCGCACAGACCATGAAGCCATACACCATTGACGGCAATCGCTCTTACCGGTATGGGTTTATCATGGAGTATATGGACAAAACAGAATAATCCGTTCATCAATGCATTCAAAAAGGGAATAAACATTTTGTAAACAACAATAAAGGTATGAAAAGAAACATCTTTAAAACAATTCTCCTATCTGCCTGCATCCTACAAGGGAGCAGTGCATTGGCACAACAAGAGAAAGCAGAACCGGGCAAGTTCTCACCCACCTGGGAGTCATTGTCCCAATACGAAGTGCCCGAATGGTTCCGCAACGCCAAATTCGGCATATGGGCACACTGGGGTCCGCAATGCCAACCCGAAGCCGGCGACTGGTACGGTCGTGGCATGTACGAAGAGGGTGGTGCTGCCTACAAGTGGCACTTGGAGCATTACGGACATCCTTCGGAATTCGGCTTCAAGGATGTAATCAACGAATGGAAAGCCGAAAAATGGAATCCGGAGAGGCTGGTAGCCCTTTTCAAGAAAACCGGTGCCCGATATTTCTTTGCCATGGGCAACCATCACGACAACATGGACTTGTGGGACAGTAAATACCAATCATGGAACTCCGTCAACATGGGCCCCAAGCGAAACGTACTGGGCGAATGGGAGAAAGCGGCCCGCAAAAACAAACTGCCCTTCGGTGTCAGCATCCACTCCTCCCATGCTTGGACATGGTATGAAACTGCACAAGGAGCCGACAAGAAAGGCCCATACGCAGGAATCTCCTACGATGCCCGCGTAGTGACTAAGGAAGACGGCAAGGGAAAATGGTGGGAAGGCTACGACCCGCAAGAGCTATACGTACAGAATCATGCCCTGAGCGGACATGCTTGGGTGGCATGGGACTGGCCCGAAGGAACCTCTATCCCCCCGCAGAGTTACTACGACAACTTCTTCGACCGCACAGTGGACATGATAAACAAATATCATCCCGACCTGGTCTATTTCGACGACAGCGTACTCCCCTTCTGGCCCATCAACGATACGGGGCTGAAAGTCGTGTCGCACTACTATAACCAAAACATGAAGCTTCACAAGGGCAATCTCAATGCCGTAGTCTTCGGAAAGAAGCTGGAAGCTAAACATAAAGAGGCCATCGTATGGGATGTAGAAAAAGGGGTTCCATCGGAATGCCAGGACAAGGCGTGGCAAACCTGTAGTTGCCTCGGTACTTGGCACTATAACCGCTCTGCTTACGAAGACAACTGGTATAAATCAGCCGAGACCGTCATCCACATGCTCATTGACATCGTCAGTAAAAATGGCAACCTATTACTAAGCGTACCAATGAAAGGAAACGGCACCATCGACGACAAGGAAGAAAAAATTCTGGAAGACATAGCCGCCTGGATGGAGGTGAACGGAGAAGGAATATTCGACACACGTCCCTGGTGTATTTATGGTGAAGGTCCCTCCACAGAAACAGCAATACCTTTGGACGGAGCAGGATTCAACGAAGGCAAGAACGCACCCTACACTTCTGCCGACATCCGGTTTGTGAAAAAAGGGAAATACTTGTATGCCCATATCATGAAATGGCCCTCAGACGGAAAAATACAGATAAAATCACTGGCTACCGGCAGTCCCTACTGCAAAGGAGAAATCGAAAAAGTAGAATTATTAGGAGGTGGAAAGGCAAAGTTCAGAAGAACTTCCAAAGGCTTGCTTATTGACCTTCCCAAAGACAAGACACCCAATCCTATTTCTTTGGTACTGAAAATCACTAACCGTTAAACTGCTGATATTGTATGAAAAAGGGATTTTTTTTAAGACTATTTGTCCTGCTGATGCTGACATTTTTCATAGCAGAACAAGGCAAAGCACAAACCTACCAACGCACCTCACAAGGCATAAAAAGCACTGTGCAAGGTATAAATATAGATATTAGCTTCTTCTCTCCTGTCACAGTGAGAATCTTAAAATCGCCTGACGGCTGGAAGTATACCAAAGAAAGCTTGTCGGTCATCGGGCAACCGGAAAAAGTAAAACTATCCGTCTCTTCGAAAGGGGGTATATTGACTATCAAAAGCCATCAGCTTACAGTCCATCTCAACGAAGAGACCGGACAAATAACTTTTGCCTCTTCCGATGGAAAATCGCTGTTGCAGGAACAAAATAAAGGCACACGTTTTGATGATTTCAACGATGCCGGCACAAAAACCTTCAGCGTTTATCAATCGTTCACCTTAGAGAAAGACGAAGCTATTTATGGATTGGGACAATTGCAAAACGGCAAAATGTCGCAACGTAACCAGACCAAACGCCTTATCCAAGACAATCTTGAGGATGTGATTCCCTTCTTCCAGTCCGTCAAAGGCTACGGTCTCTTTTGGGACAACTATTCGCCAACCATCTTCAAAGACAATCAAGAAGAGACATCCTTCCTTTCTGAAGTCGGCGACTGCATTGACTACTATTTCATGTACGGCGAAAATGCCGATGGAGTAGTTGCCCAGATGCGCTACCTCACAGGACAAGTGCCCATGTTTCCATTATGGACATATGGATTCTGGCAAAGCCGTGAACGCTACAAAAGCCAAAAAGAGATTGTTGGCGTAGTGCAAAAATACCGCGAACTGGGTGTGCCCCTCGATGGAATTATCCAGGATTGGAGATACTGGGGAAGCAACTACCTGTGGAACGCAATGGATTTTTTGAACGAAGAATTCTCCGACCCCAAAAAAATGATGGAAGACATACACGGAATGAATGCCCACATTATCATCTCCATTTGGTCAGCTTTCGGACCACATACCAAACCCTATCACGAGTTGGATAAAGGGAACATGCTCTTCAACTTCCGCACATGGCCCGAATCCGGTTCCGAGAAGTGGCCTCCCAATATGGACTATCCATCCGGTGCCCGCGTGTACGATGCCTACCATCCGCAAGCACGCGACATCTATTGGAAGTACCTGAACGAGAACCTACGTTCTGTGGGTATAGACGGCTGGTGGATGGACTCTACCGAACCCGACCATTTTCACCCCATTCCTGAAGATTTTGACACGCCCACCTATTTGGGGTCATTCCGTAAAGTACGCAATGCCTACCCTTTAATGAGTGTAGGTGGAGTGTACGACCACCAGCGTGCCGTAACTTCGGATAAACGCGTATTTATCCTTACCCGCTCAGCCTTTGCCGGCCAGCAACGTTATGGTGCCAATACATGGACAGGAGATATCACAGCATCATGGGAAGTTTTGGAGAAGCAAATACCTGCGGGATTAAACTTCTCACTATGCGGCATTCCCCATTGGAACAGCGATATCGGCGGATTCTTCCTATGGCAATATCCCTTGATGCTGGATGACCCGGATTATCGCGAGCTTTATGCCCGTTGGATACAGTTCGGTACATTCTGTCCCATGATGCGGTCACATGGGGAAGGTGCTCCCAGAGAAATCTATCAATTCGGCAAAAAAGGCGAGCCAATATACGATGCGATTGAGAAATACATTCGGTTACGCTACAGTTTGTTACCATACATCTACACAACTGCCTGGGAGGTAACTGCCAATCAGTCCAGCTTCATGCGTGCCTTGGCAATGGATTTTGCCCACGATCGCAACGTGTGGAACATCCACAATCAGTATATGTTTGGCAAATCCCTATTGGTATGCCCTGTAACCCAACCCATGTATACCCAAACAGTTTCGGACACCATCCGTGTAGAAGATTTCAGTACCGTTAAGTCTATGCGAATATATCTGCCTAAAAATACGGAATGGTATGATTTTTGGACCAATCAGAAACACTCCGGCGGACAATATATCGTGAAAGATACCCCTATTGACATTTTACCACTTTATGTGAAAGCAGGTTCCATCCTGCCAATAGGTCCCGAAGTGCAGTATAGCACCGAAAAATCATGGGACAACTTGGAGATAAAAGTGTATCCCGGTTGTAACGGCGAATTCACACTTTACGAAGACGAGAATGACAACTACAATTATGAAAAGGAATGTACAGCACCATTACGATGAAATGGAATGACCGTACTCGCATGCTCACTATTGAAAATCGGAAAGGAGAGTTTTCCGGTATGTTGAAAGAACGGAAATTCAACATAGTAACTGCTGATGGCGCAAAAAGGCAGTGGCTTATAATGGGAAAAAAGTAACGGTTAAAATGTAATGGTTTCTAAAACAGCTATTAATTTGCATTATGGAAATAAATACTCGTATGAAAAATATCATCATTATCTTACCCTTTTAAGTTTATTTATGCTGCTCGGCATCCTGAAATTGCAAGCAGCGATACAACTCCCGCCATATTTTCCAACCATATGGTGCTACAACGTAACTCAGAACTTACTTTCTGGGGATGGGGTATTCCGGGAGAAACAATTTCCATCGCCCCCGAATGGATGAAAGGAGAAATAATCAAAACCCAAGTCAATAATACGGGGAAATGGTCAGCCCGTGTACCTTCCGGCGAAGCCGGCGGACCTTATGAGATTCGTTTCAGCGGCTCGTCAGAAGTAACCTTGACCGATGTCATGCTAGGCGAAGTTTGGCTGTGCAGCGGACAATCCAATATGGAATGGAGCGCCAACCACGGCATAAAGAACGGAGACGAGGAAACGGCAAATGCCCATTGTCCCAATCTCCGAATTTTTCACGTGGCCAGAATAGCCGCCCCGTTCCCTCAAGAAAACTGTTTCTCGCAATGGACACAGTGCACGCCCGAAACGATGCGCAGCACGAGTGCCCTGGCCTACTTCTTCGGCCGCAACATCCAGGAAGAGCTGGACGTGCCGGTAGGAATCATCGTAGCCGCATGGGGCGGAACCACCGCCGAGACATGGACGCCCCGCGAATGCGTAATGAGCGACCCGGTCTTGTGCGACTATCCGTATGAATCCAATCCTTGGTTTCCGGCTGAAACAGGCACGTTGTACAACAGCATGATTTATCCCGTGATGCCCTACGGCATTGCCGGATGCATCTGGTATCAGGGAGAAGCCAACCAAGGCCGTGCCAGCTCCTACGCCCGGGTGATGCAGCGGCTGATAGGCTCGTGGCGTACCGGATTTAACAAGGAATTCCCATTCTATCTGGTCCAGATAGCCCCCTTCCAATACCACTCAAAGACAACGGACCGGCACTGCTACGCGAGCAGCAGGCCATGTTGCCCGAAATGCTGGACAAGGTCAAGATGATTACCGTGTCAGATTTGGTGGACAATGTGCAGGACATCCATCCACGTGACAAAGAAGCGTAGGCAAACGTCTCGCCAATCTTGCACTGGACGATACATACCATATATATGCAGGCCCCTATAAAGCCCGGTCTTTGAAAGCGCCTGCCGCAAAGGCAACCATGTGACAATCTCTTTCAAAGACATAAAGAACGGACTGGCCGTACACGGAAAAGGATAGAGGGCTGATGATGGCCGCAGCCGGCCAGGAATGGCAAGAGGCCCGGGCCAGGATAGACGGGGAAAGCTGATTGTCCCGGTAAAAGGAATCGAAAGCCCGGTTTCCATTCGCTACTGCTTCAGTGACGCTGCTCAAGGCAACCTTTTTCAACGGAAGGCATCCCCTTAGCCCCTTCCGGACAGACAGCATTGCCTCTTCTGAAAACATTCCGGTTTCTACAGACAGCGCTTTGGAAGAATCTTTTGAATTCTCGCCCAAGTTCTCTACCGGCAATGCCAACCCTTCTCGACTTCCAATACATGGCCGACCCCACAGCAGTGGTGCACGACGCCGCATTTATGTGTACGGCACTAACGACCACCAGCAATATGATGTAGTGGGCCGTAACGGGAAAAACACCTATCAGCACATCCATTCGCTGACGATGGTCTCTTCTGACGACATGGTGAACTGGACTTATCACGGAGTAATCAATGTAAAGGCTCTGGCTCCTGGGGAATGGCTTCGGGCACCTTCCATCGCTTCGCGCAAGGAGGCCGACGGCAAAACACACTTCTATCTGTACTACCAACAGCGGTTCCGGTGTAGGTATGCTGACCGCCACTTCCCCGTGGGGCCCTGGACAGACCCATTGGGCAAATGCGTGGTAGACGGCAATACTCCAGGACTCGGCAAGTGTAAAGCCCTTTCGATCCGGGTAGTCATCGACGACAAGGGCATCGGCTGGCTCTCCTTTGGCGGGGGCGACAGCGACGACTACATCCCGGAGACGCACGCATCGTGCGGCTGGCAAATGACATGAAGACGCTGGACAGCGAAATAGTTGAAATAAAAGCGCCATACCACTTTGAAGCAAACGAACTGAACTATCTGAACGGCACTTGGATTTACACCTACAACACCAACTGGAAGAACCGGGATGCATGGCCCCACAAGGATATAGACAAGCCGAGCCGGTGCTGCATGAGCTACATGACGAGTCGCACGCCACTTGAGACAGACAGCTGGACCTATCGGGACAACTACTTCAAAATCCCGGCGACTATGGCATGTCCGACAGCAACAACCATACACATCTGGTAAAATTTCAAGGGAAGTACTATCTCTTCTACCACTCACTGAGCTTGCAGGACAGCCGCGACCTCAAAGTGGGCGTCCGCAGTATCTGCGTGGAAGAAATAGAGGTGGACGAAAAGGACCTCACTATCCACATGGGCACAGCCACAGCCAAGGGCGTTTCACAAATCAAGCCTCTCGACCCGTTTGCGCAGCAACAGGCCGAGACCACAGCCGCCACACGCGGCGTTGCCTTTGAACCGACCGGACAGACAGGCAACATGTCTGCCGTAGGAAACAAGAGCGGACAGGCCATCTGTGTCCGCGGTGCGGAATTCCCGCAATCACCTCAAGCCATACAGATGAAGATAAAAGGGAAAGGCTCCATCGAAATACACATGGACAGTCCAGACGGTCCGCTCCTATCCACCTTGACCTTTGATACCGATACGTGGCAAACATTGACAAAGCCGTTGGACAAACGGATAAAAGGCAAACACGACATTTACTTCGTATTCGGGAACGGAAAGTTCTTATTTGACGAATGGAAATTCACAAAATAATGAATCCGTCGGCAGAATCTGCCCAGTATCTCTTCACCCTTGTGATGATATCGCTGCACAATTCGAGCCAACACACAACAAGCCAGCAAGTTACTTTGCCAGCGTTTTGCCACCATATTGGCAAAGTTTTGCCATGCCTTTGGCAAAACCTTGCCAACTTGTCGGCAAGAAAGACAAAAGCAACATCGCTGTCCGCAAAGAGGCGGAAGCACGTCCTCAATATAATTCCGCTAACGGGAAAGAGACAGATTAGTTCCATTAACGGGCAGAAGTTTTAAAAAATGGGAAGGATTTGGCACAATAGTTCTGCGCAAATTCTCATTTATCGAACAAAAATTGTATTTTTGCCTGCGACTGAAAAATCAGTAATATCATAGAATAGACAATTCCCGAACAAATATGAGCGAAGATTTTGAAGCACCGAAAGATGATTTGGACAAGGAACTCCCGGCCGGGAGCGAAGAACACTCGGATTACAAACCTGCGGACGCAAAGGATGCCAATATAAAGCACCAACTGAGCGGCATGTACCAGAATTGGTTTCTGGACTACGCCTCATACGTTATATTGGAACGTGCCGTACCCCATATCATGGATGGTCTGAAACCCGTACAGCGGCGTATCCTCCACTCCATGCGCCGCATGGAAGACGGGCGCTACAACAAGGTGGCGAACATCGTGGGACACACCATGCAGTTCCATCCTCACGGTGATGCTTCTATCGGCGATGCTCTGGTACAACTGGGACAAAAGGACTTGCTCGTGGATTGCCAGGGAAACTGGGGTAACATTCTGACGGGTGACAGCGCCGCTGCCCCCCGTTATATCGAAGCACGTCTCTCCAAGTTCGCACTGGACGTGGTATTCAACCCCAAGACCACCGAATGGAAACTCTCTTATGACGGGCGAAACAAAGAACCGGTTACACTACCGGTAAAATTCCCACTGCTGCTTGCACAAGGTGTGGAAGGTATTGCCGTAGGCCTGTCATCCAAAATATTACCACATAACTTCAATGAGCTGTGCGATGCTTCCATCAGCTATCTGCACAACGAAGAATTCAAGCTGTACCCCGACTTCCAGACGGGAGGCAGTATCGATGTATCCAAATACAACGACGGTGAACGTGGCGGTGCGATACGCGTGCGCTCCAAAATAGAAAAGATAGACAACAAGACACTTGCCATTAAGGAAATTCCTTACGGGAAAACGGTGGCCAGTGTATGCGACTCCATCGTAAAGGCCAGCGAAAAAGGAAAAATCAAGATACGTAAGGTAGAGGACCTGACATCCGGCAGTGTGGAAATATTAGTGCATCTAGCCCCGGGTGTATCATCCGACAAGACCATCGATGCCCTCTATGCCTTCACCGACTGTGAAGTGAGCATCTCTCCCAACTGCTGTGTCATCGACGACCAAAAGCCCCACTTCCTCACCGTGAGTGATGTATTGCGCAAATCAGTCGACAACACATTGGCACTGCTACGCCAGGAACTGGAAATCCGTAAGGGCGAGATACTGGAAAGCCTGCATTTTGCTTCACTCGAAAAGATATTCATCGAAGAACGCATCTACAAGGATAAGGAGTTTGAACAAGCCAAGAATATGGATGCCGCCTGCGAGCATATCGATGAGCGCCTAACTCCCTACTACCCGACTTTCATCCGCGAAGTGACCAAGGAAGACATCCTCCGGCTGATGGAGATAAAGATGGCACGTATCCTCAAGTTCAACTCCGACAAGGCAGAGGAACTGATAGCACGTATGAAGAAGGACATAGAGGAGATAGACCGCCATCTGGCAAACATCGTGGAATATACCGTCGACTGGTTCCGTATGCTGAAGGACAAGTACGGCAAAGACTTCCCCCGCCACACGGAACTGCGTAACTTCGACACCATCGAGGCAACCAAAGTCATCGAAGCCAACGAAAAGCTGTACATCAACCGCGAAGAGGGGTTCATCGGAACTGGATTGAAGAAAGACGAATTCATAGGCAACTGCTCGCCCATAGATGACGTGATTATCTTCTTCCGCGATGGAAAATATATCATTACCCCAGTGGCCGACAAGAAGTTCGTAGGCAAGAATATACTTTATGCCAACATTTTCAAGAAGAACGACAAACGTACCATCTACAATGTCTGCTACCGTGACGGCAAGGAGGGGACAAGCTATATCAAGCGTTTTGCCGTCACTTCCGTGGTGCGTGACCGCGAATACGATGTGACGCAGGGCACCCCCGACTCCCGTATCACCTACTTCACCGCCAACCCCAACGGCGAAGCCGAAATCATCAAGGTAACCCTGAAACCCAATCCCCGTGTACGCCGTATTATCTTCGAGGAGGATTTCAGCAACATCAATATCAAGGGACGGCAGGCCATGGGAAATATACTCACGAAACTCCCCGTACACAAGATAGCCTTGAAACAACGTGGAGGCTCCACGCTGGGTGGACGGAAAGTCTGGTTCGACCGTGATGTGCTACGTCTCAACTACGACGGGCGCGGAGAATATCTCGGAGAATTCCAGAGCGAAGACACCATCCTTGTCGTACAGAACAGCGGAGAGTTCTATGCCACCAACTTCGACTTGAACAATCACTATGACGATGGCATACGCGTATTGGAGAAATACGATCCGAACAAAGTATGGACCGCCGTACTCTACGATGCCGACCAGCAGAACTATCCTTACATCAAGCGTTTCTGCTTCGAGGCAACCGCCCGCAAGCAAAACTACTTGGGAGAAAACAAGAACAGCAGCCTCATTCTGCTGACAGACGAGTGCTACCCGCGTTTAGAGGTGGTGTTTGGCGGCCACGACAATTTCCGAGAGCCGATGGTGGTGGAAGCCGACGAATTCATCGCCGTGAAAGGCTTCAAAGCAAAAGGTAAGCGCCTGACCACCTATACTATAGAAACCATCAACGAATTAGAGCCTACCCGCCAACCTGAACCCTCGCAGAAAACCGAAGAGCAGGAAACGGATGAAGAACCGGAAATTCTGGACCCCGACCACGGTAAAAGCGAAGGGGACATACTGGACGAGATGACAGGACAGATGAAACTCTTTTGATGAAGGACGGAAATGAAGTATTAGTGGCTAACGATTACTAATTTGTAATTGATAATTTAATATGTACATATACAAGATAATAATCCTATGCGGACTGCTCTTGGGAAGTGTCGGACTGAAAGCACAAGAAGCACAATGCAGCATCGACCGGAAGCTACGGGCTGACTCCACCAACCGTAACCGTATTATCACCCGTGCCACCATGTATGGTGTCGGCTTCACCAACGTGTTCGACACTTATCTTTCACCTCAGGAGTATAAGGGAATCGATTTCCGTATCTCCCGCGAAAGCATGCGGATGACACGGTTGATGGACGGCAACGTGTCTCTGCAAACTTTCTTCCAGGCAGACTTGGGATATACACACAACAAAGTAGACAATAACAATACATTCTCCGGACTGGCCAACTGGAACTACGGCCTGCATTATAATTTTCCAATCACGGGCAATTTCAAACTGCTTGCCGGAGGAGTCGGCGACTTCAACGGTGGCTTTGTCTATAATCTGCGCAACGGAAACAACCCCGCCCAAGCACGTGCCTATATCAACCTTGCCGCATCTGGAATGGCTATTTGGGACTTGCGCATCAAGAACCGTCCCATCACACTACGCTATCAGGTAAATCTTCCTTTGGCAGGTATCATGTTCATGCCCAACTATGGACAGTCCTACTACGAGATATTTACGTTAGGACATTGGGACGGAGTAGTGAACTTCACCTCCCTGCACAACCAGCCCTCTCTGAGACAAATGCTGACCGCAGACTTTCCGGTGGACGTGCCCGGATGCGTTTCGCTTACATATGGGACGCACAACAGTCCAAAGTAAATGAAATAAAGACACATACTTACTCGCATGTATTCATGGTGGGGTTCGTAAAGGAACTCTATCTGTTTCCTAACAAGAGAAAGTAAAAAGTGACAAGGTGATAAACGATAAGATGATAAGGATAATGTGCATGAAAAGAAGATATATTTTAATAATTTGGAGTATCCTACTCACGTTATTGCCCCTATTGAACGGATGTATTCGTGAGGAAGAGTTCGACAATACCCCACAAGGCAATTTCGAAGCCTTGTGGAAAATAATAGACGAACAGTACTGCTTCCTGGACTACAAGCAAATAGACTGGGATGCCATCCATGACAAGTATCAGCCACTCATTACCCCGGGAATGAGCTACGACGGTCTATTTGAAATATTAGGTAACATGCTTGCCGAGTTAAAAGACGGACATGTCAACTTGTACTCTTCCTCCAACATGGCGCGCTACTGGGACTGGTATCTGGATTATCCTCGTAACTTCAACGAAAGTATCATTGAAAAGTACCTGGGAAGAGACTACCGCATTGCTGGAGGCGCCAAATATACCATATTGGAGGACAACATAGGATATATCTATTACGGTGATTTCTCCAGCGGCATCGGAAACGGCAACCTGGATGAGATTCTGTTATACCTTTCCGCTTGTAACGGCCTGATTATCGACGTGCGCAACAATGGTGGCGGCAACCTGACAAACGCCACCCGAATGGCACAACGCTTCACGAATGAAAAAGTACTGACGGGATATATTCAGCACAAGACCGGCAAAGGCCATAGCGATTTTTCAGATCCGACTCCCATTTATGTGGAACCTTCCAACAGTATCCGCTGGCAAAAAAAGGTAATTGTCCTGACCAACCGTCATTCCTATAGTGCAACCAATGATTTTGTCAACTCCATGCGCTGTTTTCCCAATGTCACCCTGGTTGGTGACAAAACCGGCGGCGGGTCGGGCCTGCCATTCTCTTCGGAACTGCCCAACGGATGGGGGTACGCTTTTCTGCCAGCCCGCACCTCGATGCCCAAAAACAGCATATCGAGTTCGGCATCGACCCGGACAAGAAAGTGGATATGAGCAAAGAAGATGAGAACAATGACTTGGACACCATCATTGAGGAAGCAAGAAAAATACTGAAAGTGACTTTCTAAAACGACTTTATCTACAAAACAATTTGCCAAAACGGAAATTCTTTCTATCTTTGCTCCCGCTAATCGGAATTATTCCGCGGATGTGGCGTAATTGGCAGCCGCGCCAGACTTAGGATCTGGTGCCGTGAGGCGTGTAGGTTCGAGTCCTATCATCCGCACAATCCCTATAATAAATTTCAAAAGACAAACAACTAAGAGGGGAGGATATTCATTAAGAAACATCCTCCCTAACCGCTTCAAGTACCTTTTTTATCTCATCAAAACACAATATTTAGAATACTTATTGTATCTTTGCTTCCAAGAAACACTTCGATTAACCTGAAAAAATGAAACAAAATACGATAAGACCGATGCTTTTCAAGTATTGGGTAGTGTGCCTTCTATTGTTCATCCTCTTCATCCAGGCCAGGGCTTCTTCCTTCATGCCCGCCGTCACCAACTATCTTGCCAAAGACTATGAAGCCGGTTATCAGAACTGGGCATGTGCGCAAGGCAGCAACGGCGAAATGTATTTCGGCAACAGCCAGGGGCTCCTGGTATATGACGGTTATCGCTGGACTCTCCACAAAGTGCCGGGGAACCATATTGTCCGTTCGGTGTATGTGAAAGAAGACCGTATCTATGTGGGGGCATTCGAGGAATTCGGCTATTTCAAGTATTCGGAGGCAGGCACTCTCCGGTACCATTCTTTGAGCAAATTCCTGAAAAATTTCCCCATGGAGAACAACGAGATATGGAACATTGTAGAGCTGGACGGTCGCATCTACTTCCAGTCGTTCAGCGCCTGGTTCTCCTACGACGGGAAGATGGTACACGCTTTCCGCAACAGACAGCAACAGCCGCTCTACTTCTACACCCAAAACGGACATATCTACACACAGATGATTGATGAGGACTTCTATGAATTCGACGGCAAGGATTTCCTTCATCTCTTCCCCCGCAGCCAAGTGAACGATGACAATGTAGTGGCATTACTGCCCGACGGGGACGACAGCTTCCTGATGGTCACAGAGAATAACGGATTGTTCCGCTACAACGGTGACATCACCCCCTGGAAAACAGACATTGATGCAGAGCTGAAGAAACAGCGGGTGAACCGCGCCGTCATGACCAATGATTCCATATTCATGATAGGTACAGTCTTGAATGGCATATACGCCATCGACCGCAAAGGACATTGCCTCTGGCACTTCAATCTGGATAACCGTCTGGACAACAACACAGTCCTGGGCTTGTTCTGTGACAAAGATAACAACGTATGGGCAGCATTGGACGACGGCATCGCATACATCCACCACAACTCACCCGTCATGCTGCTGACTCCTGCCAACCATGAAACCAAACTGGGCATGGTGTACGACATAGCCCACCGGGGCGACTGTTTCTATCTGGCCACCAACCAGGGCTTGTACGAATACCACCAGGTTACCGAGAATCTGCGCCTGCTTCCCCATACTGAAGGACAGAACTGGTATGTGAAGGACATTGACGGGCAACTCTTTGCAGGCAACAATGCCCATACCTTATTAATAGGCGAAAAAGGGAATGTTTCCGTCATAAGCAATACCAACAGCAGTACGTGTCTGATAAAGTGCACCCTCTATGGCGAAGAGATACTGTTGGAATCATCCTACGCCAATTTGCGTATCTATAAAAAGAAGAACGGGCAATGGACCTTTTCGCATGTCATAGACGGCTTCATTGCACCGGTCATGCACTTGGAGGTGGACCAAAGCGGTGTCATCTGGGCTTCACACATGTATCAGGGAGTCTATAAAATAGTCTTGAGCGATGACTTGTCGGCTGTAAAAAGCGTACGGCACATCTCCCATTTAGGCTCGGAATATATCATCGGCCCTATCCAAGTAATGAAAATGCGAGGACGTATCGTCTTTTCCAGTCCCAACGGCTTCTATACCTATGACGACATCACCCGGCAGATTATCCCCTTCCAAAAGCTGAATGCCATTCTGCCTTACATCAGGAATGCTCATTCTGTGGTATCCGTCACGAACGACCGCTTCTGGCTGTCCGGTTCACATGAGTACGTATTGGTAGAGTACGCAGAAGGAGAGTACATCGTGAAGCAGCGCATCCTCATCGAACTGTTTGATTCTCCATGCATAGAGAACTACAACAATGTGTTCGTCGACAATGACGTTGTCTATTTTAATCTGAACAACGGAATCGCCAGTTACAGCAAAAACACAGACAGCCTCAGTCCTACTCTGGAGTCCGCCCTCTCACTGAGCTCGGTCACTGCTTCCTCTTCCGATAAAAAGGAGAAACGCCTGCCTCTGTCTGGAAATGTCGAACTGGAAAGCAATTACCGGGATTTGCTGTTCTCAGTAAGCCTGCCGCATTACAATAAATTGTCCGTACATTTCCATTATGTCCTGCAAGGAGGACAAGGCATGGCGCTGACATCGGACCTGAAAGAGCCCGAAATCCGCTACGGTAGCCTGGATTACGGAGAATACACATTCCAGGCAGAAGCCTATAATGATTTGGGACAGAAAATCGGTGAGGTGGAATATCATTTTGCCATAGCCCGCCCTTTCTACCTCTCCTATTATGCCTTTGCGCTCTATCTCATAGTTCTCACAGCGCTTGTCTACTTTTTCTCCAAGTGGCGCGCCAACCGTGCCATGGAAAAGAAACGGAAGGAGTATGAGGCAGAGCAGGTGCAGCAGAACATCAAGATGCGCGAGCAGGAGCATCTGATAACTCTGCAGCAACAGCAATTGCTGGAAGCCGAGTTGTCGGCAAAGAGTAAAGACCTTGCCAGCATGGCACTGGGTGTATTTGCCAAGAACGAGGTCCTGGAGAAACTTCGTACTGTCGTACAAGAGTCCCTGGTGAAAGGGCAATATGGACGCAAGAACCTCGAATCTCTGCTGAAGCTCATCAACGAAAACATCGAGACACAGGAATTTTGGGATGTATTCCAGAACAATTTCGACCTGATTCATGAGAAATTCTTCCGTAATTTGCGCGAACGTTATCCCAGTCTTACCGCTACCGACCTCCGTTTTTGTGCGCTGCTGCGCCTGAATCTTTCTACGAAAGACATTGCGCAAATGACCAACCTCACTATCCGGGGAGTAGAGGCAGCACGCTACCGTTTGCGCAAGAAACTGGATATCCCCGACGGAACGGGATTAGTGGATTTTCTCATCGACTTGAAATAAAGCGGCTACAAATCATTCAATCATAATAAACTGATTATTAGAAACAAGTAACACGAAAACGTAGTAAAACGGTACCCATTTTTACCCTAAACGTATTATCGTGGTAGTGATTTTTTTTGCCTTACTTACCGTAATTACTTCCTTTGCCGGCAGAATTATTAACTCTTAAATTTAGTTTATGAGAAGGCAAACTTTATTTCTTCTATTCATGATTTTGTTCTCATTGCCACTGACAGTTTTGGCACAAGGAACAAAGACAGTTAAAGGAACTGTTGTTGATCAGAACAACGAACCGATTATTGGAGCCACGGTTGTAGTAAAAGGCTCTACTATTGGAGCAGCTACCGACCTCGACGGTAACTATGTACTGAACGGCGTCCCTGAAGACGCAACTCTCGTATTCAACTATTTGGGCATGTTGCCGCAGGAAATAAGCGCTGCGGGACAATCCGTCATTAATGTAAAGCTACGTGAAGATGCACAACTACTGGAAGAAGTTGTTGTTATCGGTTACGGTTCGGCCAAGGCGAAAGACCTGACGGCCCCGATTGACGTTGTCAAAGAGAAAGAACTTATCAATGTTCCTACCTCCTCCCCGATGGCAGCATTGCAGGGAAAGGTACCGGGTGTTAACATCATCAATTCGGGAACGCCGGGCGAAGGTCCTAAAGTGACCATCCGTGGTATGGGTTCCTTCGGTGACACCTCTCCTCTCTATGTAGTGGACGGAATGTTCTACGACAACATCAACTTCCTGAACAATTCCGACATTCAGGACATGACCATCTTGAAAGACGCATCCGCATCTGCCATCTACGGTGTACGCGCCGCCAACGGTGTTGTAATCATCACCACCAAGAAAGGAAGCCGCAACCAGGATGCCAAGATTACCTATAACGGTTATGTAGGTATTCAGAAAGCCACCAACCTGCTGGAGATGTGTAACTCTCACGAGTATGCCACCATGATGTTGGAAGCCAACCCGGAAGCTTACCGGTCGATTTTCGAAAAGTCAGTAGCCGAATTCGGAGGCAATATGGAAAACCTGCAATTCAATGCCGATACCAACTGGTATGACGAACTGTTGCGCACAGCCATGATGACCAATCACAGCTTGAATATCTCCGGTGGTACGGAAAAAGCGACCTACTCTGCCGGCATGAGCTATCTGGCACAAGACGGTATCATGGACGTGGAAAACTACTACCGCCGCTTGAACTTCCGTGCCGCCCTTGACTACGAAGCCCGCAAATGGCTGAAAGTAGGCTTCAACGGCGTATTCAGCAACTCGCAGCAGCAGCTTCCCAAGAATGCCGCATGGCAACAGGCATACAACACACCGTCTATCATCCCGGTGTATGATGACCGCCGCGACGATGCCGTGTTCCCTAAGAAGTACACATCGCCCGAGCAGGTGGGCTTGACCAACAACTTCAACAATCCGGTAGCCACTGCCAACTATTACGACAACCGGAACGAGACCTACCAAGTGCTGACCAACTTCTATGCACAGCTCAACCTCATCCCCGACAAGCTGAATATACGCAGTAGCTACAGCTACGACTACTCAATGATTCGCGGTTCTGAGTTCACTCCTACCTACTATGTAGGCACCAACCAGAAGAAAGAGGTTACCGAACTCACTAAAAAGAACACTAACTACTACAAATATATATGGGACAACGTGGCCACTTATACTGACAAGTGGGGCAAACACTCCTTTACCGGTATGCTGGGTGCATCCATGCGTCAAGAGCAATACCGCCTGCTCGAAGGTACCGCCACCAACGTGCCCGAAGGTGAGGACGTGTGGAAATACATCGCACTGGGCAACAAGGAAGGCGCTACGGTGAAAGACGACGGCTGGAAATACCGCGGTCTCTCCTATTTCACCCGACTGAATTACAACTACAACGACAAGTACATGTTGATGTTCACCTTCCGTGCCGACGGCTCGTCCAAGTACAACGACAAATGGGGCTACTTCCCCTCCATCGGTGCCGCATGGGTCATCTCCCAAGAACCGTTTATGAAGAACCAGAATATCTTCGACTACATGAAGCTGCGTGCCAGCTGGGGTAAGCTGGGTAACGACAAGATTGCTGCCAGTGCAGGCTTCGCAAGCATACAGAACGTACAGTCCGTATTCGGTCCCAATACCGCCATCGACGGATTCATCAACACCACCAACTTCAGCTGGCTGGGTTGGGAAGTAGTGAACGAAACCAACGTGGGCGTCAACTTCAGTACACTGAAGAACCGCTTGAACGCCGACATCGACTGGTACTACCGTCTGACTGACAACGCCGTGATTTCACCCAAGCTCCCGATGAGTGGCGAGCTGCTGGCCGGCAACAACGGACAGATTCTGAATACCGGTATCGACCTCTCCTTGAACTGGAACGACAAGATTGGCCAGGACTTCAATTACAACATCGGCGTCAATCTCTCTTATCTGCATAACGAAGTGAAAAGCCTAAAAGGAAACATGAAAATCATCAAAGGCGGAAAGACCGTGAATATGGTGGGCGAGACGATGAACTCATTCTATGGCTACAAGGTCATCGGCATCTACCAGACTCCTGAACAATGTGCTGCCGACCCCATCGCCGTGGCCAACGGACTGGAACCCGGCGACTTCATCTACGAGGACGTGAACGGCGACCATGTGATAGACGGAAACGACAAGCAGGTGTTGGGCTCATACGTGCCCAGCTTTACTTATGGCTTCAATGCCGGATTCTCTTATAAGAACTTCGACTTCAGCCTCACTACCTACGGACAAGCAGGCGGCGAACTGTGGAACCGTAAGCGTGCCCTGCGCTATGCAGCCGACTACTATAACTTTGACCGTGCACAGTATGAGAACCGCTGGACGGGTGCAGGCTCTACCAACGAACATCCGTCGGCCAAGGCTCTTCTCAAAACCTGGAACAAATCAGACAGTAACAACGCTTCCTATTTCGTAGAAAGCTCCGATTACTTCCGCATCCAGAACATCACGCTGGGCTACTCGTTCAAGAACTTGAAGATAGGCAGCTACGTGATGCCGGGACTCCGCCTCTCATTGACGGCCGACCGCCCCTTCACTACCTTCAAGGCCAACAGCTTCACACCTGAAGTGTCGGATGCCGAAGGTTGGGATACCGAAGTATACCCTCTGACTTCAACCTATACTTTCGGAGTGCAAATAGATTTCTAAACCCTAAAACGTAAAACAATGAAATTCTTAAAGAAAACATTCGCATATATACTTCCGGCCATGATGGTACTGGGAGGAGCTACCGCTTGCACCGATTTCATAGAAATCGATCCGGAGAACAAAGTTCCCGAACAAGGCGTGGACTTTACCAACAAGAACAATATGTACCAACCCGTAGTGGGTGCCTACTCCAAAGTACGCACACAGGGCATGCACTGGTGCAACGCGCTATTGATGTTCACCCGCGACGGTGACGTGTGGTCGGGCCGTACCGATGACCAGGGCGATGCCGTGGCCTTCGGACGCAAGTTCAACTACAACAACTCATTCTGGGCACTGAACCAGGTATGGATGAACTTCTACGACATCATCCGCATCACCAATGCCGCCCTGCAAAGCCTCGACGGTTATGCCGAATATCTTGCTGCAGGAAGCGAAGATTACAAAACCTACGAATCCTATTGCGGCGAAGTACGTACCATCCGTGCATGGGCCTACTATTGTCTGGTGACCAATTTCGGTCCCACCGTCATCTACCGTGACAACCTGCAGACCGATTTTCGCCGTTCTACCGTAGAGGCCGTATATAATTATATGCTGGAAGATTTGAACTACGCCATCGACAAACTGCCCCGCATGCGTCCCAACCAGATGGAACACAAGGGAGCCGTGACAGCCTTCACCGCCCAAGCATTGGCCGCCCGCATCTATCTGCTGAAAGGAGACTATGCACAAGTGGAGACACTGACCGATGACATCATCAAGAACGGTGGATTCCGTCTCTACGACGACTTCTACCAGCTGTTCAAAATTCCCGGAAAGTTGTGTGACGAATCTTTGTTCGAATGCCAGGTAACAGACTACGGCAATGGTTCCGGCGATTACCTGGGCGTAGACCAATGGTTCAATTTCCAGGGTCCGAACATGGCAGAGAGGTATGATGAAGTAGTGAACGCAGACGGTACCATCAGCTACAAGCAAGCCGAAGGCACCAAGTCCATAGGCGGCTGGAATTTCATAGGCTATGAACCCGAGTTCGTGGCATGGGCCGAAGCCCGTGGCGAAGGTGTGCGTGCCGAAACTTCTTTCCTGAAAGCCCTGAGCAAGACGCGCGAGGGTTGGCAGGTAGGTCCCACATCGGCCACCAAGACCGACTGTTGGAACGGCAAAGGTTACCTTCCCTACAATCAGATGACTCTTCCACGTACAACCTACGGAGCCAACAATAATGTGCGTATCATCCGCTATGCCGAAGTACTGCTGATGAACTCCGAAGCCAAAGTCAGACTGGGCAAGGATGGAGACGCAGGCTACAACGAAGTGCGCCGGCGTGCAGGCATGAGCACCAAAACCGGTGTTACCCTGAAAGACGTGATGGACGAACGCCGGATGGAACTTTGCGGCGAATGGTGTGCCCGTTATGTGGACTTGGTGCGTACCGGCGATGCCGCCACCGTACTCGGTCCCAAAGGATGGACAGCAGAAAAGACTTATTGGCCCATACCGGCCAACCAGTTGGACGACCTTCCTGATTTGAAGCTGGAACCCATTGACGGAATTGCCGAATAAATCCGTTCCAATATGGTAAAAAGATTCCTAATCAGTTGTGGAATAGCCTTTGCCGCTCTGGCGACAAAGGCAACCCCTGACGATTCCATCAAAGTGGTGAAGGGGCAAGTCAGTGACTATTACATCACTGTAACCCAAGACCGTATCGTAAAAGGACACGTACTGGACACCAACCGCCAGCCACTCGCAGGCGCCACAGTCATGTTCTTCGCAAGTCCCATGCACAATACCACTGCCCACGACGGCAGCTTTGCCATCAAAGGAGCGAAGAACGACGTGCACCTGTATGTCTACTATCCCGGGAAAAAGATAGTGAACAGAATCCTGGCACTGGATGAAACCGATATTGAGGTAGTGATGGAAAAAGAGGTACACAAGGCAACCGCAATCTGCCGCCCCGCCCAGGCGACCCGGTGGTATGACCCACAGGCGCCTCTGTCGCGCACCTTCTGCAATCCGATGAACATCAGTTACAACTTCGAGCCTTTCAACAACAATGTGCGTCCCAACGGTTCGTTCCGTTCCTCTGCCGACCCGATGGCTGTGGAATACAAAGGAGAATATTTTCTGTTCTCCACCAACCAGGGCGGTTTTCATTATTCCAAGAACCTGGTGGATTGGGATTTCGTTCCTGCCAGCTTCCAGCGCAAGCCTACGGACGATGACCAGTGTGCGCCGGCCGCCTATGTAAGCGGCGACACGCTGTTCTATACCGGCTCCACCTACGAAGGTCTGGCCGTGTGGTACAGCACGCATCCCAAAACGGGACGTTTCAAACGTGCCATCGAAAAGAACGTACTTCCTTCATGGGATCCTTGTCTGTTTCTGGACGACGACGGCAGATTGTATCTGTACTATGGCTCCAGCAATGAATATCCCTTGAAAGCGGTAGAACTGGACCGGAATGATTTCTACCCCATCAGCAAGATTCACGATGTCATGATGCTCCGCCCCGAAGAACACGGCTGGGAACGTTTCGGCATGAACAATGACGATGAAGTGACACTCCGCCCATTCACAGAGGGCGCTTACATGACCAAACACAATGACAAATATTATTTCCAATATGGTGCTCCGGGCACTGAATTCAAAGTCTATGCCGATGGCGTATATGTTTCGGATTCCCCGCTGGGCCCGTTTGTCTACCAGAAGCATAACCCGATGTGCTACAAGCCGGGCGGTTATGTGCAAGGTGCCGGTCATGGAGGCACGTTCTGCGACGTGAAAGGCAATTACTGGCACGTGGCCACCTGCATGCTCTCCCTGAAGTACAAGTTCGAACGCCGCATCGGTCTTTATCCGGTGGCTTTCGACAAGGATGGTGTCATGTATTCGTCCACTGCCTTCGGCGATTATCCCAACTGGGCAGAACCGATGGACGTAAAGAACCCTGCAGAGCGTTTCACGGGATGGATGCTTCTGTCCTACGGCAAACCGGTGGAGGTATCATCTACGGATAGCATCCATGCAGCTTCCAACCTGACGGACGAAAGTATGCGCACCTACTGGGCAGCCCGTTCCGGCAACCCCGGCGAATGGGCCGGATAGACCTGGGCAGTACAAAGAATGTACGTGCCGTGCAGTTGAACTTCTACGACCATAAAGCGGTTCAATACAACCGTGCCATGGATATTTATCACCAATACCGTATTTTTGCTTCCGAAGACGGAAAAGAATGGACATTGGTCATAGACAAGAGCGACAGTGACAAGGATTGTCCGCACGACTACATCGAGCTCAACGAGCCGTTGCGTGCCCGTTATCTGAAATACGAGAATGTGCACATGCCTACGGGAAATGTCGCCTTGTCCGGCTTCCGCGTCTTCGGGAACGGTGACGGCGATGTCCCGCAAGCCGTGAAAGGACTGACTGTGAAACGTGACAGGAAAGACCGCCGGAATGCCCTTATCTCCTGGCAACCCGAAGCAAGCGCCTATGGCTACAACATCTACTACGGCACCGCCGAAGGCAAGATGTACAATGCCATCACGGTACTGGGACAGACGGAATATGACTTCCGCGGACTGGATGCGGACACGGACTATTACTTCACTATCGAGGCGCTGAACGAAAACGGCCGCTCGCCATTGTGCAAGACGACAAAAAATTAAACACAAGAAATAAAGATATGAAAAAACCAATAATGATACATGTGCTGGCTTTGTTCCTGATTTCCACATTGGCGGGCTGTGCATCCTGCTCTTCCGACTTGAAGGAAAACGGGAAAGAGAACGGAAAAGAGGAAAAGCCCGACACAGAGGAAGTACGTCCCGAATCATTCGCTTCGGATGACGAAATGCTTGATTACATCCAGAAGGTACATTTGAACTACATGTGGGACGGTGCGGAACCGACCTCCGGACTGGCACGCGAACGCATCCACCTGGATGGGGATTATCCCGAAAAGGACCAGAATGTTGTCACCACCGGCGGCAGCGGATTTGGTATAGCCGGACTGCTGGTAGGCATCGAACGCGGCTTCATCCCCAGGGAAGAAGGCGTGAAGCGCCTGACCAAGATTGCCGATTACCTGAAACGCGCCGACCGCTTCCACGGCGTATGGCCCCATTGGTTGTACGGCCCTACCGGCAAGGTGAAACCTTTCGGACAAAAAGATAACGGCGGAGACTTGGTGGAAAGCTGCTTCCTGATGCAAAGCTTGCTTTGCGTACGCCAATACTTCCGCGACGGCAACGAGCAGGAAAAGGCGCTGGCAGAGAAGATTGACCAATTGTGGAAAGAGATGGAGTTCAGCTGGTATCAGAATGGCAAGGATGTCATCTACTGGCACTGGTCTCCCGAATACAACTGGGAAATGAACTTCCCGCTGGAAGGCTACAACGAAGCATTGATTGTGTATGTGCTCGCAGCCTCCTCCCCCACTTATCCCGTTCCGGCTTCAGCCTACCACAACGGCTGGGCACGCGGCGGCGGCATCAAGTCCGACTCTGCCCCCTACGGCCTGCCTTTGGAATTGAAACACAACGGAGCCGAGAAACTGGGCGGTCCCTTGTTCTGGGCACAATACTCGCACATCGGTCTGGACCCGCGCAACCTGAGCGACCGCTATGCCAACTACTGGAACGTGGTGCGCAACCATGCCCTCTCCAACTACCGCTACTGCGTGGAGAATCCCAAACAATACAAAGGTTACGGCGAGGACTGCTGGGGACTGACCGCCAGCTACTCTACCAAAGGCTATGCAGCCCACTGCCCGGGCGACAACGACCATGGTGTCATCACACCGACAGCAGCCTTGTCCAGTTTTCCCTACACACCGGAGGAATCCATGCGTGCACTGAAGTATTTCTATTCCAAAGGCGACTGGATTTGGGGCAAGTACGGATTCTACGATGCCTTCTCCGAGGGAAGTGACTGGACGGTGCCCCGCTATCTTGCCATCGACCAATGCACCATTGCCCCGATGATTGAGAACTATCGTTCCGGCTTGTTGTGGAAACTCTTCATGAGCTGTCCCGAGGTTCAGGAAGGATTGCAGAAGCTGGGATTTAAGGCTTAGGGATTTACGATTGAAGTTAGTATGCGACATGATGGAGCAGCTAAGCTTAAGTTGAATTTCTATATCACTATTCCCCTCCCCCTTCAGGGGGCCGGAGGGGATAATCAAAATTATATCATATGAAGAAATACACATTATTAGCAGCCTTGGCTTTCTCTGCCCTCACCGTGACGGCAACGCCCAAAGAAAACACATCCCAAGGCAATCCGCAGGAGATGGATAAATTCATTACGGAGCTGATGGGCAAAATGACGCTGCACGAGAAAATCGGTCAGCTCAACCTGCCGGTAACGGGAAACATCGTCACCGGACAAGCCAAGAGCAGCGACGTTGCCGGTAAAATCCGCAACGGTGAAGTCGGAGGTCTGTTCAACCTGAAAGGCGTGAAGAACATCCGCGAAGTGCAGAAACTTGCCGTAGAGAACAGCCGCCTGGGCATCCCCTTGCTGTTCGGTATGGACGTGATTCACGGTTACGAAACGGTATTCCCCATCCCCTTGGCACTCTCGTGCAGTTGGGACATGGAGGCTATAGAGAAATCGGCCCGTATCGCCGCCATTGAGTCGAGTGCAGACGGTATCTGCTGGACGTTCAGCCCGATGGTGGACATCTGCCGCGATGCCCGTTGGGGACGTGTATCAGAAGGCAACGGTGAAGACCCCTTCCTGGGTTCAGCCATTGCACAAGCCATGATTCGCGGTTATCAGGGCAAGGATATGAGTGCCAACAACGAGATAATGGCTTGCGTAAAGCACTTCGCACTGTATGGCGCCGGAGAAGCCGGCCGCGACTACAACACGGTGGATATGAGCCGCAACCGTATGTTCAACGAATACTTCCCCCTACAAGGCTGCCGTAGAAGCCGGTGTGGGTAGCGCAATGACCTCCTTCAATGAAATTGACGGCGTACCCGCCACTGCCAACCACTGGCTACTGACCGACGTTCTGCGCAACCAATGGGGCTTTGATGGCTTCGTGGTGACAGACTATACAGCCATCTCCGAAATGATAGACCACGGAATCGGTGACCTGCAGGAAGTATCCGCACGTGCCCTGACCGCCGGAACAGACATGGATATGGTAGCCGACGGATTTATCGGCACACTGGAAAAGTCTCTGAAAGAAGGCAAAGTGACCGAGGCCGACATTGACAAAGCCTGCCGACGCATCCTAGAAGCCAAATACAAGCTGGGACTGTTTGCCAATCCGTATAAATACTGCGACGTGAAGCGTGCCGAAAAAGAAGTGTTCACTCCCGAACACCGTTCCATCGCCCGCCAGATTGCCACAGAGACATTCGTACTGCTGAAGAACCAGGACAATCTGCTGCCCTTGCAACGCAAAGGCAATATCGCCTTGATTGGCCCGCTTGCCAACACCCGTGCCAACATGCCGGGCACTTGGAGTGTGGCAGCCACAGCAGACAAATACAGCACCCTGCTGGAAGGTTTCAAGAATTCTGTCGGCTCCAAGGCCAACATTCTCTATGCACAAGGCAGCAACCTGATGTACGATGCCGACTACCAGACACGCGCCACGATGTTCGGCCGTGAACTGCCCCGTGGCAATGACCAAGAACTGCTGGACGAAGCCCTGAAAGTAGCCGCACAAGCCGATGTCATTGTAGCCGCCCTCGGCGAGTCCTCCGAGATGAGTGGTGAGAGCAGTAGCCGTTCCGAACTGGAAATGCCGGACGCACAGCGCCACCTGCTGGAAGCATTGCTGAAAACGGGCAAACCCGTAGTATTGGTATTGTTCTCCGGACGTCCCGTAGTGCTGACTTGGGAGAATGAAAATGTTCCTGCCATCCTGAATGTATGGTTCGGAGGTAGTGAAGCTGCAGACGCCATTGCCGACGTAGTGTTCGGAGACGTTTGCCCCAGCGGTAAGCTGACCACCACTTTCCCGCAGAATGTGGGCCAGTTGCCTATGGCATACAACCACAAGAATACCGGCCGTCCTCTGAAAGAAGGCAAATGGTTCGAGAAGTTCCGCAGCAACTACCTGGATGTGAGCAACGACCCGCTGTATCCTTTCGGCTATGGCTTGAGCTACACCACCTTCCAGTACAGTGACATCACGCTCAGCTCCAAGCAACTGAATGCGGACGGCAAGCTGACCGCTTCCGTAACCGTAACCAATACGGGTAACTACGATGCAGATGAAATCGTACAGCTCTATATCCGCGACTTGGTGGGCAGCATTACCCGCCCCGTGAAAGAGCTGAAAGGCTTCGAGCGCATCCACCTGAAAAAAGGCGAAAGCAAGCAGGTGACCTTCACCATTACCCCCGAATTGCTGAAGTTCTACAACTACGACATACAGTATGTATACGAACCCGGCGAGTTCCATGTAATGATTGGACCCAACAGCCGCGATGTAAAGACTACGAGTTTTGAGTTGAAATAGGTATAGTTTTGCTTTTAGGTAAGAGGGCAGTCCGCGAAAACCGGGCTGCCCTTTTTTAACACCGTCACCAAATCTTTTTTGCATTTTGATTGTTCAGAGGAGAAACTGAATGATTTATCCACTAAAAAATCAATGTAATGAAGAAGAACCTAAACCTTCCCAAGAAGAAAACCGGAAGACTGAGAAACCTATTTCTGACGGTGTGCCTGCTGGCAAGTGTCGCCGCATCGGCGCAGGAGAAAACAGTAACCGGTACCGTGACCGATGCCCTGGGTGACCCGCTGATTGGTGCCACCGTATTGGTGCAGGGAACCTCCAATGGCGTGATTACCGACATAGACGGCCGGTACTCCATCCAGGCCACCCCGGAGAACACATTGGATTTTTCCTATGTAGGCATGGTGAAGCAAGCTGTCAAGGTAGGCAGCCAGTCGGTAATCAACGTCCAGATGAAAGACGACTCGCAGATGCTGGCCGAAACCGTTGTCATCGGTTATGGCAGCGCCAAGAAGCGAGACCTTACGGGCTCCATCACCAACATTAAAGGCGACGAAATCGCCAACAAGCCGGTGGTCAACCCCGTATCCGCACTGCAAGGAAAGATTGCCGGCGTGCAGGTGATAAACTCCGGCAAGGCAGGCTCCGACCCGGAAATCCGTGTACGCGGAACAAACTCCATCAACGGCTACAAGCCACTCTATGTGGTGGACGGACTGTTCAACGACAACATCAACTTCCTGAATCCGCAGGACATCGAATCCATGGAGATACTGAAAGACCCGTCGTCGCTCGCCATCTTCGGTGTGCGCGGTGCCAACGGCGTGATTATCATCACCACCAAGAAGGCGAAAGAGGGACAGACACGCGTCAATATCAACGGCTCGTTCGGTTTCAAGTCCATCACCGACAAAATTGCACTGACGGATGCCGAAGGCTTCAAACTGCTGTACAACGAACAGTTGAGGAATGAAGGCAACCCGGAATACAACTTCTCGGACTGGACGGGAAACACCAACTGGCAGGATGAAATCTTCCAGACTGGGTTCATCACCAACAACAACATCAGCATCACGGGTGCCTCGGACAAGAACAGCTTCTATCTCGGTGCGGGCTATGCTTACGAGCAAGGCAACATCAAGCACGAGAAGTACAGCAAAATCACGCTGAACATCAGCAACGACTATAAAATGACGGACAACCTCAAGGTAGGTTTCCAATTCAACGGGGCACGCATGCTGCCCGCCGACACGAAGAGTGTGGCTACAGCCCTGCGCGCAGCTCCGGTGGCGCATGTATTCAACTCCGAGTACGGCCTCTACACCTCACTGCCCGGATTCCAGAAGGCACAGATGAACAACCCGATGGTGGACGTAGACCTGAAGGCGAATACCACGAAAGCCGAGAACTACCGTGGCTCGGGCAACGTGTACGGGCAATGGGATTTCCTGAAACACTTCCAGTTCAAGGCCATGTTCTCCCTGGACTATGCCTCGAACAGCACACGGACATACACCCCGGTTATCCAGGTATATGACGCAAGCGTCGAGGGAGACATAGCCACGCTGGGCAACGGCAAGACCGGAGTGTCCCAAGCCAAAGAAACGGAAATGAAGGTACAGAGCGACTATCTGCTGACCTACACCAACTCCTGGGGAGACCACAGCGTGACGGCCACAGCCGGTTTCACCACCTACTACAACAAGCTCGAGAATCTGAACGGCGCCCGTACCCAAGGGGTAGGCCTGGTCATTCCGGACAATCCCGACAAATGGTACGTAAGTATCGGCGACGCAGCCACCGCCACCAACGGCAGTACGCAGTGGGAGCGCTCCACCGTGTCCGTGCTGGCACGCGTGCTCTACAACTACAAGGGCAAGTACCTGTTCAACGGCTCCTACCGCCGCGACGGTTCTTCCGCCTTCTCCTACACCGGCAACCAGTGGCAGAACTTCTACTCCGTCGGCCTGGGCTGGCTGATGAGCGAGGAAGCATGGATGAAGGACATCACCTGGCTGGATATGCTGAAACTGAAAGGCTCATGGGGCACACTGGGCAACCAGAACCTGGACCGCGCCTATCCCGCCGAACCGTTGCTGACGAATGCCTACTCCGCCGTGTTCGGCACCCCGTCTGCCATCTATCCGGGCTACCAGCTTGCCTACCTGCCCAACCCCAAACTGCGCTGGGAGAAGGTGGAAGCCTGGGAAGCCGGTGCAGAAGCCAACTTCCTCCGCAACCGCCTGCACTTTGAAGGGGTGTACTACAAGAAGAAAACCAAAGACCTGCTGGCCGAAGTGCCGGGCATCTCGGGCACCGTACCGGGTATCGGAAACCTTGGCTCCATCGAGAATTCGGGCGTAGAGCTTGCCTTGAGCTGGCGCGACCGGATAGGCGACTGGAACTACAACATCGGAATGAACCTTGCCACCATCAAGAACAAGGTACTGAGCCTCGTGCAGGAAGGCTACTCCATCATAGCCGGAGACAAGCAGCAGAGCTACACAATGGCAGGATACCCCATCGGCTACTTCTACGGCTACAAGGTGGAAGGCGTCTACCAGACCCAGGAGGAGATTGAGCACTCTCCCAAGAACACACTGGCAACCGTCACCCCGGGCGACCTGAAATTCCGCGACGTGAACGGTGACGGTGAAATCACCACGGCAGACCGTACGATGATTGGTAATCCTACACCCGATGTCACCTACGGCTTCACGCTCGGCCTGGGCTACAAGAACTGGGAGCTTGCCGTTGACATGATGGGACAAGGCGGCAATCAGATTTACCGTACCTGGGACAACTACAACTGGAGCCAGTTCAACTTTATGGAGCAACGCATGGACCGCTGGCACGGTGAAGGGACCAGCAACACCCAGCCGCTGCTGAACACCAAGCATACCATCAACAATCTGAACTCCGAGTATTACATAGAGGACGGCTCGTTCTTCCGCATCCGTAACGTGTCGCTGGCATACAACTTCGACAAGGCGCTGATTTCGAAGATAGGCATGCAGGCGCTGAAGCTCTACGTGAACATACAGAACCTGAAGACGTGGAAGCACAACACCGGATATACCCCGGAACTGGGCGGAAGTGCCATCGCCTTCGGGGTGGACGACGGCAGTTATCCGATGCCGGCGATTTATACGTTCGGATTTAATCTGACGTTCTAAAAGCCTCTCCCCTAAAAAAGAGTAACTTCAAACCTCCCCCGACTCCTTCAAAGGGAACGGGGAATGAAAAATATAAATTTATGAAACTGATAAAATACATATTTACATTGCTGGTGGGTGCAACAGCCCTCTCACTGACATCCTGCAACGACTTCCTGGACCGCGATCCGCTGGGGCAGTTCACGGAAGATGACTCTCCCAACGCCCTTGTAGGCGGGAAGATATTCAACGTCTACTACCTGATGCGCTCGTACGACATCACTGCCGGTATTCCTGCTTTTATGGTGCACATGGTGCGCAGCGAGGACTCCGAGAAAGGCAGTGACGCCGGCGACGGCAGCAACGAGGCCGCCATGTGGGACGACTTCGAATACACTGCCTCCAACGGGCCGCTCAGCGCCTATTGGGGACAGAACTACAAAATCATCTACCAGTGCAACGAAATCCTGGACGACATTGAGAAGAGCGGACACAAGGACGACACCGAAGCCATCCGCAACCGCGGCGAAGCGCTCTTCTTCCGTGCCTGGTGCTACTTCAACCTGGTACGCGCCTTTGGCGAAGTGCCGCTGGTCACCATCAAGGTAGTGGAAGCCTCCGATGCCAACGTGCCCAAGACCACGGCGGAAAAGATATACGAACAGATTGACAAAGACCTGACCGAAGCCGAAGAATGCCTGCCCCTGCGGTGGGACAGCGACTATACGGGACGGCTGACCTGGGGCGCCGCACGCTCCCTGCACGCACGCACCTATATGATGCGGAACGATTGGGACAATATGTACACAGCCTCCACCGAAGTGATAAAGTCGGGCATCTACAACCTGAATACACCGGTCGACAAAGTCTTCACCGTAGAAGGGGAAAACTGCGGCGAGAGCATCTTCGAACTGCAATGCGAAACCACCGATGCCATGAAAGAGGATGCCAGCATCGGCAGCCAGTTCTGCCAGGTGCAAGGGGTGCGCGGAGCCGGCGAGTGGGACCTGGGATGGGGCTGGCACATGGCCACCAAACTGATGGGAGAAGCCTTTGAGCCGGGCGACCCGCGCCGGAACGCCACATTGCTCTACTTCCGCCGCAGCACGGACGAGCCCATCACACCGGAGAATACCAACCAGCCTTATGGCGAGTCACCCGTATCCACCGCCATGGGTGCCTACTTCAACAAGAAGGCCTACACGGACCCGACACTGCGCCGCAAGTACAGCCGTATGGGTTTCTGGGTAAACATCCGCCTCATCCGCTATCCGGACGTGCTGCTGATGGCTGCCGAAGCCGCCAACGAGAAAGGGCTGACGGGCGAAGCCGCCGGGTATCTGGAACAAGTACGCGCCCATGCCCGCGGCACACTGGCAGACGTGCTTCCGAAGGTAGAATCTGCCAGCCAGTCTGTGCTGCGTGACGCCATTCGCCACGAACGCCGCGTAGAGCTGGCACTGGAACCCGACCGCTTCTACGACCTCGTGCGCTGGGGCATTGCCAAAGAAGTGCTGCAAGCTGCCGGAAAGAATTACCAGGACAAGAATGCGCTGCTGCCTCTGCCCCAGACAGAGATAGACAAATCGAACGGAGTACTGGTACAGAACCCCGACTATTGATACCCGGCCAAAGGAAACAGCCGACCCAATCAATGGCAAAAGGTCTATTTCATAACTTGCTTTCAATCAAAGCATTGCTACTGCAAAGAGCTGCAAACTTTTTGCAGTGGCACTGCAAAAGTGTTGCAGTAGCACTGCACAACAGTTGCAGTGTCGCTGCAAAGCAGTTGCAGTAGCGCTGCAAATCGTTTGCAGTATCACTGCAGAGAAATTGCAGCACCGTTGCAAAGAAGTCATAGCGCCACTGCAATAGAGTGACGGCAATCTAAAAACAATGAAAGGAACATACTTACAAACAATTAATTCAATATGAATATGAAGAAAATTTTCAAGAGAACAAGTCTGCTGCTCGCGACCGCTTTAATAGGCGTCACCGTGCAGGCGCAGAAGTCTCCGCAGGACATGGACCGCTTCATCGACGCACTGATGCGCCGGATGACTGTGGAAGAGAAAATCGGCCAGCTCAACCTGCCCGTGACCGGAGAAATCACCACCGGTCAGGCAAAGAGCAGCGACGTGGCCAAGAAGATTGAGCAGGGGCTCGTGGGAGGGCTTTTCAATCTGAAAGGAGTGGCCAAGATACGCGACGTACAGAAACTGGCCGTAGAGAACTCCCGCCTGGGCATCCCCCTGCTGTTCGGCATGGATGTGATACATGGCTATGAGACCATCTTCCCCATCCCCCTCGGCCTCTCCTGCACGTGGGACATGGCAGCCATCGGGCAGTCTGCCCGCATCGCCGCCATCGAAGCCAGTGCCGACGGTATCTCATGGACATTCAGTCCGATGGTAGACATCAGCCGTGACCCACGCTGGGGACGTGTATCCGAGGGTTCGGGCGAAGACCCGTTCCTCGGAGGTGCCATCGCCCGCGCCATGGTGTTGGGGTATCAGGGAAAAGACCTGAACGACCAACTGAAACGGAACGACGAAATCATGGCATGCGTCAAGCACTTCGCACTGTACGGTGCCGGAGAAGCCGGACGCGACTACAACACCGTAGACATGAGCCGCAACCGCATGTTCAACGAATACATGTACCCCTATGAAGCAGCCGTCCATGCCGGAGTGGGCAGTGTAATGGCCTCTTTCAACGAAGTGGACGGTGTGCCCGCCACCGCCAACCGCTGGCTGATGACAGACGTGCTGCGCAAACAATGGGGCTTCAACGGTTTTGTGGTGACCGACTTTACCGGTATCTCCGAAATGGTGGAGCACGGCATCGGTGACCTGCAGACCGTTTCCGCCCGTGCGCTCAACGCCGGTGTGGACATGGATATGGTGAGCGAAGGTTTCGTGGGCACGTTGAAAAAGTCGCTCACCGAAGGCAAAATAACCATGAAGACGCTGGATGCAGCCTGCCGCCGCATCCTTGAAGCGAAATACAAGTTAGGGCTGTTCGATGACCCTTACAAATACTGCGACCTCAGCCGTCCCGCACGCGACATCTTCACGCGCGAGCACCGCGACGCCGCACGCCGGATTGCCGCCGAAAGCTTTGTGCTGCTGAAAAACGAACCTTTTGAGGGACAAGGCAAGAAGTCTTCTCGTCCCGTCCTTCCTTTGAGAAGCAAGGCACCGTCGCCGTCATCGGCCCCCTGGGCAATACCCGCAGCAACATGCCCGGTACCTGGAGTGTTGCCGCACGCCTGGACGACTATCCCTCTCTGTACGAAGGATTGAAAGAAATGACAGCCGGCCGGGTGAACATCACCTACGCCAAAGGCAGCAACCTCATCGGTGATGTAGCCTACGAGGAACGCGCCACCCTATTCGGCCGATCGCTGAGCCGGGACAACCGTACGGATAAGGAACTGCTGGACGAAGCTTTGAAGGTGGCCTCCGGTGCCGACGTGATTGTAGCCGCCCTGGGCGAGTCTTCCGAAATGAGCGGTGAAAGCTCCAGCCGTACCGACCTCGATATCCCCGACGTGCAACGCACCCTGCTGGAGGCCTTGCTGAAGACCGGCAAGCCCGTTGTACTAACCCTCTTCACCGGCCGGCCGCTGACGCTCACCTGGGAGCAGGAACATGTGCCCGCCATCTTGAACGTATGGTTCGGTGGCAGCGAAGCGGCCTATGCCATTGGCGACGTGCTGTTCGGCGACGTGAACCCAAGCGGTAAGCTGACCATGACTTTCCCGAAAAACGTGGGGCAGATACCCTTGTTCTACAACCATAAGAATACCGGACGACCGCTGGCAGAAGGCAAATGGTTCGAGAAGTTTCGCAGCAACTATCTGGATGTGGACAATGAGCCGCTGTATCCCTTCGGCTACGGTCTCTCGTACACCACTTTCCGGTACAGCGACATCGCCCTCAGTACCCCGGTCATGGGACAAAATGGCTCCACCACTGCCGTAGTCACCGTGACCAATACCGGCAAGCGTGACGGCGCAGAAGTCGTGCAGCTCTATATCCGCGACCTCGTAGGCAGCATTACCCGCCCCGTACGCGAGCTGAAAGGCTTTGAAAAGGTGTTCCTGAAAGCGGGCGAAAGCAAGACCGTATCCTTCAAGATTACCCCTGAGCTGCTCCGCTTCTACGACTACGACCTCAACCACGTGGCCGAGCCGGGAGATTTCGATGTGATGATAGGTGGCAGCAGCCAGGCAGAAAAGACAGCCCGACTGACACTGAAATAAAATAAAATATTTAATATTGCACTCTAAAAACAAGAAAACATGAGATATACTACTTTACTCCTTTGTTTTTGCAGCATTCTGCTCCTTGGCAGCTGCAAGAGCCAGCCCTCCGCACAGAACGGACAGCCGCTGGAAGTGATGACGTTCAATGTCCGCCTGGATATTCCTTCGGACAGTGTAAACAACTGGAATTACCGCAAGGGTGACGCCTGCCGTATGATAGCCTACTACAGCCCCGACTTGCTGGGCATGCAGGAAGTGCTTCACAACCAAATGGAAGACCTAAAACGCGGGCTGCCGCAATACACAGCACTCGGTGTGGGGCGCGACGACGGCAAGGAAGCAGGCGAATACTGCCCGATATTCTTCCGGACCGACCGGTTTACACTGGTGGAATACGGCAATTTCTCCCTCAGCGAGCAACCCGAAACTATCGGCATCAAGGGCTGGGACGCTTCCTACAACCGTGTCACCACCTGGGCGATACTGCAGGAAAAGAACAACGGACAAAAGTTTGTATATTTCAACACCCATCTGGACAACGACGGAAAGACAGCCCGCAAAGAGGGCGTGCAACTCATTCTCGACAAAATCAAGGAGATAGCACCGGACATGCCCGCCATCATCACCGGTGACTTTAACTGTACGCCCGGTGAAGAACCTCTGCAAACGCTGGAAAAGGGAGGAATGGAAAATGCCGCAAAGACAGCTGCCGTCACCTACGGTCCGTCCTGGTCTTTCCATGACTTCGGCCGTCTGCCGGTGGAGGAACGCGTACTGCTGGACTATGTCTTCGTGACCAAAGGCGCAAAGATAGACCGCTACCGCGTTATCCAAGACAAACCGGAGAACAGCTACCTTTCCGACCACTGTCCTATACTTGTTGAATTGACCGTGCAATGAATATAGATAAGTAAATGATAAAAAAACAAGTAAGCATTGGTACAATGAAAATACAATACAGTTTATTATTGTTCCTGCTGTTGCTCGGTTTCACGCAATGCAAAAGCCCCGCCGCCAAAGAAGACCGGCTGAGCGACGATGCCCTGATGGACACCGTACAGCGCCGTACCTTCAACTACTTCTGGGAAGGTGCCGAGCCCAACAGCGGACTGGCACGCGAACGCATCCACATGGACGGTGTCTATCCGGAGAACGACCAGAACGTAATCACGTCCGGTGGAAGCGGCTTCGGCATCATGGCTATACTTGCCGGTATAGACCGCGGCTATGTCACCCGCCAGGAAGGGCTGGAACGAATGGAGAAAATCGTCTCCTTCCTCGAAACCGCTGACCGTTTCCACGGTGCCTACCCACACTGGTGGTATGGCGATACGGGCAAGGTGAAACCCTTCGGGCAGAAAGACAATGGCGGCGACCTGGTAGAAACAGCCTTCATCATGCAGGCGCTGCTCTCCGTCCACCAGTACTACATCGACGGTTCGCCCGCCGAGCAAGCCCTCGCCGCCCGCATCGACAAGCTGTGGCGCGAAGTGGACTGGAACTTCTACCGCCAGAACGGCCAGAACGTGCTCTATTGGCACTGGAGTTCGGAATACGGTTGGGAAATGAACTTTCCCGTACACGGTTACAACGAATGCCTCATCATGTATATCCTTGCCGCCGCCTCGCCTACCCACGGCGTGCCTGCAGCAGTCTATCACGAGGGCTGGGCGCAGAACGGGGCCATTGTAGACCCTCATAAAGTGGAGAATATCGAGTTGCATCTGCGCTATCAAGGCACAGAAGCCGGACCGCTCTTCTGGGCACAATACTCGTTTCTCGGCCTCGACCCCATCGGGCTGAAGGATGAATACTGCGCCAACTACTTCGACGAGATGCGTAACCTGACGCTTGTGAACCGTGCCTACTGTGTCCGCAACCCCAAGCACTACAAAGGTTTCGGGCCCGACTGCTGGGGACTGACAGCCAGCTACTCCGTCAACGGATATGCCGCCCACGCTCCCAACGAACGCGACGACCAGGGAGTCATCTCTCCAACTGCCGCCTTGTCATCCATCGTCTATACCCCGGAACAGTCGTTGCAAGTGATGCGCCACCTCTACGAGATGGGAGATAAGGTCTTCGGCCCCTATGGCTTCTACGATGCTTTCAGCGAAACGGACAACTGGTATCCGCAGCGCTACCTCGCCATTGACCAGGGCCCGATAGCCGTCATGCTCGAGAATTATCGGTCGGGACTGCTGTGGAAGCTCTTCATGAGTCATCCGGATGTGCAGAAAGGGTTGAAGGAGTTGGGGTTCTCAACAGTCAGCAAGTAACTTACTATCATAAAAAATCCCCTTCTGAAACTTGTATTCTCTGATGAATAGCGAGGTACAAGTTTCAGAAGGGGATGTATTTACAACCTATTCACCGCCGCCACCGGAACCACTGCCACCGCTCTTCACATCATCATTGCTGATAGTGCGCGCAGCCTTTTTCACGCTTGCCTTCAACTCACCGATACGGTAGCTGACGCTTATGCCAAAGCGTTGGCGGCTGTACTTATAATTGCTTTCCCGTATAAAACCGCTGCCTTCGGTGGTGGAGCTTTGGTCCATATACTTCTTGAAGAAGTTGCTGGCAAAGGCAGACAAGGTGAGGCGCTTGTCCAAGAAGGACTTGTTGACGCTCAAGCCATAATCAAAGAAGCTGCTGCCCTTACCTTGCAGCATAATCCACGGCGTCTGTCCGAAGACATTCAGACTGATGCGCCAGTCATGGGGCAGCGTCTGCTGTGCACCGCCGTAGGCAAAGAGGCTCCAGCCATCGTTACGCATGCCTTCACTGCCCTCCAGATAAGAGTAATTGCCGCTCATGTTCATGTAGATACGTGTACGTGGAGTGGCATTCCAGTTGACGTAACCGTTCACACTGGCATAACGGGTCTTGCCGATGTTGGCATAGGTAGAATAAAGCACATCCTTGCCCGTGGGGTTCTTCAATCCCTCAATCTCCGTATCGGGCATGAGCCTTGTCACATTCTCAATACTGTTGTTGGTAAACGAGTAGCGGGCCGAGATATTGATATTGAACTTCTGTGTGAAGTTACTGTAACTCAAGTTGAAAGCATGGCTCTTCTCACTGTCCAGCTTCGGATTACCCTGGCTGATATAGGAGGGGTCCGTATCATTCAGATAAGGATTCAGAGACCAGATTCCCGGACGATAGATACGCATGTTGTACCCCAAACGCAGATTGGACATATCCGTCAGCTTGTAGCCGATAGAAGCGGAAGGCACTACGTCGTCGAAGTTCTTTGTGAAATCCTCGCCGCGGCCCACCAGATACTTCACATCTTGGATGGTATGCTCGTAGCGTAATCCCAAACGGCCCGAAAGTCTCTTCACCTTCAGTCCATATCCCAGATAGGCGGCGATAATATCGTTCAAATGCTTGTAGTGTGAGCTCTGGTCCTTGTTGTATTCATACTTTCCGGTATCGTCCGCATCAAAACGGTCGTCTTCGGAGGAGTTGTTGCGCAGAATGTACTTGGCACCTGCCTCCAATGTATGCAGCTTGCCGATAGGCGTGGTATAGTCGGCCTGGAACGTATGCTCCGTGGTATTCTGCTCACCGTCGTTATGCTGGTTCTTCAAACGGTTCAGATAGTCTGCCCAATCGGGGTTATAGCCATTGTCTATTTCATATTCCGTATAGGAATCCGACGTTTGCGGACGGGTGTTTATCTTGTAGGAGAACGTCAGCATGCGGTCCTTGACCTTGAACAGACGCTGGTAGTCGATACCTCCGTCGATGGAATACCAGGAAGACTTGCTGCGGTTGAAGGCAGAGTAGCTGTAAATGGGAGCAGCGTTTATGTTCTCTGGAAAGGTGGCGATGTAGTCCGTAGAGCCGTTACTCTTATTCCCACCGCCCCAAAGTCCGAAAGACATGGTAACCAAGCGTAATGTATCTATTTCGTAGCTGGCCTCCATGCTGCCCGACTGGAAAGAACCGTGTCCCTTGTTGCTGCCGTCATAGTCCAGATTGGAAGAATTCTCCGTAACAGCTTCCGGTGTCACATGCTGGCTACCACTGCTGTAGTTGCGGGGCTGGTCGTTGTAATTGTAATTGTAGCGGGCGCTGACGGTCAGCTTTCCGCTCTTTATGGTACCGAATGCCCCGCCGCCTGCACCGCGGTTGCTGACGTTGGCACTGAACGTAGCCGTATAGCCTTCGAGTCCGCTGCCCACGGTGACGATGTTCAGAATACCGCCCACACCCTCGGCGTCATACTTGGGGCCGGGATTGGTTATCACTTCAATATGCTTGATACTGTTTGCAGGCATACTTTTCAGCACTTCCGTCGGGTTGTTGCTCATCATGTTGTTGGGCTTTCCGTTGACATATACCTTAAAGCTGCTACTCCCGTTCACCTGAATATTGTCCTCGCCATCCACCGTTACCAACGGTACCTTGCGAAGCATTTCCAGCACGGAGTTCGACTGGGCGTCAGGGTCATCCTGCACATTGTACTCTATCTTGTCGATATCTGCCTTCACCAGAGGCTTCTGTGCCACTATTTCCACCTGCCCCAGCTCATTGGAGGCATCTACGATATACAGCGTGCCGAAGTCCACCAGCTTCTCCCCTGCCTTCACAGAAAAGTCCTTCACGATGGGAGTACGTCCCACGGAAGTGATGGTCATCACGAAGTTGCCCGTACCGGGTACTTTCTCCTGGAACTGGCCTTTCATGTCCGTTACCAGCATTTTCAGCGCCTTTGCAGGGGCCTCTTTCTTCACGATTTTAATGGTAGCATAAGGTTCACCCTCCTGGGTGAGTGAGTCGAGCAAAATTCCTTTAACCTGGAAAGAAGTGTTTGCCGTGTTTTGCGCTGCAAGCAGTCCCGAAATCATCAGCATCCATAGCAGCACAGTCCATTTTGTTCTCATTGCGTTTTTATATTTAGTGACTATTCATGTTTATTGTCTTGGTATTAGACGTTTCCCGTTCGAGTTTTGTCACAATGAATTCGGCAAAAATAGCCCCTTTTTCATGCATTTACGAGACTTTCGGAGTTAAAAAAGCAAAAAGAAAGCAATTTAGAGAAAATAGAAGAAAAGTAACAGACAGATATTTGCGGCAATAACAGAGCCGAATCCCCCCAATATCCACGGCCGCAAAGGGCTTTTTCCACCGGCAAAGAATAACGCGTAGCACATGTTTACCGCTATATTGCTGACAATAGCCTGCATGCTGCAAGCCGTAATCACCAGCACCGCCACACTGCCCGTTCCTTGAAGCAGGTTCAGGATGAAAGGAGTAATGTCACTGAACCCCGAAATGAAAGAGAGCAAGTTCAGTCCACCCGTGCCGGCATACACCAGCGTATAGTGGGTCAAGATAGTGAACACCACAAACAGCATGGCAAAAATCAGCGCTACCTTGAACTCCAACGGATTACTGCTGTCCTCGTCCTCCGTGGTCTGCGTGCCGTCGTCCACCCGTTTCCGCTTGGAATGCAGATACCATGCCACGGCAGCCGTTACCACCGACATTATCAGCAGGTAGGGATAAATGGCCAGTAGCGTCTCCCGGCTGAAAATACCTATCAATATCAAGAAACGGAGGAACATCATGCTGACCGCCAACAACATGGCCGCCACATATTCGGGAGCATCCTGCACAGAAGCCTTACGGCTCTTTCGCGCCAGTACGGAAATGGTAGCCGTGCTGCTGTACAAGCCTCCCACGATGCCCGAAACCAGAATGCCCGACTCATGGAAAACGTAACGCTTCAACAGATAAGAAAGGTAGGAAATGCCCGATACAACCACCGTGGCCAGCCAAATACTGTATGGCGTCAGGTTGATGCCGGGAATAAGATTCTCATTGGGCAGCATCGGCAGGATAATGCCGCTGATGGCAAGGAACTTGGCAAGCGTAATCATCTCGTCGTTCTTCATGCGCTGGGCCAGTTCCGTGAAGGTGTGTTTCAGCTCGGTGAAGAGCAGGACGGTCACTATGACCATGACGTAGAACCACGACGGCTGCGTGGCCACAATGGGAGCAATACAGTAGGTGATGAGTGCAATAATGATGGTGGTTACTCCGAACACATGGTACTGTGACTGCTTCACATAATAGTTCAGTCCGAGCAGCAGTCCCAGAATGGCTCCTCCTCCCATGAACAGACGATAGCCCGTAGGGTCGAGGATATAGAGCAGATAGCCCAGAATGCCTATAAAGGTGAAGGTGCGGTCGGTACCGAAAAGCGTAGTTTCCCCTTCGCGCTTCAAGCTGATTTTACGCTGTGAAAGCCCGATGAGTAAAGAGAATACAGTGACCAAAAGGAAGGTGACCAGTTCTCTTGGCAGGTAGTCGTAAAGTTTCTCCATGACGATTAAACAAGTACGGCACACAATTGGTTTGCTACCACGTGGTGAAAGGGTGTTTCATCAGTTGCGAGTTATAGTAGCGGACATCTCCCGTCACCTCCCGTCCGATGAATGCAGGTTTCACGAAAGGCTCGTCTTCCGAGGAGAGTTCCACCTCGGCCACAGTCAGTCCCTCATTCTCGCCATAGAATTCATCCACCTCAAAGACGTGCTGTCCGCTGCGCACCAGGTAACGGGTCTTGTCGATGATACCCGGTTCGCACAGCTTCAGCAATTCCCGCGCTTCGCACAGCGGAATTTCCTTTTCCCACTCGTAGCGGCTGGTTCCCGATTCATTGGATGCACCCTTGATGGTGAGAAATCCCCGTTCATCGCGGATGCGCACCCGTACTGTCCGTCCACGTACACTGCTGATGTATCCTTGTACGATACGGCTGTGTGCATACGCTTGTGGCTTGTATTCTCCCGTCACGAGGAATTTCCGTTCTATCTCCTGCGGCATGTCGTTTCCAGTGATTTTATCAGCCCCAGTAAGAGTAAGCCACAAACATGGCGATGACCAATACAATGGCTATTACTCCCATCGTCATCATCACTTTCTTGGCTTGTTGCTCTTCCTTCTGGCTGTGCATTGCTTTCTTTTTACTTTTTCCCATGGTGTGTTTTATAGTTTAAAGTTCAACGATGAACAAAGTAAGAAGAAATTCGGGAAGAATGCAAATGAAAGGGAGAAAATTTATTCGCCACTTCCTGCAAACTCCATCAGGTAAGCTTTGATAAAGCCGTCTATCTTTCCATCCATCACACCATTCACATCACTGGTCTGGAAGTTGGTACGGTGGTCCTTCACGCGGCGGTCGTCGAAGACGTAGCTACGAATCTGGCTACCCCATTCGATTTTCTTCTTACCGGCTTCCACCTTTGCCTGCTCGGCCATGCGGTGTTGGAGTTCCTTGTCGTAAAGCATGGAACGGAGAAGGCGGAGAGCGTTCTCGCGGTTCTTGGGCTGGTCTCGTGTCTCGGTATTTTCAATCAGGATTTCTTCCTCTTCGCCCGTATATGGATCCTTATACTGATAGCGCAGACGGACACCGGACTCTACCTTATTGACGTTCTGTCCACCGGCGCCACCACTTCGGAAGGTATCCCATGACATGCGGGCAGGTTCGATGTTCACCTCAATGGTATCATCTACCAAGGGAGTGACAAACACGGATGCAAAAGAAGTCATACGCTTGCCCTGGGCATTGTAGGGCGAAACACGCACCAAGCGGTGTACACCGTTCTCACCTTTCAGGTAGCCGTAGGCATAATCGCCGGAAATCTCGATGGTACAAGTCTTGATACCTGCCTCGTCTCCTTCCTGCAGGTTGGCGATGGTGGCCTTATAGCCGTGAGTCTCGGCATAGCGCAGATACATACGCATCAGCATGCTTGCCCAGTCCTGGCTCTCCGTACCACCGGCACCAGAGTTAATTTTCAGCACACAGTCCATCTGATCGGCTTCCTCGCGAAGCATATTCTTGAGTTCGAGGGCCTCGACAGCAGTGATTGCCTTGGCATAGGCATCGTCCACTTCCTCTTCAGTCACCAGTTCGTCTTTGTAAAAGTCGAAAGCCAGTTGTACCTCGTCAGTCAAGGTCTTTACCTCATTGTAGCCGGAAATCCATTGCTGCAAGCCTTTCACTTTCTTCATCTGAGCCTCGGCAGCCTTCTGGTCGTCCCAGAAACCGGGAGCCTGGGTGCGGAGCTGCTCTTCTTCCACCTGTATCTTCTTTCCTTCAATGTCCAGATAGCGATTCAACGCCTCGGTACGTTCTTTGATATCTTTCAGTTGTTCTGCGGTAATCATATATGCATTTACAATTTAGGAAGTGCAAAGGTATAAAAAAACACATAATTCCGCAATTGTCAATCCAATAAGTAATGCTAACGGCAAATGATTCCACCAGAACACCCTAAAGATTTATTCAAAAGACAAGGTGCCGAAAAAGGCCGGACAGTGGAACATGGGGCGTTCCAGCCCGATAGGACTCCAAGAAAGGAAGTGGGGAGTCTGGAGTTTGTCACCACACTTGTAGAAATTCCCTTTCATTGTTTTTCCGTCCAGAGAACCGACGGAATGCTGGAAGAAAACGGAAACGGGAATAACCATGGCCAGTTCCCATCTGCACTCGCCCAAACGTTCCTCGAAAGGTTCGCCGCCCAACGAGCTCCAACGTTTCACCATGCCCAGCACCTCCTGACTCGCCGTAGGACGGCGCTCATTGACTGCACCTCCCTGAATCAGCAGCCTGCCGGCGCAGTTACATTCGAAATTGTAATAGCGGTCGTCACCTTCGGGAGATACGAAGAATTCCACACAAGCATCTTCCCATACCCGGCCATTGTCTCCGGAGGCCACTGCACGCACACTGGCTTCCTTCACTTTGTAGTGGAGCAGGATTTCGCGCCCCGTATGGGCTATGCGGAAACTCACTTCCGGCTTGTAGGGATAATCTTTCCAGTTGACCACATCAAGGGGCTGAAACTCTATCCCGTTCCCGTCCAGCAAGGACGGCACAGCCCCACCTTCCGGTGAAGCCGTACACATTACTTTCCTTACGGGCAAACTCTTTCCACTCTGAGCATTGCAATAAACCATGCCTACCATCGAAAACACAAAGAGCAGAAAGAGTTTGCTCCCGTAATCTCTCACTATCATAAAACGTCCTTTCATTTCTTAGAAGAATCCTTGTCTGCCACTGTCACATCCCATCCGGAAACGACATCGCCGTAAAGATAGAACGTCACGTCAAAAGTAGTCTTGCTATTATTGTCTACCACCTGATAACAGCGCGTTGCGTCGTAGGAATCCACCTCCTTGTACTCGCCCAATGCCAGCGGAGCCGGCTCTTCCTTACCGGCAGCCGTGGCTATGATTTGCTGCATGCGTTCCTGCATCAGTTTCATAATGCCTTCGTGTTTGAACGGATCCGGTTCGGCCACCTTAGGATAGGTTGCCTTTATCACTCCACCGTTGGCGGCACGCACGGCTCTGACACTGTCCGTATAAGCCTTGAACTGCTTCTTCACCTCCGGAGAACGCAGACCGAGCATCGTAAACACGGCAATTCCCTGGGCGCCGTTGTTCAAGGCGGCATCCATGCACTCAAACATCATCGGCCCGTCCGTGGCGGTCATGCCACAATACAGCGTCGTCATGTCGTTCTTGTCGCGTGCATTCTCCACCGTACAGTCGGAAATGAAGCTGGCATCGCCCGTATAGAAAGTATGGTAAACCATCGGGAATACAATGTCAAGATTCCATTTGCCCCAGTCCTGACGTACCATGCGCGAGGACATCTTCGGAGTAGGGAACGGAGAGGCAGCCATTGTCTTGCCGTAGGAGTGTACCACTTCGGCAATCATATTGGCCACTTCGGTTATCTGGTCGCAACGGAACTGACGCCACTTCACATCAAGCGAAGGGTCTTCCTGTTCGCGAGGGTCATAACCATGCTGCTCCTTGAACTTCTTGAGCATTTCCGGATGATAGCCGTAATCCCATGCAGCGTATTCACGGTCCTGCACAATGCCGTAGCGAGGCCACAAGGTAGTAGGAAGCACCACATCCACAAAACGGTGGTAGTCGATGGCAATGCCGTTCAAACCTTCCACTTCGCAATAGGCCTTGATTTTCTCCTTGATGAACTCACGGACTTCGGGCAGTGCCGGGCAAAGGAATTTGTAATAGCCTACGTAGGCGGTAGTGTCTGCCAGGCTCTTGCCGTTACGGTTCACACTGAACCATTCGGGATGTTCTTTCAATATTTTGTCACGGTCGTGTTCCAGATTCATGGTCCATAGCCAGGCATACACTTCGATTCCGTGTTTATGGGCAATCGGTATGGCTACCCGGTAATCGTCGGGAGTCGGTGCATTCAGCATGATTCCGTCCATGCCGATGTCGTTCATCACTTGGCAAATGGAGTCGAAGTTCATACCGGGACGATAGTCCAGCCACGTCCAGAACATGGGATATTCTTTGTTTGTCTCTTTAGTTCCCTGCTGGCACGAAAACAGGCCCAGCGCCAGGAACAGCAATAAGAATGCAGGTAAAAAGTTCTTTTTCATTCTATCTAAATTTTAAGTTTAACGTGCAGTTTTTCCATCACCCAGGTAACGCCGATTACCACAAAGGCAAAGCAGAGGCAATTGACCAGTCCCATGAATCCATGCGTAAACCAGTCCGGCAGGATAACACCGGTCACATCGGCGAATCCATAAAAGACATAAGGCACCAGATAGGTAGTCAGCGTAGCCGTTCCGGCAGGGCGTATCAGATTGAACCAGCCCGTGACCTGATGACTGACCAAGCAGCCAAGCACCGTATAGAGTGCCACGGAAATGGCAGTTACATAGAACACCCAGGGAGGAGTGCCGCCTATCTTGGCTACAATCCAAAAATGATGCGCCCCTATCCCGGCCAACAGAAGCAGGACAGCAGCCGTCAGCCCGTTGCGAAGTTTCCAACCGTCACCCTTGTCGGCATAGCGGGCACTGAGAATGGAAAGGATGATACCTCCCATTGTAAATGCGGGCAAAGCTCCGTTGCCGATGTGCAGGATGCCCAGCATACCTTGATAGAAGTTACGTTCGGGAAAGGTAAGAATGGCCTCGCCGCCAAAGCTTTCGCGCAAAGGCGTGCCCAACAGACATATCAGAATGAAGACTCCCCAGATGGGCAGCAGATACTTCAACCGGTCACGGCTGAAGAAATAAATCACGGCACATACCAGATAAGTCCAGCCGATGGATCCCAATATTCCCCAATAAGCCCCGAATACACCTTCCTGCGGATTGCGGAAGGTAAAGGCAAGGTAGAGAAGAACCAATACGCCGATTATCTTGAAAGCACGGAAAAGGTTCTTCTGAGTACCGGAAGCCGGTTTCGGATATTGGTTCCACACGCCGATAAAGCCTATGGCCATCAAGAACCAGTATACCCCTATCGGATAGGGAGCTTCCGGTGAAAGCCGGAACTCCGAGTTTGTGATGAATGCCCCCATCACCAGCAAAGCAAAGGTGCGGGAAAGGATATGTCCTAAGGTGGATTCTGCCGAAAAGCCTTTGGCATATCTGCGTTCGATGGCGTATGGTATGGACATTCCCACTGCAAACAAGAAGCAGGGGAATACAATATCCGCCAGTCCCATAAAGTCTTCACCATAAACGGCATGTTCCAGCCAATGGGGTACGTCATGCACTTTCCAGAAGTCATTGACGAAAATCATGGTGAACATGGTCAACGCCCTCAGCATGTCAATGGCCGGATTGCGCCGTGAATAAACAGTCTTGTCACTCATATCATCTTGCTTTAGAATTCGGAAACCAACATCAGCCATCTGGCAGCCGAAGAGCCCCAGACTTCCTTATAAGTAGCCGTATTGAACTGCGGCCAGTAGGGAGCATCTTCATTGAAATAAGACTGCATACCTACGGGTATCTCTCCTACCGTTTCTCCGGGCAGTGCCGTATAGAGCTGCGGATAGTTGCTGCCCTCCCCATAAATCATGGACTGTCCGAAAGGATTCCTGCCTACAACCCAGAAGAGCTGCTGTTCGGCAATGTCTTTCAGTTCCTTGTCCTTCAACACTCTGGCGCAAATGGCTGCGGCTTTTCCGGTAGACAAATGTACGGCAATATTTCCTTTGAACGAGAACCAGACGGGGAATATACGCAAGTAATGCTCCTTATCCAGACGGATACCGTTCTCGAGCTGTTCTTTGAAATCCTTCGCAGCACCACTGCGAATGCCTACCTGGACGGCGTAGAAGTTGACGGAGTCCTTCACTTCATCCTTGTGATAGATGCCGCTGGGCACCATTCCATAAGGATATACATACTTCATGATGTTCTTCAGATAACCGCCATAGAGTTTCATGGCACGAATCCACTGCTCATACTCGGCATGACGGGGCTGCGTTTCGCAGAGGGCGGCAAGGGCTTCCATGTAGGCATAATCGCGAGACTGATGAGTATAGTGTACAATGGACTTCTTTGCCAAATCGCGATAGAAGAAGCCGCAGGTCTTGTCTTTGTCTTTCAACGGTTCGGTGCGCTGGCACTGCAAGGTGTAGCGGATGGCTTTTACAGCCTCATCGGCATACTGCTGTTCGCCGGTCAGCTTATAGAGCATGCTGGCCGCCCATGAGATGTTGGCGTGATACTGGCTCTCGGATGCCATGGCGGCATGTCCCCCACCCTTCTTTATCAGCTCGGCAAAGCCAAGTTCGTTGAAGCGCTTCATGGCATAGCCGAAGTCTTCCTTTGCAATCTTCTTCAGATTACCCTTAAGCGACTCGTCATTTTCAATCCTCATGGAGGCATACGCTTCAATTCCTGCAAGCAGGAAATTCTCCAAAGCTCCGTTATGGACAAGCAGTTCGCGGCGACCGGCATCATCGTCGGTGCCCACCTTACCGTCGGTCCATAGGTTGGTGCCCCATGTCTGTGCACGGTAGCCATCGCCCAGACGGGTCTTCATCACATAGTCCATTCCCCACAAAGCCTCTTCCATCAGGCGGTTGTACAAGTCTATATTGCCTTTTTCTTTGGCACGTTCGGCCATCAAGAGCAAGGAATAGGCTATCTCTCCCGTCTGTAAGGTCTGTTGGGACATATCGGCGGCATCGTGCCATCCTCCGTTTATATGAATGATATGTCCGTTGTAAGTGGCATGCAGGTCATTATGACAAGCCCCGTGCTTTCCGGGAACGGGATAACCGCAACGCTCGCAGAACAGGAAGTTCACCATACGCCAGGCAGAATCATCCCACACATCCTGATGGATATAGAAAGGCAAGGTGGTGACATCCCCTACCTGAATGACGTAACGGCCTTGTGTCTTGAAGTCCGAGAAGTCTATTGTCTCGAACTCTCCCAGGCCGGTCTTTTCCTTACGAACGGGACCGGTATAAACAATGGCCTGCGTAGCGGCATCCTTCAACTGGAACTGTCCGCCGTGCTTTTCCACATTGACAATGGCGCTTTTGGGGCTCTCTATACTATAACCGGTAGTAGAGAAGATGATGCGATTCTGTGCAGGCATCCAGCCTTTCACGGTTTCCGGGTTCTCCACCTTCTGAAGTTCCACGGCATCTACATCGAAGCGAAGGAAGTCGCCCATAGTACGTTCTTTGCCGAACACTTCGATGGCAAATGAAATCTTGGTTACCTTGTCGCGCGCCAGTCCGGACATCTCGACGAAGCATTCGTTCCATTGGTTATTTTTCAGATTGATTTCGTGGTAGCCTTCCCGACCGTAAATGTCGGGTACTTTTATTTCTCCGTCATTCTCCACATAAAGGTTGAGGTAGATGCTGCGTGCTCCTTCGCACGTGGGATAGATATAGAACTTCAGGCGGTTGTAACCTTCCCAGTTCACACCTCCTATATCATAAGAGGCCATGCAAGTGCCGCGTCCCAAACCCCAGCCAAGAATCTTCTCCGGATGGGCGGGAGCTTCCAGACGCAGACTGTGCTTGCCGGACTTGCTCCGTTCGTCAGTCAAACCAATCTTACCGATGCCCTTATGCGACCATTTGGAGAAATCCTCCATATCACACAGCATCACGGTTTCCAACACTTTCTTTTTCAAGCCGAATGTTTCGAAAGCCTTTGTCTCGTCGAGCGGTAACGGACTGTGCACGTAGCCCGTGCTGACGATGTCGGCTTTCAACTTTTCATCTACCTGGGCATGAAGCAAAACGCAGCAACCGATAACTAAATCAAAAAGCAAAAAGATAAGTTTTATTACATTCTTCATCATATTATAATTATTAAGTTATAAGGTGATTAAAGCATAAAGGAGAAGAAAATTAGTACAAATATATGAGGAACTATGCCTAATCTCAATTTTCAACAAGTCTTTGAATAGTTGTTTGAGTGGCATACTCTCTACTAATACAATAAGTTTCTCCATATACAGTAGTAACATATGCCCTAAGTTCAGAAGTTACAGGACTACCAAAAATAACTTTAGCAGCATCTCCTTCGGAAGCAAGCAAAAACATGCCTGTAGTCCCCCATTCATATTTCAGAATAGGGTGATTGCCGACAACACGTACCATATACACGTCAACTCCAAAGCGCTTTACCTCTGTTGGGTAATTAACAAAATCTCCTTCAAAAAATCGAGGATACAAATAACTTATCGCTGATTTATCTCCCTCACTAAACCCAGACCATTGATATTCGGCAGTTCCTCCATTCATCACAGAATAGGGATCTGAATCAAAAGTTCCAGTAATACCATTGGCCACAGATTCACCCAATGATTTCCAATTTGTATGCCTTAGTCCGAAGCAATGTCCCAACTCATGTACCATATTATATATCTTCTGAAGTCTTGGAATGGTTTTGTTATAATCATAATCCAAATTTATCCAAATAGAGGAACCTGGTTTTCCATTCATAGGCCAAGAGCCTGCCGCAATAGTATTGTTCGGTAAAGGAGCGCTAGCATCACTACGGATGAGTATATCCGGATTGGCAGCTGTAGTATAAGTCATTTTAAGGTTACTAAGAGGATTCCACAGATTGATGGCTTCCTGTATTTCATCTCGCCAATCATCCACACCTGATGCAGGTATCGAGCTATCAACACCAACGGTAATTGCTCTTTGTTTGGGGTGACCAATTAAACCGGTAGTATGATAAGCCTGCCTTGTTTGTGGTTGACTATAAGTGACAAGTTTACTTTTTTCAAGGTATATATCACCTTGAATAAGATAACCTGACTTCAACTCTACCACATCTAAAGTATCGAATCCAAGTGATTGGATTATACACATACCATCTTCTATTGAAACGCTTTGCTGTTCTTCTTGTTCTTCAAAGTCAACAGTTTCCAACTCATTATAACAAGCGCTCATAAACATTAAAACATAGAATAGCATAATATAAACAAGCCATTCACGAGATATTTTGAATTCATAATAATCAATTATTATATTAAACAAAAATACATAAAGGAAATATGAAATATGTTTTCATACTTCCCCTAAAAACATGCTTCAAAAAGTCCTCATCACTTAATCTCTATGATAATAATGCGGATTAGAAGTTCGGTTTATCTACATCCCAGAAGATGCGAGTACCGCCATTGTCCGGTCCGCCCAACATTTCGACGGCTTTGGCATAACCGGTAGGATTATTGCCTTTTTCATTGATGGTGAAGGGTAAACGGCGTGGGCCAAGATCTGTATCAATCTCACCTTGACTGTAGTTCACCATTACCGGGAATAATTTGGGATAACCAGTGCGACGTATCTCAGCCCAGCCATTCATACCTTCAGGATAAATAGCAATCCAGCGTTGTGTGGCAATCTTAGCAAATTTTTCCTCGTTACTCAAAGACTCGTCCCATTTAGCAGTCACCTTGCTCTGGCCTTCAATGCTGGCAGCGGGAATAACGGGGTCTACATACGCTGCAGCAGTAGTCGTACTGCTTAAATAATCGCCCACAGCGGCTCCCCATTGTTCGAACGATGTCCGTATACCCTTTTCATACAAGCTCTGAGCGGTGCCCTTACCATTTACATCCCAACCACGCAAAGCAGCTTCGGCTTCCAACAAAATGGTTTCGGCAGCAGTTGCCAAAATAGCAGGAGAGGTTTCTGTCAAGTTGGGTCGACTTACAATCGCCTTATAGGCATCCGAAAACCCTTCTTCTTCCAGTCCTTTAATACCAAGACGAATACCAAAATATTCACTCTTGCTGTTCTGTGTAGCATACTTATCAAGACGCGCATCGCCCATACCAGACAAGATAGAAGGAATATTAGCGCCTAAAACACCATCTCCATAGTTGAATGCAATACCGTAAAGCGGATTGACATAACCGTTTCCTGCAATGCCGAAATTAGCATCATTGGTTTCAATCAATCCATTACTATCGTTCATGGCAGCTTCCGCCTCACTTTTTGCCCAAGCAGCATCATACTTCACAATACGCATGGCCAAACGCAAACGAATGGTGTTACACAACTGCGCCCATTTGTTCAAGTTACCTCCATAGGCATAATCAAACATCATAAACGAAGCCACATCCTTTTCTTTAGCAGTACGCAGCACGTCTGCAGCTTCTTTCAATTCTTCAAAGAATTTTTTATAAGCATCCTGTCCTGAATCATACTCACCACCAGTAGCCGATTCGCCATAGTGAGAATAGATAATACATCCGTATTGGTCGGCAAGACGCGACATAGCTATTACGCGGCAGATGGTATTGATAGCCTCGAAATGGGCATACGTCTCCATATCGTCTTTGCACTTGTTGGTGATTTTCAAGCTTTCCACCATTACGTTTCTATAAGCATAATCCCAACAGTTGTCATTCCATCCTGCATTCATGGCATAGGTCACATTACTTACATTGCCGGCAAATGCAGTAGCCGTACTGATATAGCCTGACCACAAATCGGCATTCAAATTTTGAATAAGCTGATATTCCCATACATTGACACCTGCATTTTTATTATAATAGATAGACTGCATCATGGGAATGAAGTGCATACCAATGTAGTTGTTATCTTGTTTTAGTTCTTCATCGCTCACTCCCTTCGGATTAGTGTTCATATCCTCGAACGCTCCCGTACATGCCGAGAATAAGGTAGCTGCCAGCAGCGCTACAGCTGTAAGTCTAAATATATTTTTCATAATCATATCTACTGTTTAAAAATTAACTTTCAAGTTGAACCCAATCGAACGGTTGGTAGGCATACCAAACACATCAACTCCTTGCAGACGGTTGCTGGTAGAAAGCATGCCATCAGGATCATATGGAGCATTGTTCTTGAAGAAGAACAGGTTGCGGCCTACAAGTGAAACCTGTGCGTTCTTAATGACACCAGTCTTTGCCAACCAAGCCTGAGGCAGACTATAGCCAATGGAAAGTTCGCGCAAACGTATGTTGGTAGCACTGTACATATAATGCTCGGTCACACCCGCACGGCCACCAACCTGATTATAGAAGCCTTCCACATCTGTAATTTGACGGCCTTCCAGCATCACGTAACCACGGTCACGAGCATCACCCGTTGCCTTGCTTACTCCCTGCTGATCGAGGTCGGCTTCCGTCAAAGACATCACTTCACCTCCAAAACGTCCATCAATCAAGAAGTAAAGAGAGAAGTCCTTCCACGTGATTGTATTGCTCCACCCCAAGTTAAAATCAGGAGTAGAATTACCCAGTTTCACCGGATTTGTCTTGTCCACCAATGGAAGTCTATCACTATCTTTTTGTCCTTCTTTTGCAGGTTCATACTGAATATTGCCTTTTTCGTCACGTACAAAAGTAGTACCGTAAATGTCACCAAACGAACCACCTACTTCTAAACGACTCCATACATTGTTACTTTCGCCACCGCTAAATGTAAAATAACCAAAGTCATCACCAGCCAGTGCCTTTGCTTCGTTCTTATTGGTTGCAAAGTTAACACCGGTTTTCCAGCGGAAATCCTTAGTCATGACAGGAGTTCCATTCAACATAACTTCGACACCGGTATTCTGAATATCACCGGCATTGATGTAATATCGGGCGTATTGTGAACCTGACGGAGCATCCAACGTAAAGAGTTGATTCTTTGTATTAGTCTTATAATAAGTGAAGTCGAACTCCAAGCGGCTATTGAAAAAGCGCCACTCAGTACCAAACTCAATGGAAGTAGTCATTTCCGGTTTCAGTTCTGCAAACGGAGCTGTACTGTTGAAATTGATGCTACCACTCTTTGTAATGGAGTTGAGAGGATTTGAAGTATAAGTATTCAAACCGTTACCCACCTTCGACCATGCACCGCGAATCTTACCTAAATCAATCCAAGAAGGTAATTTCAATGTTTCGTTCAGCAACCATGTCACACCTACTGACGGATAGAAAAAGCCTTTGTTTTTGTATTTGGTAAATGCCAATGTTGAAGTCCAGTCGTTACGTGCTGTCACGTCCACATAAATCTGATCTTTGAAGCCTACCTGACCGGTGAAGAACACACTCTGGCTTTGAGTATGGGTTTTCCAATCGGTCAATGAGCCCTTGTTCAAGGAGCAGTTCTGCATAGTGAATACGTTGGGCACAGAGAGTATACCCGGATAGGAATCGAAACCTGTACCGTTTCCTGTATAATCGTTGATGCTGGCACCTACCGAAGCATTGACACTGAAGTTAGTGAATTGCTGTTGATAAGTAAACAAAACATCCCCATAAGAAGAAAGGCTACTTGATTCACCGTAGATGTAACGACCGTTAGTTCCTGTTCCAGCCGGATTCATACCACACAACACCGGGCTGGTACCTGCATACATACGTGTATTGTTCTTGTCTACAACATAGTCGGCACTACCACGAGCCTGTATACTGAACAGGTCATTGAACTTATACTTCACACTCAGATTCAACAATGTACGATAACGGGTATCCTCATTCGGAACCTTATTAATCAACCAATAGGGATTCTGCTCCATATCAGTACCTTGAGATTTATACCAGTTCTGGTCCATTATGTTACGACCGGCATTAAGAATCTGATAATTATCTTTGTAGTAGTTAAAGTCCTTTCCACCTTCAACACCACCACGCGGGAAGTGATAAAGACCTACCAAAGGATTCATGTAATAACCTCCCGAAGTAGTACGGTTGTTCCCCCTTTGATACATCGCATTGATATTGGCATCAACAGTCAGTTTGTTATTGAGGAAGTTGGCAGTTTCGCGAAAATTGAAATTATGCTTCACCAAGCTATTACCTTCCACCACGCCCTTGCCGTAAGTATTAGCATAGGAAAAGTAAGTTTGCATAGCTTGCGAACCCATGCTCAACGAGAGCGAGTTGATAGTAGTGACACCTGTTTTGAAGAAATCGTCTGTATAGTCGGGACTACCTTTGATATCACTGCCCCAACTGGTTGACACACCCGTATAGTGATTCTGGAATTCGGGAATACCGTATGCAGCTATATCGAAAGTGGTGCTGGTATTGAAACTGATACTGGCGCGTCCTTCCTTGCCCTTCTTAGTGGTAATAATCACCACACCATTGGCAGCCGAACTACCGTAAAGTGCAGCTGCGGCAGGGCCTTTCAATATGTTCATGCTCTCAATATCATCGGGATTCAGATTGGAAATACCGTCGCCACGGTCGTAGTTACCACTGTCGTTGTCTCCGCCGATAGTAGTTGAGGTATTTTCGTTGGTAGATGAACCGAACGGTACACCGTCTATCACATACAACGGCTGGTTACTTCCGCTTACAGAACGGTTACCACGAATAATCACTTTAGAAGAACCTCCCAAACCGGAAGAACTCTTATTAATCTGCACACCTGCCGTCTTACCGGCCAATGCGTTCATCATATTGGGGTCTTTCACGCGTGCCAATTCATCACCGTTTACTACCTGAGTAGAGTAAGTCAGTGATTTTTCTTTCTTTGCGATACCCAATGCCGTTACCACCACTTCATCCAGCAGCTTGGCATCATTCTTTAATGTGACTCTTATCGTCCCCGGAGTGATGGGAACTTCTTGTGTTATCATACCTACGAAAGACACTTGCAGGATTTTCGCACCTGCGGGCGCATCTGTAATAGTGAATTTGCCGTCTAAATCCGTTACGGCTCCGGTAGTGCTTCCTTTTACCAATACGGAAGCTCCGATAATCGGTTCATTGTCCTCAGCTGAAATAACGATACCGGTAATGGGGGAATTTTGGGCTGCTACCCAACCGATGGCTGCCAGCAGGCAAACCAAGGTCAGCATAATTCTTTTTTTCATAAGCTGTTTTTCGGAAAATAAATATTAGATTAAATGTGTGTTAAGTTAATAAACAGATTCTGATGGGGTCTGTCTTTCCGATTGACAAGCAGGGTTGAATGTCAATCTCATTTGTTTCTTTTTGTATGCTACATAGGCTATTAGAATGTTACGGTTAATACTCGAGCTTATTAAAATGTCTCTTATTCTGCAGATTTCTTTTAAGCTTCGTATATAAAACCGGGTAGAGAACCAACCCTATCGAGAAACAGAAGTTTCTTTGCTAATAAAAGTTAATCGGGTTCGGAAGAAGAAGGAAAAACTAATACGATTTTCTTAATGTTGCCCTCACCGGTGTTCGGTCTGTCCCGTTCCCTTGCTTTCTCTTGTCTCGTCCCCTTCTTTCTCTTGTTGTGTCCGCTTCTTTGTCTTATAGAGGCTTTGAGTTTCTGAGCGGCTCACTATAGTGGTCTGACTCGTTCACTATAGTGAATGGAGTTGTTCACCATAGTGAGCTGATTTGTTCACCCGAGTGAGCCGACAATGAACAAAGGCTGTTTCGGGGACAGACACCAAGCGTTTGAGGGATAAAGCAACGGGGAAAGACGGACTGAACAAGGGGAGCGTTCCGGACTACGTGCTTGAATCCCGTGACAGATGACAGACGGTTCTTCCCCTTTATCTTTGAAGAAGCTGTTTTGAAATGATAAATCCCCATTTATCTACCAGGCTGTTTTTTAAGCCTAACTAACGTGCACATACTCGAGAGTCCTATCTGCCAAGGGCAAGTCCATACATAAAACAAACCGTCCGGCCCGGAATGAAAATAATTCACTCCAAGTCGGACGGTTCAAAAACAAACAAATGGAAATCTATTCCTCGTACATCTTGTCAATCAGCCCCTTGTAGTTCTTTGCCACTACAGAGCGTTTCAGCTTCAGCGTGTTCGTCAGCTCGCCACGCTCCATGCTGAACGGTTCGGTCAGGAGCGTGAAGCGCTTCACTTGCTCATAATGGGCAAATTGCTGCTGCAAGGTATCGATACGGGCACGGAACAACGCCTGTATCTTGGGATGTTGCAGTAACTCATCCATATTGCTGTATGCAATGCCTTTCTCCTTGGCATAATCCTTCACAAAGCCATAAACGGGAACTATCAAAGCGGAAACAAACTTACGCTCATCGGCAATGACAGCAATCTGGTCAATGTAACGGTCAATAGCCAGCTTCGTTTCCAATGCCTGCGGCGAAATGTATTTTCCGTTGGAGGTCTTGAACAAGTCTTTGATACGCTCCGTCAGATACAGATGGCTATCCTTCAAATAACCGGCATCACCCGTGTGGAACCAACCGTCACGGTCGATGGCAGCAGCCGTTGCCTCCGGTTTCTTGTAGTAGCCGGTAGTGATAGTCTTACCACGAAGAAGTATCTCGTTGTTCTCGCCAATCTTCACCTCCACATCAGGCATCACCGTACCTACGGAACCAATCTCATAGCCTTCGTTGAGGAAGCAGGAAACGGTAGCCGTAGATTCCGTCAGACCATAGCCCACCACCATGTTTATACCTACAGAATGCACAAACTCGCAGATTTCATCGGGCACAGCAGCACCTGCCGTAGGAAAGAAATTACCGTTCTCAATACCTATCGTCTTCTTCAGCAGAGCATAAATGGTCTTTTCGTAGAACTTGTATTTCAGATGAAGCATCATCGGAGGAGTCTTTCCTTGGCGCAAATAATCAATGTTATGCGTCCTGCCCACCTTGATGGCATCCAACATCATCGCCTTACGCAGACCGGTTTCCTGGGAAATCTTCTCCTGCACACCGGCATAGACTTTCTCCCAAAAACGGGGTACACTGCACATCAGTGTAGGGCGTATCTCTTTAATAGTAGTTTGGATATCTTGTGGACGGAGATTGATGCAGACCTGCACTCCCCGATGTATACAAAGGTAGGTCCATGCCTTTTCGAATACATGGGTCAGCGGAAGGAAGTTCATGGAAACATCCTGGTCTGTCATGAAAGGCAATCGGATATCATGAATGCGGAAAGCCTCTCTATAATTGAAATGATGGAGCATGACACCTTTCGGCTCACCGGTAGTACCGGAAGTATAAAGGATATTGGCGAGGTCATCATCTGAGGCAGCTGCTGTACGTTCTTCTACAATGGCATTGTGCTGCAACTCTTCATCCATTGCCATAAATTCATCAAAATAGATGGAAGTCATGTCGCGCGGATCTTTCACCACAGCACGGTCGAAGATGATGAGCTGCTGCAGAGACTGGCAAAATCCGAACACGCTGAAAGCGGCATCGTACTGGAACTGCTCGCCTACAAACAGATAACGTATCTGTGCATCGTTGATGATATACTGTGCCTGGGCCGGTGAGCTGGTAGCATACAAAGGTATAGTCACCGCCCGGTTGGCGAATGCACCGAAATCAGTAAAGAGACATTCGGGTTTATTCTGCGAGAAGATACCGATATTCTCTTGTGGCTCTATTCCCAAAGCCACCATTGCATTGGCAGTCCGGCGTACAGTCTGTGAGAACTCTTTCCAAGAGATGGGTATCCATTGTGCAGTTTCATAGTCCCTGTATTTCAGGGCTATTTTGTCTCCATACTTCTCTGCCTGGCGATGCACCAGGACAGATAAATGATGATAAGTCATAACTTTTGATATTGGTAAATACGGTACAAAGGTAGTGGTTTCATTTGAAACTAATTTGATATTAGCGGGTAATTATTCAAACTTTACCTTTAAAGTATCCGACCATCCGTTAGCAAATTATCCACAAAAGATACTTTCTTTACCATTAAAACAATAGAAATATATTAAATATCTATATATTTGTGGTGATATACAAACTAAATCAAATTCAATGAACATGAAAAAAGTATTGCTTTTAATGGCTATGCTGACCATAGGTTTAGCAAGCATCAATGCTCAAGACAACCTCAGATGGGGAGCAACAGTCGGCATGAACTCCAGTAACTTCTCCATTACCGGTTTCGACAGTAAAATAGGCTTTCATGCTGGGGTAAAGGCTGAAGTAGGATTGCCTCAAATTTCAGAAGGAGTCTACCTCGATATGGGTGCATTACTTACGCTGAAAGGAGCCAAAATAGACGGAGGCTCTGCTGCTTCTATCAAGTTCAATCCCTACTACCTGGAAATTCCTGTACACATTGGCTATAAATATGCAGTGAATGAGAACTTTGCCATATTCGGCAATGCCGGTCCTTATTTAGCCATCGGTCTTTTTGGCAAAGCCAAGGCAGAAGGAGATATTCTTGACGAATATGAGTTTGATGATAACTCCACCAATGTATTCGGGGATGATGCCATGAAGCGTTTTGATTTCGGTCTCGGATTAAAAGCCGGAGTCGAATTCAGTCAGAAATATCAGATTTCCATCGGTTATGACTGGGGACTGGTAGAGAACATTAAAGATTCAGGCAACAAAAACCGCAACTTGATGATATCACTCAGTTGCTTCTTCTAAACAATATTGAAAAAACAGAAAGGACGTCGGTTTGGCGTCCTTTTCATTTTTTATCCGTAAGTTTGCGGCCAGATTATTTATTTACCGAATATGATTTACGATATACCGACTTTAACTTCCGAAGCAATCGGATTGCTCAAATCACTGATAGCCATTCCTTCCTTGAGCCGCGACGAGGAGAAGGCGGCAGATTATCTGCAGAACTATATCGAAATGCAAGGCATGGCAACAGGACGTAAAGGCAACAATGTATGGTGCCTCAGCCCGATGTTCGACTTAAAGAAACCGACCTTGCTGCTGAATTCCCATATCGACACCGTAAAACCCGTCAACGGGTGGCGGAAAGATCCTTTCAAACCAACGCTGGAAAGTAATGGAAAGCTCTACGGGCTGGGCAGCAACGATGCCGGAGCCAGTGTAGTCAGCCTGCTGCAAGTATTCCTGACATTGTGCCGCACCACTCAGGCCTACAATCTGATATATCTTGCCTCGTGTGAGGAGGAAGTATCAGGCAAGGGGGGAATAGAATGCGTATTGCCGGAACTCCCTCCCATACAGTTTGCCATTGTAGGCGAGCCGACAGAGATGCAACCTGCCATTGCAGAAAAAGGATTGATGGTGCTGGACGTAACTGCTACCGGAAAATCGGGACATGCAGCCCGAAACGAGGGAGATAATGCTATATATAAGGTATTGGATGATATTGCCTGGTTTCGTGATTACCGTTTCCCAAAAGAATCTTCCCTGCTGGGTCCCGTGAAGATGAGCGTAACCATGGTAAACGCCGGTACACAGCATAACGTCATTCCCGACCGTTGTACTTTTGTCGTAGACATTCGCAGCAACGAGTGTTATAGCAATCAGGAGCTATTCGATGAAATACAGAAACACATCACGTGTGAAGCCAAAGCCCGCTCCTTCCGGCTAAGCTCTTCACACGTAGCTCCGGAGCATCCGGTAGTGCAAAAGGCTATTGCCATGAAACGTACTCCTTTCGGCTCACCGACCTTGTCCGACCAGGCACTGATGCCATTCTCTTCTCTGAAGATGGGACCGGGGAAAAGTGCCCGTTCACACACTGCCGATGAATTTATCTTTGTCAAGGAGATAGAGGAGGCGATAGGGATGTATCTGGAGCTGCTGGAAGAAGTAAAAATTTAAATTATCATTATCTGTTCAGCCACGGCTCCGGATTCAGTTTTTCCTTCTCTTTCCTCAATTGGAAGTGTAGCACCGTACGACCATTGTCGGCCCCATCCGAGAAGATTTGTCCGAGAGTCTGTTTGGTGGTAACATCATCGCCCTGCTTCACCGAGGCCGATGACAAGTTGCAATAGACTGATATATAATTCCCGTGACGGACAAGGATATTGAACAGTCCGTTCAGTTTAAAGACAGCCGCCACTTTACCATTGAAGATGGCACGGGCTTGGGCACCCGGTTTCCCTTGTATATCGATGCCCTTATTGTCCAGCTTGACATTGCGCAAACCTTCCACAGAATACTGGCCGTAATGGCTGGTAATGATATACGCGCCGGTGATGGGCATCGGCAACTTACCGCGATTATTAGCAAAGTTCCCTGATAATTCACGGTCTGCCTTACTCATGGAGTAAGTTTCCAAAGGCTGTGCCTTCGGCTTTGCGGGCGTAGAGGCAGTTGCCGTTTTTTCGTTTTTCAGCCTTTTACGTGCGGCTGCCTCACGGCGCTTCTTCTGCCGCACGCTTACGCGCTTTCTCTATTTCTTCCGCTATCAGACGGTCAATGCGTGCATTGAGCTGATTGGCTTCACGGCGTTTCTTATTCAGTTCGTTCTGTAAGCCCGCTGTTTCTTTTCAGATTGGCTACCAACAACTTTTGTTCCTTCTCCTGCGCTTCCAGCTTGACTTTCTCCTCTTCACGTTCTTTCAACAATCCTTCCTTGGCAACCTTCACTTGCTGAAGCTCAGTCTTCTTACGGTTCACCTGCTCCTGCTTTTCAACACTTCCTCGCCTTGCAGGCGCTGATAAGTAGCATATTCACGTACATAGCGCATGCGTCGATAGGTCTGTGCCAGGCTCTTGGCAGAGAAAATGAACATCAGCTTCTCTTCAATGGAGCGGTTCTTATACAAATATTGAACGGACGATTCGTATTTCTTCTTCTTGTCCCTTAGGTCACGTTGCAGGCGGGTCAACTGACGTTCTAATGAAGACAACTCGCGCTCTATGGATTCCACATCATTATTGATAGTCAGAATATAGCGTTTGCGCTCTTCTATCTGTCCGGTCAGTGCAGCAAGACCGTTCAACTGGCTTCCCACATCCTTCTTGGTGGTTATCAACAGCGTTTCCGACTCTGCTATCTGTTTCTGCAAGGCACCACGCTTGCTTTCCAGTTCCTTAATCAGCTTGTTGGACTGGGCTAGGAGCGGAGAAACCGGCAAAAGGAGGAGAAAGAAGAGAAGGAGAAGCTTCATAAGTTATGAGTTATAAGTTATGAGGGATTATCTGACAATTATCAACTAATCAAAGGTCCATCAGCATTTCCAGCAGTTCTTCCAGCTCCACCTCTTTATATTTCTGTGAGAGCTGGGTAGGAGTCAGTGCAAAAGGCTTATCCGAGAAGTTGGAAAGTTCAATCTTTCCCTTTTCCAGAGAGGGTATCCCGAGTTCCTTGCCGGTAAGCACCTTCTTGCCATTGGGTTTGGAAGCAGCATAAAGCAGTTTCTCCAAATGGGCAAAATCCGCCTTCTTGGGCAGCACATCCTTCAGTTCCTTACGTGTTGCACGGACATAACGTTTTCCCATACGGTCTACCAACAGAATCTCATCCGGGGTGACTTCCATACGTGCCACCTCCGTACGAAGTATCGGCATCAGAAAGGAAATCTGCATGCATTCTTCCTTCTTCAACTTCATCGTACCGTTCACAGTAAGGGTGGCATCTTTATGGGGTACCGTCAGCTGCACTTTGGAGGAAAGGCAGGCAGATTCTCCGGACAGAGAACTTGAGTGACGCGAAGTCTTGCAACCGGCAAGCCCCACAGCCAGCAACAACAGCAAGGACAACAGGCGGCATATCCTTGCCATATCATTCAGCAGGTTTAGTTTCATCTGATATATATTTCTTTTTTTGTATTTTCTGTTTCAACGTATCAGAGCGATTGCCCTTATCCCAGGCTTGTTTCCAGTATTTCAAGGCACCTTCCGCATCGCCAGTCATGTAATAGATATCTCCGCAATGTTCCAAGACCACGTCACTGCTATCTTTATCATTCTTTATCGCCTCATCTATGTAGAGACGCGCCTCGGCATAATTACCTTTAACAAACAATATCCATGCATATGTATCGAGATAGGTGGAATTGTTCGGCTCGGCTTTCACTGTCTTGTAGCTCATCTCTTCCGCCTTGTCCAAGTCGCGGCGCTCCACGGAAAGATAATATGCGTAGTTATTCAAGGCACCGATGTTTGAAGGATTGTACACCAAAGCGGAATCATAAGCCGCATAAGCTTCCGCATGCAGATTCTTGGTGTGATAAGCATCACCGATAATGGCATAAAAATCTGATACGACCTCCTTCTTGCTGTCGTCCTTGACGTGCGACAAAGCCTTTTGACAGATGGCAAGGGCATCATCCGTCCGTTCCGCCTGGTTGTAGGCAATGGCCAGATAGAAATAGAACTCCAACATATCGGGATTGGACTCCACACCGGCTTCGCACAAATTCATTATTTCCTTGTAATCCTCCTGGCGCACAGCTTCCCCCAGCAATGTCATACGAGCCGCTGTGTTGGTAGGGTCTATCGCCAGAACCTGGCGCAGAACCGGCCCTGCCTCCTTGTTCATTCCTTTGGAAAGAAGATATTGGGCATACAGCAAAGGTAATTGCGCCTCATCGGGCTCCTGCTCCATGATGCGGTTGAAGAGCGTAATGACACGTGTACTGTCCTTGCCTGCCTGCTCGTTCTGCACGATGAACTGCCGCATCACATTCAGTTTGGTGTCCGAAGCCACTTTCTTGTTCAGCAACAGCGTGTCCAATTGCTGTTCATACAGCTCCTTCTGTCCGGTCTCTTCGTAGTAAGAAGCCAATGAGTACATGGCCATTGCATTGTCCGGCTCTTCGGCCAGCACCTTCTTGTAAATCTCATAAGCTTCCTGCTTTTTCCCGTTCTGCATATAGACATCCCCCAGCACAACCTGATAGCGCATATCGTTGGGATACTCTTCTACCAGACTTTCTATTTCATGAAAGGCGCTCTTGTCGTCCTTCTTTTGCAGATAGATGCGGAACTTCTCCATACTGAGCTGTTCATTCTTGCCCATCCGTTCCTCGAGCTTGTTCAGTATACCGATAACTTTGTCATACTCTTCCTGGCGGTTGTAAATCTCCAGCAAGTTGTATAGCGGGTCCAGCTTATCCGAGAAACGTACCGCCATATTTTCCAACAAGGCAGCGGCTCTCTCCGTTTCGTTTTGCTGCATATACAGATTGGCAAGTCCCTGGGCATACCAGTAATTATGGGGAGCATTCTCCACCGCCTTTTCCAAGGCGGCTTGTCCCAACGGCACCTGCTTGAGGTACATATAATACTGGGCCATCTCATACAAAGCCGATGATGCGTTCGGGTTTATCGTCAGGCAATGTTGCAGGACATCGAAAGCCGCATCATAGTCTTTTTGGACTTTCAGACGGGCGGCTTCAAGAAAGAAGTAGTCGTAACGGCGCTGCTGTTCGGGGGTAAGCTCCTTTACGGGCGAAACGTCGGCTTTCTTCGACTTCTTCCGTTTCTTCAATTCCTTCCGTGCCTTTTCAGACCGACCGTACCCGCTCATTTTCTCCTTAGAAGCTTGAACATTGGCAGCCTGCACTCCGTACGTAGTAAAGCAGAAGGTACCTATCAACAACGCAAGTATTATTTTTACTCTGATTCTCATCTATTTAATTATAAATTCTTAACCCGTAAAACGGAACAATATCCATTCATTTTTTACCCGTATGCGAAACCTCCGGCACCGCGCTCCGTCTCATCCAGCACTTCCACTTCCTGCCAAAGAGCTTGTTCGTGACGCGCTATCACCATTTGTGCAATCCTCTCCCCATCTTCGATGACGAAGGTTTCTGCAGAAAGGTTGACGAGAATAATACAAACCTCACCACGGTAATCGGCATCAATCGTTCCAGGGAGTTCAGCACGGTAATCCCCTTCTTAATGGCCAATCCACTACGCGGACGCACTTGCGCCTCAAATCCTTCCGGAAGAGCGATATAAAGGCCCGTAGGCACCAGACACCGCTGCATCGGAGCCAGCGAAATAGGTTCGTTAAGGTTTGCACGGATATCCATTCCTGCAGACAGCTCAGTGGCATAAGCCGGAAGCGGATGCTTTGATTTATTGATGATTTGTACGTTCAACATGATGTTATTTACGATTTGACGATTTACTATTTACGATTGGGGCTACTTCTATTCTTACAATTCGAGTAATTCAAGTTTCGCAATTCATCTTCCTTTTACTATAAACTTGGGCGAAAATACGGCTTTTTATACAAAATAGTGATACATTTGCAGTTAAATAATAGTAACTTCAATCGTAAATAGTAAATCGTCAAATCTCAAATAACATCATGATGAATTGGAATACGCTCATATCTGCCAAACGCTTCGGACTGGAAGAGTTTCACCAGGAACGCCATGAAAACCGCTCGGAATTCCAACGTGACTATGACCGCCTTGTCTTCTCTGCTCCCTTCCGCCGTCTGCAGAACAAAACCCAGGTATTCCCTCTTCCCGGTAGTGTATTCGTCCACAACCGATTGACACACAGCTTGGAAGTATCATGTGTAGGCCGCTCACTAGGCAACGATGTATCGAAAGCTCTCATTGCCCGCCGTCCGGAACTGCAAGACAGCTACCTCACCGAAATAGGCTCCATCGTTTCCGCCGCCTGCCTGGCACACGACTTGGGAAATCCTCCTTTCGGACATTCGGGAGAACGAGCTATTTCCACCTTTTTTTCTGAAGGAAAAGGAATGTCCCTGAAGGGCCAACTGACACCTTCCCAATGGGAGGACCTTACCCACTTTGAAGGGAATGCAAATGCGTTCCGCCTGCTTACCCACCAGTTTGAGGGAAGGCGACAGGGAGGATTTGTACTCACCTACTCCACCTTGGCAAGCATCGTGAAATATCCCTTTTCATCGAGTCTTGCAGGCAAAAAGTCAAAATTCGGTTTCTTCATCACAGAGGAAGAAAGTTTTCGCCGCATAGCAGAAGAGTTGGGTATGGAGAAGCAGAACGATGCCCCGTTGAAATATGCCCGCCACCCGCTGGTCTATCTGGTGGAAGCCGCCGATGACATCTGCTACCAGATGATGGATATTGAGGATGCTCACAAACTGAAAATTCTGACTACACAAGAAACCAAAGAGTTGCTTCTTTCTTATTTCTCGAAAGAGCGCCAGCACACCGGCTCAAAACGATGGAGATAGTAAGTGACACCAATGAACAAATAGCCTATCTGCGTTCCAGCGTTATCGGACTGCTTATCGGCGAATGCGTGCAAGCCTGTAGACAATGAAGAAAAAGATTCTGAAATATAGACCTATGTACCAGCCAATGCCTACAAGCACTGTGCAGACATCTCCTGAAGAGGATTTACCGTTCACGCGATGTACTGGACATTGAACTTGCCGGTTTCCGCATCATCAGTACCCTGCTCGAACTGATGATTGACGCCGTGCGTTCTCCGGAAAAGGCATATTCGCAACTGCTCATCAATCGCGTATCGGGCCAGTACAACATAAAAGCGCCTGCACTCTACGAAAGAATACAGGCGGTATTGGATTACATCTCCGGAATGACGGATGTATTTGCACTCGATTTATATAGGAAAATAAACGGGAATAGCTTGCCAGCGGTATAACAGACGACAAACATTCCTCCGGATAGTCCTATGATACAACCTTATTTGCTCCCGACGTAAGCTTGCACGCCTCCGGTTCGCTCGCTATGAACGACTCGATGTGGCGAATGCGCTTTTCTGCCAAAATCTCGTCCACGGCAATTAGGATACCCGTTTCCTCCACATCTCCGAAACCGTAATTGATGGCTGTACCGAACATACGCATGGTAGGGCTGAGACTCATATAGGCATTCACCAGCGGGGGAATATTATACCCCGCCTTACGGATTTCACAATTCAAAATCTTATAGTCTTCCTTAAAAGAGTCTTTACAGAAGAGAGCCGCCAATTCATTCTCGTCCGATTCCAGAAGCAACGGCTTCATCGGAGTAATCAGGTTGTCCTTATCCGCAAAGTGTTTCCGAAGAAAATAAAGAATCTTATCACGACTCTGACGATGATAGCTGGGATACATAGTCACCTTTCCGAAGAAATACTTCACATTGGGCATGACTACGGTCAGTGCGCCCAAACCATCCCACAGATTATCCAACGCAAACAGACCTTTACTGTCTGCACGCGTAGACTGATACTCCAACGTAACGAACGAACGTCCTAACTCGATGGTCGTAGGAAGATAGTCCTTCAAAAACTTATCCGAAAAGTTAAACATATGGGCAGTTGCCAGAATAGGGGCACCATGTTCATCAAAACGCACATCCGTACCTAAGATATAACGGTATCCACCCAAAATTTCTTCTGCTTCCGGATTCCAGACAATCAACTGCTTGTACGGGTTGTCCATGATGTCATATTCATCAATATCCATAGACTTGCCCGTTCCTCCTCCCGCAGCACGGAATGCAATCTCGCGCAAACGGCCGATCTCCTTCATTGTATTCGGAGAGTCTTGGGCAGTAATGATATATATCTGATTATGACTTCTATTGGTCATGCGCAGACGCTTTTCCTCAGTCAACTCCGCTTTCAACAGCTCCTTGCTTATCGGTGCAATAACATCTTCCATATTTTTCTGTTAGTAGTTCTTCTTTAATATAAATACGGTCTCTCTACAATTTATATACAATATCCTTCACATATTGCGCCCATCCGGCCGGGCTTTTCGATTTGTCGAAAGTTTGCCAGGGGATAGGCTTCCCTATGGTGATGGTAAATGTTTTATGGCGATTCTTCAGCATTTCATCTGCCAGGTAAAGCATGGCGATATTGAACTTGATGCCCAACATCTTACAAAAATTGGCAAGATTATAAAAGAAGTTGGAGTTCCGCCCCTCGAAGTGGATGGGAACTACATCACGGTGGGCTTCGACACTCTTCACGATAAAGGTCTTTTTCCAATCCAAGTCACGGATGACCCCATTCTGCCTACGCGAACAAAGCCCTGCGGGAAACATGATGAGCTGATTGTCCGAAGCAAATCCCGCCTCCACCATTCTGGGGAAGTCTTTGGCCTGCTTTCCCGTCTTGTTGATGGGGATGCAAAGCGGCGCCAGTCCGTGCAGGTTCATCAGCAGGTCGTTGACCATATATTTCACCTTGCCACCATAAAAGGAGCCCAGGACATAACCCAGTGCCACTCCATCCTGCCCACCCAGGGGATGGTTGGACACAAAAGTATAAAGCCCTTCTTTAGGCAGATTTTCCTCCCCCTTTACCACAATATTGGCATCAAGGAACTCCAGACAAGCTTTCAGGAAATCTACACCGACTTTATCTTTCGACTCCCGCAAAAAGACATTCAATTCCTCTTGATGAACGATGTGCTTCAAATAAGAAACCACGAACTTGGGGATATACTTAGACTGCTTCGGAGCCTTTTCCCGAAGTATCTTGTCTATGTCAATCAAAAATAAAGAGTCGTCAGCCATTCTTCTTTTGATGAAATGAATGCGCAAAATTAACTCATCTTTTTAATTAATCGCAAAAAAATGACAGAAAACTGCACCCGAAATCTATCAAATAGCACCTAAAAACTGTCAATTGATAGTTTTTCCCCTAAAGTATGTTTGAAATCCGTCTGCCTGAAAGAGAAAACTTCCGTAAACTTGCAATATCAAGATTAACGAAAAAAAACATAGCACATATGAACAATATAACATTTAAAAAAGACCTGCTCGGAGTTCAAGACGATTTATTGCGTTTTGCATACAAACTTACTTCCGACCGTGAAGAAGCCAACGACCTCTTGCAGGAAACATCCCTGAAAGCTCTGGATAACGAAGAGAAGTATACGCCCGATACTAATTTCAAAGGATGGATATACACCATCATGCGCAATATCTTCATCAACAATTACCGCAAAGTGGTGCGTGACCAGACTTTCGTGGATACCACGGACAATCTCTATCACCTGAACCTGCCGCGCGACGCCGCTTTTGAAAGCACAGAAAGCGCATATGACCTGAAAGAGATGCACCGCATTGTCAACGCCCTTCCACGGGAGTACAAGATTCCCTTCTCCATGCATGTCTCCGGCTTCAAATACCGCGAAATTGCAGAGAAGCTAGGGTTGCCCTTAGGCACGGTAAAGAGCCGCATTTACTTCACCCGCCAAAAACTACAACAAGACTTGAAGGATTTTGTTTAAGCACTCAGCATATAAAACCAGTGATTTCCATAAATTAAGAAGAGTACAGATTTTAGTTGTATCAAAAGAGAGAAAGGCAGGCCGGGACAATCCCGCGTCTGCCTTTCATGGTCTCGCCCCTTGTATTTCGTACACAAACTCATTCAAGCCGTTACGCTTTGCGACAATATTATTTACAAAAATCAGGATAGCAATCTCTGGCTACATCCCACTTTTCCACCTATCCGAGGCACTGAAAGCTAACCAAAGCCACCCGAAAACTGCCAATTGTTAGATTTTACCCCAAAGAGAGTTTGATTTCCGTCTATCAAAAAGAGAAATCATCCGTAGCTTTGTATCATCAATAAAACGAACAATAATTTAAAAAACATCCATTATGAATAATAGAACATTTACCCAAGACCTACTCGGAGTTCAAAACGACTTATTACGCTTTGCATATAAATTAACCTCCGACCGCGAAGAGGCCAACGACCTGCTTCAAGAGACATCCCTGAAAGCTCTGGACAATGAAGAGAAGTACACACCTGATACCAACTTTAAAGGATGGATATATACCATCATGCGTAATATTTTCATCAACAATTACCGTAAAGTGGTACGTGACCAGACATTTGTAGATACCACAGACAATCTCTATCATCTGAACACGCCGCACGACCTCACACTCGACAGCACAGAAGGCGCCTACGACCTGAAGGAAATGCACCGCATTGTCAATGCCTTGCCACGTGAGTACAAGATACCTTTCTCCATGCATGTCTCCGGTTTCAAGTACCGTGAAATCGCAGAAAAGCTGAACCTCCCACTTGGAACAGTAAAGAGCCGCATCTTCTTTACCCGCCAGAAACTGCAGCAGGACCTGAAAGATTTCAGATAAGAGAATACGGCAACCTAAGAATTGTTTATTAATTGGCCGGATAAAAAAGTAAATATGCTTATCTTTGGGCAATCATGGGACACAAACCAAGATACCTAAAGAAAAACCGAGTAATTAATAAACAACATGAAGAAACAGACAATCATTACAGCCTGCACATTTGCAGCAATGACAATGGCTACTCCTGCCGTTTTTGCCGTACAGCCGGCCATGAGTAACCACGTATGCGCCTCCGACGCTATCAAGAAAGACAACCGACCGGTAGAATCAAAACGACTGTTCCGTTCCAAAGCCGTAGAAGAACAAATTCAACGGATACAGCAGCTGCTGAAAAATCAGAAGCTGTCATGGATGTTCACTAACTGCTTTCCCAACACGCTGGACACCACCGTCCATTTCCGCAAGGACAAGAAAGACGGGAAGCCCGACACATTTGTCTACACCGGAGATATCCATGCCATGTGGCTCCGCGACTCAGGTGCGCAGGTGTGGCCCTACGTACAGCTGGCCAATGAAGACAAGGAACTGAAGACGATGCTTGCAGGAGTCATCAACCGCCAATTCAAGCTGATTAATGTAGACCCGTTTGCCAACGCCTTCAACGACGGCCCCATCCCCGACGGACACTGGAAAACCGACCTTACCGACATGAACGACGAGGTGCACGAGCGTAAATGGGAAATCGATTCACTGTGTTATCCGCTACGCCTTGCCTACCATTACTGGAAAACGACCGGTGATACAAGCATCTTCGATGCCGAGTGGATAAAAGCAATCCAAAACATCCTGACCACCTTCCGCGACCAACAGCGCCGTGACGGACGCGGTTCCTACCATTTCCAGCGGGTAACTGAACGCGCACTGGACACGATGACCAACGACGGCTGGGGCAATCCGGTGAAACCGGTCGGACTGATTGCATCTTCTTTCCGCCCTTCCGATGACGCCACCACCTTCCAATTCCTGATACCCTCCAACTTCTTCGCCGTATCTTCGCTGCGTAAGGCAGCCGAGATTCTGACTGAAGTCAATAACCGCCCGGAGCTTGCAAAAGAATGTACCGACCTGGCTGGAGAAGTAGAAACCGCCCTACGAAAATACGCTACCTACAACCATCCCAAATACGGCACCATCTATGCCTTCGAGGTAGACGGTTTCGGCAACCACCTTCTGATGGACGACGCCAATGTACCGAGCCTTATCGCACTGCCCTATCTGGGCGATGTGGACATCAACGATCCTATTTACCAGAACACCCGTCGTTTCGTATGGAGCGAGGATAACCCATACTTCTTCAAAGGTACGGCAGGCGAAGGCATTGGAGGTCCGCACATCGGCTACGACATGATTTGGCCGATGAGCATCATGATGAAAGCCTTCACAAGCCAGAACGATGAAGAGATTAAAACTTGCGTGAAGATGTTGATGGATACAGAAGCCGGAACCGGCTTTATGCACGAGTCTTTCCACAAAGACAATCCCGCCAAGTTCACCCGCGCCTGGTTTGCATGGCAAAACACATTGTTTGGCGAACTCATTCTAAAACTGGTGAACGAGGGCAAGCTAGACTTGCTGAACAGCATACAGTAAAAAAACATTTATCCCCCCTGGATTCTGTGGATGAATGTAATAATCAACCACTCCAGGGGGAATATTATCACTCCTCCCTCCCATCATCTTCCGGTAAGTAGTAACGTTCACAAAATAGACGGGAAGTTAACAAAAAAAGTTTCAGAAGTTAATACTAAAACAAGAAAGAGTTAAGAAAGAGCTTTATCCCAAACTTTGGTTTTTCCAAACCAAGCCTGGGGATAGAGAAACCAAGTCTTGGTTTAGATATCCGCAAAGCTGGGAAAGAAGTTTCCCACCCAAGACACCATTCCACCAACAAGCGACTTTCAAACCAAAGACCGTCATCCTCAACTGAATCTTTTCAAAAGAGACTACACGAATCCCCCACCAGCAAAGCGTTTCAAAAGCAGCTTCATTATCAAATGAATAAGCTATCAACAAGGTGTTGAAAACTTCTTCCTAAGATTTTAGTTAAAAGATTGTGGGGAATTGTGGGGAAATGTGTATTTTTACCGTCGCTTATTATAATAAGGTGAGAAATGATACAATTTTTAGGTAATATCGAGGCTAAGGCGGATGCAAAAGGAAGAGTTTTCATCCCGGCCACCTTCCGGAAACAGCTGCAAGCCGCTTCTGAAGAAAGACTCGTGTTGCGTAAGGACGTGTATCAGGATTGCCTGGTGCTCTACCCGGAAAGTGTATGGTTTGCCACTCAAAACCAACTTCGCTGCCGACTGAATAAATGGAACGCCAAACAACAAATGATTTTCCGCCAGTTCGTAAGTGACGCGGAAGTCATGACCCCTGACGGGAACGGACGCATCCTGCTCCCAAAACGTTACCTGCAAATGGCGGGTATACAAAGTGATGTCCGCTTCATTGGTGTGGACAACACAATAGAAATCTGGGCTAAGGAACGTGCCGACCAACCATTCATGAACCCCGACGAGTTCAGCGAGGCTCTTGAAGAACTGCTGGGAGACGAAAATATTTGTTGTGACGAAAATAAGCTATAAACAACAGATGATGAAAGAAGAAACAACATATCACATCCCCGTATTGCTGATGCCGAGCGTAGATGCAATGAACATCCGTCCGGACGGCACGTATGTAGACGTAACGTTTGGTGGAGGAGGACATTCGCGCGAGATACTGTCCCGCCTGGAAGACGGCGGCCGGCTGCTGAGCTTCGACCAGGACGAGGATGCGGAACGCAACATTGTGAACAACCCGCATTTTACATTCGTACGCAGCAACTTCCGCTACCTGCACAACTTCCTACGCTATCACGGCATCGAAAAAGTGGATGCCATACTTGCCGACCTCGGCGTATCTTCCCATCACTTTGATGACAGCGAACGGGGATTCTCCTTCCGCTTCGACGGGGCACTGGATATGCGTATGAACAAGCGTGCCGGCCTGACCGCTGCCGACATCGTGAATACCTACGAAGAAGAAAAGCTGGCCGATATTTTTTATCTGTACGGCGAGCTGAAGAACAGCCGGAAACTGGCATCTGTCATCGTTAAGGCACGGGCTACGCAGAGAATTGCCACCATCGGCGATTTTTGAAATCGTCAAGCCACTCTTCGGCCGCGAACGCGAGAAGAAAGAACTGGCAAAAGTATTCCAGGCATTGCGCATTGAGGTAAACCAGGAAATGGAAGCACTGAAAGAAATGCTGTATGCGGCAACAGAAGCGCTAAAGCCGGAGGCCGCCTGGTGGTGATAACCTATCACTCCCTGGAAGACCGTATGGTGAAGAATATCATGAAAACCGGTAACGTGGAAGGCAAGGCCGAAAAGATTTCTTCGGGAACGTATTGACCCCGTTCCGGCTAGTCAACAACAAAGTGATTGTACCGGACGAGGAAGAGATAGAGCGCAATCCGCGTTCGCGCAGCGCCAAGCTGAGAATTGCAGAAAGAGTAATGAATGATTAGTGACTAGCAATGGAAAAGAAGCAAGAAGAAAAGAATACGGAAAAGGTGAAAAAACGCACCTCACTGAAGAACATTATCGGAGGCGACATTCTGGCCACAGACTTCTTCCGCCGCCAAGCCGGATTGTTGTTCCTTATCATGGTGCTTATCATTATTTACATCAACAACCGTTACGAATGCCAACTGCAACTGATAGAGATAGACAATCTTAAAAAAGAGCTGATAGACATCAAGTACGATGCCCTGACACGCAGTTCGGAATTGATGGAGCGGAGCCGCCAATCGCGCATCGAGGAATACATCGCCACCAAAGAAAGCGATTTGCAGACTTCCACTAATCCACCGTACTTACTAAAATAATGGAGAATTGAGGATTAAAGTAATTTCAATAGTACATCGTAAATCGTTAAATCGTAAATAACATTGGCTGTAAATAAAAAAAACATAATGACCCGTTACTTCTTCGTCGTCCTACTCATGGGGTTGGTGGGGATAGCTATTGTTGTGAAAGGCGCCATGATTATGTTTGCTGAGCGACAGTACTGGCACGATGTAGCCGACCGCTTCGTAAAAGAGAATGTAACGGTGAAGCCCAACCGGGGAAATATCCTGTCCTCGGATGGCAAACTGATGGCAAGTTCGCTGCCGGAATATAAAATATATATGGACTTCATGTCCGGCGAAAGGGACGAGAAGCGCCGCAAAAAGGACCAGCAGCGCAAGGATTCTATCTGGAAAGCCAATTTCGATTCCATCTGTATCGGGCTTCATCAGATTTTTCCGGACATCAGTGCCGCCACCTTCAAAAGCCATCTGCGCAAGGGGCGGGAGATGAAGAGCCGGAACTACAACATTCTTCCCAACCGCAACCGGCGCATCTCTTACATTCAGTATAAGGAAGCCAAGCGGTTACCCGTATTCAAGATGAACAAGTACAGAGGCGGGTTCCACGAACAGATATACAACCAGCGTAAAAAGCCGTTCGGTTCTTTGGCAGCCCAAACCCTGGGCCGTCTCTATGCCGATACAGCCATGGGAGCCCGTAACGGCATTGAACTGGCCTTCGACACCCTGCTGAAAGGACGAAACGGTATTACCCACCGTCAGAAGGTGATGAATAAATACCTGAATATCGTAGACCTTCCCCCGGTAGACGGTTGTGACATCATATCCACCCTCGACGTAGGCATGCAGGACATCTGCGAAAAAGCCTTGGTGGACAAGTTGAAGGAAATCAATGCCAACGTCGGGGTAGCCGTACTGATGGAAGTGGCTACCGGAGAAGTAAAGGCCATTGTCAACATGATGAAAGCCGGAGACGGCAATTACTACGAAATGAACAGTAATGCCATCAGCGATATGTTGGAACCGGGCTCCACCTTCAAGACAGCCTCCATTATGGTGGCACTGGAAGATGGCAAGATAACCCCGGATACCGAGGTAGACACGGGCAACGGTATTATGAATATGTACGGCAGTAAGATGAGGGACCACAACTGGCACCGGGGAGGTTACGGAAAGATAGATGTGACACGTATTCTGGAAGTTTCTTCCAATGTGGGTGTCTCCTACCTCATCGACAAGCACTACAAGGATAATCCGCAGAAGTTCGTGGACGGTTTGAAGCGCATGAGCATCGACCAGCCGCTTCATCTGCAAATACCCGGTGAAGGGAAACCCAACATCAAAGGGCCTAAAGAGCGTTATTTTGCCAAAACGACTTTGCCGTGGATGAGTATCGGTTACGAAACCCAGGTACCTCCCATAAACATACTGACCTTCTACAATGCCATAGCCAACAACGGAGTCATGGTACGCCCCAAATTTGTGAAAGCAGCGGTAAAGGACGGTGAGGTAGTGAAAGAATATCCTACGGAAGTAATCAATCCCAAGATATGTTCCGACCATACCCTGACACAGATCCGCGAAATCCTTCGGAAAGTGGTATCGCAAGGTCTGGCAAAACCCGCCGGCAGCAAGCAATTCTCCGTATCGGGCAAGACGGGTACGGCACAGATTTCACAAGGAGCCGCCGGATATAAGTCGGGACGGGTGAATTACCTTGTAAGTTTCTGCGGATATTTCCCCTCGGAAGCACCCAAATACAGTTGCATCGTTTCCATTCAGAAGCCTGGGTTACCAGCTTCAGGCGGTCTGATGGCAGGTAGTGTCTTTGGGAAAATAGCAGAAAGAGTTTATGCCAAAGACCTGCGTTTTGACATACGCAGTGCCATAGACAGTACCACCAATGTGATTCCTCCCGTGAAAGCCGGAGAGATGAACGAAGCACTCCTTGTACTGAATGATTTGAAAGTGCCCGTTCAGAAACAGTTCGCCGGACAAAAGAAAAAGGAACAGTGGGGGCATACACAAGCAGCTCCGTCGGCAGTCATCCTGCAAGACCAGGAACCGGCCTCGGGCACCGTGCCCAGCGTGGTAGGTATGGGAGCGAAAGATGCTGTCTACCTTTTAGAGAGTAAAGGACTGAAAGTAAGGCTAAACGGCGTAGGACGGGTGAGGAACCAGTCCATAGCAAGCGGTAGCCGGATAGTGAAAGGACAAACCATAGCCCTGACACTACGTTAACATGAGAATAAACAAGATTTGGATATACACTATATATAATAAGGTATGAGATTAAGTGATTTGTTGCAAACAATACAGCCGGTCCGGATTACCGGAAGTACAAGCATGGAGATAACGGGGGTGAATATAGATTCCCGCCTGATAGGAACCGGACATCTGTTCATGGCCATGCGTGGTACGCAGACCGACGGGCATGCCTATATTCCGGCTGCCATCGATAAAGGGGCTGTTGCAGTATTGTGTGAAGAATTGCCGGAAGAGCTTAAGGCCGGCATCACCTACATTCAGGTGAAAGACAGTGAAGATGCCGTAGGGAAAGTGGCTACCACTTTCTATGGCGACCCTACATCCAAGATGGAACTCATCGGCGTGACCGGAACCAACGGAAAAACAACCGTTGCCACCTTATTATATAATACTTTCCGCTATTTCGGCTACAAGGTCGGACTGGTTTCCACTGTATGCAATTACATCGACGACCTGCCCGTACCGACCGAACACACCACCCCAGACCCGATAACCCTGAACCGCCTGCTCGGAGAAATGGCCGATTCCGGCTGCAAGTACGCCTTCATGGAAGTCAGTTCCCATTCCATTGCCCAGAAGCGCATCAGCGGTCTGAAGTTTGCCGGCGGTATTTTCACTAATCTGACCCGCGACCATCTGGATTATCATAAAACGGTGGAGAACTACCTCAAAGCCAAGAAAAAGTTCTTCGACGAACTGCCAAAAGGAGCTTTCAGCCTGACCAACCTGGATGACAAGAACGGACTTGTGATGACGCAGAATACCCGTTCGAAGGTATACACCTACTCTTTGCGTAGTCTTAGCGACTTCAAAGGCAAAGTCTTGGAGTCTCATTTCGAGGGAATGTTGCTCGACTTCAACAATCACGAACTGGCAGTACGTTTCATCGGAAAATTCAATGCCTACAACCTGCTGGCGGTATTCGGTACTGCCGTATTACTTGGCAAGAAAGAAGAGGATGTACTGGTTGCCCTCAGCACGCTGCATCCGGTAACCGGCCGCTTCGATGCCATCCGTTCACCGAAAGGCTACACCGCCATTGTGGACTATGCGCATACTCCAGACGCCCTGGTCAATGTATTGAACGCCATTCACGGAGTGCTGGAAGGAAAAGGGAAAGTGATTACCGTTGTGGGCGCCGGCGGCAACCGCGACAAAGGCAAGCGTCCCATCATGGCCAAAGAATCCGCCCGCTTGAGCGACCGGGTCATCATCACCTCCGATAACCCGCGCTTTGAAGAGCCGCAGGACATCATCAACGACATGCTGGCGGGACTGGATAAAGACGACATGCAGAAAACCATCAGCATCACCGACCGCCGCGAAGCCATCAAGACAGCCTGCATGCTGGCACAGCCGGGAGACGTGATTCTCGTTGCAGGCAAGGGGCATGAGAATTATCAGGAGATTAAAGGCGTGAAACACCATTTTGACGACAAAGAGATATTAAATGAGATAATGTGCTGATATGCCAATGTGCTAATCGCCATGCGTCATGTAGGATATTCATTCCTTTACCAGCAGATATACCAGACTATCAATTAGCATATTGGCACATTAGCACATTAAACAATTAAATAATTAACATCATGTTATACTATTTATTTCAATGGTTAGACAAATATGACTTCCCCGGTGCGGGCATGTTTGGCTATACATCCTTCCGTTCGTTGATGGCAATCATTCTGGCATTGCTCATTTCGAGTATCTGGGGAGATAAGTTCATCAATCTACTGAAACGCAAGCAGATTACTGAAACGCAACGTGATGCCAGCATCGACCCGTTCGGCGTAAACAAGGTGGGAGTACCCAGCATGGGCGGTGTCATCATTATTTTTGCCATACTCATTCCTTGCCTACTACTGGGCAAATTGAGCAATATTTATATGATATTGATGCTGATTACCACAATCTGGCTGGGGTCGCTGGGCTTTGCCGACGACTACATCAAGATATTCAAGAAGGACAAGGAAGGCCTGCACGGTAAGTTCAAAATCATCGGTCAGGTAGGCTTGGGACTTATCGTCGGACTGACTCTCTACCTCAGTCCGCAGGTGGTTATCCGCGAGAACATAGAAATAGAGAAACCGGACGGACAGATAGAAGTGGTGCATGCCGCCAAGGAAATCAAGGCAACACAGACCACCATCCCATTCTTCAAGAGCAACAACTTCGACTATGCCGACCTAGTGGGCTTCATGGGTGAACATGCCCAGACAGCAGGTTGGATACTGTTTGTGATTATCACGATTTTCGTAGTTACCGCCGTCAGCAACGGAGCCAACCTAAATGACGGAATGGACGGAATGGCGGCAGGGAACTCTGCCATTATCGGACTGACCTTGGGAATACTCGCCTACGTATCGAGCCACATTGAATATGCCGGCTACCTGAATATCATGTACATTCCCGGCTCGGAAGAACTGGTAATCTTTATCTGTGCCTTCATCGGTGCACTTATCGGCTTCTTGTGGTACAATGCCTATCCGGCCCAGGTATTCATGGGCGATACGGGCAGTCTGACCATTGGAGGAATCATCGCAGTATACGCCATCATTATTCACAAGGAACTGCTGATACCCATCCTTTGCGGTATCTTCCTGGTGGAGAACCTTTCGGTCATCCTGCAACGCCTCTACTACAAGGCAGGCAAGCGGAAAGGCGTGAAACAACGTCTCTTCAAAAGAACACCGATACACGACCACTTCCGCACTTCCATGAGCCTGATAGAGCCGGGATGCAGCGTAGTATTCACCAAACCGGACAAGCTGTTCCACGAATCCAAAATCACCATCCGCTTCTGGATTGTGACGATTGTATTGGCAGCGATAACGATTATAACATTAAAGATTAGATAATAATTATTCAATATGCTAATGTGCCAATGTGCTAATTGCCATGCGGCACGACAGCGCAGCTCATTAGCACATTGGCACATTAATCATATTAGTACATTATGAGAATTGTAGTATTAGGAGCTGGCGAAAGCGGCGCAGGCGCTGCCGTACTGGCCAAAGTGAAAGGATTCGACACGTTCGTCTCCGACATGTCCGCCATCAAAGACAAATACAAGGAACTGCTGGATAAATACGGCATTGCCTGGGAAGAGGGACACCACACAGAAGAGTTGATTCTGAATGCTGACGAAGTGGTGAAAAGTCCCGGTATCCCCAACGACGCACCGCTCATTATGAAATTAAAGGAAAAAGGTACGCCCATCATCTCTGAGATAGAGTTTGCGGGACGGTACACTGACGCAAAGATGGTCTGTATCACCGGCTCGAACGGAAAGACTACAACCACCTCGCTCATTTATCACATCTTCAAGAGCGCAGGCCTGAACGTCGGCCCGCCGGCAACATCGGCAACAGTCTGGCCTTGCAGGTAGCCACGGAGCAGCATGATTACTATGTCATTGAGCTGAGTTCCTTCCAGCTGGACAATATGTATAACTTCCGTGCCAACATTGCCGTACTGATGAACATCACACCAGACCACTTGGACCGTTACGACCACTGTATGCAGAAATATGTGGACGCCAAATTCCGCATCACCCAAAACCAGACACCGGAAGACGCTTTTATCTTCTGGAACGACGACCCCATCATCAAGCGCGAATTAGACAAGCATGGCCTGCGCGCCCATCTCTACCCGTTCGCTGCCGTGAAGGAAGACGGGGCCATCGCATACGTGGAAGACGGTGAAGTGGAAATCAACGAACCGATAGCCTTCAATATGGAGCAAGAGGAGCTGGCGCTGCACGGCACACACAACCTATACAATTCGTTAGCCGCCGGCATCTCGGCCAATTTGGCCGGCATCCGGAAAGAATATATCCGCAAAGCCTTGTCCGACTTCAAGGGAGTGGAACACCGGTTGGAGAAAGTAGCCACCGTACGCGGCGTGAGCTTCATCAACGATTCCAAGGCTACGAACGTAAACTCCTGCTGGTATGCCCTACAAAGCATGACCGGCAAAACCGTACTTATCCTCGGCGGTAAAGACAAAGGAAACGATTACACGGAAATCGAAGACCTCGTACGCGAAAAGTGCTCTGCCCTGGTCTATTTGGGTTTGCACAACGAAAAGTTGCACGCCTTCTTCGACCGTCTGGGACTGCCCGTAGCCGACGTGCAGACCGGCATGCAGGATGCCGTAGAAGCAGCCTTCAAGCTGGCAAAGAAAGGTGAAACCGTGTTGCTCAGTCCTTGCTGTGCCTCCTTCGACCTCTTCAAGAGCTATGAGGACCGCGGCAATCAGTTCAAAGCATGTGTCAGAACACTATAAGATACGGATGCCGCAACAGTCCTATTACGCATCCCGTAACAAGAATGGCAACTTTTAATTCTTTAATTATTAATTTTTAATTTGCGAAGCATTGGATTTATTAAAGAGCATATTCAAAGGCGATAAAGTGATTTGGATTATTTTCCTTTTCCTTTGCCTCATCTCCATCACAGAGGTATTCAGTGCTGCCAGTACGCTGACCACAAGAGTGGCGACCACTGGGGACCGATTACGCAGCACAGCATCCTCCTGATGGTAGGCGCCGTCATTGTAGTACTGGTACACAACATCCCCTATAAATGGTTTCAGGTGTTCCCGGTATTCCTGCTTCCGATATCCATCGGACTGCTGGCTTTTGTGATGCTGATGGGATTCATTACCGGCGACCGCGTAAACGGCGCAGCCCGCTGGATGACCTTCATGGGCATTCAGTTCCAGCCGTCAGAAATAGCGAAGATGGCCGTTGTCATCGTTACCGCCTTTATCCTCTCGAAAGGGCAGGATGAAGACGGTGCAAGTCCGAAAGCCTTTAAGCACATCATGATTATTACCTGCATTGTCTGTGGCCTTATCCTGCCAGAAAACTACTCGACGGGAATGCTGCTCTTCGGAACGGTCTACCTGATGATGTTCATCGGACGGGTATCTGCCAGGAAACTGCTGATACTGGGAGGAGGAATTGTGGCATTCGTAACAGTCTTTGTCGCCTTCCTGCTGGCCACGCCAGACAAGACATTGGAAAATATACCGATGGGGCACCGCTTCACCACTGTAAAATCCCGTATTGCAGACTTTACCAACAAGGAGGAAGTTCCTGCCGCCAAATTCGACATCGACGGCGACGGGCAAGTGGCACATGCCCGTATTGCCGTAGCTACGAGCAACGTTGTAGGCAAGGGTCCGGGAAACTCCGTACAGCGTGACTTTCTGAGCCAGGCATTCTCCGATTTCATCTATGCCATCATCATCGAGGAACTGGGACTGGTAGGCGGAATAGTCGTTGTGTTCCTTTATGTCTGCCTATTGGTGCGAGTGGGCCGTATCGCCAAAAAATGCGACCGCACTTTCCCCGCTTTCCTCATTACCGGAATAGCCTTGCTGCTCGTCACGCAGGCGCTGTTCAACATGATGGTTGCCGTAGGTCTGGCACCCGTCACGGGACAACCGCTTCCACTCATCAGCAAGGGTGGTACATCCACTTTCATCAACTGTGCCTACATCGGCATGATACTGAGTGTCAGCCGCTATACAGCCAAGCTGGAGGAACAGCGGATGCATGATGCGCAAGTGCCGATGCTGATAGATGCCGGAAATGCCGAGCACCCGGAACAACCTGCCGACAGCGAAGCACAGACAGCCGCTGAGCCGACAGCAAAGGTACTGAACAGTGATGCGGAGTTTGAATAACAGCCTCTCCCCCAACCCCCCCGTAGGGGGGAGAAAGAATAATTGAGTAATGGAGAGCATGCCAATAATACAAAAAAAAAGAACAAGAATATGAGTAAAGAGGCGAACAACTATACAACCAGTAACTCTACCCCTCCCTACGGGGAGGGGTGAGGCTTATCATCAGCGGCGGCGGTACCGGAGGACATATCTTTCCGGCCATCTCCATCGCTAACGCCATAAAAGAGTTGTGTCCCGACGCGGAGATTCTCTTCGTAGGTGCCGAAGGAAGAATGGAAATGCAGCGTGTTCCAGATGCCGGTTACCGGATTATAGGTTTACCCGTTGCCGGATTCGACCGCAAACATCTGTGGAAGAACTTCTCCGTACTGCTGAAACTGATACGAAGCCAGTGGAAAGCACGGAGCATCATCAAGGAGTTCCGCCCGCAAGTAGCCGTCGGTGTAGGTGGCTATGCCAGTGGTCCTACGCTGAAAATGGCGGGCATGATGGGTATTCCCACGCTGATACAGGAACAGAATTCCTACGCCGGTGTCACCAACAAGCTGCTGGCACAGAAGGCATGCAAGATTTGCGTGGCCTACGAAGGCATGGAAAAGTTCTTCCCGGCAGAAAAGATAATCATGACAGGTAATCCGGTGCGCCAGAACCTGCTCGGACATTCCATCCTGCACGCAGACGCCGTAAAGTACTTCGGATTGAACCCGGAAAAGAAGACTATCCTCATTCTGGGCGGTAGTCTTGGAGCGCGTACCATCAACCAGACACTGACCGCCGGCCTGGATATCATTCGTACCCACCCCGACGTACAGTTTATCTGGCAGACTGGCAAGATATACATTGACCAAGTCAGAGAAGCCATTACAGCCACTACGGGAGAAGCCGTACGTAACCCGCATATCAGTGCCATTCCGAATCTGTATGTGACGGACTTCATTAAGGATATGGCAAACGCCTATGCCGCTGCCGATCTGGTGATTTCACGTGCCGGAGCCGGTTCCATCTCCGAGTTCTGCCTGCTGCACAAGCCGGTCATCCTGGTTCCCTCACCCAATGTGGCCGAAGACCATCAGACCAAGAATGCGCTGGCGCTGGTGGATAAGGATGCAGCTATCTATGTGAAGGATGTGGAAGCGAAAGAGAAGCTGCTGCCGGTGGCGTTGGAGACAATCGCTAACCCCGAGAAGCTGCAAGACTTGAGCAAGAATATCGCCAAGCTAGCGTTGCCGGACTCGGCGACAATTATTGCGAAGGAGGTATTGAAGAGCCTCTCCCCTTGTCCCTCCCCCGTAGGGAGGGGGGAATAGATAGTACTGCTATCGTTCTTTTTATAATATCATACTTTTGGAAGAAGAGTTTGAAGAAAAAATTTGAATATGAATAAAAATATAAGCAATAGTAACTCATCTCCCCTCCCTACGGGGGAGGGGCAGGGGGTGAGGCTTGAAGCCATCCACTCCGTTTATTTCGTCGGTGCCGGCGGCATCGGCATGAGCGCTCTGATACGCTATTTCCTCTCTAAAGGAAAGACAGTAGCGGGCTACGACCGTACGTCGAGCGAACTGACAGAACGTCTGATTACGGAAGGAGCACAGATACACTACGAAGAGGATATCGACCTTATTCCGGAGGAGTGCAAAGACAAGGCAAGCACGCTCGTGGTCTATACCCCCGCCGTGCCGCAAGGGCATGCAGAACTGACCTATTTCCGTGAAAACGGCTTCAACATACATAAGCGCTCCCAAGTATTGGGCATCATCACCCGCAGCAGTAAAGGCCTGTGCGTGGCAGGTACGCATGGCAAGACTACCACCAGCACCATGGCTGCCCACCTGCTGCACCAGTCACACGTGGGCTGCACCGCCTTCCTCGGAGGCATTTCGAAGAACTACGGTACGAATCTGCTGCTTTCCGCCACCAGCCCTTATACCGTTATCGAAGCGGATGAGTTCGACCGCTCCTTCCACTGGCTATCGCCCTGGATGAGTGTCATTACTGCCACCGACCCCGACCACCTGGATATATACGGCACCAAAGAAGCCTATCTCGAAAGCTTCCGCCACTACACCACGCTTATCCAGCCGGGCGGCGCCCTGATTCTGCACAAAGGACTGGAAATGCAAGCCGACGTACAACCGGGCGTCACCACCTATACCTACTCGCGCAACGAAGGCGACTTCCATGCCGAGAATATCCGCATCGGAAACGGTGAAATCTTCATCGACTTCGTGGCGCCTGACACCCGCATCAACGATATTCAGTTGGGGGTTCCCGTCAGTATCAACATCGAGAATGGTGTTGCCGCCATGGCACTCGCCCATCTCAGCGGTGCCACCGACGAAGAAATCAAGCAAGGCATGGCAAGCTTCCGCGGAGTGGACCGCCGCTTCGACTTCAAGCTGAAGAACGACCGGATTGTATTCCTCAGCGATTACGCCCACCACCCTGCCGAAATAGCCCAAAGCGTGAAGTCCGTCCGCGAGTTGTACCAAGACAAGAAGATAACCGTCATCTTCCAGCCCCACTTGTACACCCGTACTCGCGACTTCTATCGTGACTTTGCAGACAGCCTTTCCCTATCCGACGAGGTGATTCTGACAGAGATATACCCTGCCCGCGAGCAACCGATTCCCGGCGTGACGAGTCAGCTGATTTATGACAACCTCCGCCCCGGCATCGAGAAATGCATCTGTAGGAAAGAAGACGTCCTCAGCCTCCTCGCCCAAAAGCACACCGAAGTATTGGTAGTGCTGGGAGCCGGAGACCTGGACAACTATGCGCCCCAAATCACCCAACTATTATCAGAAAAATATCATGGTTAAAAGGATTCTACTTTCTATCGTTCTGTTGCTTGTCATTGCTTACCTGGTAGTGGCTGTCACAGCTTTCAACCGCAAGCCCACCTCGCAGGTGTGCCAAGACGTGGAACTGGTGATAAAAGACACGGTATATGCCGGCTTCATCACGAAGAAGGAAGTAGCTACCCTGCTGGAAAAGAAAGGTATCAGCCCCGTTGGGAAAGACCTGGAACGCGTGCGCACCAAGACCTTGGAGCGCGAACTTGCCAAGCATCCCCTCATCGACCAGGTGGAGTGCTACAAGACCCCGAGCGGCAAGCTCTGCATCGAAGTGACCCAGCGCATCCCCATCCTGCGCGTGATGAGCGCCAACGGCGAAAACTACTATCTGGACAACAAAGGTACCGTGATGCCCCCCGATGCAAAGTGCGTTGCACACCTCGCCGTTGTAACCGGAAATGTAGAAAAGTCGTTTGCCATGAGGGATTTATATAAGTTTGGTGTATTTTTGCAAAAGAATTCTTTTTGGAATGCACAGATAGAGCAAATTCACGTATTGCCCGGCAAGAACATCGAGTTAGTGCCCCGTGTCGGCGACCATCTTATCTATTTAGGCAAGATTGCCGGATTCGAGAAGAAGCTGAAACGTGTAAAGGCATTCTACGAAAGAGGATTGAACCAGGTGGGTTGGAACAAATACTCCCGTATCAGCGTTGAATTTGATAATCAAATCATCTGCACAAAGAGAGAGTAGAGAAAGGGATTTACTAATAGCCCTTCTTTATCAAAGCGCAGCAAATAGTAAATTGTAAATAGTAAAATAGTAAATAAATAGATATGGCAACAACAGATTTCATCGCCGCTATCGAGTTGAGTTCTTCCAAGATTTCCGGTATCGCAGGAAAGAAGAGCAGTGACGGAAGTATCCAGGTGTTGGCTTATGCACGCGAAGATGCATCCCCGTTTATACACAAAGGGGCCATCTACAACATTGACAAGGCCGCACAAGCGCTGACTTCCATCATCAACAAGCTGGAAGGCCAGTTGAACAACTCCATCGCCAAAGTATATGTAGGCATCGGCGGACAATCATTGCGCACGGTGAGGAATGCGGTAAGCCGTACGCTGGAGGAAGAGAGCATCATTTCGCAAGAACTGGTAGACGAGATTTGCGACGAGAACCGTGATGTACCCTTGGTAGACATGAGTGTGCTGGATGTAGCCCCGCAAGAATACAAGATAGACAACACGCTGCATGTGGAGCCCGTAGGAGTTGCCGGAAGATACATCACCGGGCAGTTCCTCAACATCGTGGCGCGTGCCTCGCTGAAGAAGAACCTCGAACACAGCTTCGAGCAAGCCAAAGTGGAAATTGCCGACGACCTGCTCGTGGCTCCCACTGCGTTGGCCAAAGCCGTGCTGACCGAAAACGAGATGCGTTCAGGCTGTGCACTGGTGGACTTCGGTGCCGACACCACCACCGTGCTGGTCTATAAGAACAATATCCTGCGCTACCTCAGCGTACTGCCGCTGGGTGGAAACAACATTACCCACGACATCACTTCCCTGCAAATGGAAGAGGAAGATGCCGAGAAGCTGAAACTGCAATACGGTGATGCCCTCTACGAGGAGGAAGAAGACGCCGAGACCCCTGCCGTATGCACGTCGGAAGACGGCCGTACCTTCGAACTGGCCCTGCTGAACAATATTATCGGAGCACGTGCAGAAGAAATTCTTGCCAACGTATGGAACCAGTTGCAACTTTCCGGCTACGAGGACAAACTTTTCTCCGGTGTTGTATTCACCGGTGGAGGAGCCAATCTGAAGAATCTTGAGAAAGCCTTCCATAGAGTGAGCAAGATTGAAAAGGTAAAGACCGCCAAGTTCGTACAGACCACCGTCCACACACGCAGCGACGAGCCCAAGAAGGACGGCATGCACAACACACTGCTGGGCCTGCTGGCTGCCGGCAACGAGAATTGCTGCCTGCAAGAGGTGAAGCCGGTGCAGCAGCCTGCCTCCAATGTTCCTCCCAAACCGGTCGACATATTCGTTGACGACGAAGCGCTGAAAGAGCAGGAAGCCGCCGCACGCGCCGCCAAGGCACAGCGCGAGAAGGAAGAGAAAGAACGCAAGGAGCGTGAGCGCAAAGAAAGGGAGCTGCGCGAAAAGGAAGAAAAGAAGAAGAAAAAGAAAGAAGGCCCCAGCTGGTTCGAAAAGACTTTCAACAAGCTTTCCAACGAAATCTTCTCGGACGACGATATGAAGTAATAATGTGATAATGTGCCAGAAAATTAAGTTATTATGGAAGATATAGTACAATTCGATTTCCCGACCGATTCACCGAAAATCATTAAAGTAATCGGTGTAGGTGGAGGTGGAGGCAATGCCGTGAACCATATGTACCGGGAAGGTATACACGACGTGACGTTCGTACTGTGCAACACAGACAACCAAGCGTTGAAGGACTCTCCCGTGCCCGTGAAGTTACAGCTTGGAAAAGAAGGCCTGGGAGCCGGAAACCGCCCTGCCCGTGCCCGCAAGGCAGCAGAAGAGAGCATCGAAGACATCAAGAATATGCTGAACGACGGCACCAAGATGGTATTCATCACTGCCGGAATGGGCGGTGGTACCGGTACGGGTGCCGCACCCATCATTGCACAAACCGCCAAGGAAATGGACATCCTGACCATCGGCATCGTCACCATCCCTTTCCGCTGGGAGGGCGACAAGAAGATAGACCAGGCACTGGATGGCGTAGAGGAAATCAGCAAGCACGTAGATGCCCTGCTGGTCATCAACAATGAAAAGCTGAGCGAGATATACAGCGAGCTATCCGTAGACGACGCGTTTGACAAGGCCGACGACACCCTTTCGGTAGCCGCCAAGAGTATTGCCGAAATCATCACCCTGCATGGAAAGGTGAACCTCGACTTCAACGACGTGAAAACAGTGCTGAAGGACGGCGGCGTAGCCATCATGAGTACCGGCTACGGCGAAGGTGACAACCGTGTCAGCGAAGCCATCAAGAACGCGCAGCACTCGCCGTTGCTGAACAACAACGACATCTTCAACTCCAAGAAAGTACTCCTCAACATCTCTTACAGTGCACAATACAAGCTGATGATGAGCGAGATGGACGAGGTGAAGGAGTTCATGAACCGTTTCAGCCGCGACTTCGAAACCAAATTCGGTATGGCCATTGACGACAAGCTGGAACAGAAAGTGAAAATCACCCTGCTTGCCACCGGTTTCGGTATCCAGGACATCCACATGAAGGAGATGGACGACCGCATCACCCAGCGTACCGCCGAAGAACAGCAACGCCTTGCCGAGCTGGAGGAGGAAGAGGAACAGAGACGAAACCGCCGCGAAGTGTACTATGGCAAGGATGCCAATGCCCGTTCCCAGCGCAGCCGCCGTCGCCATATCTATCTCTTCAATCCCGAAGACATGGACAACGCCGACATCATCAGCATGGTAGAGAATTCTCCGACCTATCTGCGTGACAAAAGCACGCTGAACAGCATCAAGATGAAGGCAGAGCAGGAAGGGCAGCTCGCCACCGAAGCCGCGCAAGAGGCAGAAGGCGGTGCAGGGGGAGTCATCACCTTCTGATTTTTCCGTTCCCGATATGTAAAACCATCCTCCTCCTTCGGGGAACAGGAGTAAACCTATAACAATATGGATTTATTTGAAAAAGTCAGCGAAGACATTAAAACAGCCATGAAAGCCAAAGACAAAGTGGCTCTCGAAACATTGAGAAACGTAAAGAAAGTATTCCTTGAAGCCAAAACCGCTCCCGGAGCCAACGATACCCTGAGCGATGCAGATGCTTTGAAGATTATCCAAAAACTGACCAAGCAAGGCAAAGACGCCGCTGAAATCTATGTACAGCAAGGTCGCCAGGACTTGGCAGACGATGAGCTGGCACAAGTAAAGGTGCTTGAAACCTATCTGCCCAAGCAGATGAGCGCCGAAGAACTGGAGGCAGCCTTGAAGGAAATCATAGCCGAAGTCGGCGCCACCAGCGGCAAGGACATGGGCAAGGTGATGGGTGTAGCCAGTAAGAAACTTGCCGGACTTGCCGAAGGCCGCGCCATCTCAGCCAAAGTAAAAGAGTTGCTGGGATAAAGAAATACACTTCCCCTATCATATAAGCCGTGCTTCAACAGAGGGACTCAGCGTCCAAAGTCTGTTGAACACGGCTTTTTACATACCAATCCATATCCTCCCCCACAAGAGATTATACGCTATCTATCAACGCATTATATTTACCGACCGTTTACCATAAGATGTAAAAGCCGTTACCTAATGATGTAACGACGGTTACCCTATATTGAAACGGTCGTTACCCTATATTGTAACGACCGTTACAGCTTATCGTAACGACCCTTACAGCAGTAAGTAAAACTCCCTACTCCTATAATAAAGGCAGCGCACACTTATTGGGCCGTTACATCGACGATAATCAATCAAAAAGCTCCTTCAATACCTCAAGTGATTTCAATACCGGGAAATCCGGCAGATGCAGACGATAATATTCATTCATAATGTTCAGGCAGCGGGTACGCTCCAACCGGTTCATGGTGAAAAGATGCATCGTTTCATAATTCATGCGCATCAGCTGTGTCAGGCGGGCCGCCTCCTCGGGAGCGATGTAATTGGAATGGAGCTGCGGACGCAAGGGAGTGAAACAAGCATTCTGCAAATCGAAGTAATCTCCGGCATGATAATCCTCCAGGTTGGGATACAAACCGAGAAAACGGGAAAGGCGCATCAGGAAGACCAGATGGAAATTGGCAAACCCCTCCCTGCATTCATCCAGCCAGATGACGGAATGATACAGATAAGCAAACAGCGGACGGTTCTCTGCCTCCTCCCGGACGGCGCGATAAAGGAATTCCGAAAGAAACAAAGCGATGGCAGATTTGTAGGGATCGTAGGGAAGCGTGGCGAAAGGATAAAGAGACTTCGCCTCCTTCACCTTATATATAGTGGCATTAGGACGGAAATCGGCTTCAAGTTCCACCAATGCCAGCGGCTGGAAGAGTACCGGCTTCACCGCCGCCTTGCGCGAACGGGGTATGGACACCATGAAGGAAGCCCTGCCAGCCACCTCCGTATAGATGTCTGCAATGAGAGATGTATCCTTATATTTCAAGGTATGCAGCACAATTCCCAGTGTTTTCTGTAACATTCCCGATTTCTTTATCTGGTTTCAATCTGATAACAAAGCTACAAAAAAAGCCCGAAAGAAGAGAAACAAAAGGAGAAGAATAAAAAAACAAGGTAAGGAGTGCAAAAAGCAAAAGCACGTATTACACTGATTTTCAACAAACAATACGCTAACCTATGACAAAAAGCAACAAAAAGCTATATTTTTTTCTTGCGAATGTTTTGGTAATTCAAAAATAGTTTCTACCTTTGCATCCGCAAACGAGAAATAAAGGTTCTTTGCAAGAGCGGAAACGCTCACCAAAGGATGGCCCGTTCGTCTATCGGTTAGGACGCAAGATTTTCATTCTTGAAAGGGGGGTTCGATTCCCCCACGGGCTACAAAATAAAAAAAATAAACGAATTAAAAAAGATTAGTCGAGATGGCAAATCATAAATCATCACTGAAGAGAATCAGACAAGAAGAAACAAGAAGACTTCACAACAGATATTATGGCAAGACCATGAGAAACGCTGTTCGTAAGCTTCGTGCTACTACAGACAAAGCTGCAGCAACAGCTATGTATCCGGGTATCACAAAACTGTTGGATAAATTGGCTAAGACTAATGTAATCCACAAGAACAAGGCTAACAACCTGAAGTCAAAATTGGCTATCTATATCAACAAGCTGGCTTAAGTTGACTGTTACACAAAAGATATTACAAGGCTGGACTTTTTAGTCCGGCCTTTCTCATTTATACCTCTCTATTTACCTGCTTCCACACAAGTTTCTTTTCTGTGCTAAAAAGCTGTAAACTACCCGAATTTATCCGTTTGTTTAGCACCATATCCCGAGGATTTTCACTATATTTGCTCTGTTATTACAATAAGGAAAAAAGATTATGACTGAAGAACAGATTCACTCCAATAACGGGAGCTATTCTGCCGAAAACATCCAGGTACTGGAAGGTTTGGAAGCAGTGAGAAAGCGTCCCGCGATGTATATTGGCGACATTAGCAGCAAAGGACTTCACCACCTGGTGTACGAGGTTGTGGACAACTCCATCGACGAGGCACTTGCCGGCTATTGCGACCACATCGAAGTCACCATTAACGAGGACAACTCCATCACCGTACAAGACAACGGACGTGGTATCCCGGTAGACTATCACGAAAAGGAAAAGAAATCCGCACTGGAAGTTGTAATGACCGTACTGCATGCCGGAGGTAAGTTCGACAAAGGTTCCTATAAGGTATCGGGAGGTCTGCATGGTGTAGGTGTATCTTGCGTAAATGCCTTGTCTACACACATGACTACCCAGGTTTTCCGTAACGGAAAAATCTATCAGCAGGAATATTCCTGCGGACATCCGCTCTACTCCGTCAAAGAAGTGGGCACAACAGACATTACCGGTACACGCCAACAGTTCTGGCCGGACGGTACCATCTTTACGGAGACAGTCTACAACTATGATATTCTTGCCACTCGCATGCGCGAGCTGGCTTATCTGAACGCAGGCATCAAGATTTCACTGACCGACCTTCGCGTAAAGGACGAAGAGGGAAATGCCAAGAAGGAAATCTTCTACTCGGAAGAAGGCCTGAAGGAGTTTGTGCGCTACGTGGACTCCTCACGCGAGCACTTCATGAACGATGTAATCTACATCAACACCGAGAAGCAAGGCACACCGGTGGAAGTAGCCATCATGTACAACACTTCTTATAACGAAAATGTACACTCTTACGTAAACAACATCAATACCATTGAAGGGGGTACCCACTTGGCAGGTTTCCGCCGTGCACTGACCCGTACATTGAAAAATACGCCGAAGACAACAAGATGCTGGAGAAAGCCAAGGTAGAGATTGCAGGCGACGACTTCCGCGAAGGATTGACTGCCGTTATTCCATCAAGGTGGCAGAGCCTCAGTTCGAAGGACAGACCAAGACAAAGCTGGGTAACAACGAAGTGATGGGTGCCGTAGACCAGGCTGGGCGAAGCCCTCACCTACTACTTGGAGGAACACCCGAAGGAAGCCAAGCTGATTGTAGACAAGGTGATTCTTGCCGCCCAGGCACGTATCGCCGCACGTAAGGCACGCGAATCCGTACAACGCAAATCGCCGATGTCCGGCGGTGGCATGCCCGGTAAGTTGGCCGACTGCTCCAGCAAGGACCCGGAAGAATGCGAATTGTTCCTCGTCGAGGGTGACTCGGCAGGCGGTTCAGCAGCAAGGCCGTAACCGTGCGTTCCGCTATCCTGCGCTTCGCGGTAAGATTCTGAATGTGGAAAAGGCCATGTGGCACAAGGCATTCGAGAGCGACGAAGTAAACAATATCATCCAGGCGCTGGGCATCCGTTTCGGCGTGGACGGTGAAGACAGCAAAGAAGCGAACATTGACAAGCTGCGCTACAAGAAGATTATCATCATGACCGATGCCGACGTCGATGGTTCTCACATCGACACGCTGATTATGACGCTTTTCTTCCGCTACTTCCCGCAAGTTATCCAGCAGGGTTGCTTGTACATCGCCACTCCTCCCCTTTACCTTTGCACCAAAGGCAAGGCGAAAGAGTATTGCTGGACAGACCAGCAGCGCCAGAAGTTCATCGACACTTACGGCGGCGGTTCGGAAAACGCAGTACACACCCAACGCTACAAAGGTTTGGGTGAAATGAACCCGGAACAGTTGTGGGAAACCACCATGAATCCGGAAAACCGCATGCTGAAGCAGGTGCATCTTGAAAATGCAGCCGAAGCCGACTATATCTTCTCCATGCTGATGGGTGAAGACGTGGGCCCGCGCCGCGATTTCATCGAAAAGAATGCAACGTATGCAAATATTGACGCTTAATAAATAATAAATAACCAACCTCACATCTTACAACGAGGAAGCCCCGGACGGGCAGGATAATCCTGCTGACCGGGGCTTTTCCTTTATCCCTCTTCTCCTCCAAAGAAGAGGCCCGTCTCCGCACGGAAGAACTATAGGATTCCTTGTTTTTTCATCTCTTCCACTACCAATTCCAGCTCTGCATACCAGTCCTCACCAAACTTACGGATAAGCGGCTCTTTCAGAAACTTATACACGGGTAGATTTTCCTTTTGTCCCAACAGCATAGCGGCTTTGCAGACATCCCAACGATGATAGTTCACTGCCTTATAGAGTCCGTAGTTCCCCACCCTTATCGGATAGAGATGGCAGGATATAGGTTTGTAGAAGTTGGTCCTACCCTCACGGTAAGCCTTTTCGATGGCACAATAGCAACAGCCTTTATCATCATAGCAGGTAAAGACGCAATCCTTGTTGTTTACAATAGAAGTCACCAGGTCACCTTCACAATCGGTATAGACCACACCTTGCTCCTCTATCACGGTGCGGGCTTCGGGAGAAAGCTCGTCCCAAATCAGCGGAAGCACCTCTTCCAGTTTCTCCACCTCGTCCAGCTCTACGGGAGCACCGGCATCGCCCTCAATGCAGCAAATCCCCTGGCAGGCACCCAAGTCACACAAGAACTTCTCGCGCAAGACATCGAAAGAAACCACAACATCACCAATCTGTATCATAATCGTTCTATTGAAAAAAGACGCGGATTATCCGGATTGCACAGACTCAACTTTAAGAGCATCCGTGGAATCCGTATAATCCGCGTCTAAATATTGTTACGGCTTTGACGCCTTACTTAATCAAATCCTTACCAGTCATTTCAGCCGGCTGCTCCATACCCAAGATATGCAGGATAGAAGGAGCTACGTCAGCCAATACACCGTTCTCAACCTTGGCGTCCTTGTTTGCAGTAACGTAAACGAAAGGAACGGGGTTCAGAGAGTGGGCAGTATTCGGAGTACCATCCTCATTCAGAGCATGGTCGGCATTACCGTGGTCGGCGATGATGATTACTTCATAATCGTTTGCCTTGGCAGCCTCAACGGTGTCTTTCACACATTCGTCGATGGCTTTCACTGCCTTCTCGATAGCTTCGTAGATACCGGTATGTCCCACCATATCACCATTGGCGTAGTTCACCACGATGAAATCGAACTTCTGGGTCTTGATAGCTTCAACCAACTTGTCCTTCACCTCGTACGCACTCATTTCAGGCTTCAAGTCGTAAGTGGCAACCTTCGGAGAAGGAACCAGGATGCGCTCTTCAGCATCGTAGGGAGTCTCGCGGCCACCGTTGAAGAAGAAAGTGTGCATACTTCTGTTTCGGCAATGTGCAGCTGGTCTTGCCATTGGCAGCGAGGTATTCGCCCAAGGTATTCTGTACGTTCTCCTTGTCGAAAAGGATATGCACACCCTTGAAGCTGGCATCGTACGGAGTCATGCAGTAGAACTGCGCCCGGAATAGTCTGCATGCCTTGTTCGGGCATATCTTGCTGGGTGAGGACAACGGTCAATTCCTTGGCACGGTCATTGCGGTAGTTGAAGAAGATTACAACATCACCTTCCTTGATGGTACCGTCGAAGCCACCGTTCACAATCGGCTTGATGAATTCATCCGTAACGCCTTCGTCGTAGGACTCCTGCATAGCCTGAACCATATCCGTAGCAACCTTGCCTTCACCGTTTACCAACAAATCGTAGGCAACCTTCACACGTTCCCAACGTTTGTCGCGGTCCATGGCATAGAAACGTCCCACGATGGAAGCAATCTTGCCGGCAGACTTCTCGCAATGAGCAGTCAACTGTTCAATGAAACCTTTACCACTCTTCGGGTCGGTATCACGACCGTCCATAAAACAGTGGATGAAGGTATTCTCGATACCGTATTCCTTGGAAATATCGCAGAGTTTGAACAAATGGTCAAAAGAGCTGTGCACGCCACCGTTGCTGGTCAGTCCCATAAAGTGGATATTCTTGCCGTTTTCCTTTGCATATGAGAAAGCAGAAACAATTTCCTTGTTCTTCAGGATGCTGCCATCGGCACAAGCACGGTTAATCTTCACCAAATCCTGGTAAACGATGCGTCCGGCACCGATATTGAGGTGACCTACTTCAGAATTACCCATCTGTCCGTCGGGCAAACCAACGTTTTCACCACTTGCCTGAAGCTCGGAATGCGGATAAGTTGCCAACAGACTGTCCCAATACGGAGTAGGTGTATTGAAAATCACATCATCTTTGCCTTGATCGCCGATGCCCCAGCCATCAAGAATCATTAAAAGGGCTTTCTTACTCATAATATTAATCGAATTTAATTGTATAATCTTTTTGTATGATACAAACGTTCTTTATAGTAGGAACCTATTTTTTTGAATGCAAAGTTACTACAAAAAAGTGAAATGCGGAAAGATATAGTGATAGAATTGAGTTACAAGGGTTTTAGTTGAAGTGGCGAAAATCCGTGAAGCCATTACAATCCCTGCCGAAGCCAAATCCTGACGCCGCTACGTTACTTGTTCGTAACCATGCCCGAAAATGCGACAAACGGGTACGAATAGCGAAACAAGGCTCTAAGGAATAGTGAGTTATCCATAACTCATGCGAAAAATCAGGTTACGGAAAAAGATTGCGCCGTTCCTCCCCGTTTTGCGTACCGACACCGGACTCTTCACCAACTAATTTTGAAACCAAAAAAATTAAGGACGATGAAGAGTACATTTTCAGTAATCTACTATCTCAAGCGTCAGGTAGTGAAAAAAGACGGGACAGTTCCCGTCATGGGACGCATCACGGTGGACGGCAGCCAGACGCAGTTCAGCTGCAAGCTGACTGTCGATCCGAAACTGTGGGACACCAAAGGGGGACGTGTCACGGGCAGAAGCACGGCGGCACTCGAAGCGAACCGTATGCTTGACAAAATGCGGGTACGCATCAACAGACACTATCAGGAAATCATGGAGCGTGACAACTTCGTCACGGCGGAAAAGGTGAAAAACGCCTTTCTCGGACTGGAACACCGCTATCACACGCTGATGCAGGTGTTCCGCCAGCACAACGAGGGACTACGAGAAACAGGTGGAGGCAGGCATGAAAGCCAAAGGCACACTGGAAAAGTACCGTATCGTTTACAAGCACCTGCAAGAGTTCCTCGACATCCGCTACCATGTGAAGGACATCGCCCTGAAGAGCTTACCCCGGCTTTCATCTCCGACTTCGAGATGTTCCTGCGCACGGACAAGCACTGTTGCACCAATACCGTCTGGTTGTACGTCTGCCCGCTACGGACGATGGTATTCATCGCCATCAACAACGAGTGGCTGACGCGCGACCCGTTCCGCGAGTATGAAATCAAGAAGGAGGAAACGACACGCAGTTTCCTTACCAAAGAGGAAATCCGCCTGCTGATGGAGGGCAAACTGAAAAACGCCAAACAGGAACTGTACCGTGACCTCTACCTGTTCTGCGCTTTCACCGGATTGTCATTCTCGGATATGCGCAACCTCACGGAAGAGAATATCCGCACCTATTTCGATGAACACGAGTGGATAAACATCAACCGCCAGAAAACGGGCGTGGTGTCCAACATCCGCCTGCTTGACATCGCCAACCGCATAATCGGCAAATACCGTGGACTGTGCGAGAACGGCAGGATATTTCCCGTCCCGCATTACAACACGTGCCTTGCCGGTATCCGTGCCGTCGCCAAGCGTTGCGGCATCACCAAGCATATCACGTGGCATCAGAGCCGCCACACGGCGGCCACAACGGTATTTCTCTCCAACGGCGTACCCATCGAAACGGTCAGTTCTATGCTCGGACACAAGAGCATAAAGACAACGCAGATTTACGCGAAGATAACCAAAGAAAAACTCAATCAAGACATGGAGATCCTTGCGGCAAGGTTGAACGGCATTGAGGAATTTGCAGGTTGTACCATCTAAAAAAGAAAAGCCATGAAACGTGACACAATCATCATCGAGGACAAGGCAGTCAGCAAGCAGTGGCATGTCCTCGGCTCGGATTGCACACGAGAGTCTTTGTTCCTGCACCCGATTCGCAGAGGCGGTTCCGGATGTTCCCGGATTTTGCTTTCCGTCATCACGACGTTCCGTATAGACAAGGAATATCACCTTATCTATATCTGGGGCTTCCAGTGAAGACCGGGTGAAGAATTGTTTGACAAGGTCGGTTCTTTCCAACAGGAGGATGCCGATTGCACCCAACGCCTTGCGGTGGATGTTCTTGTCTGCAGCGTTGTCATTTTCGGCATAATGATGACCGTCGAGGAACTGCAAGGCAAACACCCGCAGCGTCATTACGCCTGTGGCTACATAGTCCTGATACTCTCTGTGCGCTTCCAGCAACAGTTGGCGCAGGTGGTTCAGTCCTGCATCACCATTTACGGGCCGGGTAGAAAACTTCCCTGTAAAAAAAAGGAATAAGTTTTCGGATGAATGGATTTATCTCCATACTTCGGATGTTGTTAATGAATAATTTATATGAAAATAGCGCAATGCTCCCTGTAAAAGGAAGTCATCACGCCATAGATATTCTCAAAAAGCACACTTATGTACAAATAACTATATCACTATAATCTAATGAGAGATATTTGATAATTTCTCAAATGTTACAGGTATGCACTATGTTTGAGGGCTATATCAATATTTATAAAATCCATTTACACTTTAGGTCTTAACTCCTACCGCCTCCCAATGCATGATAAAGTTTGATAATGCTCTGTATGCGCTCAAAAGAGGTTTGCAGTTGCAATTGTTCTGCTTCAAGAAGTGACTGTTGGGCAGTTAATATCTCCAAATAGGTGGTACCGGAATGGCTCATCAGCAGTTCCGTCTTGCGCACCGCTTCACGCAAGGTCTCAACCTGCCGAGTGTTTATTTCATATTGCGACTTAGCCGTTTGCCATGCGGTTAAGGCATCGTTCACCTCTTTCCCCGCGTTCAGCAATGATTGTTGGAATAATAATTTGGCTTCTTCCTGTTTGGTTTGGGCAATCTTCAAGTTGGCGATATTCGCGCCCCGGTTAAACAATGGCTGCGTCAGGGAACCGATGGCATTGAGTAGCCATTGCCCGGGATTGGTAATCGCCCCACCTCCATTGTTAGTCCAACCCAATGTGCCCGAAAGGGTGATATTGGGGTAGAAGGCTGTGCGGGCTACGTGGGTGGCGTAAAACGCCTGAGCCACTTCCATTTCGGCCTGACGCACATCGGGGCGGTTGGAAAGCAACTGCATGGGAACTCCGACAGATATGGTATCAGGGAAAGAGGCTTTGGTCAAGTCGCTCCGCTCAATCGCGTGTGACGGCATGGCAAGTATGGCAGACAAGGCGTTCTCCGTTTCGGCGATACTCTTGCATATAGCCAGTTGCGATGATTCGAGTTGCATCACGTTTGCCTTTGCCTGCAACACACCGGCTTCATTTGCCTTGCCCACCTTTTTCAACGCCTCGAGCGTGCGCACGGTAGCCCGCCAGTTTCCAAAGTCCGGTTGTTTATCGCTATCTGCGCGTCAAGATGAGCAAGTGTGTAATAGCTGTCTGCTATCGTGGCGACAAGCTGTGTCTGCACGGCCTGCTGATAGTCACGGCTTCCTTGCAGTGCGGCAACCGCGCCACGCTTCGCAGCCGTAAGCTTGCCGAATATGTCAAGCTCCCAACTTGCACTCGCTCCGACATTGTATGTCTTTGCGGTAGCCCCGTCGTAGCGGCTGATGCCACCTTCGGCATTGATTCCCAAAGACGGAAGATAGGACAGTTTGGCCGTCATCAAAGCCGCCTCTGCCGCTTCAACGCGCAAACGCGCCACGTTGAGGTCGGTGTTCCGTTCAAGCCCGATCTCAATCAAAGACTGGAGTTCCCGATCTGTAAACATCTCCCGCCATGAAATGGATGCGAGGGTTGTTGTATCAACATTTTCCGGGACGTCCCCGTACAGACCCTCTGTCGGGAGGTCAGCCCGATGATACCGGCTGTATGTGCCGCAGCCGGTAAGCATCAGAGTTGATAATATAGATAGGATTATCTTATTCATTTTATTTACGTTTAACCTGTTCTTGAATATATTGGAATGTGATGAACAGCGACGGCACGAGGAACAGCAACGCCAATGTGCCCACTATCATGCCGCCTATTACGCCTGTGGCGAGCGAGCGGCTGCCGTTGGCACCCACGCCATGAGCCATCATCAGCGGAATAAGGCCGAACACCATCGACAAGACGGTCATCAGGATGGGACGCAGACGAACCTTTGCCGCGCTGTATGCCGCCTGTGACAGAGTCATGCCTTCCGACCGCCGCTTGCCGGCATATTCGGTCAGCAGGATGGCGGTCTTGGCAAGCAGTCCGATAATCATAATCAGTCCGGTCTGCATATAGATGTTGTTCTCCAGCCCGAACAGCCACGCGAACAGGAAGCTGCCCATCAGTCCGCAAGGCACGGACAGTAGCACGGCAAAGGGGATGAACACGCTTTCGTAGAGGGCGCAAAGTATCAGGTATATCAGCACCATGCAGAGGATGAATATCAATGCGGCATTGTTGGTGGTCTTGCTCTCCTCGCGCGACAAGCCTCCGAACTCATAGCTGCAAGTGGCGGGAAGCACCTCACGTGCCGTCTCGCCAATCGCCTTGATGACCTGGCCGGAACTGTAGCCCGATACCGGAGAACCGTTGATGGCGATGGCGTTGAAAAGGTTGAAGCGCGTAAGGTCGGAAGGTCCGTTGGTCTTGGTCAGGCGCACAAACTGGCTCAACGGTGCATGCTGCCATCGGAAGTACGCACGTACATCCGGTTAAGCGACCCGTATTTATGCGGTACTCCGCCGGTGCCTGCATGGTGACGTGATAGAGTTTGGAGAAACGGTTGAAGTCCGACACATACGACCCGGTATAATACCCGGAGAGCGTGGACAGCACATCGGGGAGATATGCCCGACTGCTCGCATTTCGCCGCATCGATGTCCACCAATACTGGGGATAGTCAGCGGCAAAAGACGAATAGACCTCTCCGATTTCGGGACGGCGGGACAATGCCTCCACGAATCGGTCCGCCCCTTGAATGCAGTGACATCGCCACCGGTCTTGTCCTGCAAGTAAAGCTCGAAACCGTTGCCCATGCCGTAGCCGGCAATCATCGGCGGCGACATGGCAAACACCGTGGCATCGGGAACATCAGCGGTGGCGGCATAAATCTTGCCTATCACGTCGTCCACCGATTGCCCTTCGTCCTTGCGCCGGTCCCAATCTGTAAGTGTCATGAAATACATGGCCTGTGAAGGGCCGGAACCGCTGAATGAGAATCCTCCAACCGCTCCGCTGTACTCAATCTCAGGGATGCTGTCAAGACGGCTGTTGATACGCGCCATCACCTTGTTGGTCTGCGCCATGGAGGAACCGGGCTTTGTGTTCATACTTACCATCACCGTGCCGGTGTCTTCCTGCGGAATAAGTCCTGTCTTCGTGATATTGACCAGCAAGACCAGCAACCCGAACGAGGCGGCAATCGTTCCCACAACAGCCACCGGCGATGGATGATATACAGTACACCACGTACATAGCGGCGGCTCAAACGGTCGAAAACGGCATTGAAAGCCTTGCGGAAGCGTGCCGCAAAATTGTTCTTCATGTTTCCGTGCTCGTCAATATAAGGTTTCAGGAACAAAGCGCATAACGCAGGTGAAAGGGTAAAGGCATTAATAGCCGATATGCCCACGGCAACCGCCATCGTGATACCGAACTGGGCATAGAATGCCCCGGAAGTACCGCCCATCATTGCCACAGGGATAAACACCGCCATAAAGATAATGGTAGAGGTAAGAATGGCGGACGAAACGCCCTTCATGGCATCATCGGCGGCAAGCACCGGCGACTGATAGCCCTCGTCGAACTTCGCCTGCACCGCCTCTACCACAACAATGGCATCGTCCACCACCGTACCGATGGCAAGCACAAGGGCGAAAAGCGTAAGCAGGTTGATGGAAAAGCCTATCAGCGACATCACGGCAAACGTGCCGATGATGGAGACGAAGATGGAAACCGTGGGAATGAGCGTGGACTTGATGTCCTGCAAGAACACATACACCACCACGATAACCAGAAGTATCGCCTCGATAAGCGTCCGTATGACAGAATTGATGGAGGCATACAGGAACTTGTTGGTATCGGTAAGCACCACGAACTCCGCCCCTTCCGGCAGGTCGCGTTCAATTTCATCGAGCACCTCGTGAATCTCATTGATGGTGCTCAAAGCGTTGGAACCCGCTTTCTGGTTGATGAGCATCATGGCAGCCGGATGTCCGTTCACCTCGGTGGAATAGTTGTAGAATTCATCGCCCAACTCCACGTCGGCGACATCTTTCAGCCGAAGCACGTCACCACCGGGCAGGGACTTGATGACCAGTTCGCCGAACTCTTCCGCCGTGGAGAGGCGGCCGCGATACTTCATCGTGTATTCATTTGCCGTGGGGTGATTGGCTCCGAATGAACCGGTTGCCGCCTCTATATTCTGTTTCGCCAACACGGAGGAGATGTCATCGGGAATCAGTCCGTACTGCGCCATCTTGTCAGGACGAAGCCAAAGGCGCATACTGTAGTTGGAACCGAACAGTTGTGCCTTTCCCACACCGCCGATACGTTTCAATCGCGGCTCTACGTTAATTTTCACGTAATTGTTGAGAAAGGTCTGGTCGAAACGGTTGTCGGGGCTGTAGAGGGCGAATGTCAGCAACTCGGCATTCTGCTGCTTCCCGGTGGTGACGCCGGTCTTGGTCGCTTCCGCCGGAAGCTGGCTCAACACGCCGTTCACGCGGTTTTGCACATTGACCGCCGCCATGTCGGCATTGGCACCCTGCTTGAAATAGATGTCGATGGAAGCATCGCCCGTATTGGATGCCGTGGAGGTCATGTAGGTCATGTCCTCCACGCCGTTGATGGCTCTTCCAAAGGGACTATCACGGCTTTCTGCACTGTCTCTGCATTGGCACCGGGATAGGTGGCGAACACGTTGATAGTCGGAGGCGCAATGTCGGGATATTGCTCCACGGGGAGGGTTTTCATGGCGATAACTCCCATCAGGACAATCACCACGGAGATAACGCCCGAAAACACCGGGCGGTCTATGAAGAAGCGCAGGTTCATGGGGCTACGGTTTTAGGTGTGACGTTCATTCCTTCCTTTACCTGCCCCACGCCTTCGGCTATGATGGTGTCGCCGATGGACAATCCTTGCTTTACAACGAAGTGGTTGCCGTCGTTCAGGCGGTCCACGGTCAAGTAGGCAGCTTCGGCCTTTCCGTTTTTAAGGCGGTAAGCGATAATCTTGTCCTGTAGCTCCACGGTGGCGGTCATGGGAATCAGAATGGCATCCTCATTCAGTCCTTGCAGGATGACGTTGCCGATGGTCCCGCTCAGCAGATGCCTGTTGATGTTGGGAAACAGGGCCTTTATCTGTACGGCACCGGTCGTGGGATTGACTGTTCCGCTGATTGTCTCTATTTTCCCTTGTTTCCCATAGACGGAACCATTGTTAAGTTGGAGGCTAATCGGAGGCATTTCGCTTATGATTCTGTCAATAGAACCGTATCGGATCCGAACTGCCTAAGTTTGTTTTCCGAAATGGAGAAATAGGCATACATCTCCGAATTGTCCGACACCACTGTAAATGGTTGTTCGATGGTCGGACCGACGAGTGCGCCGATGCGGTAAGGGAGAGTGCCTATAACCCCGTTGCTCGGGCTCTTGATTTCGGTGTATGACAGTTCGTTTCGGGCATTTGCTTCCTGAGCTTTTGCTTGTTCCAGCTCTGCCTGTGCCACTACTAATTGATTTTGGGCAACTGACAGTTCGTAATCGGATATGACCTTTTCGTCGAACAGCGACTGTTTGCCGTTCAGTTCAATACGCGCTGTTTCCACTTTTGCCTGTGCCGCACTGACATTGGCGATTGCGATGCGCAGCGCAGCCTGATAGGGCGCTTGGTCTATGACAGCCAGCACTTGCCCTGTTTTTACTTGCTCTCCCTCTTTCACGCATAGGCGGATGATGCGACCCGATACTTGAGGTATGATGTCCACATCCTGTAGCCCACGAATCGAAGCGGAATAGGTTTCTTCAAATTCAATTGGTTGGGAAGAAACCACCATGACGGGCAGTGCCTGTCCTGTTTCCTCTCCTTGCTGTTCCTGTTTGCAGGCTGCCAATGAAGCAGCCAGCAGGATCGTTGCCGTGATACCGGCAATCCATGTTCGGGTATGGCAGTCGCTGGCGAGAGCTGAACCGATAGACGTATTCCCGATGCTCCGTCCTTTTGCCATCGGTCTGTGCATCATGTTCTTCCCGACTGTGGTGCTGGGCACGATAAACAGCATCCTCTCACCCGTCGTACAGGGCACGGCAAAGATGCTGGAGGCGGAAACGCTGGACATGAACCGATACCGGGAGCAGAAGGACAAGCTGGAATACGAGGCGATGGTACGCAACCCCGAAACCGCCTACCTCGTGTCCAACGAGGAATTTGACAAGCAACTGGAGGAACTCGGCTGGTCGCCCTCCGACATGGTGACGATGGCGGGAATGTATATCGACCGGGGAATGTACAACATGAAGAAGAGCATCCGCGACTTCTTCCGCGAGATACTGGAACTGCTGTTCCAAGCCGCCGCCCTCGTGATAGACACCGTCCGCACCTTCTTCCTCGTGGTGCTGGCGATACTCGGTCCGATAGCCTTCGCCATATCGGTGTGGGACGGTTTCAAAACACGCTCACGCAGTGGATATGCCGCTACATACAGGTATATCTGTGGCTGCCGGTGTCGGACATGTTCAGCACCATACTGGCGAAGATACAGGTGCTGATGCTGCAAAGCGACATCGAGCGGATGCAGACAGACCCGAACTTCTCGCTGGATTCGAGCGACGGGGTGTACATCGTGTTCCTCTGCATCGGCATCATCGGCTACTTCACCATTCCCACCGTTGCCGGCTGGATTATCCAAGCCGGAGGCATGGGCGGTTACGGTCGCAACGTGAACCAGATGGCGGGACGTGCCGGAGGAATGGCGGGCAGCGTGGCGGTGCAGCCGCAGGAAACGCAGTCGGACGTGCCGGCAAATTGCTGAAATAATCAATGTGCAATCATAAATTGGAAAATATAAATGGAATTTAAGTCACTCAGAAACATCGAATCATCGTTCAGGCAGATACGCCTGTTCGGTATCGTCTTCCTTTCGCTGTGCGCCGTGGTGACGGTATGGAGCGTGTGGAGTTCCTACCGTTTCGCGGAGAAGCAACGGGAGAAAATCTATGTGCTGGACAACGGCAAGAGCCTGATGCTCGCCTTGTCGCAGGACTTGTCGCAGAACCGCCCGGCGGAGGCGCGGGAGCATGTGCGCCGCTTCCACGAGCTGTTCTTCACGCTGTCGCCCGAAAAGAAGCGCAATTGAACACAACGTGAAACGTGCCTTGCTGCTGGCGGACAAGAGCGTGTACCACTATTATTCGGACTTCGCCGAGAAGGGGTACTACAACCGCATCATCGCCGGGAACATCAACCAAGTGCTGAAGGTGGACAGCGTGGTGTGCGACTTCAACGCCTATCCCTACCGTGCCGTGACCTACGCCACGCAGAAAATCATCCGGCAGAGCAACGTCACCGAGCGCAGCCTCGTGACCACCTGCCGCCTGCTGAACGCATCGCGGTCGGACGACAACCCCAATGGCTTCACCATCGAGGGCTTCACCATCATTGAGAACAAGGATTTACAGACAATCAAACGGTAACAGGACATGAAAAGTATCAGAAAATCAATGTGGGGCATGTATTGAAACTCACGACAAACGGAAACAGCTGGTGGCAAGGCTCAAAGGGTATCTGGACGGCTTGCCGCCGGAAACACGCCGCCGCATCGTGCTGGGGATGCTCGCCGCCTTCACGGTGCTTGCCCTCTACACCTTCGGCAGAGCCATCTATGACATCGGCAGAAACGATGGCTCACGCATGGAAACGGGACACGCCGGACGGGTGGAACTGCCGACCCCGGCGGAAACAGACAATCACTTAACACCTTATTTATATGGAACAGACGAAGAATGAACCGATGAAAGAGAACAAAACCGCTCCCGACACGGGAAAGCCGAAAAAGGAGCGCGAACCGCTGACAGAGGCGCAACGGCTGAAACGGCAGAAGATGATCGTGTTGCCCGCTATGGTGCTGGTGTTCATCGGGGCGATGTGGCTGATATTCGCCCCGTCCTCCGGCAAGGAGCAAACCGGGAACGGACGGATACAACACCGAGATGCCCGACGCTGACAAGGCGAACAAGCAGATTATCGGCGACAAACTGAAAGCCTACGAGCATGGGGAGATGGAGGAGCGTCTGGAGAGCCGCAACCGTGCCATCGGGCAGCTGGGCGACATGTTCGACCGCGAGATAGCTGGAACGGAGGACGGGACGGACTTCGACCTCGCCAATCCGGGCGGCAAGGAGGAAAAGGCACAGCCTGCCACACCGCAGACTATCCAATCCTCCGCTGCCGCCTACCGTGACCTGAACGCCACCCTCGGCAACTTCTACGAACAGCCGAAGAACGACAATGCCGAGATGGATGAGCTGTTGGAGCGCATCGCCTCGCTGGAATCGGAACTGGAAAGAGAGGGGCAAGGCTTCCTCTATGGACGAACAGGTGGCACTTATGGAGAAGTCCTATGAGCTGGCGGCAAAGTACATGGGCGGTCAGAACGGAGGAAAGCCGGAACAGGCGGCAGAGCCTACCACCGTGCAGAAAGGGAAGAAGAACAAGGCAATGCCTATCAGACAGGTGGAGCATCAAGTAGTTTCTTCACTCTCACAGCCCATGAGCAACGCGGAGTTTGTCGCCACCTTCTCGCAGGAACGCAACCGGGTTTCAACACGGCTGTCGGCACGGCGGAGGTATTGACAGGAACACCATACCGGCGTGTGTGCATGGTGCGCATGGTGTGATGGACGGACAGACGGTAAGGTTGCGCCTGCTGGAGCCTATGGCGGTGGCGGGCAGGATTATCCCACGCAATGCAGTGGTGGTCGGCACGGGCAAGATACAGGGTGAGCGGCTCGACATCGAGGTCACCTCGCTGGAATACGATGGCACGATTATCCCGGTGGAGCTTGCGGTCTATGACACGGACGGACAGCCCGGTATCTTCATCCCAAACTCGATGGAGATGAACGCCGTCAGGGAGGTTGCCGCCAACATGGGCGGCTCATTGGGGAGCAGCATCAACATCTCCACCAATGCCGGGGCACAGCTCGCCTCCGATTTGGGCAAGGGGCTGATACAAGGCACGAGCCAGTACATCGCCAAGAAGATGCGCACCGTCAAGGTGCATCTGAAAGCCGGGTACAGGGTCATGCTTTACCAAGAAAAATATTGAAAACAATAAAAATTACCACTAAAAAACCAAAAGTAATGAGAAAAGTAATCATCATGTTTGCCCTCGCTATGGGCATCGCAACTGCCAACGCGCAGGAGAATGTAACCGTTGAACAGAACAACGGAAGTAATGAACAGCCGACCTTGACGAAGGAGGTCTATCCGCAGAAGGAGGCGGACGGCGACCTGTATCACGGGCTGTCGCGCAAGCTGGCCTTCGACCGCATGATACCGCCGCACGGTCTGGAAGTGACCTACGACAAGACCGTCCACGTCATTTTTCCGGCGGAGGTGCGCTATGTCGATTTAGGCTCGCCCGACCTGATTGCCGGAAAGCCGACGGAGCGGAGAACGTCATCCGTGTGAAGGCTACGGTACGGAATTTCCCCAACGAAACGAATATGTCCGTCATCACGGAAGACGGCAGTTTCTACACCTTCAACGTGAAGTACGCCGCCGAACCGCTGTTGCTCAACGTGGAGATGTGCGACTTCATCCATGACGGCAGCACGGTGAACCGCCCGAACAACGCGCAGGAAATCTATCTGAAAGAGCTGGGCAGCGAAAGCCCGATGCTGGTGCGCCTTATCATGAAGTCCATCCACAAGCAGAACAAGCGCGAGGTGAAGCATATCGGCTGCAAGCGTTTCGGCATCCAATACCAGTTGACAAGGCATCTACACGCACAACGGCTTGCTCTATTTCCACACGGAGATAAAGAACCAGAGCAACGTGCCTTTCGATGTGGACTACATCACTTGGAAAATCGTGGACAAGAAGATGGCAAAGCGTACTGCCGTGCAGGAGCAGATTATTCTGCCGCTCCGTGCGCAGAACTACGCCACCCGTGCCGGGCAAAAAGAGCGAGCGCACAGTCTTCACGATGGCGAAGTTCACCATCCCCGATGACAAGTGCCTCGTGGTGGAATTAAACGAGAAGAACGGCGGCCGTCACCAGTCCTTCGTGATTGAGAACGAGGATTTGGTACGCGCGGGTACCATCAATGAACTTCAAGTGCGCTGACCATGAGAAAGTACATCGCAATAATCATCGCGTCGCTTGCCCTTTTTACGGGGCAGGCGCACGCCCAGCGGTGTTCGCCGAAGATGCAGGGCATCGAGGTGAGGGCGGACATGGCGGACGGCTTCAATCTCGGCGGCAAGGACGGGTACAGCTTCGGGCGGCTCTCCACTTACACGAAAAAGGGGAACAAGTGGGTGTTCGGTGGCGAATACCTCCTGAAGAACAACCTCTATAAGGACACCAAGATACCCGTGGCGCAGTTCACGGCGGAGGGCGGCTATTACTTCAAGATACTGTCGGACGCCCGAAAAATCGTGTTCGTCTATGCCGGGGCTTCGGCTCTCGCCGGATATGAGTCTGTGAATTGGGGGAAGAAAGTGCTGCATGACGGCTCCACGCTGCACGACCGGGACGCCTTCATCTACGGTGCGCTGACGCTCGATGTGGAGTGCTACGTGGCAGACCGTATCGCCCTACTTGCCAATCTGCGTGAGCGTTGCCTGTGGGGTGGCGACACACGGAAGTTCCACACGCAGTTCGGGGTCGGCATCAAGTTCATCATCAACTGACACGGGCATGGAACGGACGGAAATAGATGCTGTCAGACAGATGCCGCTTGCGGACTTCCTCGCACGGTTGGGGTATGAGCCTGTCAGAAGTAGCGGTAACGAGCTGTGGTATATCGCCCCGTACAGGGCGAGCGCACATCCTCTTCCGTGAACGTGGCGAAACAGCTCTGGTACGACTTCGGTTTGGGCAAGGGCGGCGACATCTTCACGCTTGCCGGGGAGTTTCTGCAAAGCGATGACTTCATGAAGCAAGCGAAGTTCATAGCGGAAGCCGCCAATATGACGGTTGCCGGATGGGAAAAGCCCGTCTATCTCGAAGCCGACCGAATCCGTTTTGAGGATGTGGAGGTCGCTCCGCTGCTCCGCTCACTGCTGACGGAGTATTTAGAGGAACGGGGCATCCCTTACGCCATCGCATCCCGTCACTGCTGCCGCTTGGTGTGCGTGGAAACGGTATTTTGCCGTTGGCTTTCCGAACATGGCGGGTGGCTATGAAGTCAGAAGCCGATATTTCAAGGGTTGCATACCTCCGAAGTCTGTATCACTGGTAAAGGCGAATGACATCCCGGCTGACGAGTACCTCGTGTTCGAGGGCTTCATGGACTTTCTCTCCGCTGTGACGCTTGGCGTAACCGGTAACGCTGACTGTCTTGTGCTGAACTCTGTCGCCAACGTGGAGAAGGCGACGGGGATGCTGGAGGGCTACGGGCGCATCGGCTGTTTCCTCGACCGTGACGAAGCCGGACGGCGAACGCTTGCCGCACTCACCAAGCGATATGGGGAGCGTGTCACCGACCGTTCCTCCCTCTATGACGGTTGCAAGGACTTGAACGAGTACCTGCAACTGACAACGAAAAAACAGAAAAACAACCATCTAAAAATCGAAGAAAAATGAACATACAGAACAACAGAAACAAGAGAACCAACATCTTTAAGGCAGTGGCGTTATGCCTGATAGTCGCTGTGTCATTCACCCTTGTGTCGTGTGACGACGACATGGACATCCAGCAGTCCTATCCCTTCACGGTGGAGGTCATGCCCGTGCCGAATAAGGTAACAAAGGGGCAGACAGTGGAAATCCGCTGTGAACTGAAAAAGGAGGGCGACTTCGCGGGTACGCTTTATACCATCCGCTATTTCCAGTTCGAGGGGGAAGGCTCGCTCAAAATGGATAACGGCATCACCTTCCTGCCCAACGACCGCTACCTGCTGGAGAACGAAAAGTTCCGCCTGTACTACACGGCGGAGGGTGACGAAGCGCATAATTTCATCGTGGTGGTGGAGGACAATTTCAAAAATTCATACGAATTGGAATTTGACTTCAACAACAGGAATGTAAAGGACGACGATCTTACCATCGTTCCCATCGGCAACTTCAGCCCCTGTTGTTGAAATGATGCGTATTCATGACAATGCTCTGTTCACTTCTGGCGGTCTGTTCCGTGTCCGCACGGATCAGCCGCCAAGAGGGAACGGACGGGCAGGCGGCAATCTACCGGCTGCCGCTTATGGAACGTGCTTTTTTATGCTGCCGCTACTTTGAAGGCTGGCACTCAGAAAAACACTACCCATACGTCGGTTGGGGTCACAAACTTTGCCAAACGAGAAGTATTCGGCACGAACCATGACAAAACGGGATGCGGATGAACCTTTGCGGAAAGACCTGCGCAAATTTGTCGCCATGTTCCGTAAATTCGGGTTGATTCGATTTTGTTATCCGAAATTTCGATGGCGAAGCTTTATCCAAACAATCCCCAAAAGCATTACCTTAAAATACAGTTTTTATTCTGTAAATCATTCTGTTATAGGATGAATAGGTTTGATAATACATTCCTATATCTGCTAATGGCACTAAAGCCAATAGGAAGAATATGAATATAACAGTTAAAATTAAGCCAGAAGAAGTTACTGGACAACCTCGTTTCCCGTGGTTATGACATTCAGTACATCAAAGGAGTAAAATTTGTTTTAAGACTCTCTTTTGAACATGAAGGATGTTTTCATTCGTATGAACAATTTGCAGAAAAGTTTATCCGTACAAGGATATACAAAAGCGACATTGATCTTAGGATGATGCATTTACGTACTATCCAAGCATATGATGAATTTGGGCACTACCCGGACAAGAAGTCCTTTGTTCCGTTATGCTATCCTTCCAGGTATAATATGCTTAACCCCAGTTTTCAAAGTTATAGACATTTACCGGAAACGTGCCGCAGAACATAAAAGAAGTCCACAGTAAAATGGAAACCGATGCCGTTACAATGTTCCTTTTGAGATTTTAGTTCCACGTCTCTTCATTGGATGAAATCAAAGAAGAACATGTTTTGTCCTTTCCTTAAAGAAGAACAGCAAAAGCGTTCAAGGACATATATTGCGGTCACATAGCGTCAGCCCTAAAGAGTTGGGGATTTATACGACATGAAAAGTATTAGGTTATTTCCTGATTTGAAATATGAAGGAAAAACTTCAACTATCTTAAGGATGATGAAATCAATGTGATAAAAATGCTTTGTCAGACTCTAACAATATTTTGACTTTCAGGAAAAGCTATAGTTTCATTGGCCTTATATACTGGCATAAGAGGATGCGACATTGCCAACTTGAAATTGACAGACATAGATTGGAAGAAGGAACGAGTCAGCTTCGTCCAGGAAAAGACTGTAATCCGATAGTGTTGCCCCTTCTTCCTCATGTTGGAAACTCATTGTTTGATTACATACGTAATGAACGGGACAATGAGGCCGGATCCGTGTATCTGTTTCCCCAACAAGAAGAATGCGACAGAAAGGTTGGAGAACAAAGTATCGGCACCATTGTCAATACAGTCTTTGAGAAACTAAACCTTGTGAAAAGGTGAATCCGGGCGGAGTCAGCGTATTTCGGCACAACCTCGCCTCTAAATTACTTGGTAAAGGTACCGAGATTAGGGTCATCAGCCATATTTTAGGACATATCTGCCTTCATCTATAGTCCCATATATAGATGCTGACATCCTCTCATCTGAGAGAATGAATCAATATTGAATGTTATCCAATAAGAAAGGAGTTGTTCGAATGAAAACAGATTCACATCTACCCCACTCTGCAGATTTGATGTCTGAATATGTCAATTTATCTCCCGGTAATCGGGTGTATATATAACCCGCATATACCTGAACTCTTCGCCAAGTACTGTATGAATCAT
>SCPP01000089.1_pt1 | contig 171031 bp, 172 predicted proteins | sample 6106811 | NCBI WGS metagenome assembly SCPP01 (sample SAMN10720449, study PRJNA508395) | human gut metagenome | isolation source: Participant 2 stool, 15 month | host: Homo sapiens | collected 2018 | reverse complement strand
TTGTTTTCTGCGATGATAGTATAGCGATGCAATTGCCCAAATCATAGCCATGAGGGTAAGCGTCAAAGATGTCCGCTGGTTGCTCATACTCAAAACATCTGCCATCGAACAGTTAGCATAACTTTGGATAGAATGCTCGTTGAGGAGCATCTGTTTGCTGCTGAGCAGGTTGGCGCTATTTACCAGCTGGGAATTGTTCTTGCCTCTTCTTCTGTCTTCCATCACATAGCAGAGATTACTGGTCGACTTCAGCAGGTCGATGCTGAGATGTGAGCGGTAGCTCTGGATGGTATCAGGCGTAATCCATTGATATTTATTTTCCTGAAGAGTCAGAGCCAAAGCTTTGTTCATATCTTGTACAATGGCATACTGTGCCTTGCGGTAGTTGCTTACGCTGGAGAATGCCGCAGACATCACAAGGATGGCAAAGATGAGGATGGAATGATATGCTTTCAGTTTCATATTATCTATTCTGTTTAAATGATATACTGTTTAAAGATTCAAATGCAAAAGTACAGAAATTCTATGAAAGATGGTATAAAACTAGATATAATATTCGTTAATTGATAAATGTCAGACTCATGTCAGTCATATTTTTCGCTTCGGTCTTCTCTTTTTGATACCTTTGCAGCAGAAAACAAGTTTTAGAAAAAGTATATAGGATGACAATGAAGAAAAGTAAATTGTTAACAGCTATGGTGATGCTGTGGGCATTGATTTCTTGTGCAGAAATACGTGCCCAGGAGATCCAGAAGGTATCGAATGATTCTATAGCCTTGCAAGAGGTTGTTGTGAAGGCGGCACGAGTGGTCAACAAGGAAGATGGCAAGTTGATATTCCCAAGCGATATTCAGAAGCAGCGTTCTTTTTCTGGTTTTTCGCTTTTAGGAAAGTTGGCTTTGCCTCATATTAGGGTTGATGAGGCTGGCCGTTCCATTTCTTCTACCGATAATAAAGGAGAAGTGCAGATTCGTATCAATGGCATTCTCGCCAATATGCATGATGTGCAGATGCTGGATGTAGCTTCTATTATGAGTGTAGATTATATCGATAGCCCTGGTGTAAGATATGGAAAGAATATTGCATACGTGATAGATATTCATACCCGCAGGGATTCATCGGGTGGCAGTTTGGGTTTCAACTTGACCAATGCGCTAACTACCAAGCTCGGTTCGAACGATGTCTATGCATCTGTCAATAGGGGCAAGAGCCAATTGAATATTTTATATGAGCAGACTTATGTGGATAATAAGGCATCCGAATATAATGAGGATGCTCAGTATCTTCTACATGATGGTTCTGAGTATCAGATATCTAGAAAAATCATGAATGTGGCAACTCGAAATTATGATAATACATTGCAGTTGAAGTATAATCTGGCTGATTCTGCCTTATATGTATTCCAGACAACGCTTACCACGGATTTCAGCAATCAGCCTTATACATCGAATGAAATGTGGTTTTCTGAATCTGGAAAGCCTGCGTATCCTGTTTACAGAACCAGCAAGGGTAGGATTTTACCCTGCTCTCGATTTGTATTTCTATCATCAGCTGGGCAAGCATCAGTCTTTGTCGGCAGATGTTTTGGGCACTTATATCCACACCAAAGGAGCCTATTATGAAGGTGAGGGCGACCCCTATCAATATCAGGTAGATGGAAAGACCTATTCGCTCATAGCCGAGGCTATCTATGAATAAGTTTGAAACCCTTTACTTTTTCTGCAGGAACCAACTTGAACTGGAAATATATGGATAATCAGTATTTGGGTGATGTGGTTAGCGAGAATGGTATCCGTTCATTGGGTATTTATGGTTTTGCACAAATCAAGGGAAGTTTGGGACAATTCAAGGAAGGAATATCCCGTTTAACTTATGTGGCTGGCTTCGGGTTGAGTAATCAGTCTTATCGACAGGGAGATGAGGAATTTAGTTTTGGCTTTGTCGTCCGAAACTCACATTGGCTTATTCCTTGACATCTTCGTTTCAGATCCGCTTGGAAGTGAATTATCACAGCATATTTCGCAGATAGCTATGATTTCGGATACCCGTATTCGAAAGAACAGTATGGAATGGACTGTGGGTAATCCTTCGCTTAAGCCTAGCAGTAGATATGAGAACTGGGTGGTATTCTCTTTCAGTAAACCAAGGATAAATACTGATTTTACCTTGAATTATCGCATCAATCGTCATTGTGATTTGGCGAAATACACCCGCACGGAAAATGATCAGTTTCTTTATTCCCAGACGAATCAGCCCCATTGTAATATGTTGTATCTTACGAATGATACCCGGTTTGACATTATCCCCGACCACCTTATATTCTCTGTGAATGCAGGTATTTACCGTTTTTTCAATAAGGGCGATGAGTACAGTTATTGTTATACTGCTTATAATTATGGTGGAACATTACAGGGATATTGGGGAAAATGGACAGTGATGCTGTATGCTGATAACGGAACTTTATGGAGGGAGAGAACATCGGGCATAATCCACCTTCATTGGCAACCTCAGCCAGTTATCATATAGGTGATTTCGATTTTACGCTCTATATGCATAATCCGTTTATGGCTCATCCGAAATCCTATTCTGCAGAAATCGTCAACGCATTACTCCGTAAGCAGGTTCGTGGTTATGACAATTCGGGAGGTAATTTGCTCCGTATCGGTGTTGCCTGGAATATCAATCGGGGAAAGGAATACCGTAAGATACAGCGGAATATCAACAATGAGGAGCGAGAAACGGGTATCTTGAAATAGTTGGCTTTGCTTTCTATATGGTTGCATTGGCAACAGCTGGAATTTCTTCCCTTTATTGATGATATAAATTCCGGCAGTAGCCAATGCGCCTGCTATCAGATACTTCCAGTAGAAGGTTTCACCAAGACAGAGGCAGGAGGTGATGGCTCCTACTACGGGGATGAGCGAATTGTATATTGCTACCTTTCCTACGGGATTGCAGCTCAATAGTTTATTGTAGAGCGAAACTGATGGTTGAGATGGCAATGAGCAGCAGAAGGATGGTGATGCCCCAGAGGCTGATGACTGGCAGATAGCCACCCATTAACAATGCAGGAATCACCAGCAAGGCTCCACCGATACTCAGCGAATAACCTGTTCCTACCAAAACATCCACTCTCTTGCTCAATCCTCGGCTCAGTCAGCAGGGAAGCACTGGCTCCACACAGGGCGTTGAGGATAATCATACCATCGCCCAGGAAAGTGAAACTACCGCTTTCCTTTCCGCCAAGGTTCAAGGCTAGGATGCCTAGGAATCCGATGATGCAGCCCAATGCCTTTTGCCACGTCATCCTGTCGCTCTTGAAGAAGATACAGGCAAGGATAACCACCGTGAAGACGCTCATAGAATTGAGTATCGCCGAACGTGCTCCTGCATTATGAGAGTCCGAAATAGAAGAAGGCATAATGAAGGGTGGTGTTGAGGAGTGCATAGAGGAGAAGAAACCAGACATTCTCTTGAACAGCTTTCTTCTTGAATCCGAATTCACGGTGTGAACTTCTTGCGATGGCAAGGATGATGATACCGGAGATGAAGAAGCGGATGAAAACGGCAAAAAGCATCTTGCTTCCGGTCATGTCTGCTGTAATCTGATATTCCTCCATTCCCATTTTTATCAATGGGTAAGCACATCCCACGAGATAGCAGCCGTAAGGGCGAACAGGCTTACCCATACCGGTCGCTGAAATATACTGAGTGTATTTGTTTCTTTCTTTTCCATTATAATTTAATTGGTATTCCCTTGCTTCTGTGTTTGCTAAATGGCAATCTACAAGTCCCCCAGATGCCTTTCTATCGGAATTCCTCGGTTCTTGTCCTTGTCATCCTTGTTGATGTCTATCCAGTTGCGCAGGGTATCCATGGCGATGCGGGTGGCATGGCGAAGCTGATCGCCATCCTTCAGTCTGCCCACGATGATGCTGGAGAAAATGTCACCGGTGCCCGGGAACTGAACGGGGATTTCTTCGTAGGGCAGGAGGATACTCTTCTGTAAGATGATTGAAACCTCACGGCATGCTGACCCTCTATGCGGACCTCAGATCTGTCTCTTGGCATCGGTAGGAGCCCTGGGCAGTCAGTCGTTTGTAGATCATGACAATGCCATCCGGTTCTTTCAAAATAGCTTTGATTCGGTCACATTTACGGCCGCAGAAAGGAAAAGTGCATGGTCAATTTCCATGGAAAACTGATCCTGGATAATGGCACACAATCCATCAATGGATTTGCGCATGTCTGTCCTTCCACAGACGATATAGATCGCATCAACACTGGAAATATCCTTAACGGCTCCTTTAATGCATCTAACAGAAGCTTCAAAGAACAGGCTGTACATCGTTGCTCATGCGTACCAGCAGACCTTTTGCTTCGATTTCAATCGTATGTGAATTGTCAAGGTACATGGATCTGTTTCTCGCATTCGGAAGCAGTTCTGCCGGAGAAGTCTCCGGCTCTATGGCGATCTGGACCACATCCTGTTTATGGGATGTAAGATCCAGAGTGCTGGCTTTTCAGCTGGGTCAGGTATCTGGCAGGCCTTTTACGAAGACGGGTAACCGCATTGTAAAACAGCTGGGAGAAATCCCATGTTCATTGCACCATGCAGCATCCGTCAGACCGCTTTGTCTGCATTCGGTTATCAGATCCATCCACTCTCATCCAGGGAACGCCCTGGGGCACGTTTGTCAGCCATAATGAAACCTCCATATGTAGTGAATTTCTATCTCCTATCAACGGGTATAGTAAAATCTATTTACTATCATCATTATGGACTATAAAGCGGCAGGTGAAAAGCTACAGAATTTATGCGCACGATTTTTCCAGAAAATTTTCTGGAAAATAGTGTCCTAATAATATGCTATACTACCAAAAGAGCAGTAAAATACTTAATCATATGAGGAGGGCTTTATCATGTACGATAACCACATTTATTGCATGGAATATAAGGATTTAAAGCACAAGATTATAGATATCATTAATGGAGATGATAATACAGATATTGATGATATCGCTGATCATATTCAGGAACTTTATGATGCTGGGGAGATGGCAGCAACACAGTATGATGATTTGATGCGGTACATTCAGGATTTACAGTAAAAGTTTAGTTGTACCAGATGTAGCTTTAATCAGAGTATCCTTCCAGAAAATTTTTCTGGAAAGGGAATTTGGTTTTCATGCTTTATAATAGAAACGTAAAGAACAAAATGCATTGTTCCAGATCAAACCAAACACGCAGGTATAGTTCATCGGTAGAATATCAGCCTTCAAGCTGAGGAGGTGGGTTCGATTCCACTACCTGCCCTGAAAATTATATAAGAACGGAGAAATGAAATGCCATTACAGGATGAACTTGGAGCTCGGATGAAGGAGTTCTATGAGGAGATACCAAAGACAAAGTTAATGCGGAGGACGCCGGTTGCCATCAGAGTGGATGGGAAGTCATTCCATACATTCACACGTGGAATGCAGAGGCCTTTTGATGAGATTTTAATAAAGACCATGCAGCAGACCATGCAGTACCTGTGTGAGAATGTGCAGGGGACAGTAATGGGATACTGCCAGTCGGACGAGATCACATTGTTGCTTATAGACTACAAGAAATTCAGTTCAGCTGCATTTTTTGACTATGAAGTCCAGAAATGTGTTCCATAGCAGCAAGTATGGCTACGATGGCATTCAATAAGTTCTTCCGTGAAAATGTAGAAAATTCACAGACAGAAGATGAAAAATACCGTTTTGCACTGGAAAAAGCAGAACAGAGAGGGGCTATGTTCGATGCCCGCTGTTTTAACATTCCCAAAGAAGAAGCTGCCAATTTACTGTACTGGAGGCAGCTGGATGCGACCAGGAACTCCATACAAATGGTAGGCCAGTCAAATTTTTCACACAAGCAGATCTACGGTAAATCTTGCAGTCAGATCCAGGATATGCTGATGCAGGAGAAAAATATTAACTGGAATGATTTTCCGACGCACTTAAAGAGAGCTGCTGTATCCGTAAGGAAAATGAAGAAGCCGGAAGACCTAACTGGATGATTGATAGGAAATCCCCATCTTTAAGGGAGAAGGGAGAGAATACATAGAGAAACTCATCTTTGTAGGAGAAGGAATGGAGGCAGCGAGATGATCAAGGAGTATGTGGATGCCTGGTTCAGAAACAGAGACAAACTGAAGAAGTACTTTGAAACACATACCCAGGAACAGTATGGGCAGAACTACACAGATATGTTGAAGACAATCATAAAAGTCATTATCAATGATCCGGAAGAAATCCTGGATGAAACACGGATCATTGAGAGGGACCTGACGGATTATTACCAGGGAGATTATATCTGGTTGATCCCTCGAAAAAATGAATATTATGATGAGCCGACAGTGGTAGATTGTGTCTTTTGCTATGTAAAATACGGGAGCTGCTGCGGATGTGATACATTGATGGGTATTTATGAAGGCTTTGGAGAGGACAATCAATGGGGAGAAGGACTGCTGCCAAGTGAAAGACGTGTCAAGGATTATATGTATCTTTCTTTGCAGCTTCTTCAAAATATGAAACCATTAATGACTCTTGAGGAAGCAAGACAAAACTATGAAATTAAGTATGAAGATTATATGAAATAAAAATACAGGAGGAACAGAAATGAGAGACTTATTAATGATCCATGCTCTTGATGAAAGAGATTTACTCAGGTCCAGGATTATTGGAAAATAGGTAAGATCACTTTTCTTGATTACAAGAAGCAGTGTGAGGAGAGAACCGCAGAAACACTTATGGAGGAGAAGGCGTTCTGCGATAAGGTAAAAGATGAGTTCCAGAGTATCAAAGATCTGATCAGGAACTATGATGAGCTTGATGCTGCGATCATAGCCAGTAATGCTACAACCGTCGTAAAGACGAAATATGGTAACTATACAGTGGCAGCAGCCATTGCATTAAAGCAGAGATTGAAGTTATCCAGTGGCAGGGATATTAATAAAGCAGCTCTTCTTCTGGATAAAAATCTTGACTTGAAGAAGGACTTTGAGTCTGAAATGATCGGTGTAATGCAGAAGCAGATGATCGACATTATGGCAAAGCTTAAGAATGCTCAGACGGCGCTGGAAGCTTCTGCCGAAGGAATGCGTAACAGCATTTTAGGCGGAGATAAGGCAAAGAGACTCCGCTTCCATAGCTGTTGTGGATGAATATCTGAAGAAAAACAGCTACAAGCTTGTGGATCCTTTAAGCCTGGCTGATAAATTACAGTCTTTGAAAGAGGAGCGGGAGGATCTGTATAAGGAACTGGATACAGCAGTCAAGATCTCTAATGCAACGACTACGATCCAGGTAAACTTCTAAAATATATGCCTGCATGGCGAAAACTGAAACCTCAGCCACCCGCTACGGGTAAACGTAGCAAAAAAAGGATTGGAAATCCTGATTATGAGTTCGACGGTTGAACATACGGCGTATGGACCGTAGGGAGCAGGTTCGATTCCTGTATAATCATAAGAGTCTGATTTCTTTTTTATGATAGATGTTTTGTCAAATAAGATTTCTGGTTGTGTTATCTGGTTTTACTTTACAATGTTTTTCGTAAGTATTGGTAAAAAACCCGGAAATAAGGTTTTGAGTGCGGTTGAGTTGGCTCCAGGTATCCTCCGGGCTGCCATGCAGGCATTATTAAAAATTCATAGAAGAAAATAGAATATGCCTGTATATCGAAAATCTGAAACTTTAGTCCCCCTTAGCTGCAGGGGTAAATGCAGCCGTATGAAGGCAGTGTTTGGGACACTGATATCTTCTCCATAGAGCTCGATGGTTGAGCACATGACTCTTAATCATGTTGAACAGGTTCGATCCCTGTTATGGAAAAAATATGGTTTGTTTCTTTTGTGTGATCATTCGTTTGTTGTGGATCTTTTCTGGTTTTATCGTTTGTTTATTATTTACTAAAACTTCCCACACCTAAACAGGGCTTCGCACCTTGAAAATTCAATATTTCAGCTAACAAAATAGTGCTTTATGCTATTGCAACCTCTGGATGAAGTGCATTACGCAGATATTCCGGCAATCTTGCCTCAAAATCAACAGTAAAAGCAGTCAGTTGTTTATCGCTGAGCTTTAAGATTTCCTGAAGGCTTGCCATTAAGGCATCCATCAAGATGCAAAGTGACCTGCGGAAAGTAATGTCTGCCATTTCATCAATGAGAAAGAAGAATAACTCACCAAGAGTTCTCTGATCTTCGTTTTGGCGCTGTTCCATTGCAAGCAACATATATCTAGTAAATACAATGGCACATGGGCTGTCAACGCATCATAAGATAAGCTATGGCATTCTCCAATCAGGTTCATCATGGATTTGCAGGTCTTGAAGAAAACCTCAATCTGCCAACGTTTTCCATAAACACGGATGATTTCTTCCTCAGAAAGAGTCGTATCCGTACAGATAAAAGCAAGCCAATCCTTGCGGTTCGATTTGTTCCTTACGCATACGATTTTCGCCGGAATTGGAGTTTCTTTTCCTACCATAACATCAACAGACAGCAGATATTTTGATCTGCCATGGCGCTTTTTTCTTGGAATAGATTTCTTTGATACTCAGCTGTTTACCACCGTATGAGTATTTAATCCGGCTGCTCTTCTTGATCATAGCAATCACATCCATGCCTTTTGAATGGATGGCTGTGATCTGCACCGGGTTTGAAAACCAGGAATCAAACAGAACATAGTCAGCATTCAGTCCCACGCTGAGGGCAGTGTCCAGCAAAGCCATCATTGCTTCTGGAGCTTTTGTCTGAGCAAGCTTGCGTCTTTTTCCTGCAAGGGTTCTGTTATCAAAGTCCTTTACAGGACCGATGATATTTGTAGTTTTTGCAGATGCCAGCAGACAGCTGTTTACAGGAATCAATGTATTTCCATCACTCCAGCTTAAAGTAAGCATTCGGAATCCTTTTTTGAAACGCATATCCGTGTGGTCAAAAACTTTTGATCCCAGTTCTGTTTTCTTGCAGCTGGTGCGGTTAAAAAGACTGTCATCAATGATGAAGACATTTTTTCTGCTGTCATTCGTCAGACCTTTGATGTCGTGATTTACGATATCTGCAGCAAGAAGAAAGTGAAACGGAGCCAGTTTGTCTTTGCAGAATTAAGGAAACGGTAGAACGTGTTCTTGGAAAATGCTTCCTTAAAAGAGCCGGTCTGTTGCTGCATATACATACTTCTTCCGACAAAAATGTTACTGAGTTTGTAACGAAACAGAGAAACCGGAGAAACGCCTTTTTCTTTCATGCCATTACATCTGGCAAGAAGCTTGCCGACATGGTGTTTAGAAAAAAATCTCTGAACGCAGTCAATTAGGGCTTTTTCATCAGAATGGTTTTGTGGTATACTGGACATGGCATAAATCTCCTTTGTAAAGATGGTTTCTAGTCAATTCCATTATACCAAACGGAACAGGTTTATGCCTTTTTTATTGGCTGAAATATTGAATTTTCAAGGTTCAACACACCACATCGGTGTGGGAAGTTTTAGTTATTTATATATTTTTGTGTGAAATATGGTAAAAAACCAGGGGAACGGTTTAAGCAGGACTAAACTGGCTTCAGGTGATCCGCCTGGCTGATATGCAGGCATTATTTTTCGGAGGAAAAGATGAGGGTAGGAGAAATAAGTACAGAAAGATTGATATTGCGCCATAGTGACCAGGACAGAGATGGTTGGAAGTTTTTGATGATGCTGGAAGAAGAGGGAGACTTCCGGATCTTTACAGGAGTGGAGTATTCTGAGAAGTATCGGGATGATTTTCTGGATTATTTTGAGGTTACGCATGGAAATCGCTGTTATTATTCTTTGTTTCCAAAGGAGGATCCTGAAAAATTTATTGGATATGCGGGATTTCATACAAGTTGCATCCGGGGAAACAGGGATGAAAAACGATATGAACTTGAGTTTTATGTGTCCAGGAAATACAGGAATAAAGGATATTGTGCAGAGGCAGCAAAGAAATTGATAGAGCTGTTATTTGCTGAAAACATAGAGATAGATGGAGATGGGTGTAAGGTCACACCGGATGAAGTATATGCGAAAACATTATCGAGAAATTTTCCAGTGATCAGGGTTTTGGAAAAACTTGCTTTTATAAAGTCAGATGAAAGTCCGGCAACGATAATGAGTGAGTTTGTGGATTTTGAGGACGAAGAGTCCTGTTTAGAACTTATATCTGAGTATAAATTAGAAAATAAGAACTGCGTTACAGACTAGATGAAATGTTAAGGGAGAATGATGGATGGCCATTTATCTTACAGGTGATTGTCATGGAGATTTTAACCGGCTGCTTGATCCACGGTTTTCGGAGTCGGATAAGAATGATTATCTGATCGTATGCGGAGATTTTGGAGGTGTGTGGAGTGAATCACAGTGGGAAGAGCAGATGCTGGATCGGTTAGAGAAAGAACTTCCATATACGCTGTTGTGGGTAGATGGTAACCATGAAGGTTTTGATCATCTGAAATCTTATAAGGAAGAACCGTGGAATGGCGGGCTGGTCCAGTTTATTCGCCCACATGTTATTCATCTGATGCGCGGGTTTACATATACAATAGAAAAACAGCGTTTCTGGGTAATGGGAGGTGCCATATCCATTGATATAACGGACGGACTTTTTGATAAAGAGGATCCGTTATTAAAGGAAAAGATCCTTGATCTGAAAAAGCAGGGAAAAAATTATTATCGGATCCGGGGCATTAACTGGTTTCCTGAGGAGATGCCTTCTGAAGAAGAGCAGGAACGAGGTATGGAGAGTTTGCGGAAAAATGGGATGGAGACAGATTATATCATTACACATGCGGCGCCTACCATGGTGTCAAATTATTTTTCAGCTTGGAGATTTAAGGCAGATGAACTAACTGATTATTTTGAAAAGATCAGAAAGGAAGTTCAGTTTAAGCGGTGGTTTTGCGGTCATTACCACGTGGATGAAGAAATGGTTGTTGAAGGCAAAAACTTTCAGATCCTGTATAACAAAATAGAGAGAATTTATTAGCCAGGTTTCTTAGGTTCCAGAAAAAATTTCTGGAAAATGCTAAAGGTCTTTTTGTGCTATAGTTATGTCAGATGAAAACACAGGAGGAAACAAACCATGAAAATGCAAATGACCTCGTTTTACGCTAACAAACTGATCCACAATCTGGAGGATGAACTGCGGCACTGGAAAGAGAAGGAAAACGAACTGAGTACGTTTGTTGTGACGGACAGTGAAAATGCCATTGGACCGGACTATGACTTTCAGGAGGTTTCTTCCAAAATGGAAAGTATTAACAAAAATCATTACGATCAAGCATGCCATCAATCAAGCCAATACAAATGTCTGTATTGACGTGGGTGGAGTTAAGATGAGTGCAGATATTATGATGATCCGCATAGCGCAGCTTAAAGATCGATGCAGAGATCTGAGGGGGATGAGGAACAGAACACTCAAGGTAAGAAGAAATCGTTTTGATTTTGTGGGGATCGATGATGGACGGAAACACTGTATAGTAGAGTATGAGTACATTAATTACGACAAGAGGGAGGTTGATGAAGCGTATACCGCTCTTAAAAGAGAACTCTTTAAGCTGGAAACAAGGCTGAGCCAGTTTAATAATACAGTCCGGTTTGAAGTTGATCTGGATGTTTAATCTTTATTCAAAAGTGAGCTTCATTTAAAGTAAGGTTATTTAATTATTGTTATTATAAAATTAGTTATTTGCGTTGGCGGGAATTCTATTTATAGGGTTTCCGACAAATAGCAAAAGTATTAAAAAACATGTTTGGAGGAAAAAGAATATGAAATGCGAACTTGAAAGCAGAAATGACGGAGTCATGGCAGTAGCTCCAGTAGCAGATAATTATATACCGGCAAAATGGTGTCAGGCAAAGGAATGTGATAAATTTAAATTCCTGGTTCCAGGTCCTTGCATTAGTTTCGCGCCGGATACTCCGCAAATATGGAATGCAAATGATATGGATCTGCTCCTGAATATAAAATGTGAGAGCGAAAATGATATAGATACACAGTCAGAAGAGTACCCACTCTTATATGAAAGATCCAATCTTGCCCTTTATAAGGTGGTCAGTGATGATATGGGGCATAGTTATACACAGGAAATAACTACGGATCAGGTATCTGAGCTGCCAAAGGGGAAAATTATTGTAGCTTTACCTGTGGATTTATCTAATTTATCGCAAGCTTTAAAGCATTATACACAGCTGACCTGGGGGCAGAATGAACAGCTGGAGTTTAGTGATGAAGAAGAGTACTACTATGCTTTGGGCTTGTTATGCTTAAACTCCTGGTTTCCCATTACATTTCAGATGGATCCAAAGCGTTTGACTGTGCAGTATAGAATTTACTGCAATGGATGCCCGGCAGAATTTATGCCGAGAGCTTTTCGCAGGGCAGAAACAACAGGAGGTATCATAAACAATAATGAATACGTGCGAAATCTGTGCGAAAATCATGGATTTTTAAAGACAGGCAACAAAATTTCAGGAAATTATGCCGTTGTAAGAAAAACAGTGCCTCTTGAATACCGAGATGCCTTTGATAAAGGGTATGAGAATTTCCGGTCATGGGGAAAGAGCCTTGGATTTTAAGGCTTTTTGATACTAAAAACTGCCACAAAAAAATGCCCGCCGACCGGCGGGCATCATAAACGACAATCACTTCTTAGCAGCCTTTTTATCAGTAGCAGCTGCGTCATCTTCCTCTTCTGCATCGTCATCATCTGTCTTGATAAAATCAGCGATATGGAACAGCTGGGTGTCAGCTGGGGTGGAAACGTTGACACCTTTTTCTTCCAGTTTCAGGTCTTTTACATACATATTCTTTGTACCTGCAGGCAGTTTAGCCAGGTCGATCTCAATCGGTTCCAGAAGATGAGCCGGGTCTGCTTTGTAATGGATCTCGGAAAGTTCCGGTTCAAAGACACCCTGGACGATCTCTTCATTGAGAAAATGAACAGGAACGGTAGCGGATACGACTTCACCGGCAACCAGTGCCTGGAAATCCAGAGCCAGTACTTTTTTGCTCATTGGGTCATAATCGATATTTTTAACCATGGCGTTTACAGTTTCTCCTTCAATATCCAGAGAAGCCTGTGCGCCTTCTTTTGCGTCCTTCATAAAACGCAATGCTTCTTTTTCTTCAAATTTCAACGCAATGTTTTCTTTCATTTCCTTACCATATAAAACACCGGTAACAAAACCTTCACGTCTTAATTTTTTAGCTTTTACCTGTGGATCTCTTTTTTCTGCTTTTAACATCGTCATAATGATTGCCTCCTATCCGTGTAACCGTGTAGAGTCGAGAGCTTTTATGAAGAAGTTCTTTTTTGCACTGACTGTATTATAGCACTTTTGAAAAAAATGGAACGTTAAAAAAGTGACAAAAATTCAAAGCAAAAACAAATAATATTGTGAAAATTTTGTGCGATACATTAATTGTGACCAACTATTTCCTGGCTTTTAAAGATTTTAAGAAACAGAAAACTAAAGCAGTAAGCCAGAAAACTGCAGCCCATAAGGAGCATAAAAGTACGTGCCGGATACCAGATCTTAAAGAGAAATCCGGCTGCCGCAAAGATTACGGCAAACAGTCCGGTAGCAGGCAGATGAGAGGTGCCGATAAACAGGGCATTGAATAAAAGCTGCCTGGAGGAACATTCATACCGGGCCAGAGGAGGAAACAGGTAGATCAGGCAGATCACAAGGGCGATCAGCGCTGCCAGGGAAAGGACACTGGGGATCAGTGCCAGCAGGCTTTCAAAGGAAAGCCAGAAAAACAGGCAGAAAAGAAGCAGGGCACCGATGCAGATGCAGCCGGCAAACAGAAGACTGGACCGGATAAAACACCGGGTAAAGGTATGAAAATAAGTTTTTGTAAAGGGAAGTCCTTTGTCCTCTGCCTCTGCCATGGTCACTGTATAAAGGGCGGTAAGTGCCGCCCCAATGGTGAAAACCGGCAGGCAGGTCAAAATAAAGCAGATGTTTAATACAACAAAATCAAAGGCTGTATTGATAAACTGGAAAAACGGGGCGTTTAAATTTAATTTCATTGGGGTAATTCCTCCTGTATTAATAAAACAATCGTTCATAATGGAAATAAGTATGTATTAAGTATAGAAAAGAACAGGCATTAAAAGTAGAAGAAAAAACACAGGAAAAGTACAGCAAAAATAAGATACATCCATACGCTAAAAAGAAAAGAATGGAAAAATTACTATATTATTTCTGAAAAAGGAAGGGTACTGGCATCAAAATCACCATGCTATACTTTAGAAAAACAATACAGGGGGAATTACCATGAAAGAAAAACCGAAAAAGAAGAAGCTGGATCAGGGATGTCTTCCGTTTTACTGTTATGTTTTGCATTTTCTTATTTCCCGCTTCATGGCTGGATCTATTCATTTTATGACTACAAGCCGCCGTTGAAATTATCCCAGTGCAATTTTATGGGGCTGCGCTGGTTTAAAATGATCTTTGGAAACCCGGCTCAGGTGCGTCAGCTGTTTATTGTAATGCGGAATACCTTTGCCATGAGCTTTTTAAACATTGCAACATCGGTTCTGCCGCTGTTCTTTGCAGTGTTTTTAAATGAGATCAAGTGCAAATGGTTCCGGAAAATGGTGCAGACCCTGACTACGATCCCGAACTTTATCAGCTGGGTTTTAGTATATGCAGTTGCCTTCTGTCTGTTTTCCAATACAGGCATGGTCAATACAGTTTTACAAAATCTGGGAGTGATCTTAAAACCGATCAAATTCCTGGACAGTGATTCCCACACCTATATCGCCATGCTATTGTGGAGTACCTGGAAAGGTCTTGGCTGGGGCGCTATCATGTATCTGGCTTCCATTGCGGGAATTGATCAGGAGATGTATGAGGCAGCCCGTGTAGACGGTGCGGGAAGATTTCAACTGATGCGCTATATCACACTTCCGGAGCTGATGCCTACCTACTTTGTTATGCTGATGCTTTCTGTTGCAAACTTCTTAAATAATGGTATGGACCAGTATTTTGTGTTCCAGAATGCATTTAACAAAGCACATATCCAGGTACTGGATCTGTATGTTTACAATATTGGTATGACGGGAAGCAGCCTTTCTCTGGCAACAGCGATCAGTATGTTAAAGAGTCTGATCAGTGTGACTCTTCTGATGGCAGTGAATAGAATTTCAAAGAAAATTCGCGGTGTTTCCCTGGTATAACAGTAAACAGTGGGAAAATGTAAAAAATTGGAAAAGGAGAAAGGGAATGGAAAGAAGAAAACTGACAGGAAAGGATAAGGTGTTTAATGTTTTTAATTACGGGGTATTTGGTCTGCTGACACTGATCTGTGCCTATCCGTTCTATTATCTGATCATCAACACTTTAAGCGCCAATGACTTAAGCGCTGCGGGAGAGATCCTGTTTTTCCCAAAGGGCTTTCATTTGGATAATTATAAGCAGGTATTAAAATTAAACGGTATTTTTAACGCGGCTGTGATCTCGGTTGCCAGAACTGTCCTTGGAACAGCCCTTTCTGTGCTTGCATCCGCGTTTATGGGATTTATGTTTACCCAGGAGCGGATGTGGGGAAGAAAGTTCTGGTATCGCTTTGTAGTGATCACCATGTATTTTAATGCAGGTATGATCCCCATGTTTATCACCATGAAAAACCTGCATCTGACCAATACATTCTGGGTCTATGTGATCCCTACCATTGTACAGCCATTTAATATTATCCTGGTAAAGACCTATGTGGAGTCATTGCCAAGATCTTTACAGGAGGCAGCAGAGCTGGACGGGGCCGGTGTCCTTATGATATTCTGGAAAGTGATCCTTCCTGTATGTACACCGATCCTGGCAACCATTGCTATTTTCACGGCAGTGGGACAGTGGAATTCTTTCCAGGATACATTGATCTACATAACAGACCAGAAATTATATTCCCTTCAGTACCTTCTTTACCAGTATATCAACCAGGCCAGTTCTCTGGCGATGACAGTAAAGAACAGTGGCGGCGGTGCCATGAACATGGCGTCCCTGGCAACACAGCAGACCTCTACTTCCATTCGTATGACAGTTTCTGTTGTGGTAGTTCTGCCTATCTTGTTTATTTATCCTATGTTCCAGAAACATTTTGTAAAGGGAATTATGATGGGAGCTGTAAAAGGATGATGTTTTTGATCCCGGAAAGTTTTACAAGGGGACATCATTAATTAAAGGAGGAACAAAAACTTGAAAAAGACAGGAAAAAAATGGATGGCTCTGCTGATGGCATTTTCCATGGCAGCTCTTACAGCCTGCGGAAGCAGTGAAAAGACAGCGAGATCGGTTCTTCCACGAGATGCCTTCCTGCGGGAATCTACTATTTAAGCCAGAATGAAAATTCTTTAGGACAGCTTCAGACAGACGGGGAATTAAAGCTGACAGGCGGAACTGACCGGCTGGCCTATTACATGGATAAAGACGGACGGGCTTATACAAATACACTGGTCGATGGGAAAGTATATGGCCCGGACGGAACCCGGATCCAGTCAGATAGTGGTTGGGATATTGTAACCGTAGAAGAGGATGTTTATAAGGACAGTGACTATACAGGCGCTGAAGTGAAAGAAAATGCAAAGCCGGTCCTTACGGCCGGAAGCAGCGTGATCGTAAATAACAGCGGAAAGCTGAAAAAAAATGGAAAAGTAAAGCTGGACGGTGTTACATACCAGGTAAAAAATTATGCAGTCCAGGTAACAGAATAAACAGAGGTTTAAGAAGGATCATCTCAGCGTACCACAGGTACCGGAAGAGATGGTCCTTTTTGTGTACATTTATGGATAATTATTGGAATTTATTGAAAAACATTCATCAGTAAGGGGAAAAGCAGTTATTACAGTTGTATGCGGAAAATATAAAAAGGAATTCCAGGTTACGGTATGGGAAAAATTTTTGCCGGATTGGGTTGCAGGAGAATATATCACAGCGCCATACACGAATTCAGGAAAAACAGGTTTATCGGTAGATATAAGCACTTCAGGAAAGCGAGCATTGTCATACCCATATACAGACCAGAAAGGGATTAAGCTGGCAGCAGGAGAAACGCTGACAGTATCCTGTGATGACACATATGAAGTCCAGAATTATTATGTAATCATTCCAGGAAATACAGACCTTCAGTATACAACTGTCATGCACAATGGAAATCCGTGGATGGTAGTAGATCCGGATGCAGGTGGATCCACCTCAACAGAAACTCCGTTTGATAAGGCAAATGTTTCATACACTGCAGAAGAGGAGTGTTACATTGCATTGATGATCCGGCGAAAAGCTAATAACAATGACTTTGACAGCGAGGAATTAAGTGCTTTGAGCAGTCATGTTGTATGTAAGATAAATCCGTAGTAAACGATGAAAGAAGGTGTAAATAAAGATGAATAGGAGCATATGTATGAGTATTCAGGTTTGTGTAACCGGCTTGGTTGCATATTTAAGTCAGAAATTAGGAGTAACCTTTTATCTTCTGGGCATTTTGCTCTGCCTGATGGTGATCGATTACCTTTCAGGTATGGCAGCAAGCGCAGTGGAGGCTTTAGATCATCCAGATGATAAATCTTATGGCTGGAGCAGCAGAAAGGGTGCTAAGGGCATTGCTAAAAAGGTAGCGTATCTTTTTGTGATCGCTGTAGGAATGGTAATTGATTATGTGATCATACAGACGTCTGGTGTATTGGGATTTAATCTCCCAAATACAATGCTTTCCTTGCTGGTTACAGTATGGTATATGTTGAATGAAGCATTATCTATTACGGAAAATGCCGGTCGTATGGGTGCACCGGTGCCGGAGTGGCTTATGAAGTACATAGCAGCACTGAAAAATAAGATTGATAGCAGTAGAGAAAATGTAAGCAGTGAGACTTAGGATGGAGGTGATCCATACATCTCCCGTAGGCAGCTCGGGTTATGGCTGCCATTTGCGACGTCGCAATTATCAGTAGAATAAAAATCATGCATATGTTATAATGTCAAAGTTACCGCCCCTATACCCGGTAAGGAAAGGGGGTGTCTCCAATATGGAACCAGTGCTTTCTTTTATTGTCGCTGTTGCGGCTGGTGTAGCCTGCCACTACATCATCAAATGGTTAGACGGTGACAAATAATCGGTAACTAGCCTATGGTTTAAGCCACCATACAAAAAACGGAATAGAAAAGCCCAGGGAATTGCGCTCCCTGGGCTTTTCGTTTTGCGTCTCCAATACTGGTGCTTTCTTTTTGCCTAACGGCATTATAGCATATGCAGAAAATCTTTTCAAGATACCATTTGGAAGAAAGGAAATGCTATGAAAATATCAGATAACGGTTTAAATCTCATAAAAAAGTTTGAAGGCTGCCGACTAACGGCTTATCAAGATGCAGTAGGTGTCTGGACCATCGGATACGGCACCACCAATGCTGACAAAGCAATCACGGGAATTTCTATCCGTCAAGGTTTGCGGATCAGCCAGGAAACGGCAGATGAATGGCTGCGGCAGTCTGTAGATAAAAAGTATGGTCCAAAAGTAGACAAGTATAGTGCCTACAACTGGAATCAGAATGAATTTGATGCACTTGTAAGTTTTGCTTACAACATCGGATCTATTGATGGACTGACTGCATCTGGATCCCGCTCAAAAGAGGAGATCGCGGATAAAATCCAGGCATACAACAAGGCCGGAGGAAAAGTTCTGTCCGGTCTTATCAGAAGACGTCAATAAGAAATCCAGTAAATACAAGGTTTTTTAATAATACAAATCTTAATGAATTTTAAGAAAACCTCATTGTACATTTAAGAAAGATTTTCTATGATAAAGTTAGAAAGAAACGAAGAGCTGTTTTCACGGAACAGGATCAGGATACAGAAAAAATTCCGGGAGAGCAGGAAAAGAAAAAGGAGGTTACATAGATATGGAGATCAAGAAACCAGCCATGGCAGGAACACTGGAATCCAGTGATTGCCAGGTAACCGTAGAACCAGGAAATGGTTCTGTTGAGTTTAATCTGGAAAGCGCTGTGATCAATCAGTACGGCAACCAGATCCGCAAGGTAGTCCTTCAGACACTGGAGAACCTGGACGTAAAGGATGTAAAATTCATTAAGGCAAGAGTAGAAGGTGCGGTATTCCGTTCTTTAGATCAGATCAAGGATATCCCATGGGGAGGTGCAGTAAGATGATCAATGCGAATAAGAAACGTTTAAGAAGAACCATGATGTTCTTAAATGCACAGAAGCCAGGTCTGATCAAGGACCCATATATCTACAAACCAGACTCCATTATGCTGGATCTGGAGGATGCGGTTGCTGAGAACCAGAAAGATGCAGCACGTTTTTCCTTATATCATGCATTAAAAGAGATCAACTACAGAGGCTGCGAGAGAGTTGTCCGTATCAATGGCCTTGACACCCCATACTGGGAAGAAGATATCCACTGTGCAGTAGCAGGCGGCTGTGATGCCATCCGTATCCCGAAGACAGAAAGCGCACTAGATGTACAGAGAGTAGAAGCTGTAGTAGAAGAGTGCGAAAAGAAATACGGTATCCCGGAAGGCCACACACTGATCATGGCAGCAATCGAGTCTGCAAGAGGTGTTATGAAGGCTCTGGATATCTGCGAGGCATCTGAGAGACTGTTTGGTATCGCTCTTTCCGGTGGTGACTATACAAAGGACTTACAGACACACATTACCGGTACCGGTCTTGAACTGATGGGTGCACGCCAGAACATGATCATTGCAGCCCGTGCAGCTGGTGTACAGTGTTTTGATACTGTATACACAAACCTGGATGACATGGAAGGTTTCCGTCACGACGTAGAGACCATCCATTTAATGGGATTTGATGGAAAATCCATTATCAATCCACGTCAGATCAACATTGTACATGAGATCTTCACACCAACCCAGAAGGACATCATTTTCGCTGAGAAAGTTGTTAAGGAAATTGATGAGAAAAAAGCTCAGGGTATCGGCGTATTTACTGTAGATGGCAAAATGATCGACATTGCATTCTATGACGGCGCAAAGAGGACCATCGAGCTTGCCAAGGCATCAGGCGTATATAAGGGGGATCTGTAAAATGATAAATGCAGTTGGAAGAGATATACCAGAAGAGATCCTGGAGATGACTGGTAAAGAGGTATTCCAGGGAAATCATTACAGGGACGGATATGTATACAAAAAGGACGGCCCATATACAAAGTGTGTGGTAAACAACACACAGAGCAAGCTGGTTGCAAACATCCATGATGTACTGGTAAAATGCGGCATCAAGGACGGAATGACCTTAGGTTTCCACCATCACTTCCGTGAAGGTGACTATATCGTAAATATGGTCATGGAAGAAGTACATAAGATGGGTATCAAGGATATCACTATCTGTGCAAGCTCCTTAGGTAAGGCACATGACCCGATCGTTCCTTATATCGAAGACGGAACCATCACCAATATCCAGTCCTCTGGTGTCCGCGGTAAGATCGGTGAAGCAATCTCTGCAGGTAAATTAAAGGGACTTGCAATCATGCGTTCCCACGGTGGCCGTGTAAGAGCAATCGAGAGCGGTGAGACAAGAATTGATATCGCATTTATCGGAACACCAACCTGTGATGACTATGGCAACTGCCGTGGTATCGGCGGCAAGAGTGACTGTGGCGTGCTTTCCTACGCTATGGTGGATGGTGACTATGCAGATAAGGTAGTAGCTATTACCGACTGCCTGGTACCATTCCCGAACTTCCCGGCACATATTTCCATGACCAAGGTTGACTATGTGGTAGTAGTAGACGCTATCGGTGATCCGAAGAAGATCGCTACCGGCGCAGCAAAGCCGACTACGGATATGAGAAAGCTGATGATGGCTGACTACTGTACCCAGTTCGTAGTAAACAGCCCATATTTCAAGGACGGATTCTCTTACCAGACCGGTGTAGGCGGTGCGTCTATCGCATCCACCATTTCCCTGGCTAAGATCATGAAGGAAAGAAATATCCGCATGCGTTTTGGCGTAGGCGGCCTGACAAAGCCAATGTGCGACCTGCTGATCAACAACCAGGTAGACTGCCTGCTTGATACTCAGGACTTTGACCTTGCAGCTGTAGAGTCTGTAAAGAACTTAAAGCATTTCCGTATTTCTGCCGGTGAGTACGCGGACCCATTTAACAAGGGTGCTGTTGTAAATAAGCTGGATTTCGTAATCCTGGCAGCACTGGAAGTAGACGTAAACTTTAACTGTAACGTAGTTGTAGGTTCTGACGGTGTGATCACCGGTGCACAGGGCGGACATCCTGATACAGCAGCAGGAGCTAAGTGTACTATCGTAATCGCTCCACTGCTTCAGGGAAGGATCCCGGCTATCTGCAGCGAAGTTACCACAGTAACCACTCCTGGAGAGAGCATTGACGTAGTTATCACGGATTACGGTATTGCCATCAACCCAAGAAGACAGGATCTGATCGAGGCAATGAAGGGCGTAGACCTGCCATTTAAGACCATTGAAGAACTGCGTGACATTGCATATTCTATCGTAGGCGAGCCGGAGAAGGTTCAGTTTGGAGACAGAGTTGTAGGTATCATCGAAGCCCGCGATGGCACGATCATGGACGTTGTACGCCAGATCAAGCCATATGAGTTTGCTGACTAAGCAAACCAAAAACAAGCGGCTGCGCAGCAGACATTTGTTTTTGGTGCGTGTCAGCAACGAACAAACCGCCTGCGTAAGCAGGCAGTGGAGCGCGTAAGCGCGGGTTTGTGAGTCTGAGAAGTTTGTGAGTCTGCAAAATTTATAAATCTACAAAACAAGGCCCATGCAGGCTGCCGGTACGGCAGCGGCATGGGCCTTTTCCATTTGAAAATTTCAAACCATGAGAATTTATCTCATCTCATTCAAAATATCCAGATCCGACACAGGTTTGATCATATAGTTATCAATGATATTCTTCTCTTTCGCCTCTGCCAGTTCCCGGTCTACCTGGTTGGCCATGATCAGGCGGAGCATTCCATTATATCTTCCCTTAACAGACATACAGAAATCTACAGCGGAATTTCCGTCAATGAACTGTTCTACAACCAGAGCATCAAAAAGGTATGATTTCAATTTTTCTGCGGCTTCTTTAAAATCCATAACACAGGTGACCTGTATATCCCGTTTTGAGAAGTTGCGTTCTAAGAGACGGAGTACCTTAGGATTATCATCCACGATCAGCAATGAGATTTTTTCTCCTGACTGTTCTGAGAGATTTTTTCTCACACCATCCAGCGCATCCTGGACAGACGGGGCAAAGCTGCTGTTTCCATCTGGTACAGATGCAGGAAAGTACAGATGGAATACAGAACCGACGCCAGGTGCGCTTTCCGCATTTACCACGCCTCTGTGAGAAGTGACGATCTGTTCTGTAAGGGCCAGCCCAAGTCCTGTTCCTTTTCCACCTTTTTTAGTAGTAAAGAAAGGATCAAAGATCTGCTTTAATACATCCGGACTCATACCGCAGCCATTGTCCCGTATATCAATGCGCACATACTGATCCCAGGCATTTTCATTTCCAATAGGAAGATCCGGATCCAGATCCTTTTTATCTAACAGAATGGCAGATACCTCGATCTCACCGGTTTCATGTCCAATGGCATGGATGGCATTGACGCCAATATTTAAGATCACCTGATTTAACTGGGTCTCGTTTCCTACGATGGTAACACCTGGAAGGTTAATATTTTCTTTCAGTTCAATATTATCCGGACATACGGAGCGGACCATTTTCAAAGCACGTTTAAATACTCGGTCAGCGTCTAAAGTCTTAAAGGCAGTTTCCATATTTTTGCGGCTGAGAGAAGAAATCTGCTGTATGATCTCCTTGGCTTTTACAGAAGCATCATAAATTTCTTTGGCACTGTCATAGTTGTCGGAGCCTTCCGGAAGATCCATCATGAGAAATTCCGCATAGCCCATGATGGGTGTCAGCAGGTTATTAAATTCATGGGCAATACCGCCGGTCATGGTTCCCATGATCTGTAAACGCTGCTGGTGGGCAATGGTTTCCTCACTTTGGTGCATTCGCTCTAAGATCCCGTTTAATTCTGTTAAATAAGAGATCTGCTGACGGTCCTTTCTGCTCTTTAACATCAGATGGAAAATATAGGAAGCAGCAGCAAGAATGGTAAAAAGAACACCTGTAAATACAAAAAGCAGTTTTAAGGCGCCTTTTTCCAAAGGTACATACATATCACTCTGGTCCATAACAGCGCTGACAATGATAAAATCATCCCCAATATAGGCAGGGGTATAGGCGCTGACTTTCTCCACTCCCGGGGCACCTGGTTTGGTCCACCAGTAGGAATAATATTCATCCACAGCCGTCAGTCCCTGTTTTTGCCGGTCGATCATATTGCTGAGACTGGTGAGATTTTTTCCGGGAAACATTTTTTCACGTCCGTTTATTACATCAATTCCCCATTGCTCCAGCTGTGGATGCATCAGTACGATGCCATTGTGGTCTTTTAATATGAAATAACCGTTGGTTCCTACATTTAAGGGGCGTATGGTCTTATTGTAATAGGCCATGCCATTTAAGATCATGGAAATGGTTTCTCCGGTGTCGGTTTCGTAGTGGAGCATAAGATAGTGACTTTCATTTCCAATCTTTACCAGTCTGAAACACATCTGATCATCGATTTTTGACTCAGAAAGTGTCTCTTCCGGCTCATTGTCTGTACCGGATGTCAGGATGGTTTCTCCTTTTTTCTTGATGATAACATCCTGGACTACAGGACCATGCTCTTTTACATAAGTATCCCAGAGCGTTTCCCGTTCCTGTTCGTTTAAAGTATGGCTGCAGCTCCACATGCTTCTTATGTCAGATGCATATTCGCTGATGGTTTCTTCCAGACGTCCGGAAAGGCTTTCCACTGCTAAAAGCATCTGATCTTTCTGATTGCGCACAGCGGAGTTGCGGTATTCTTTCCAGATCCCGTTGCCGACGCATAAAAGTGCCAGGATAGCAGCAGCTAAAAATGCCGCAACCAGATAGAAGCGGCTGTTTTTCTTTAATGAGTCCATAGACAGGAAACGATTTTCTTTGCAGTTTTCATTCTTTTCCATATAAGCGATCATGTCCTTTCAGGTTGACTTGCTTCTTTGGTAATATTATAATGAATTTAATGCATATATGCAAAAGTTTTATGATAATTCCACGAAATCACACAAGAATAGGAAAAGAAACATGGCAGATAAAGTACTGATCGTTGATGACGACATTTCTATTTGTAAATTACTGGAAAAAGTAATGCACAGCAATGAACTTGATACAGAAGTGGCAGGAAGCGGAAAAGAAGCCCTGGAGCTGTTAAAACACCACACATATGATGTGATCCTTATGGATATCATGCTGGGAGATATGGAAGGTTTTGATGTGATCAAAGAACTTCGTGCAAGCGGGATCCAGACACCGGTGATGATCGTCAGCGGGCGAAATGAGGATTATGACTCTTTATATGGTCTTTCTATTGGAGCTGATGACTATATTACAAAGCCTTTCAGACCGTTGGTCCTTGGGGCAAAGGTAAAGGCTTTGATCCGCCGTACCAAAAATATGGGAAATCATTCCGATACCATTCAGTGCGGTCCTTTCACCTACGAAAGTTCTACCATGCGTTTTTATAAAGATGGGGAAGAATTGATCTTATCTTCTAAAGAAAGCGCGCTGCTTTTATTATTTATTAAGCATCCGGGCCAGGTATATACAAAAGACATGATCTACGAGCAGGTATGGGGAACCACCATCGCCATTGATGACAATGCCATTATGGTCTATATCAACCGTCTGCGCAGCAAGATCGAAAAAGACAGGCAGAAACCAGAGCATATTATTACGGTACGCGGGATGGGATATCGGTTCCTCCCGTAAATGTACGAAGATTAATACAAACCTTAACAAATTGTAAGATAAATCCCTTATACCTGTAAGGTTGCCTCGATATACTCATTTACAGATAGAAACATGACATAAAAATGTAAAGGAGAGAAAGAGTATGTCAGAGGTTGTAGTAGGTCTTCTTGGTTTTGCCTGTATCGTTGCTATCGTTGTAACACTTTTTAAGAGCAAAACCCTTCCCAGCATCGCATTTATCATCTTCCCGATGATCCTGGGAGCAATTCTTGTATTTGGCGGTTACTATTCATGGGAAAACATTGGTAAGCTGATCAAAGCGGTTTTTCCAGCACAGGTCCAACAGCGGCACTGTTCGTATTCAGCGTTCTGTACTTCGGTATCATGACCGATGCAGGAATGTTTGATGTAATTATCGGAAAGTTAATGCTGTTAGTTAAGGACAATGTCATTGGCGTCTGTGTCATGACCTGTATCATTGCCCTGATCGGGCATCTGGATGGCGGCGGCGCTTCCACTTTCTGTATCGTAGTTCCGGCTATGCTTCCTGTTTACAAGAAGATGCATATGCGTCCGGCAACATTACTTCGTATTGCAGTTATTTCCATGGGTGTTTTAAACCTGATGCCATGGGCTGGTCCTACTATGAGAGCAGCAACCGTTCTTGGTATTGAGGCAGGTTCCTTATGGCAGACTCTTTTACCGATCCAGGCATGTGGTATCGTACTGGCACTGGTTGTTGCAGTATTAAACGGTATCATTGAGCAGAAGAGAGGCGCTGGTTTAAATGGTAAGCTGGCGAAAGAAGCAGCTCATCTGAGCGTAGAAGAAGTAGCTGCAGCTGATGCGGAAAATAAAGATCTGGCTCGTCCAAAACTGTTTGTATTCAACGTTATTTTAACCATTGCAGTTATCGCACTGTTAATTAAAGACATATTTCCAAGCTATGTTCCTTTCATGCTGGGTGTTGCAATTGCAATTCTGGTAAACTACCCAGGCGCAAAGATGCAGAAAAAGATCATCAACCTTCATGCAGGTCCGGCTCTGATGATGTGCTCTACCTTAATGGGTGCAGCTGTATTAATGGGTATCCTGGTTAAGGACATTGAAGGTGTAAACAGTGTTATCACCTGTATGTCAAACCTGATCAGCAGCATTTTACCGGCAGCACTTGGACAGCATCTGCCATTAGTAATTGGTATCTTAAGTGTACCGTTAGCACTGGCTTTCGATACAGACAGCTACTTCTACGGAATGCTTCCTGTTATGATCGGAATTGGCGAAGGATTTGGCGTTGGAGCAATGCCGATCGCAGTTGCCATGGTTGTATGCCGTAACTGTGCAACCTTTATCAGCCCAATGGTACCTGCAACTTTATTAGGTGTAGGTCTGGCAGATGTAGATATCAAAGACCATATTAAATTCAGCTTCCTGTGGGTATGGGGCTTCAGTATCATCTGTATGCTTATTGGAGCAATTGTAGGAATTATTCCATTATAATCCTATAACAGATCATTACATAAAATCAGATAGATAAATTTAAAATTCAAATCCTCCCCCATAAAGGAGCTGCTGCAGGCGTATCGTTGCGGCAGCTCCTTTGTTTATAATGCATATCAGGAACGCACTGGTGGTCTGTTTGCATATTTTAAATGTATTGACTTTCCGTTCAAATCTGCCTAATATTAAAACCAGGTCAGATTTCACGAAGAGATCGTGAAATAGCAAGGAGATAAAGGATTATGACAAAAGATCTGACAACTGGAAAGATCATGCCTATTCTGGTGAAATTTACCATTCCACTGGTTTTGGGAAATCTGTTCCAGCTGACGTACAATGCAGTAGACAGCATTATTGTAGGACATTTTGTAGGAAAAGAGGCACTGGCAGCGGTTGGTATCTGCAACCCGATCACAACACTTATGATCTTATTCTTAAATGGTCTGTGCATGGGAGCTGCTATTTTAATGGGAATGCAGTATGGAGCCAAAGACTATGATACCCTGCACCGCCAGATCAGCACCACCATGCTTTCAGGAGTGGTCTTTTCTGTTACATTGACTGTGCTCTGTGTTATTTTTGCAGTGCCTATGTTAAAACTGATCCAGGTAGATCCGTCTATTATGGATCTGACAGCAGAATACCTGCGGATCATATTCTGGGGATTGATGTTTACATTTTTATATAACTTCTTTTCCAGTACCTTAAGGGCATTGGGAGACAGTAATTCCCCGCTGTATTTCCTGATCATCAGTGCCGTGTTAAATGTATTTGGCGATCTGTTTTTCGTTATCGTTTTAAAGGATGGAAGCAGGGGCTGTGCTATTTCCACGGTATTAAGTGAAGCTTTATGCAGCCTGTTTTGTGTGATCTATATCCAGAAAAAAGTGCCTCTTCTGCGTCTTGGAAAAAAATGGCTGGTATTTGACAGCCGTCTTTTAAAGAAGACCATTGCCTTTGGCTGGGCATCTGCCATGCAGCAGGCAACTGTGCAGCTTGGAAAGATCGGTATCCAGGCGATCGTAAATACCATGGGCGTATCTGTTTCAGCCGCATTTGCGGTTGTCAACCGTATTGACGATTTTGCTTATACACCGGAGCAGAACATTGCTCATGCCATGACTGCCCTTATGGCCCAGAATAAGGGAGCCGGAAAGATCGACCGCATGAAAGAAGGGTTCCGCTGCGGCATCATACTGGAGACCATTTACGGTATCCTGATCTTTATCATCTGTTTTGCGCTTGCAAGACCTCTTATGATGATGTTTGTAAAAGATGAAGAGGTTATTGGACATGGTGTAACTTATCTGCACCTGATTTCTGTAATGTACCTGCTTCCGGCTCTTACCAATGGTATCCAGGGATTTTTCCGTGGCATCGGAGATCTGAAGATCACATTAATAAGCAGCTTTATCAACATGGCGCTGCGTGTTCTGGCAGCTGCGCCTTTAGTATTTATATGGAAAATGGGAATCGAAGCACTGCCATATTCCTATCTGGCTGGCTGGATCGGAATGCTGGTTGCAGAGACACCATTACTTTTAAAGACGTATAAGACCTGGGGAAAGAAAGGAGAAACACCATGTTAGAAGGAAGACCATTAAAAGGATATGAACTGGAGCGTTTGAAAGAATTCTTAAAGTCCATGGACCTGGATTATGATACAGGAATTGAATACAGCATCTGCCTGGAAGATGAGGATTACCGCATTATTGCAGCTGGTTCTGTAGAGGAAAATGTATTAAAATGCATTGCCATTTCTCCGGATCATCAGGGAGAAGGGCTGTCCGGCACTATTATTTCCCACCTGACCCAGTATGAGTTTGAAAAGGGCAGAAGTCATTTATTAATGTATACAAAACCGAAAAACCAGGCTATGTTTGAGGACCTGGGTTTTTATACCATTTTAAAGACAGACCGGGTTTTGTTTATGGAAAATAAAAAGACAGGTTTTACAGATTTTATGGAAAAAGTAAAGGCAGAAAGTCCGGAGGATGCCTTAAAAGAAGGAAAAGTCATTGGTGCGATCGTAGCAAATTGCAATCCATTTACACTGGGACACCGCTATCTTATAGAAACTGCTTTAAAACAGTGTGATTATCTCCATCTGTTCGTGCTTTCTGATAAGCGTACCTTTTACAGTGCCTCTGAGCGTTATGAAATGGTGAAAGAAGGTGTAAAGGATCTGGACCGGGTGATCTTACATCAGACTTCTGATTATATTATTTCTGCAGCTACCTTTCCAACCTACTTTATGAAGGAAAAACAGAGGCAGGAAAGGCAAACTGCCGCCTTGATCTGGAATTATTTGGAAAAAGGATCGCGCCGGAATTACACATTACAAAGCGCTTTGTGGGAACAGAGCCAAACTGTGCTGTTACGGACTGTTATAATGTGACTATGAAAGAGGTCCTTCCGGGATTGGGAATTGAAGTAACAGAGATCCAAAGAAAAGAACAGGAAGGAACCGCCATCAGCGCTTCCCGGGTGCGTCAGGCAGTAAAGGAAGGCAAAACAGAAGAGATCCGGGGCCTGGTACCGGAAAGTACCTGGAAGCATATAGCAGGAGAGAGATCATGACAAAAGAAGAACGGACCCTTGTTATCATAGACCGTCTGAAAAAAGAATATCCCGATGCAGGCTGCACCTTAGACTACAATCAGGCCTGGAAACTGCTTGTCAGCGTCCGTTTAGCAGCCCAGTGTACAGACGCCAGAGTCAATATCGTAGTGGAAGACCTGTATAAAAAGTTTCCAGATGTAAATTCCCTGGCAGATGCACCGGTGGAAGAGATTGAAGCTATTGTAAAGCCATGTGGCCTGGGACACAGCAAGGCAAGGGATATCAAAGCCTGTATGACCCGGTTAAAAGAAGATTATAACGGGAATGTTCCTGATGATTTTAACGCTCTTTTAAAGCTGCCGGGAGTAGGCAGAAAAAGCGCCAATCTGATCATGGGAGATGTGTTTGGAAAACCTGCCATTGTAACAGATACCCATTGTATCCGTCTGGTAAACCGTATGGGATTGGTAGATGGCATCAAAGAGCCGAAAAAGGTGGAAATGGCCCTTTGGAAGTTAGTTCCGCCGGAAGAAGGAAGCGACTTCTGCCATCGTCTTGTGTACCATGGAAGAGCCGTGTGCAGCGCAAGGACGAAGCCGGACTGTGAACATTGCTGCGTAAAGGACGTGTGTGTTACTGCGTGTGGGGTAGGCACTTTTGGAACCGAAAGTGCCGTACGATAAAGTAATGGTTGTGAGAATTTGCCGTATTTAAATGCGGAGCCACGGCAAATTCTGTTGCTGGTCATGCAACGCATGAACAGTAACACGTGTGTGAAAAAGTGGGCGTAGAAGGCTGAAAAATGCCCTGTTAAGAAGCAATAAAAAATACGCTAAAAAGCTGTTAATACAATTTAATAAAAAGACAAAATAGTCTTGTAGAAGGCAAAAATTGTCCAGAGAAATCCCTCTCTTTTTTTATTATACTTAGTGCATAAGTTCCAAGAAGATTGATGCCGGGAAAGCTGCTGTTGGCAGATATGACAGGTAAATGATCTGAGATGAGAACAAAATCCAGTATAAAAAAGAGAGGGATATTTTTATGAAAGGGATCATGAAAAAAGCGGTTTTCCTTGCAGCTGCCGGTATGACGGCGCTGGCGCTTTCCGGATGTTCAGCGGGCAGTGGCGGAAAGCGGATCGTGCGTATTTCCCATGCGCAGTCTGAAACACATCCGGAGCACCTGGGGCTTTTAGCATTTAAGGAATATGTGGAAGAACGACTGGGAGATAAATACGAGGTACAGATCTTTCCAAATGAATTGTTAGGATCAGCACAGAAAGCCATTGAGCTGACACAGACAGGTGCCATTGATTTCGTTGTGGCAGGTACTGCCAATCTGGAAACTTTTGCCAGTGTATACGAGATCTTCAGTATGCCGTATCTGTTTGACTCCGAAGAGGTTTACAAGTCCGTAATGGAAGACTCCGATTACATGGAAAATGTATACGAGTCCACAGACGAGGCAGGTTTCCGTGTGGTTACCTGGTACAATGCAGGAACCAGAAACTTTTATGCGAAAACACCTATTAATACACCGGATGATCTGAAAGGCAAAAAGATCCGTGTACAGCAGAGTCCTGCCAGCGTTGCCATGGCAAATGCTTTTGGTGCAGCAGCAGCTCCCATGGGCTTTGGTGAGGTTTATACAGCCATTCAGCAAGGCGTGATCGACGGAGCAGAGAACAACGAGCTGGCGCTGACCAACAATAAGCACGGCGAAGTTGCAAAATATTATACATACAACAAACATCAGATGGTGCCGGATATGCTGGTTGCAAACCTGAAATTCTTAAACAGCTTAAGCCCGGAAGAATATCAGGTATTTAAAGAGGCAGCCCAAAAGTCCACAGAAGTAGAGCTGGAAGAGTGGGATAAGAGCATTGATGAGGCAAAAAAGATCGCAACTGATGATATGGGAGTGGAATTTATCGATGTGGATGTCAATGCATTTAAACAGAAGGTACTTCCTCTCCACGAAAAGATGTTAAATGAAAATCCAAAGATCCGTGATCTTTATGAACATATCCAGGAAGCAAATGAGGCAGCGGCCGGAAAGGAAGGCAAGTAATGGAAAATATGCGAAAAGTAAGAAAAACCATGATGAAAGTGCTGGGCTATCTGATCATTTTCCTGTTTATGATGATGACAGCAGTGGGAAGCTACCAGATCATCACAAGATATTTCTTTAACCGGCCAAGTACAGTATCAGAAGAGCTGCTGACCTATTCCTTTACCTGGATGTCCCTTCTGGCGTCTGCCTATGTTTTCGGCAAGAGAGACCATATGAGAATGGGATTTATGGCAGATAAACTGACCGGAAATTTCAGAAAATATCTGGAGATCATCATTGATCTGTTATCCTTTAGCTTTGCGGCAGTTGTTATGGTATACGGCGGCTGTTCTATTACAAAACTGACTATGATCCAGACTACAGCATCTTTGCGTGTGCCAATGGGGTATATATACGTGATGGTGCCTGTAAGCGGTATCCTTATTATGATTTTTGCGGCTATGAACGCAGTGGAAATGTTCCATCATGAGTTCAAAGAAGCCGGGGAGGTGAGAGTATGACAATCGCAGGACTTTGCGGACTGATTATATTTGTGTTGCTGGCGGTCATGCTGATTGCAGGCGTACCTATTGCTGTCGCATTAGCTGTTTCTTCTATTTGCGCGATCTTGCCGGTTTTAAATATGGGTGCAAGCGTACTGACCGGCGCCCAGAGAATTTTCTCCGGTATCTCCGTATTCAGCCTTCTTGCCATTCCTTTCTTTATCCTGGCAGGAAACCTGATGAATAAGGGCGGTATCGCTATCCGTCTTATCAATTTTGCAAAGCTTTTTACAGGCAATATCCCAGGTGCATTAGCCCACACCAATGCAGTGGCAAATATGCTGTTCGGTGCCATTTCCGGTTCCGGTACAGCGGCAGCTTCTGCTATGGGTTCCATTATTGGACCTATTGAAGAGGAAGAAGGTTATGACCGTGATTTCTCTGCAGCAGCCAACATTGCAACTGCTCCTACAGGACTTTTAATTCCTCCAAGTAATGTTATGATCACATTTTCCCTGGTCAGTGGAGGAACCTCTGTAGCAGCTCTTTTCATGGCAGGTTATATCCCGGGTATCCTCTGGGGCCTTGCTTGTATGGTAGTTATCTACGTTTTCGCAAAGAAAAAAGGCTATCGCAGCACAAAGAAATATACTGCTTCTGAAAAGATCAAAGTATTTTTCCAGGCGATCCCATGCCTGTTTATGATCATCGTTGTTATCGGCGGCATTATCTCCGGTATATTTACTGCTACAGAAGGAAGTGTAGTTGCAGTTGTATACAGCATGGTACTGGCAATTTTCTTCTACAAATCCATTAAGCCTTCTGAACTGCCAAAGATCTTCCTTGACAGTGCGGAAATGACGGGTATCATCATTTTCCTGATCGGCGTATCCAGTATTATGAGCTGGGTCATGGCATTTACAGGTATCCCAACTGCAGTAAGTACTGCTATGCTTGGTATCAGCAATAACCGTTACGTGATCCTGTTTATTATCAATATCCTGCTGCTGATCGTAGGTACTTTTATGGACATGACACCGGCGTGCCTGATCTTTACCCCGATCTTTTTGCCGATCTGTCAGGCACTGGGAATGAACACCATTCATTTCGGTATCATGATGATCTTTAACCTGTGTATCGGAACCATTACACCGCCAGTTGGAACTACACTGTTTGTAGGTGTAAAAGTAGGAAAAACAAGGATCGAGCAGGTGATCCAGCCATTGCTTTATTACTTTGGAGCCATCTTTATTGTACTGTTGTTAGTTTCCTACATTCCAGCGCTGTCACTTTGGCTGCCGGGACTGCTGGGATATGTATAAAAAATAGGAGATCTGCCTGCTGAGGCAGGTGGAAAGGTGCAGCAGAACAGGCAAGGCGCATAAGACCCCGGAAATTTTATACCCCGGGGTCTTTTTTTGTTGCCAACTTTTTTTGCATATAGTATAATTTCTGATGATACCAGGGGACAAAGTTTGGAAGACCGACGCAAGCTTGCTTGCAGGAGGACTTGCAAAATTGGGACCCGCCAAAAACATGAGTAAGAAGCCATTTTTGTTAAAAAATGAGCGGATTACGAATGTTTTCTAGGATTGCGGGAGCACACAGTGCGGAGCAATCCGGTATCATCAAAAAGACCGAATTACAGGGGACGCAAGGCATTTAGCAATATGCAGTGGCCCTGGTGACAGAAAGGAAGAACGAACATGACAATCAGGATCGGTATTTTAGGTTATGGTAATCTGGGAAAAGGAGTAGAGTGTGCCATTAAGCACAATCCAGATATGGAACTGAAGGCAGTATTTACAAGAAGAGATCCTTCCACCCTTTCCATTCTTACAGAAGGCGCAAAAGTTTATTCAGTGAATGACGCACCTGCAATGAAAGATGAGATCGATGTTCTGATCATCTGCGGCGGCAGCGCTACAGATCTTCCAAAACAGACTCCAGAAATGGCAAAATATTTCAATGTAATTGACAGCTTTGATACACACGCAAGAATTCCGGAACATTTTGAGGCAGTAGATAAGGCAGCAAAGGAAAGCGGCCATATCGGACTGATCTCCGTAGGCTGGGATCCAGGCATGTTCTCCTTAAACCGTCTGTATGCAAATGCTATCCTTCCAGGCGGAAAAGATTATACATTCTGGGGCAAAGGCGTAAGCCAGGGACATTCTGACGCCATCAGACGGATCGCAGGCGTTAAGGATGCAAGACAGTATACCATTCCGGTAGAAAGTGCCTTAGAGGCAGTAAGAAGCGGCAGTGAGCCGGAACTGACTACCAGACAGAAACATACCAGAGAGTGCTTTGTAGTGGCAGAAGAAGGCGCAGATCTTAAGAAGATCGAAGAAGAGATCGTTACCATGCCAAACTACTTTGCCGATTATGATACTACTGTACACTTCATCAGCGAAGAGGAGCTGTTAAGAGACCATGCAGGTATCCCACATGGCGGCTTCGTGATCCGTACAGGAAAGACCGGCTGGAACAATGAAAATTCTCATGTAATTGAATACAGCTTAAAACTTGACTCCAACCCTGAATTTACTTCTTCTGTACTGGCTGCTTATGCAAGAGCTGCATACCGTTTAAGAAAAGAAGGACAGACTGGATGCAAGACTGTATTTGATATTGCACCAGCTTATCTGGCAGCAGAAGACGGAGCATATTTAAGAAAGCACATGCTGTAGGAGAAATACTATGACTTATGTTCAGAGAACCATTTGCCCTTATGACTGTCCCACATCCTGTGGACTGTTAGCAGAAACCGACGGAAAGAAGATCTTACGTGTCAAAGGTGATAAGACCCACCCAGCCAATAAAGGTCTGATCTGTGGGAAGATGCAGCATTATGAGGAGTCCATAAACAGTGAAAAAAGGATCCTTACACCTCTTCGCCGTACCGGCAAAAAAGGCAGCGGGCAGTTTATGCCCATTACCTGGGAGGAAGCAGGAGATGAGATCGCAGAGCGTTTTCTGAACATATGCAGGGAGGATGGCCCCCAGGCTATCCTTCCCGCTGTCTACTCGGGAGTCATGGGCCAGATCCAGAGAAAGTGCGGGGAAGCATTTTTTAACCGTTTAGGTGCCTGTTCCCTGGTACTGACTCTCTGTGCATCTGCTAAAGGTGCCGGTTACAGTGCCGTTGCCGGAAAAACCGGCTGTCTGGATCCGAGAGAGCTGGAAAACAGCGATTTCTTTCTCATCTGGGGCAGCAATATCATGGCTACCAGGCTGCAGATCTTACCTCTTCTTGCCAGAAAACGGAAAGAAGGAAAACAGGTGATCCTGATCGAAGCCTGTGGCAGAGACAGTGCCTCTCTCTGCGACAAAGCGGTCTATATCCGTCCTGGAACAGACGGGGCTTTAGCTCTTGCCATGATGCATGTTCTCTGGCGGGAGCATTTAGAAGATGAGGATTTCTTAAGGAACCAGGCGGATGGTTATGAGCAGTTTTTACCGGAGATCCGGAAAGCTACGCCTGAATGGGCACAGAACATTACGGGGATCCCTGCTGAGGTGATCGAAGAACTGGCGCTTGTTTACGGAAAAGCAAAAGCGCCTGCTATTGTACTGGGAAGCGGTCTTTCCCGTTACGGAAACGGTGGAATGACCGTGCGGCTGATCACTATCCTTTCTGCTTTTACAGGAGCCTGGAAGCGGCCAGGCGGTGGCATCTGCGGATGCGACCACAATCTGGGTGATTTTGTTGATACAAAACAGATTACAAGACCGGATCTCAGAAAAGAACCGGCACGGATCGTAAATATCAACCAGCTTTCATCTGCTTTAAATGCAGAAGGAAAAGATAAGATAAGGGCTTTTTATGTATATGCAGGAAATCCGGTGAATTCTGTATGCAACCAGACGGGGCTTTTAAAGGGAGTTGCGAGGGAAGACCTGTTTACAGTGGTTCATGAGCGGTTTATGACAGATACAGCTCTTTATGCGGACATTATCTTACCGGCCACTTTTTCTGTGGAGCAGACAGACTGCTTTAAGCCATACGGATATGGTACTTTTGCAGTGGCTAATAAAATCATTGATCCGCCGGGACAGTGTAAGAGCAACTGGGATACCTTCTGTTTTCTGACCGGGAAGTTGGGATTTGAGGAAGATTACTTTAAACAGACAGCAGAAGATGCCCTGGAGGATCTGCTTTCCCATCCCGGAAAGGATCTGGCGCGGCTGTCAGAAGAACAGTGGCAGTTTTTAAGAGAAGGCGGCACGATTTCTGCAGATTTTGCGGATCACTGTGATTTTAAAACACCTTCCGGGAAGTTTATGATCGTAAATAAGTCGTTGAAGGATCCTGTTCCCCACTATATACCGTGTTACGACGGTACATATCCATTCCATCTGATCTCAGTGCCTGACAGTCATACCTTAAATTCTATTTTTTTGGAGCGTGACAGTCTGGTGGAAAACAGAGGCCCCATGTCCCTGTTGCTCCATCCACAGGACGGAGCAGAACTGGGGATCCAGGATGGAGATCCGGTTACAGCCTGGAATGACCTGGCAGAGGTAGAATTTAAGGCTGTGTTTACAGATCAGATCGCCAGAAAAACAGCAGCAGCATCCGGCGTGTACAGCTCCTCTATTACCGGGCAGCGTTTTCAGGTAAATGCCTTAAATCATGAACGCCTGTCTGATATAGGTGAAGCTACGACACTGAATGATAACACCATTAACATAAAAAGGAGTACCTTTTGAAACAGTATTTTGTACCATTTAAAGAATTACGTTCCTGACAAGAGGAGAAAATTTGCAGTATTGTCCCTGATCCCGTTATATTTCATTGTCATTGGCCTGTTTCTTCAGCCAATCAACGAGATCATTCGGGAATTATACGGATCGTGCGGGAGCCGGACGTACTGATCACAGACTATTTTGCAGTAGGAGGAATTGGAGCTGCCCTGATCAATGCGGGGCTTACAACTCTGCTCAGCATTGCCCTTCTCTATTTTCGGGAAAGGAGATGGACGGTCATACCATTACTTCCAGCTGTCTGATGTTCGGATTTTCTCTTTTTGAAGAACATTGTCAACATCTGGGCCATTATGGCAGGTGTTGTTTTGTATGCGAAATATCATGGTACTTCTTTAAAACGTTATCTGTATGTAGGTCTGTACGGCACCAGTCTTTCCCCTATTATGACACAGATGATGCATATCGGAAAATTTCCTGCGCCGGTCTGTCTTATGCTGTCACTGCTTTTGGGACTGGCTATAGGCTTTGTGCTGCCGCCTTTGTGTACCCATGTGCACTACGCCCATCAGGGATATTCCCTGTATAACGTAGGATTTGGCGCAGGTATTATTGCAACGGTAGTAGTATCTCTTGCTAAATCTTTCGGGATCAAAGTAGAATCCCGCCTGATCTGGTCTGTTGGAAATAATACCCTGTTTGCTGTTTTACTTATGTCTTTATTTGGCTGTATGATCGCATCAGCAGTGGCAGTGCGGGGAAAGACGATCCTGGAGTCTTATAGACGTATCCTGAAAACATCAGGGATTGGTGGAACCGATTATCTGAAAGATGAAGGCGGAGCTACTACTGTATTTAATATGGGTGTCAATGGCCTGTTTGCCACTCTGTTCGTTCTGGCAGTAAAAGGGGATCTGAACGGTCCTACGATCTGTGGTATTTTTACGATCGTTGGTTTCAGCTCCACAGGAAAGCATTTAAGAAATATCGCCCCTATCATGTTTGGGGTCTATCTTGCAAGCTTTACCAAAACATGGGCGATTAACCAGCCATCCCCTATCCTTGCGCTGTTATTTTCCACTACACTGGCGCCTGTAGCAGGAAGGTTTGGCCCGGTGGCAGGCATTATTGCAGGTTATCTTCATTCTTCCGTTGCTTTAAACGTAGGAATTGTATACGGAGGCATGAATTTGTATAACAATGGTTTTGCCGGCGGTATTGTTGCAATCTTTTTAGTACCTGTGGTACAGTCAATCAGTGACAGAAGAGCAAGAGCGAGAGGCGAGCTGTCCCTGTAGTGTCCTGCCTGCTGATGGGAATAAAAATTCCAAAAAACATGAAATATGGGAAAGAAGGAAATTGGCTATATGGATGAACGTTTGAAAAAACAGCTGGATTTTGCCCTGGAGATCGATAAGGAAAAAAATATTCTCCGCCAGACTCATTTATCCGGTCACGGAAGAAATGAAAATGACGCAGAACATGCGTGGCATATGGCGATCATGGCCTATCTTTTACGGGAGTATTCCAATGAGCCTGTTGATATTACCAGAGTCATGCTTATGTGTCTGATCCATGATGTAGTGGAGATCGACGCCGGGGATACTTATGCCTATGATGAAGAAGGCAAGAAGACCCAGAAGGCAAGGGAAGAGGCGGCAAAAGAACGGATCTATTCCCTGCTTCCTGAGGATCAGAAAGAGGAACTGGCAGCTATTTTTGACGAATTTGAGGAAAGTAAGACACCGGAGTCAAAATTTGCCCATGCAATGGACAATCTTCAGCCATTGATGCTTAACAACAGCAATGACGGAGGGGACTGGAGAGAACACGGTGTCAGCGCAAAGCAGGTTTACGGCCGCCAGAGCCGCACAAAAGAAGGTTCTGAAAAACTGTATGAGGTTACAGATCAGATCATAAAAAAACATAGGGAGAAGGGGAATTTAAAATGAAATTAGCAGTTATCTATGACTCAAAAACAAATAATACAGCGGCAGTAGCAGGCTATATGGCAGAGGCAATGAACAGCCTTGAAGGGGTAGAGGCAAAAACATTCCTGTATTCAGAAGTAGATACAGAGTTTGTAAAAGAATGTAAAGGCGTTGTGTTTGGCTGTCCTACTTATGCAGCTGGTCCTACATCTGATTTTTATACCTGGATGGAGAAAAATGCAGGCGGTCTGAATTTGGCCGGAAAATTAGGCGGTGTATTTGCTACAGAACAGTACATCCATGGCGGTGCTGACCTGACTATGAACGCGCTGCTCATCCACCTGTTAGTATATGGAATGATGATCTATTCCGGCGGAGCTTCCTTTGGCAAACCAGTGATCCACATGGGACCGGTAGAAGTCAGCCCAAAGAAAGAAGATTTCAAAGAACTGTTTGAGATCTTTGGCAAACGTTTTGCAACACAGGCGTTAAAGATCAACGGATAAACCTATTATCAAAAAGGAAACTACGAAAAATGAAAACAGCAGGAAACAACAGAAAAACCACATCAAACCGAGTGGCCCTTTATGGTCTTCTTATAGCTCTGGCCTTTGTATTAAGCTATGTTGAAACATTATTCCCTGTTTATCTGGGAGCGCCGGGCGTGAAGCTGGGGTTAGCCAATCTGGTAACAGTCATTGCCCTGTATGGCCTGGGAGTGAAAGAAGCCTTTGCCATTAATGTAGTGCGTGTATTGTTATCCGGCTTTACATTTGGAAATATGTCGTCGATCCTGTTTGGTATGGCAGGAGCAGTTTTAAGTCTGTTTCTTATGGCTGTATGCAAAAGCTCCGCCTTTTGATATGACCGGATCAGTATCATAGGCGGAGTTGCCCACAATATCGCCAGTTTCTGGTGGCTGCATTTGTGACAAAAACATTTGGCGTATTTTCCTATCTTCCGGTACTGCTGATCGCAGGAACCGTGGCTGGAGCACTGATCGGACTTTTAGGCGGGATCATTTTAAAAAGGATCAGCAGGATCTTACCGAAAGGATAAAAAACTGTTTATAAATTATTTAAATAAAAAAGATTATTTTTTTAAACTTAAAGAGTATCCTGAAGGTAATGGACATGATACAGGAGGTTTTAGAGAATGGATTTTATGATCTTAGACGGGATCCAGAAACTTCACAGTCCCCTTCTGGATACTCTTTTTGTATGTATCACCCGTTTGGGAGATAAGGGATTTGTCTGGTGTCTTATGGCACTTGTCTTTCTTTTGATCCCGGAAAAACGGAAAACAGGCTTTATTTGTGTAGCAGCCCTTCTTCTTACGGAAATAACCGGAAATCACATTTTAAAGCCCTTATTTGCCAGGGTACGCCCCTGCGATGTAAATCAGGCTGTACAGCTTCTTATTGCGAATCCAGGTGGATATTCATTTCCCTCAGGACATACGTCTGCTTCCTTTGCGGCAGCGTCTGTTTTGCGTTTCAGGGAGAAAAGGAAAGTGGCAGTACCGGCTCTTCTACTGGCAGCATTGATCGGTTTTTCAAGAATGTATCTTTATGTACATTATCCGACGGATATTGCAGGCGGTATTCTCTTGGGAACACTGATGGGATATGTCTGTGTACAGGCTGCAGACAGGATAAAATACAGGAAAAATTCAATAAACATCGAAAGAAAATGACATTGTTTTATGTATCCCCTGTGATTATAATGAAAATATCAGCAAATTTATCCGCAGAGCATTAAACGGTCTGGTGGATTTGCAAATAAAAAGGGGGATATGCAGATGGTTTACGAAGCAATCAGAGAATTGGTACGTTACGGGTTAGAGAAGGGCCTGATCACAGAAGATGATGCCATTTATGCCAGAAATCAGATCCTGGAAGTATTAAAAATGGATGAATACGAAGAGCCGGAGAAAGATGGGGAACTTACAGGCGCAGCTCTGGAGAAGATCCTGAAGGTACTTCTTGACTATGCGGCCGAAAAAGGACTTTTACAGGAAAACAGTGTTGTATACAGGGATCTGTTTGATACAAAACTGATGAACTGCCTGATGCCAAGGCCAAGTGAAGTAACAAAAACATTTTGGGAGAAATATCAGGTTTCGCCGGAGACTGCCACCGATTACTATTACAACCTGAGCCAGAATTCCGACTATATCCGCAGATACCGTGTAAGCAAGGATATGAAATGGACCACAGATACCAAATACGGTACACTGGATATCACAGTCAACTTATCCAAACCGGAAAAAGATCCAAAGGCTATTGCAGCAGCGAAACTGGCAAAGCAGAGCGGTTATCCAAAGTGTCAGCTTTGTATGGAAAATATCGGTTATGCAGGCAGAGTGAACCATCCGGCAAGAAATAACCATCGTGTCATACCGATCACCATTAATGACAGCAAGTGGGGATTTCAGTATTCACCTTATGTTTACTATAATGAGCACTGTATCGTGTTCAATGGCCAGCATATCCCAATGAAGATCGAGCGGGCTACATTCAGAAAGCTGTTTGATTTTATCAGCCAGTTTCCGCATTATTTCCTGGGATCCAATGCAGATCTTCCTATTGTAGGCGGATCTATTTTAAGCCATGACCATTTCCAGGGCGGCCATTATACCTTTGCAATGGCAAAAGCACCCATCGAGAAGTATTATAAGGCAGAAGGATACGAGGATGTAGAAGCAGGTATTGTTTACTGGCCAATGTCTGTGCTGCGTCTGCGTTCTAAGTCCTGCGACTCTCTGATCGATCTGGGGGATAAGGTGTTAAAAGCATGGAGAGGCTATACGGATGAGGCAGCTTTCGTGTATGCAGAAACAGAGGGAGAACCTCATAACACCATTACCCCGATCGCAAGAAAGAACGGGGATATGTATGAGCTGGATCTGGTGCTGCGAAATAACATTACTACAGAAGAGTTCCCACTGGGCGTTTACCATCCACATCAGGAACTGCACCACATTAAGAAAGAAAATATCGGTCTGATCGAAGTAATGGGACTGGCAGTGCTGCCATCCAGACTGAAAAAAGAACTGGCCGAACTGGCGGAGTACATAGTAGAAGGCAAAGATATCCGCAGCAATCCGGATATTGAAAAACATGCGGACTGGGTGGACAGCTTCCTGCCTGTATACAAAGAAAAAGGCATTGAGATCACAAAAGACAATGCGGAAGATATCTTAAAAGAAGAAGTGGGTCAGGTATTTGCCAAAGTTCTGGAAGATGCCGGTGTTTATAAGTGCACACCGCAGGGAAGAGAGGCTTTTGAGCGTTTCCTGAATACAGTTGATTTTCATAAAGAGTAGAGATAAAGGGTCCTGCCTGGTGGCGGGACCTGTTGTTTTGAGAAATACCGGTGATACGTCCGGAGATTGCCTTTGGGTGCAGTGCTGTTTTTAGGCGGTTAGTTTTCATCCTCTTCCAGCTTGTGAGGCAGCCGCCCGCGCAGGAACCGCTTCTTTAACTCATTTAAGTGAAATGGGATCAGAGGGTAAATATAACTTTTTCCTGCAATGGTCCTGTTAAAGATGATGGCGCAGAAAGAGAAGATAATGCCGATCACAAAGCCCCAGATATTGAAAATGGCAGTGCAGATCAGTATGATGATGCGCATAAATTTCATGGCGTAGCCAAGTTCAAAGCTGGCCTGGGAATAGTTGGCAATGGTGACAAAGGCCATATACAGCATGGTTTCGGAGTTGAACCACCCGGACTCTACCGCATATTCTCCCAGCACGATACCTGCGATAACGCTGAGGGGAGTGGTAAGCATATTTGGGGTGTTTACCGCTGCCAGGCGCAGACCGTCGATGGCAAATTCAAGGATGAGAAGCTGCCAGATGAGAGGAATATTACAGGGGTCAGAAAGCCGGATAAACCGGAGCCAGTGGGGGATCAGCTCCGTATTTTGCATCAGCATCAGCCAGGTAGGTGTCAGGAGCATGGAGAGCAGGGAGATCAGCATGCGGCTTAAACGCAGATAGGTACCTGTAACCGGCGGAAAGTAATAATCGTCTGCTTCTTCAATAATATCAAATACAGAAGAGGGCAGGATCATGGCAGAAGGAGAATTGTCCACCAGGATCACGATATTTCCCTCTAAAATAGAGGCTGCAGAGGTATCCGGCCGTTCCGAAAACTTAAATTTGGGAAACGGATTAAACCATTTTCCCGGAAAAATACACTCTGCCAGACTTTCCTGGTTCATGGAAAGGGCATCTACTTTTACATTCTGTATCCTCTTTTTGATCTTCTCGATCAGTTTTTTATCTGCCCGGCCTTCCATATAACACATGGCAATATCTGTGTGGGAGCTTTCTCCTGTAGTAAGGATCTCCATGGTCAGCTTGGGGTCCCGGATCCTGCGGCGGATGAGAGCTGTATTAAATACCAGCGTTTCTACAAAACCATCCCTGGAACCACGCATGACCTTGTCTTTTTCCGGTTCACTGACTCCTCTGGCGGGATAAGTACGGCAGTCGATGGTAAGACACTTGTTGTAGCCGTCAATAAAAAGACAGGAAACACCAGAAAGCAGCTGTATGATCATTTCACGGCTGTCAGATAAAAGACCGATCTCACCATAGGGCAAATATTTTTTAGAAAAGCTGTGGGCATCTTCCGGCATATCGTCAGTCTTGATGGAAGAAAAGCCCTGTAATATTTTTAAGAGAGAGTCATCTTTTGTAAAACCGTCAATAAAGTATAAGCAGGCTTTTTTATCTGCAATAGTAAGGACGCGGTAGACAACGTCAAAATTTTTATCCACATGAAGGGCCTGGTTCAGCCAGGTCATATTTTCTTCCAGCTGGTCCGTAAAATACATGGAAAACTCCTTTCTGCTGACAAAACCACAAAAGGACAAATGTCTGCCATACAAAGACAAAATGTGAATAACTTGGCAATTATGTGAAATAACACACAAACATTTCCGTAATTGTCAGACTTGTAGAGTAGTATATCCGGAAGTCAGAAAACTATGTAAGGTCTTTAAGGGATATGTTACATCTGCCAGTGGGGAACAAAACAAAAATCGACAAAAACCGACGAATTTTATAGGATAATACCTAAAAAAATAAAAGGTATTTGCTAAAATGCACAAAAAGATTGACAAAACTGTGAAACGATGCTATAGTAACATTCGTAAGCAGCACAAAGGAGTGCCTTACAGGTTTTTGTTTGGTATGGGGATGCCAGCAATATTTTATAGTGTGACGGTTTTTGATCGTGACTAAGAGCTGCCTTCTGTGGGGGAAGGGCAGCTCTTCTTGTATCTGTGAGAAATACAAACAGAGTGGCGGGAGGACGGGATAATATGGGAAAAACAAGCAGTTTGAAAACGATACTTGAACAGATAAAACTTCTGCAAAAAGATAAGAAAATACGCCTGGTGATCACTATGGCTGCAGTGCTTCTCTCTGCTTTTATCCAGGCCTGGGCCATCCAGGTGTTTGTAAGACCGGCAGAGATCATTTCCGGTGGTTTTTCCGGTGCGGCCATGCTGATCGAACGTGTGGGAAGCTTAAAAGGACTGACTATTCCCATGCAGGTGACAATGATCCTTTTAAATATCCCGGTAGCTCTTATGTGCTGTCGTGGGATCAGTGTCCGGTTTACAGTGGTGTCACTGCTTCAGGTCGTATTTGGAAGTATATTTTTGCAGATATTTTCATTTCAGCCTATTTTTACAGATGAGATCTTAAATGTGATCTTCGGGGGCGTGATCTATGGTACATCCATTGTGATCGCACTGAGGGGCAATGCATCTACCGGTGGTACGGACTTTATCGCGCTGTATGTATCCAATAAAACAGGAAAGTCCATCTGGAGTTATGTATTCTTTGGAAATGCCTTAATGTACTGTGTATACGGTGTGATCTTTGGATGGAAATTTGCGGGATATTCCATTATTTTCCAGTTTATATCCACGCATATGATCTCAGCTTTCCACCACCGCTACGATCTGGTGACACTTCAGGCAACAACAGAAAAGGGACCGGAAGTGGTAGCGCTTTATATCAAACATTTTCGCCATGGTATTTCCTGTGTGGAAGCAGTAGGGGGATACAGCGGAAGAAAGATGTATCTTTTAAATACGGTGATCTCCTCTTATGAAATAGCAGATGCCGTTCATGTGATGCAGGAGGCAGATGAGCATGTGATCATCAATGTGTTGAAAACAGAACAGTTTGTTGGACATTTTTACAGGGCGCCTATGGAGTAGGCGTCCTTTTGACCCAAAATAACTGCAAAAGCAGGTGAAACAGGCGTTTAAGGCAAAAAATAAAGCCCTGGCAAGTGTGGTAGTAGTGGTGCAGGGCTTTATAAAATGTACAGAACAGGCGTTCTGAACACTCTGAGTATACAGCAGATTGAACAAATAGTCAAGAAGAATTTGCTGGCAGCGCCAGCGACTATGTTTTTGTGGAGAATTGTGCTATAATGAGCGCAAAAAAAGCAAGCGCTGCACAATGCAGCATTTGCTTTTCTTGCGCCATTAACGAACGGATCGCCTGCGGCAGCAGGCAGTAGAGCACGTCAGTGCGGGATCCGTGAGTGACCCGGTAACGAAGGAATACACGGAGGACACAATGAAAGACGGATTTATAAGGGTAGCAGCGGCAACGCCAGACATCCATGTGGCAGACCCGCAGTATAACAGCGAACAGATCATAGAATTAATGGAACAGGGAAGCGCCAGAGGTGTAAAGGTTATGGCGTTTCCGGAGCTGTGTTTAACAGCGTATACCTGTTCTGATTTATTTTTACAGGAGTCTCTGTTAAGAGAAGCTAAAAAAGAATTAAAGCGCATTTTACAGGCATCTAAAAGCAAGGACATGATCCTTTTTGTAGGAATGCCCTGGATGCATAAAGGAAAACTTTACAATGTGGCAGCTGTGTTAAACAGAGGCCGTATCTTAGGTATCGTTCCTAAAAAACATCTGCCAAATTATTCTGAATTTTACGAACTGCGCCATTTTAATCCGGGAATGGAAAAAGTGGAGATGACAGACTGGGAAGGCGTTCAGGTACCTATGGGCATGAACCTGCTGTTTGCCTGCCGCACCATGCCGGAACTAGTGCTGGCAGCAGAACTTTGCGAGGATGTATGGGTACCATGCCCGCCAAGTATTTCCCATGCTTTGGCAGGTGCAACAGTGATCGCCAACTGCTCTGCCAGTGATGAAACGACAGGAAAGGACCAGTATCGTTATAACCTGATCTGCGGACAGTCTGCAAGGCTGGTGTGCGGTTATATTTATGCAAATGCAGGAGAAGGGGAGTCATCCCAGGATCTGGTATTTGGCGGACAGAATATCATTGCGGAAAACGGCACCTGTCTGGTACAGTCTGACCGGTTTAAAAATGCCTGCATCTGTGCAGACCTGGATCTTGGAAGGATCATCAGCGAGCGCCGCCGTATGACTACTTTCAGGGATGAGGAGAACAGATCCGCATCCTACGAAACCGTATATTTTGAATTAAATACAGAAGACAGTGCAAAGAAAGACAGTAAAAAAGCAGGACAGAAGAGGGACGAACTTCTCCGTTATATTGATCCGGCTCCATTTGTGCCTCATGATGCAGGCCAGAGAGAGCGCCGCTGCGAAGAGATCCTTTCGATCCAGGCAATGGGACTGAAAAAGCGTCTGGCACATACAAACTGCAAACATGCAGTGATCGGTCTTTCCGGCGGTCTGGACTCCACACTGGCACTTCTTGTAACAGTACGTGCTTTTGATATGCTGCAGATCCCAAGAGAGAATATCCACTGCATCACTATGCCATGTTTCGGAACAACAGACCGTACTTATACCAATGCATGTACCATGGCAAAGAAAACAGGAGCATCTTTAACTGAGATCAATATCCGTGATGCGGTTACCGGCCATTTTAAGGATATTAACCATGATATTGAAAAGCACGACGTAACTTACGAAAACGGACAGGCAAGAGAGCGTACCCAGATCTTAATGGATATTGCAAACGAGGTAGGTGGTATGGTCATCGGTACCGGTGATATGTCGGAGCTGGCTCTTGGCTGGGCTACCTACAACGGGGATCATATGTCCATGTATGGCGTTAATGCATCTGTGCCGAAAACATTAGTCCGCCATCTGGTACGTTATTATGCAGATACCTGCGGCGAAAAGGAACTTTCCGATGTGCTTTTAGATGTCCTTGATACACCGGTAAGCCCGGAACTTCTGCCTCCGGAAGATGGAAAAATTTCCCAGAAAACAGAGGACCTGGTAGGCCCTTACGAGTTACATGATTTCTATCTGTATTATGTACTCCGTTTTGGCTACAGCCCTGCAAAGATCTTCCGTCTGGCGCTTCAGGCATTTGAGGGAAGTTATGACAGAGAGACGATTTTAAAGTGGCTGAAAACATTTTACCGCAGATTTTTTGCACAGCAGTTTAAGCGTTCCTGTCTGCCGGATGGCCCAAAGGTAGGTTCTGTAGCTGTTTCCCCAAGAGGTGATCTGCGTATGCCAAGTGATGCCTGCAGCCGTCTGTGGTTAAAAGAACTGGAGATGATAGAAAAAGGAGAAAGATAATATGATAAACAGTACCTCCAATAAGCAGGTAAAACGGGTCATCAACCTGAGGGATAAGGCCAAAGCCCGCAGGGAAGAAGGCTTATATGTAGCAGAAGGACTGCGCATGTGCCGGGAATATAAGCCGGATGATGTGGAGATCTTATATATTACAGAAAACTTTGGAAAACAGGAAGAAAATAAAAAATGGCTGCGGGGCTTTAAGTTTGAGTTTGTTACAGATGAAGTAATGCATTATATGGCAGATACAAAGACCCCGCAGGGCGTTTTAGCAGTTGCAAAGCAGAAAAAGTGTACCCTGGAAGATATCTTAAAGAAGACAAAGACACAGAAACTTTTAATGATCCTGGAAAATATCCAGGATCCGGGAAATCTGGGTACCATTATCCGCGCTGGAGAAGGCGCAGGTATTACCGGTGTGGTCATGAGCAGCGATACAGCGGATATCTACAATCCAAAGGTGATCCGTTCTACTATGGGATCTGTGCTGCGTGTACCATTTGTGTATGCCTCTGATCTGAAAGAAGCCTGTGAGCAGATGAAAAAAGCAGGGATCAGTCTGTATGCAGCTCATTTAAAAGGCATGCATAATTATGACCAGGAAGACTATACTAAGGATACAGGGTTCCTGATCGGAAATGAAGCCAAGGGGCTGACCGATGAGATGGCGGCTGTTGCCGATACCTACATCAAGATCCCGATGGCAGGCCAGGTAGAGTCTTTAAACGCAGCAGTGGCTTCTTCTGTTTTAATGTTTGAGGCCGCAAGACAGAGACGGAATTCATAGAGTACATCTTAAAGAAGGGAGTGCAGGAAAATGACAGGTATTTGTGGCTGGTTTCTTGCATTTCTCTTCTTTTTAGGTGCAGAATGTACCTGCCGGTGTCTGGTATCCTTGTGGTTTGCTTTTGGAGCAGCGGCTGCCTTTGTTCTGGCTGCTTTGGGAAGACAGATAGAGGAACAGCTTCTTATGTTTGTTCTGGCTTCCCTGGCAGCATTTCTGCTTATAAGGCCGTTGGCATTTCTGGGAAATTTTTTGAAAAACTTAAAAACAGGGGATTTTCCTGCAAAAACAAAAAAGAAGGTGGGCGGACATGGAGCTGAAGCTGGATACAAATAAGGAATATGGTCTTGTACTGGAAGGCGGTGGCGCCAAGGGGGCTTACCAGATCGGTGCATGGAAAGCGTTAAAAGAAGCGGGGATCCATGTAAAAGGGATCGCAGGAACTTCTGTAGGAGCCTTAAATGGCGCTCTCATAGCCATGGATGACTTTGAAAAGGCGGAAAGAATATGGGAGACCATCCGCTATTCCAGAGTTATGGATGTAGATGATGAACTGGTGGAACAGTTAAAGACCTCCGGTTTAAAGGATATTGCGGCCCTGGGGCTGTCAGAACTGATCCCTGCTGCCAAAAAGGTATTAAAGGACAGAGGTTTTGATATTGCACCCCTGCGCAGCCTCATTGAAGAAGTGGTTGATGAGGAAAAAATACGAAACTCTGAAAAAGAGCTGTATGTAGTTACTTACTCCTTAAGTGACAGAAAGCCCATGGTAGTCAATGTAAAAGAAGTGCCGGATGGCGAGATCGCAGATATGCTGATGGCAAGTGCGTATCTCATCGGCTTTCGTCGGGAAAAGCTGGGCGGCAAATATTATATGGACGGCGGCGGGGTGAATAATGTTCCTATTGATGTTTTAATAGAAAAGGGATACAAGGACATCCTGGTATTTCGCATCTATGGATATGGTGTTGATACGGAGCGCCGCCTGAAAGTGCCGGATGATGTACATCTTTATCACGTAGCTCCCAGACAGGACTTAGGCGGTCTTTTGGAATTTGACAGAAGACGGGCAAGGAAAAACATGGTCCTTGGTTATTTTGATGCCAAACGGATGCTTTATGGACTGGAAGGAAGAGCTTTTTATCTGGATGCCCCGGAAAGCGAGATCTACTATTTTAACAGACTTTTGGCAGAGGCGCCGGAACTGTTGGCAGATATCTGGCCGCAGCTTTCAGAAACAGAACTTTTTACAGCCCAGATGGCTTCCTGCCGCAGATATACAGAGGAGTGGTTTCCCAAGCTGGCAAAGGCATTACACTTAAAAGAGGACTGGGATTACAGGGAATTATATTTAAGTTTGCTGGAGCATCTGGCAAGGCAGTATAAGATCAGCCGCTTTAAAATATACACACCCCAGGAACTGCTTCTGATCATACAGAGAAAAAGAAAGCGGATTTTTCTTGACAGGTAAAAACACAAGTGGTATATTATGCATAAAAGTTGCATAAATATAAATTTTTAAAATATTTCAAAAGAGGAAACGATTATGAATTTAAAGGGAAGAAATTTTTTAACACTGAAAGATTATACAGAAGAAGAGATCACATACCTGCTTGACCTTGCAGCAGAATTAAAGGAAAAAAAGAAAAAAGGCATTTTAGTAGATACCTTAAAGGGAAAAAATGTAGCTCTGATCTTTGAAAAGACCAGTACCAGAACAAGATGTGCCTTTGAAGTAGCTGCACATGACCTTGGAATGGGTTCTACCTATCTGGATCCATCAGGTTCCCAGATCGGAAAGAAAGAGAGCATCGCTGATACAGCAAGAGTATTAGGCCGTATGTATGAGGGAATCGAATACAGAGGTTTTGGCCAGGAGATCGTAGAAGAACTGGCTAAATATGCAGGCGTACCTGTATGGAACGGTCTGACCAACGAATATCATCCAACCCAGATGTTAGCAGATCTTTTAACCATCAGAGAGCATTTAGGACACCTTAAGGGAGTTAAGCTTGTGTATATGGGCGATGCGCGTTATAATATGGGTAACTCCCTGATGATCGCCTGCGCAAAGATGGGTATGCACTTTGTTGCCTGCGCACCAAAGAAGTATTTCCCAGATGAAGCATTAGTAAAAGAATGCCAGGAATTTGCAGCCATCAGCGGCGCTACCATTACTCTTACTGAGGATGTGGCAGAGGCTGTTAAGGGAGCTGATGTTGTTGATACAGACGTATGGGTATCCATGGGTGAGCCAGATGAAGTATGGACCGAGAGAATTAAAGACCTGACTCCTTACAAGGTAACAAAAGAAGTAATGGATGCAGCTGGTCCTCAGGCTATTTTCCTTCACTGCCTGCCATCCTTCCATGACTTAAAGACCAAGATCGGCAAGGAAATGGGAGAACGTTTTGGTGTATCAGAACTGGAAGTAACAGATGAAGTATTTGAATCCAGCCAGTCTGTTGTATTTGATGAGGCTGAGAACAGGATGCATACCATCAAGGCAGTTATGTTAGCTACTTTAAGCGAATGATCTGAGCAATAGGGCGCAAAAAGCCGAAAGAAGCATCCTGGAAAACAGGAGATTGAGATATGCAGGGCCAGAGAGGAAGAAATGAGCGTCGCGCCGGTGTGTTTTTAGATGTGGCGCACTTGATCCTGGGAATCGCGATCGTAATATTTGCAGTGCTGTCTATTATTAATCCGGAGGGAAATGAAATGCTTTTCCCTCTGGTATTTTTACTGGCAGCTTTGTTAAATGGAATAAACGGAGTCTTCGAGCTTAAGACTTGTGGCAGGGACAAGAAACGTTTCCGCATGGGGGCGTTTCAGATGGTACTCTGTGCAGGCCTTGGGCTTCTTGGCGTGTTAAGCGCTCTCAGTTTATGGTTTTAGACGATTTTCAGCGATTTTAAAGAACAGGATCAGAAAGAGAATGAAAGCGGAGATTTTAAAGATATTAAAAAAAGAAAAAGATTATGTATCAGGACAGGAACTTTGTGAAAGCCTGGGAGTTTCCAGGACTGCTGTATGGAAAGCCATCCGGCAGCTGGAAGAACAGGGCTATGTGATCGAGGCAGTGCGCAACAAAGGCTACCGCCTTGTGGAGGAAGCAGATGTGCTTACAGTGGCAGAGCTTCATTCGGTCCTTGATACAAAGTGGCTTGGAAAAGAGCTGGAATATTATTATGAAACAGATTCCACCAACAACCGGGCAAGGGATGCAGCGGAAAAAGGTGCTTCCCACGGCTTTCTTGCAGTGGCAGACTGCCAAACAGCAGGAAAGGGCCGCAGGGGAAGAGTGTGGAATTCCCCTCATGGAACAGATATTTATATGAGTTTCGTCCTGCGTCCTACATTTACCCCATCCCAGGCGTCTATGCTGACGCTGGTAGCGGGAATGGCAGTGGTAAAAGGGGTACAGAAAGCCACGGGCTTAAGTGCCATGATCAAATGGCCTAATGACGCAGTAGTAAATGGAAAGAAGATCTGTGGTATTTTAACAGAAATGAGCACAGAGGAAGATGCCATCCGCTATGTAGTGCCCGGGATCGGTATCAATGTAAATGCAACGGAATTTCCGGAAGAGATCCGGGACAAGGCAACTTCCCTGAAATTGGAACTGGGAAGAAGCGTAAAACGCAGTGATGTGATCTGTGCAGTAGCAGAAAGTTTTGAAGAATATTATGAGATATTTGAAAAGACCTGTGATATGTCAGGACTTCTTTCTGCATACGATGAAATGTTAGTCAATATGGAAAAGACAGTCTGCGTTTTAGATCCAAAGGGTGAATATCGGGGAAAAGCCCTTGGGATCGATGAAGAAGGCTGCCTTTTAGTAGAAAAGGAGAATGGGGAAGTCGTTCATGTTCTTTCAGGGGAAGTATCTGTAAGAGGGATCTACGGATATGTGTAAGGAAAAACAGTATGGGGGCAGTCTGCATTTTTATGATGATCTGCAGATCCTGGAACGGGAGGATGAACCTTTAAGCAGGAAAGAACGCTTACAGGCAGTGGAAAAACCGCTGCTTTCATGGTATCATTCCAGAGCCCGTATCCTGCCCTGGAGAGAGGATCCGAAGCCTTATAAAGTATGGATATCAGAGATCATGCTCCAGCAGACCAGAGTAGAGGCTGTAAAGCCTTATTTTGAACGGTTTATGGCAGCATTTCCCGATGTGGCATCTTTGGCAGAGGCGCAGGATGATCATTTAATGAAAATGTGGGAAGGCCTTGGTTACTATAACCGGGCCAGAAATTTAAAAGCAGCGGCCATTCAGATCATGGATCAGTTTGACGGCTGCATTCCATCTTCTAAGGAAGAACTTTTAACACTTCCGGGAATTGGCAGCTACACAGCCGGGGCAATCTCTTCCATTGCCTACGGGGTTCCCAATCCGGCAGTGGATGGAAATGTGCTCCGTGTGATCTCAAGATTACAGGGTGACTATTCTGATATAAAAAAGGCGTCTGTAAAAACTGCCATGGAACAGGAAATAGCTGCTGTTATGCCAAAAGATGCAGCCAGCAGCTATAATCAGGGACTGATCGAGATCGGTGCCCTGGTGTGTATTCCGGGAGGAGAGCCAAGATGCAGGGAATGTCCGCTGGAGTCTTTATGTATTACAAAGAAAAAGGGACTGTGGAAGGAGATACCTGTAAAATCGGTTCCCAAGCCTAAAAGAATGGAAGAAAAAACGGTCTTTTTAGTAGAATGGAATGAAAAAGTAGCTATCCACAAACGGCCGCCAAAGGGCCTTCTGGCTTCCCTTTATGAACTTCCCAATATAGAAGGGCATCTGACAAAAGAGGAAGCGGCAGAGCAGGTAAAAAGCTGGATCTGGGAAGATGATGGAAAACGGGAGGAGAAACCCACCGGCATTACAGTGGAACCTTTGGGGACAGCAAAACATATCTTTTCCCATGTACAGTGGGATATGGTGGGGTACAGAGTAAAGATCGCCTGGGAAAATGAAAAAGAACCAGGGAAACTTTTAGAAAACACGCATTTTTTTATGGTTGACAGGGCAGCGTTAAAGGAAGAGTATTCCGTTCCGTCTGCTTTTGGAGCTTACGTAAGACTACTTGGATAAAATACAGAAAGAATGGACACAATGAAAGCGAGGGATGCAGGATGAAAAAAATGCTGTTTCTTTTTAATCCACGTTCCGGGAAGGAGCAGATCAAAAGTCATTTGCTGCGAATTCTGGATATTTTTTCAAAAGCCGGGTACGATATTCATGTACATGTGACCCAGTGCCAGTTAGATGCAAGAAAGACAGTGGAGCACCTTGGAAAAAATGTAGATGTGATCGTCTGCAGCGGTGGAGACGGTACTTTAAATGAAACTATATCAGGAATGTTACAGCTGAAAAATACCCCTTCTTTAGGCTATATTCCTGCCGGATCTACCAATGATTTTGCCTCCAGTTTAAAAATTTCCAAAAATATGGAAAAAGCAGCCCGGGAGATCGTAAATGGTTTCCCGGTACCGGTGGATGCGGGTATGTTTTGTGGCGACCGCAGTTTTATTTATATTGCGGCATTTGGCGCATTTACGGAGGTATCTTACCAGACGCCCCAGGACCGGAAAAATCTGTTAGGGCATCAGGCGTATATGATCGAAAGCGTAAAGAGTCTGGCTTCCATCAAGCCTTATCACATGCGGGTAGAGTGGGACGATCATGTTTTAGAAGAGGATTTTGTATTCGGAATGGTGACTAATACAAGAAGCGTAGGCGGCTTTAAAGGGCTGGTAAATCAGTCCGTATCCTTAAATGACGGTGTTTTTGAGGTCCTGCTGATCCGGATGCCAAAGACTCCGTTAGATCTAAGCAACATTATTTCTTATATGTTCCTGGTGGAAGAGCCAAACGAATATGTCTATAAATTTAAGGCTTCCGCTATTCGTTTTACGTCAGAAGAAAGCGTAGACTGGGTACTGGATGGGGAATACGGCGGCGCAAGGACAGAGGTTACAATTGAAAACCTGAGAGAGAGGATCCCTTTCCTTCTTCCATATAAAATGTAACAGTTCAGTCACTTTAAAAAAAGTTGTCGATTGATGTTGAAAAAAATAAAAAACTGGTATATAATGATAAGTTGTGGGAGTATCCACGTTTACCTTTAAGCGAAAGGACGTTTATCATTGGAAAAGGACGATTTTTTAAAAAAGCTGGAAAAGCTGGTTGCGCATGCAAAATCCAAGCATAATACTGTGGATGCAGGCGAGATCAACGATTTTTTTGTCGGAGATAACCTTTCTCCGGAGCAGATGGATCAGATTTACAGTTACCTGGAGAACCGTAATATCGATGTAGTTCCCGTACTGGACGAAGCAATGTTGAATGCAGATCCTGCTCTGGATGATATCGGGCTTGATCTTGACTTAGATGACGACAGCTTTATGAAAGATGCGGAAGATGAGGACATCGATCTTGACGCAGTAGATCTTTTAGAGGGTATTGGAACGGAAGATCCGGTCCGTATGTATCTGAAAGAGATCGGTACTGTACCTCTTCTTACAGCAGACGAAGAACTGGAGCTTGCACAGCGCAAGGCAGATGGGGATGAAGCTGCCAAGGAAAGACTGATCGAGGCGAACCTGCGTCTGGTAGTCAGCATTGCAAAGCGTTATACAGGTCGTGGAATGAGTTTCCTGGATCTGGTTCAGGAAGGAAACTTAGGACTGATCAAAGGCGTTGAAAAGTTTGATTATACAAAAGGTTATAAGTTAAGTACATATGCAACATGGTGGATCCGTCAGTCCGTAACAAGAGCACTGGCAGATCAGGCAAGAACCATCCGTGTATTCCGGTGCATATGGTAGAGACCATCAACAAGATGTCAAAGATGCAGCGTAAGCTGACACTGGAACTGGGCTATGAGCCTTCTGTTGCAGAGCTGGCAGAAGCACTTGATATGACAGAAGATAAGGTTATGGAGATCATGCAGATCGCCAGAGAGCCAGCTTCCCTTGAAACACCAATTGGTGAGGAAGATGACTCCAACCTGGGAGATTTCGTTGCTGACAGCAATGTAGTGACTCCGGAGGGAAATGTAGAGTCTGTTATGTTAAGAGAGCACATTGACGCACTTTTAGGAGATCTGAAAGAGAGAGAGCGTCAGGTCATCGTGCTTCGTTTTGGTCTGGAAGACGGACATCCAAGGACACTGGAAGAAGTTGGAAAAGAATTTAACGTAACCAGAGAGCGTATCCGTCAGATCGAGGCAAAGGCACTGCGCAAGCTTCGTAATCCGGTAAGAAGCAAGAGGATCCGTGATTTCCTGTAGGATATAATGAGTGCAGGAAGCCTTCGAACGCGTCACTGGCGCGTTCTCGACATGCATGGCAAAACAAGCGGCTGCGTCAGCAGGCAGTGGAGCGCAGCAGCGCGTGAACCTGAGTGAAATTGGGCACAGTGAAATAGAACACTTAAAAAGGGCGGCTTTAAGGAGCGGTCCTTTTTTACTGGATTTTAAGGGAATGAAAACTACAGCTTCGCCATCAGGCGAACAAGCGATAGAACACAGGAGGCCATAGATGGCAGCACAGCAGCAGAAAGAAAATTACCAGAGGGTACTGGATCAGACCATAGAACAGCTTACAAAAGAGGGAAAGGTGCCGACGCTTCTCCTTCACAGCTGCTGTGCGCCCTGCAGCAGCTATGTGTTGGAATACCTTTCTAAATACTTTAAGATCACGTTATTATATTACAACCCCAATATTTCCCTAAAAGAGGAATACGAGGCCCGTGTAAGGGAGCAGAAGCGCCTGATCGGGGAAATGGACTTTGTTCATCCGGTACAGTTCATGGAAGGAAAATATCTGCCAGAGGAGTTTTACAGGGCAGTAAAAGGCCATGAGGAAGACAAAGAAGGGGGAGAACGCTGCTTTATCTGCTACGAACAGCGCCTTAGGGAAGGGGCAATTGTAGCGAAAGCAGGCGGCTTTGATTATTTTACCACCACACTTTCCATCAGCCCTTTAAAGAACGCACAGAAGTTAAATGAGATCGGTATCCGCTTAGGAGAAGAATACGGAGTGCCTTATCTTAAGTCTGATTTTAAGAAAAAGAACGGATACAAGCGGTCTGTAGAACTGTCTGCCCAACATCATCTGTACAGGCAGAATTACTGCGGGTGTGTGTTCTCAAAGCGGGAAGCTGAACTTAGAGAACAGCAGTCGAAAGAGCAGTAATGGCAGCGAAGGATAGCTGATATAACTGTTATAAGCTTAACAATATTATCTCTGTATTAACTTGACATCACCACTCAGATGTAATAAAATTTACTTATAAGGTTCGGCGGAAAGCCGGGAACCGGCGTATAAAAATGCGATAAGGAGAGTATAATTATGATCAGCAAGAATTTAACAGTAGTTAATCCATCCGGTTTACATTTAAGACCAGCAGGCGTTTTATCCCAGACAGCTATGAAGTTTAAGAGCGATATCACCATTATCTGCGGTGAAAAGAAGATCGTTGCAAAGAGCGTATTAAACGTAATGGCAGCTGGTATCAAGTGCGGAACAGAGATCACTCTGGTTTGCGATGGCGAGGATGAAGAAGAAGCTATGAAGACCATCAGCCAGGCAATCGAAAGCGGCTTAGGTGAGATGTAATTTTTACTCCAGAATGCAATAAAAGAAGAAGGGTCATGCCTTGTAAGGTGTGGCTCTTTTTTGTGTACTAGGAAATTCCGTTGGAACTCCCTGGTACACAAAAAGGCACGACCTGCCAACGATGCGCACTCGCGCGATGATGAAGTTTGTCGCAAGCGACCGCGCTCGGCGCGAGAATGTGCCAAGGCACATTCTTATTTGTACGTGCACAGTCTGCTTTCCGTAAACGATTATGATGCCCCTCCGTTTCGCTTAAGAATAGAAAGTGAAAAATTAAGAAAATAAAGTGTGTCAAAGGGTTGATTTTACACGAACAATAGAGATAATAAATGCAAAACATTTCAAAATATTCTGGCAAAAATAATAACAACATTAAATAATCTAATTATCTGACAATATCACGAAAATCAATTGTTTACAAATGAGAAAAATAGTAGTATTATCTGCTCAATAAAAAAGTGCTGATGCTTATACGTCTTACCCCAACTGTGAAAGAACATCCCCCATATCGTTCTTTCCTGTGACATAAGCTTAGAGGAAGATCCCATTTCCTGAGGCACGTAAAGAAAGGAAGAACACTATGGATCCCAAACAGAAACTGCCGGGACTGTATGACCCTCGTTTTGAGCATGATAACTGCGGTATCGGTGCAGTTGCCAATATCAAAGGCATCAAAACACATAAAACAGTTGACCAGGCACTCCACATTGTAGAACACTTAGAGCACAGAGCAGGTAAAGACGCAGAGGGAAAGACCGGTGACGGTGTCGGTATCATGCTTCAGATCTCCCACCGTTTCTTTAAGAAAGCAGCAGCACAGGCTGGTATTACCTTAGGCGGTGAGAGAGAATACGGCGTTGGTATGTTCTTCTTCCCACAGGATGAACTTGCCAGAAAACAGGCCATGAAGATGTTTGAGATCATCGTCAAGAAAGAGGGACTTACCTTCCTTGGATGGAGAGATGTTCCTACAACACCGGATGTATTAGGCAAAAAAGCAGTAGACGTTATGCCTTACATTGTCCAAGGCTTTGTTGCAAAACCTGCCAACGTAAAGAAAGGATTGGACTTTGACAGAAAGCTGTATGTAGTCCGCCGTGTATTTGAACAGAGTAATGAAGATACCTATGTAGTATCCTTAAGCAGCAGGACCATTGTATACAAAGGTATGTTCCTGGTAAGCGAGCTGCGTCTGTTCTTTGCGGACCTTCAGGATAAGGATTATGAGTCTGCCATTGCCATCGTACATTCCCGTTTCAGTACCAACACCAATCCAAGCTGGATGAGAGCTCATCCTTACCGTTTTATCGTTCACAACGGCGAGATCAACACCATCCGCGGCAACGTAGATAAGATGCTGGCCCGTGAAGAGAACATGGAGTCTGAGTATTTTAAGTACGATATGCACAAAGTCCTTCCTATTATTAATCAGGAAGGTTCTGACTCAGCCATGCTGGACAATGCCCTGGAATTTATGGTCATGAGTGGTATGGACCTGCCGCTGGCTGTTATGGTAACCATTCCTGCTCCATGGGAACATGATAAATACATGGACTCCGAGATCAAGGACTTCTACCGCTACTATGCAACTATGATGGAGCCGTGGGACGGACCTGCATCCATCCTGTTTACAGATGGTGATGTGGTAGGTGCAATCCTTGACCGAAATGGCCTGCGTCCATCCCGTTACTATATTACAGATGACGGCTATATGATCCTTTCTTCTGAGGTTGGTGCCATTGATATTGACCAGACAAAGGTTATTAAAAAAGACCGCCTTCGTCCTGGAAAAATGCTTCTGGTAGATACAGTAGAAGGAAAAATGGTAAGCGATGAGGAATTAAAACTGCGCTATGCAGAGAAAAATCCTTATGGTGAGTGGCTGGACTCCAATCTGGTAGAATTAGATGATCTGAAAGTACCGAACCAGGCAGCTCCTACACTTACAAAAGAAGAGCGTCTCCGCTTACAGAAGACTTATGGCTATACTTACGAGCAGTACCGCACCATGATCCTTCCAATGGCATTAAACGGTGCAGAAGCTGTTTCAGCTATGGGTGTTGACTCTCCGTTAGCAGTGCTTTCCAAGAAGCATCAGCCATTATTTAACTACTTTAAGCAGTTATTTGCACAAGTTACCAACCCGCCGATCGATGCCATCCGTGAGGAGATCGTTACTTCCACTACTGTATATGTAGGTGAAGAGGGCAATATCCTGGAGGAGACACCGGAAAACTGCAAGATCCTCCGTGTAGAAAATCCGATCCTTACAGAAACCGATCTGTTAAAGATCAAAAACATGAAAAAACCTGGCTTTAAGGTAGAAGTGATTCCCATCACTTATTATAAGAACACTTCCCTTGAAAAGGCCATTGACCGTCTGTTCCTGGAAGTAGACCGTGCACATAAAGACGGTGCCAATATCATTATCCTTTCTGACCGTGATATTGATGAGAACCATGTGCCGATCCCATCCTTACTGGCTGTATCTGCTCTTCAGCAGTACCTGGTACGTACCAAGAAGCGTACAAGTGTGGCCCTGATCTTAGAGAGCGGCGAGCCAAGAGAGGTTCATCATTTTGCAACTTTATTAGGTTATGGTGCCTGTGCCATCAACCCATATCTGGCTCATGAGTCCATCCGTTACCTGATTGAGACAGGTATGTTAAATAAAGATTATTATGCAGCTGTAAAGGACTATGACCTGGCAGTGCTTCACGGTATTGTAAAGATCGCATCCAAGATGGGTATTTCCACCATCCAGTCTTATCAGGGATCCCAGATCTTTGAGTCCATCGGTATCTCCAAGGAAGTAGTGGATAAGTACTTTACAGATACAGTAAGCCGTGTTGGCGGTGTTACTTTAAAGGATATTGAAAATGATATGGACGTGCTCCATTCTGCAGCTTTTGATCCGCTGGGACTGGATGTAGATCTGACTCTTGACAGTGTGGGAAGCCACAAGTCACGTTCCGGTCAGGAAGAGCATTTATACAATCCTCTTACCATCCATCTCCTTCAGGAAGCAACCAGAAAGGGCGATTACAGCATTTTCAAACAGTATACAGATACACTGGATAATGAAGGAAAGACCTATCATCTGAGAAATCTGATGGACTTTAATTATCCGGAAGATGGCGGTATCCCCATTGAGCAGGTAGAAAGTGTAGACTCCATTGTTCGCCGCTTTAAGACAGGCGCTATGTCTTATGGTTCCATTTCACAGGAAGCCCATGAGACACTGGCTATTGCCATGAACCGGATCCACGGTAAGTCAAATACAGGTGAAGGTGGTGAGAGCCTGGAGCGTCTGGTTCCCGGTCCTGCTGACAATAACCGCTGTTCTGCTATCAAGCAGGTAGCTTCCGGTCGTTTCGGTGTTACCAGCCGCTATCTGGTAAGCGCCCAGGAGATCCAGATCAAGATGGCACAGGGCGCAAAGCCTGGTGAAGGCGGACAGCTTCCTGGAAAGAAAGTATATCCATGGATCGCAAAGACCAGACATTCAACTACAGGTGTAAGCCTGATCTCCCCGCCACCGCATCACGATATTTATTCCATTGAGGACCTGGCACAGCTGATCTATGACTTAAAGAACTCGAATACAAGAGCAAGGATCTCTGTAAAACTGGTTTCTGAGGCTGGTGTTGGTACTGTTGCAGCAGGTGTTGCAAAGGCAGGCGCACAGGTTATCCTGATCTCCTCCTATGACGGTGGTACAGGTGCGGCTCCAAGAAACTCTATCTACAATGCAGGTCTTCCATGGGAGCTTGGTGTTGCAGAGGCACATCAGTCCCTGATCATGAACGGACTGCGTGACAGAGTGGTACTGGAAACAGATGGTAAGTTAATGACCGGCCGTGACGTTGCCATTGCCTGTATGTTAGGTGCAGAGGAATTTGGTTTTGCAACAGCTCCTCTTGTAACTATGGGCTGCGTTATGATGCGTGTGTGCAACCTGGATACATGTCCAATGGGTATTGCAACCCAAAATCCGGAACTTCGCAAGCGTTTCAAGGGCAAACCGGAGTATGTTGTAAACTTTATGAAGTTCATTGCAGAAGAGCTGCGTGAATATATGGCAAAACTGGGTGTACGTACAGTAGATGAGCTGGTAGGACGTACAGACCTGTTAAAGAGAAAAGATGATATTGAATACAGCCGTGCAAAAGAAGTAGACTTAAGCCGTATCCTGGACAACCCATATGAGGGCGTAAAACTGGCTGGTTATAATGCAAAAGAGGTCTATGACTTTAAGTTAGATGAGACGGTAGATGAAAGCATTTTATTAAAGAAGTTAAAGAGTGCTTTAAATAATGGACAGAAGAAGAGCATCCAGTTAGATGTAAGCAATGTAAACCGTACTTTAGGTACCATTTTCGGTTCTGAGATCACCAGAAAGTACCCGGATGGTCTGCCGGAAGATACCTTTACCATCAGCTGCAACGGCAGCGGCGGCCAGAGCTTTGGCGCATTTATCCCTAAGGGCCTGACTCTGGAACTGACAGGCGACTCCAATGACTACTTTGGAAAAGGCTTATCCGGCGGCAAGCTGATCGTATATCCTCCTCAGGGTGTGCAGTTTAAGGCAGAGGATAACATTATAATAGGAAACGTTGCACTTTATGGTGCTACCAGCGGCAAGGCATTTATCAACGGGATTGCCGGTGAACGTTTCTGTGTCCGCAACTCCGGAGCTACTGCAGTAGTAGAAGGAACAGGTGATCATGGCTGTGAATATATGACCGGCGGCTGCGTAGTAGTCCTTGGACCTACAGGAAAGAATTTTGCAGCTGGTATGAGCGGCGGTATTGCCTATGTATTAGATGAAGATAGAAGCTTTTACAAGCGTTTGAACAAGGAACTGGTTTCCTTTGAAGACGTCTCCAATAAATATGATGTATTAGAGCTGAAAGGCCTGATCCAGGAGCATGTGGCATACACCAACTCCGAAAAAGGAAAGCGTATCTTAGACCATTTCAGCGAGTATCTGCCTAAGTTTAAGAAAATCGTACCTCACGACTACCGCCGCATGATGAATGCCATTGTGCAGATGGAAGAAAAGGGCTTAAACAGTGAGCAGGCACAGATTGAAGCATTTTATGTAAACATCAGAGGTTAAGGAGGCGTCAAAAATGGGAAAGATTACAGGATTCTTAGATTATGAACGCAAAACTGGAAAGGCGCTTCCACCAAAGGAGCGCATTAAAAACTGGAATGAATTCCACATTCCATTAAGTGAAGAGGAACAGAAATTACAGGGTGCACGCTGCATGGACTGCGGCGTTCCCTTCTGCCAGTCCGGCGTGATGATGTGCGGCATGGTAAGCGGCTGTCCTTTAAATAACCTGATCCCGGAGTGGAATGACCTTGTATACACAGGAAACTGGCAGCAGGCATTTAACCGCTTGAAAAAGACCAACTGTTTTCCGGAGTTTACCTCCAGAGTATGCCCTGCACCCTGTGAAGCTGCATGTACCTGCGGTTTAAATGGCGATCCGGTATCTATTAAGGAAAATGAGCACGCTATTATTGAAAAGGCATACGAAGAAGGCTATGCAAAGGTAAAACCACCTACAGTGCGTACCGGTAAGAAAGTGGCTGTGATCGGTTCCGGACCTTCCGGACTGGCAGCAGCAGACCAGTTAAATAAAAGAGGACACAGCGTAACTGTATTTGAGCGCAGTGACCGTGTAGGTGGCCTGTTAATGTATGGCATCCCAAATATGAAGCTGGAGAAATGGGTCATCGACCGTAAAGTCAATGTAATGAAGGAAGAAGGAGTTATCTTTATTACCAATGCAGATGTGGGAAGAAATTATAAGGCAGCCAAGATCCTTCGTGATTTTGACAGCATTATCCTGGCATGCGGCGCTTCTAATCCAAGAAATATTGATGTTCCTGGAAGAGATGCTGCTGGTATCTATTTTGCAGTGGATTATCTGAAGGCAAATACAAAGAGCCTTTTAGACTCCAATTTAGAGGATGGAAATTATATCTCTGCCAAAGACAAACATGTAATTGTCATCGGCGGCGGTGATACAGGAAATGACTGTGTGGGAACTTCCATCCGTCAGGGCTGCGCTTCTGTGACCCAGTTGGAGATGATGCCAAAGCCACCTGTAAAGAGAACTGAGAATAATACATGGCCGGAGTGGCCACGGATCCTAAAGACGGACTACGGTCAGGAGGAGGCCATCAGCGTATTTGGCTCTGATCCACGTATTTACCAGACTACTGTAAAGGAGTTTGTAAAAGACGGGGAAGGAAAGCTTTGCAAGGTGATCTTAGTCAGTCTTACACCGCAGAAAAATCCGGAAACAGGCCGTACCATGATGGTGCCGGTAGAAGGCAGTGAAAAAGAAGTGCCTGCAGATCTGGTACTGATCGCAGCCGGTTTCTTAGGATGCCAGGATTATGTGGCCGATGCTTTTGGAGTAGAGCGCAATGCAAGAACCAATGTAGCCACAGAAGCAGGAAGCTACAAGACCAATGTAGACAAAGTCTTTGTAGCCGGAGATATGCACAGAGGCCAGTCACTGGTTGTATGGGCGATCAGAGAGGGAAGAGAAGTAGCCGGTCAGGTAGACCGCAGTCTGATGGGATACACCAATCTGCATTAAATATGGAAAGAGTTCCGCCTGTTGGCGGATGTGTAACACCAATTCTGCAGCAGCACCCCGCCGTCAGGCGGGGTGTTTTGCGTTACCAATATGACAAAAATCCAAAATTTGTCTATTGCCATATCCGCCGCTCTAACGTATAATAAAAGTTCAGGTTCACACTTTGGACACAAAAGGAGCGGCAGGACATGGCGGCATTTACGAAACTTGTGATCATGAGGGTATTTGAAAATCTGTTGTCTGTGAAACCCTTAGAGAAGATAACGGTAAAAGACATTACAGACCAGTGCGGCATTTCACGTAATACCTTCTATTATCATTACCAGGACATTTATCAGGTTTTTAAGGCATATATAGATTATTCCCTGGAAGAAATATTCAAATTTCTTCAGCAGGAAAATGAAAAAGACCAGGATCATATTTGTGAAAAGGCAGTAGAATTCCTGGAAAACCACAGGACCATATTTGAAAATATTCTCCGTTCCGCAAAAAGTGAGGAAGTACACAAGATATTAGATGACGGTTCCAGCCGTTTTTTCCGTTATGTGATTGACCGAGTGGGAGAAGGTATTGATTCAGAGCCGGAAGACAGAGAGATGATCTGTGCTATGTGCCAGCATGCAGTTGGAGAAATTATGCATGAATGGTTAAGCAGGGAAAATGCAGATAAAAAGTCACTGTCAGATATCCTGATGCGGGCCAATTATCTTTTTGGCGGTGGATTGGAACGGGCTTTAGAGCGAAGCGCAAACCGCTTCCGTAATTGATAAAATGTATCAAAATAAATGATAATAAATTAACAAATTAGTACACTTAATAGCCGAATGTACAAAAACTGTGCATTCGGTTTTATTTTGTCTATTGCTCTTTAAACAAAAATCCATATAATGATTAATTGTGACTGAGAGAAGGCAAAATTTCCCCGGTCTCCTTTGGCACATGAAAGTGTGCATTTGGGACAGCAGCCTGGGGAAGAACAGGAGATGAAGCAGGATGCCAACACAAAAGTTCATAAATCTTACGGAAAGTAAGAAGCAGACGATCCTCACAGCCATGTGCAGGGAGTTTATGAATATCCCTTATTCAGAGATCCGCATCAGCAATCTGATCCAGAAAGCGGGTATATCCAGAGCCAGCTTTTATCTGTATTTTGAAGATAAAGAAGATCTGTTAGGTTGTATTGCAGAGTCCTGGGTAGATGTGATATTACGCAAACTGACAGAAGCGTTTAGAGTGTCAGACGGAAGCTATTATGAAAGCATGAAGCTTTGGATGAGTCAGGCACTGGAAAATGACATTTCCAGAGAAGTATGGAAAGTCTATAAACGGGTCATGGAAGAAGAGGATTTCACAAGGAAAAGCAAGATGGGGGCTTTACAGTTTAAGGCAAGTCCCAAGTGGCGTCAGGTCATAGAAGAATGTTATGGTCATATGGACCAGAGCAGATATCCGGGACTGACACCGGAAAAACTGGCATATGCTGTTGATATGGGACTGCTGGCTATGGTCCAGCTTTCCATGCGCTATGTAGAGCACTATGCTCCTTTGGCAGAGTTAAAGGAGGCTGCATGGCACCAGCTGACAATATTAGACAAAGGGATCAGAGAGTGATCCGAAAGTTTGAGAAAAAGAAAGGAAGGCACAGGAAAATGAAAAAAAATGTAAAAAGACTCATCGCGGGAGCGGTAGTTCTTTTGGTAGCAGCGGGTATTGTTGTCCGTATTGCCGGTGGCAACAAAAAAGAAGAAGAATATGAAACCCGTCCAACCGTAGCTGTTGAAAATCCAAAAACAGGAGATATCACTCTGTATACCGATCTGACCGGTACGATTGAACCAATCTCCAAGGCAGTTGTACAGCCAAAGATCGGCGGAGAACTTCTGGAGGTAAACTTCCAGGCTGGTGATCAGGTAGAAGCTGGTCAGGTGCTTTGTAAGATCGACTCTGACGCACTGACTGCTTTACAGCTTCAGATGCAGTCCGCTTCTGTAGCAGCAGACAATGCAGCAAGAGAACTGGCACGTATCCAGCCTCTGTATGCATCTGGCTATATTTCACAGCAGCAGTTTGATCAGGCACAGTCTTCTGCAACCAGCGCCCAGCTGGCATACGAGTCTGCAAAGAACCAGTATGACCTGCAGGTAGAATACACTACAGTAACAGCACCGATCAGTGGTGTGATCGAGTCCAGAAATGTAGAACCACATGATCATATTGGAACAGACACCAAGATCTGCGTAATCTCCGGTGGTGACCAGCTTCAGGTTAAATTTGGTGTTACAGAAAAGATCCTTCGCAATATGAAGGTAAATGATCCGGTCCAGGTTGAAAAGAACGGTACTGATTACGAAGGTAATGTAACAGAAATCGGCAGTATGGTAAACTCCGCAACCGGCCTGTATGACGCAAAGGCATTTGTAAACAATGCAGAAAGCCTTACAAGCGGAACCAAAGTAAAACTGACTGTGGTTATGGATCAGGTAAAAGATGTACTGACCGTTCCTGTAGATGCTGTAAACTATGATAATGGAAAGGCATTTGTATACTGCTATGACAATGGCGCTGCAAAGAAGGTTATGATAGAAGCCGGTATTTATGATGCACAGACCATGGAGGTTAAGTCCGGACTGACTGCAGGCGACCAGGTCATCACAACCTGGAGCAATGAGCTGGTAGATGGACAGGAAGTTCTTATAGACAGTGACAATGGACAGAATGAAAATGCAGCCCAGGGAGAAAGCGCTGCAGAAAATGCTGGAGAAGAAACACAGAAAGCAGGTGAATAAAAGATGTTAAATCTGACAAAATTTGCGGTACGCAAGCCTGTGACCATTATCATGTGTTTGCTGACCATTGCATATTTTGGTATCCAGTCCCTGTTAGGGACCAAGGTAGAGCTGACTCCTGAGATGGAATTCCCTATGCTGGTTGTCAGCACTGTTTACGCAGGAGCAAGCCCTGATGATATCAAGGACCTGATCGCAACCAAACAAGAAGATGCGGTTTCGTCATTGGATGATGTTAAAAACGTTTATTCCTTCTCACAGGATAACGTAGCCATCGTTTTAGTTGAATATAATTACGGTACCAACATTGATACTGCATACATCAACTTAAAGAAAGCGATCGACGGTATTAAGAGTGACCTGCCTGATGACGCAAATGAGCCAAATATCATGGAAATGGATATGAACTCCCAGCCTGTTATCACACTGGCTGTAGGTGGTCAGGTAGACGGAAACCTTTATACATATGTAGAAAACAATATCAAGCCGGAACTGGAAAAATTAGGTTCTGTTGGTGAAGTTTCTCTGGCAGGTGGCCAGAAAGAATATATCAGCATCAAGCTGGATCCTGAAAAAGTAGCGCAGTATGGCCTTAGCATGTCACGTATTGCACAGTTTGTAGGTGCTGCAGACTTTACCATTCCTGCAGGTGATGTAAACGTAGGAAAGCAGAATCTGTCTGTCAGCGTCGGAAATGATTTTGACAACACAGAAGCACTGAAAAATGTAGCGATCCCGCTGGCAAATGGAGATGTGATCCATCTTTCTGATGTGGCAACTGTTTCCAATGCTTTGGAAGATGCAGATTCTATTGGCCGTTATAATGGTCAGGACATTGTATCTGTATCCATTAAAAAACAGCAGAGTTCTACTGCTATTGATGTATCAAAAGATGTTTTAAAGCAGGTAAGTGTACTGGAAAAGACTTATCCGGGACTTACATTTACCGTGGTCAATGATTCCAGTGATATGATCACCGAATCAATTACCAACGTATTCCAGACTATGATCATGGCGGTCATTTTGTCTATGATCATTCTGTGGCTGTTCTACGGAGATATACGTGCCTCTGTTATTGTAGGTACTTCTATCCCTATTTCAATCATGCTGACCCTGATTGCCATGTCGCTTATGGGATTTTCCTTAAACGTAATCTCACTGACATCCCTGGTACTTGGTGTAGGTATGATGGTAGATAACTCCATCAACGTATTGGATGGCTGTTTCCGTGCAAAAGAACATAGAAACTTTTTTGATGCGGCTATTGAAGGAAGCCGTATTATGATCACTTCCATTGTAGGTGGTACAGCCACTACCTGCGTTGTATTTATCCCGCTGGCAATGCTTTCCGGTCTGTCCGGTCAAATGTTTAAGCAGTTAGGTTTCACGATCGTATTCAGTTTGATCGCGTCCTTATTCTCTGCGGTCACCATCATACCGCTGTGTTATTATCAGTGGCATCCGGTAGAAAAGGAAAATGCACCTGTTGCCGGTTTTATACGTAAATGCCAGGAAATTTACCGTAATATCATGCCTGGTATTATCCCGAAGACAAAGACAGTTATCAGTGCCAGTATTTTACTGCTTGTATTTTCCTTCTTCTTAGCTTCCAGACTGGATGTAAAGCTGATGGTTTCTACAGATGAAGGTATTGTAGATGTAACTGTTAAAACAAAACCGGGTCTTTCTGTTGCTGCTGTTAATGACACAGTGTCCCAGATTGAAAATATGGTGGCAAATGACGAAGAAGTCGATCATTATCTGCTGACATACGGTTCCAGTGGTTTAAGTACCATGGGCGGCAGCAGCGTTACCTTAAGTGCTTACTTAAAGGATGACCGTAAAATGTCCACAGATGAAGTCATCGACAAATGGACCCGTGAAACAGAAAATTACAAAGATATTTCTGTAACAATGGAACAGGGAAGTACCACTTCTTCCTCCATGAGCAGTACCAATCAGATCGAAGTTGACTTACAGAGTACCGATTACGATGCTTTAAAGAAAGCTTCTGATGAACTGGTAGAAGAACTGCGTAAGAGAGAAGATGTAATGCAGGTACATTCTTCTATTGAAAATGCGGCACCTGTTATCAAGGTAAATGTAGATCCTGTTTTAGCACAGGCAGAAGGTCTTACACCTGCGTCCATCGGATCTCTGATCTACAGCAATTTAAGTGGTATCAAGGCAACCACAGTCCGTGTAAACGGTGAAGATACAGATGTAAGAGTAGAATTTGATGCAGATAAATATGACAGCATTGACAAACTGCAGGGAATGATGATCACCACAGCTACAGGAACAACCCTTCCTCTGGAAGATCTGGCGACGATCCACTACGAAGACAGTCCGCAGCAGATCCAGCGTAAGAATAAGCAGTACCAGGTATCTATTACGATGGAGCCACAGTCTGAGTATAAGAAAACAGCTGAAAAAGATGTGAAGGAATTTGTGCGTAACTGGAATATGCCAAATGAGGTAGAAATGGCGCCAAATGCCATGGATGAGAGCATGGGAAGCGAGATCGGTGCTTTAGGAGGCGCTCTTATAACCGGCGTTTTCCTGGTATTTGTTGTAATGGCTATCCAGTTTGAGTCACCTAAGTTCTCACTGATGATCATGACGACCATTCCATTCTCACTGATAGGATCCTTTGGACTTCTGTTCCTGGCAGACAGTCCCATCAGTATGGTATCTATGTTAGGTTTCCTGATGTTAGTTGGTACGGTAGTAAACAATGGTATTTTGTATGTAGATACGGTAAACCAGTTCCTTGCAGAAATGCCTCTGGATAAGGCGCTGGTAGAAGCTGGTGCTATCCGTATGAGACCTATTTTGATGACAACAGGAACAACCGTGATCTCCATGCTTCCTAACGCAGTTGCTTACGGTAAATCCGGTGCCATGATGCAGGGCCTTGCACTGGTAGATGTAGGTGGTCTGATCGCAGCAACGATCCTGACACTGATCCTTCTTCCAACTTATTACAGACTGGTCCACAATATGGGACGTAAGGCAGTTGGGGAAGATGTGCCTATGGTTTCTGATTAAAAATTAAGATAAGTAAGATAATAAGAGAGCAGGACTTTTGTGGTTTTGCTCTCTTTTGGCGTTGTTACAGTTCAGCCATGACATGGCGTTATGCTTTTTGTATAAACCTGATTGACGTTTTGCCTGAAAAATTGTATAATTGATAAAGAATTTGGAAATTTTCAGACGGGAGAATACAAATGATCGCATTAAAGGCCGAAGATGTAAAGTCCTTTACTACCAAACTGTTTGTACGGGAGGATTTTGATGCATTTCTGGTAAAAGAAGTGAACATTACCACCTACAACAGTTTTTCCATTGACGGACATGTAAAACAGGGCTATTACACAGAGGAAGAACGGGAAGAAAACAACATAGAAGAGTTTTCAACCTGGAAAACCTTAAGGCCTTTTTGTTTTTCACTGATCAAAGGAAAAAAGCTTCCTGGAAGTTTTCGCATCGTGCTGCAGCTGCCAAAGGCGGGGACAGATAAATTTGCCGCAAGAACAGGCGCCGGGATCGATGGAAACCAGATCGTAGGGTTATATCTGAATATACGTTACGATAATGGGGAAATGTATTGTATTACCGGAACATCATTAAATTTTTTCACCATGGACAAAACTCTGGATCTTGAGTGGGATAAGGCAGTTAAACAGTTTTTACAGTCCCATGAGATTCCATGTACAGAGGCAACTGAAGGATAAGAGCAGGAAGAAGATTGTCTGTAAAAGGATAAAAATTCTGAAAGCGTACAAATGTCCTCTTGGAGTCTTTCGTGTACCTGCCTTTTCAGGCACAGAAAGACCCTGAGAGAACATAAGCAGCAATGGAGGAAATGGCATGGATAAAAACAATTTTTCGCAGAAACTGGCTGAACTGACAGCGCTGGCAGCAGCCAGTGAAAACAAACTCCAGATGACACAGGTTCTGGATGCTTTTGCAAAGGAACAGGTAACACCGGAGGAAATGGAAGCTGTTTATGCCAAGCTGGAGAAGAAAGGGATCCAGATACTGACAGAGGAGGAAGAGGGGGCAACCGATGACAGCCTTCTTTTAGATGATGCAGATGATAATGATGAGTCTGTTTCCAGTATCATTGGAGATAAATACAGATGGAGCCACAACGATTCCTTAGATGACGGGGATAACGATGATTTTACCCCTTCTTCTGCAGAAGAGGAAGAAGAGACAACTGCTACCTCGGAACAGCTGTTAGAAGGCGTTGCAAGTACGGATCCCATCCGTGAATATTTAAAGGAGATCGGTTCCATTCCGCTGCTGACTCAGGAGCAGGAACAGGACCTGGCCAAGCGCAAATCCGAAGGGGACGCAGAAGCGGGCAGAAAGTTAGTGGAAGCAAACCTTCGCCTGGTAGTCAGCATTGCAAAGCGCTATACTGGCAGAGGCATGAGTTTTCTGGATCTGGTCCAGGAAGGAAATATCGGCCTGATGAAGGCAGTAGAGAAGTTTGATTATACCAAGGGATACCGCCTCAGTACCTATGCTACCTGGTGGGTGAAGCAGTCTGTTACCAGAGCCTTAGCAGACCAGTCCCGCACCATCCGCCTGCCAGTCCACATGGTAGAAGCAGTGAACCGCATCCGAAAGGCCCAGAGAGCCTTAGCTGTAAAACTGGGAAGAGAGCCTTCTAATGAAGAGATCGGCAAGGAAGTGGGAATGTCTGAAAAACGTGTAACAGAACTGATGCAGTCTTCTGGAGATACAGTATCTTTAGAGACTCCGGTAGGTGATGAAGACGGTTCCAACTTAGGGGATTTCGTAGCAGATGACTCCAATGCTTCCACAGAAGAAAAGGCAGAAAGCGTCTTCTTAAGAGAAGAGATCGACCAGATGCTCCAGGGCTTGAACCCAAGAGAAAGGGAAGTTATCATTTTAAGATTTGGCCTGGAAAGCGGACATCCTATGACACTGGAGGAAGTAGGAAAGCGTTTCAAAGTTACCAGAGAGCGGATCAGACAGATCGAGACTGCTGCGTTAAGAAAACTTCGCAATCCGTCCAGAAGTAAGAAGATAAGAGATTTCCTGCCGTAAGATCTTACAGCCGGATCCTATCCGGCAAAGTCCTAACCAATCGTTAATATTTTTCTCATTTGATCCACTGTACAATAGGAGTACGGTGGATCTTTTTTGATGCCATGTATCTGAAAGAAGCTGCCGGTAGCAGGTTTGACAAGTAAAAAGGCGGTAGTGTCAAATAATCTATGAAAAACTGAGTCAAATAAAAAGGCTCAAATGAACCTTGAAAATTGCAAATATATTTCTATCAAAATCAAAATACGAACTCAGTTCGTTGGGTAAAACCCTCCGGGGGCACAGGGCGCTGCCCGGACCTGTTCTCGCCGGAAGGCAGGAAAAGGGCGCAGTTGCCCCTTTTCTGCATATCTGCATATTTAGGATGGTCTGTTGTCCGAGGAAAATCGGGATTTATTAAGAACAGAAACTTTGAATATTGTTCTATTCATGTGCAACTTCAAGCTTGATGGAGAAAGCAAAAATCATTCATGACCTTCGTCATATAGTTTCTGTATGTTTTCAGGGAAGTTTATCAGGCAACATGGCATTTATAGCATCTTCATTACCGTCTTTCATTGCTGTTTCATAATACCAGCACTTGAATTTTAAGAGGGAAAGAGTTTTTTGAAGTTCTTGGATTTCAGTTTCAACAGCTGATTTTCTAGATTCAAATAATTCTTTCCTTTTTTCATAGCTTGAGCTGCCTTCAGATACCCAAAGAAAAAATTGCTTTATATCTTTGATCTCAAGACCGGATTTCTTCAGACATTCAATAATACGAAGCGCTTCCAATTCATTATCACTAAAATAACGGATGTTTCCTTTACGTTCCAGATTAGGGAAAAATCCTTCCTTGTCATAATACCTTAAGGTAGAAACAGGAAGATCAAACATTGTAGAGACTTGACCGATTGTGTACATAAAAAAACCTTCTTTCAAAAATATTCTTGACCTAAAGTTAACTTTAGGTTGTATGATATAAATATCATACACTATTGCTAGTGTAATTACAAGAAATTTTGCATATGGAGGATGTTAAATATGTTAAAAGCAGAAGAATTAAAACTAGTATCTGAATGGGATAAAACTTTTCCAAAAAGTGAAAAAGTAGATCATGAGAAAGTGACATTTGTAAATCGTTATGGAATCACACTTGCTGCAGATCTGTATAAGCCGAAAAATGCATTTGGGAAATATCCAGCGATTGCTGTAAGTGGACCATTTGGTGCAGTCAAAGAACAGTGTTCCGGACTGTATGCGCAGACGATGGCTGAAAAAGGATACCTTACTATTGCATTTGATCCTTCTTTTACGGGAGGAAAGTGGAGGCAATCCAAGATACATGGCTTCTCCGGATATTAATACAGAAGATTTCATGGCTGCTGTTGATTTCCTTTCTGTTCGGGAAGAGGTAGATCAAGATAGAATAGGAATCATTGGAATCTGTGGTTGGGGTGGGATGGCTCTTAACGCAGCTGCACTCGATACAAGAATAAAAGCAACGGTTGCATCTACCATGTATGATATGACAAGGGTAAATGCGAATGGGTACTTTGATTCTGAGGACAGTGAAGAAGCACGTTATGCGAAGAAGCAATCGCTGAATACCCTCAGAACGCAAGAATACTGTAAAGGCGAATATTCCAGAGCTGGTGGGTTGTGTTTCTCTTCCGGTTCCAGAGGATGCCCCTTTCTTTGTAAAAGATTACAGTGAGTATTATAAAGGCAGATGTTATCATAAAAGAAGCCTGAATTCCAATGATGGCTGGAACAGTATTGGATGTATGTCATTTATGAATCAGCCAATATTAAAGTACAGTAATGAAATCAGAAGTGCAGTCCTCATTGTTCACGGAGAAAAAGCACACAGCTATTATTTTGGAAAAGATGCTTATGAAAATATGATTAAGGACAGCAAGTACACAGCCAATAAAGAGCTGCTAACAATTCCAGGGGGCTGTTCATACAGATCTTTACGATAATCTGGATGTAATCCCATTTGATAAAATCCAGAAATTTTTTGAAGAAAACGGAGTTGGTTAATCATGACATTTGAAGAATATATATCGTAGATGCAGGAAGTGAAGACCATCTGGTTATGCACGAGCTGTCTCAAAGGGCATTAAAATAACAATGGAAAAGGAGAAATTTAATTATGGCAAAAGTATTGATCATATCGACAAGTCTTCGAGGAGGCAGCAATTCTTATGTACTCGCAAAGGAGTGTGCAAAGGGAGCAAAAGAAGCTGGGCATGATGTGGAACTTCTTTCTTTGAAAGGAAAAGATATCAAATATTGTATCGGTTGTCTATCCTGTCAGAAGAATGGAATGTGTGTACTGAAGGATGATGTTGCAGATATTATGGCAAAGGTAAAGGATGCGGAGGTCATTGTCTATGCAACCCCAATTTATTATTATGAGATGTGCGGTCCAGATGAAAACTCTTCTTGATAGATTGAATCCTTTATATTCGACAGATTATTTATTCAGAGATATTTATATGATTGCAACTGCGGCAGAGAATAATGAAAGTGCATTTGAGAAAGCCTATAATGGGCTACAAGGCTGGGTAGATTGTTTTGAAAAGGCTTCCTTAAAAGGCATGGTCGGTGGCGGTGGAATTGATGCAGCAAATACAGCTGCAGGTCATGTGGATGTGATGAAGAAAGCATATGAACTTGGAAAGGATTATAAGTTTGAAAAGAGTACTATTACTTAGTCTTTGTGTGTTAGTTTTATCTGGGCTTGCAGGATGCAGAGAAAAAAGAAGTGTTTCATTTGAAAATGATATATCCGAAGAAATGATAGACAATAGTACTGAATCTCAAATTTCAGCTGTAGAGGAAACAGAAATTACCGACAAATCGGCGATTGATGATGAGAAAGAATACATGAAGTTATATTTTAATGACACTGAAATCCCGGTTATATGGGAAGATAATCAGACTGTGCAAGAACTTATGGAAGAAGCTGGCAAAGGTGATATCGTTGTGCAGATGTCTATGTATAGCGACAATGAGCAGGTTGGTTCACTGGAAAAAAGTTATACAAAAAATGATGAGCAGATAACTACTCATAGCGGTGATATAGTTCTATACAGTGGAGACAAAATAGTAGCGTTTTATGGCTCAAATTCATGGGCATATACCAGACTGGGGAAAATGAATCTTCCAGAAGGTGATGTGACGGGACTTTTGTCAAATGGGGATATCACTTTGAAAATAGTAATTGCGAAATAGTGAGTAAATCAGAATGTTGTTTTCTATTGCAAGGAAATCGACAAGTTCCCATTTATGGAATTGACAATCAGTTATTTTATTATTAGAAAATACCACAATTACAATTAATAACACCGATACAGGATTATAATAAATCCTACAATGTAACCATTGAAATTACATCTGTTTTTTGATATGATTACTGTCGAAGAGAGGTGTTTATAATGCAGATTTCAAGCAGATTTACAATGGCAATCCATATGTTTGCCTGTATAGATACATTTTCAGATCAGAAGATGACCAGTGATTTTATGGCAGCAAGCATTGGAACCAATCCGGTGATTGTCCGTAAAATATTGCAACAATTAAAGGCTGCTGGTCTTATTGAAGTTGCAAGAGGGACAGGCGGTGTGACAATTACCAGACCATTGGAGCAGATTACATTCCTTGATGTGTATAAAGCAGTGGAGTGTTCACCAGATGAAGAACTATTTCATTTTCATGAGAATCCCAATCAGAAATGTCCGGTAGGAAAGAATATTCATCATGTTCTTGATAAGAGGCTGTTAGAGGTACAGAGGGCGATGGAGGAAAAGCTTTCAGAAATGACACTTGCTGATGTGAAAAAAGATATTGCAATGTATACAGAGAAAGAGTAGCATACAGAAGGCTTCGGATGCGTGATTATATCATCACAATTTTCGGAGCCTTTTTCATTTGTTGTAATCAATGCAAAACCTTTAAAGGGAGTTGTAACAAAAAAAGTTACAAAAAGCTTGATGTAACTATTGACATTACATCAAACAAGTGCTACAGTACAAACATAAGATGTAACAAATAATGTTACAACAAATCAAGGAGGTAATTTAAAATGCAGAAAGTAGTAGAATTTTTACAGAAAAATCCAGTTCAGTATTTAGCAACAGTCGGAAGAGATGGAAAGGCAAAATGCCGTCCATTCATGTTCTGCTTTGAGCAGGATGGAAAGCTTTGGTTTTGTACAAACAACACAAAGGATGTTTACAAGGATATGTTAGCAAATCCTGAAGTAGAAGTTTCTGTTTCTTCGCCAGAATATGCATGGATTCGTATTCATGGTAAAGCAGTATTTGAGGACAACAAGAGTGTAAAGGAAGGATGCATGAATAATCCAATCGTTAAGGGACAGTACCAGACAGCAGATAATCCTATTTTTGAGGTATTCTATCTTGAAAATCCTCATGGTGTAATCGCAGATTTCTCTGGAAATCCACCTTATGAATTTTAATAACAGGTAATCAACAAAAAAAATACAGTCTTCGGGGCAAGGTATAATTCCTGACCGGCAGTATAGTCTGCGAGCAAAAAGCTGATATGGTGCAATTCCATAACCGACGGTAAAGTCCGGATGAGAGAAGATATGATAAAGGAAGTCCCGCAGGAAATCCCGTCCTGCGGGCTGTTTTAAATTCAGGCATATCTCACAAAAAGGAGATTTATGAGTAACAATACAGCAACTATTAAAACAAGAGAAAATCTGGTTTCTACAAGGACGATAACAATGACAGCTCTACTGGCAGCTATATCATATGTGTTGGCATTTTTTGAGTTTCCGGTTCCTTTGAGTCCATCATTTGCACGAATGGATCTGTCAGATTTACCTGCACTGATTGGGGCATTTGCGTTTGGACCGGTTACAGGAGTGATGATAGAAATGATAAAAAATATATTGCAGCTTCTGTCAACATCAACGGGGGGAATTGGTGAACTTGCCAATTTTCTGATGGGTGCATCCTATGTACTGGCTGCCGGTTTTATATACAAATACAAAAAGACTAGGAAAATGGCGATGTGGGCATGTGTTATTTCAAGCGTAGTTATGGGAATAGCCGCAGCGATTGTAAATTATTTTATTCTGCTACCCCTGTTTGAAACATTTATGCCGCTGGATCAGCTGATCGCATCATTTGGTGAATTTCTGCCATTTATTAAGACAAAATTGGACGTTGTGCTATTCAATGCATTGCCGTTTAATATCTTAAAAGGTTTGGTGATTGGAGCAATTGCCATGATGATATATAAAAAACTTACACCGATACTGAAAGGAGAGACTTTGAAATGACAAAAATGGATTATCTTAAACTTCTGGTGGATGAAATTCATTCAACAACAGTTGCAACGATAGGTTCAGATTGACATCCTCAGACAAGAATCATAGATATGATGTACTATGATGAAGAAAGTGTATATTTCCTTACAGCAAAGGGAAAAGCATTTTATGACCAGTTAATGGAGCAGCAGTATGTGGCAATATCCGCAACAAAAGACAAAATTGCGGTGTCTTTGCGTGGAAAAATAAAGAACATCGGGAAAAAAGAACCTTGATATTATGTTTGAAAAAAATCCGTATATGAAGAAAATCTATCCGGGAGATACGAAAGACGCAATCGAGGTGTTTCAACTGTATGAGGCACAGGGAGAGTATTTTGATATCAGCAATCCGTCAAATATTGTGAGGGATACAATAACAATAGGAAAAGCAGAAGCTGTTCAGACGGGATATTTTGTTGGGAAAGACTGTATCGGATGTAAGTTGTGTTACTCTGTATGTCCGCAAAAATGCATTGATATATCTTCAGTTCCGGTTGTAATCAACCAGAATCACTGTCTGCATTGCGGAAGATGTGCAGAAATTTGTCCAGCAGTGTATTGAGAAAAGAGGTTAATTATGATCTTTAAGAAAATCAGAAAAGGGCATGCTGACTGGAGAAACTTTTTATGTAGTACTCCGGCAATGGATTATGTATTCCAAAAGGATGCATATGAAGACCAGATTGACAGGGCAGCAGAGAATATAAGAAATGCAGACTGTGTTATAATCGGGGCAGGAGCCGGGGCATCGACAGCTGCGGGAATCCAGTATGGCGGTAAAAGGTTTACAGACCATTTTGCAGAATTTATAAAAAAATACGGTGGGCATTACATGACAGATATGTATGCAGCCGGATTTTATCCATATCCGTCTGAGGAGGCAAAGTGGGGATACTGGTCAAAACATGCATTGATGAACCGCTTTGATCCTCCGGCATTGCCGCTTTATACAGAGCTTTATGATATTGTAAAGAACAAAGAATATTTTGTACTTACAACCAATGTGGATCATCAGTTTTATAAAGCGGGATTCGATGGAAAAAGAATATTTGCAACACAGGGAGATTATGGAAAAATCCAGTGCCAGAAAGCCTGTCATCCAAAGACTTATGACGCAAAAGACCTGTTTCGTAAAATGGATGAAGCAAGAAAAGACTGCCTGATTCCATCAGAACTTGTACCAAAATGTCCGGTGTGTGGCGGCAATATGGCTATGAATCTACGTTGTGATAATTATTTTGTGGAAGATGAAGCGTGGCATGAGGCAGCCGACAGGTATGCGGGTTTTCTGGAACAGAATAAAGATAAAAAGTTTGTTCTTTTGGAACTGGGAGTTGGATTTAATACGCCGATTATTATACGTTTCCCTTTTGAAAAGATGGTGAGGGAGAACTCGTCTTATAGTTTGATACGCCTGAATATGGATGAAGCGGTAGTTCCGGAAAGCTTCGGGGAACGTGCAATCGGTATTGGCGGTGATATGGCAAAGGCAATTACTGATATAAGGGGGCTGGTATTATGACACAGGATGAGCGAAGAGAATATCTGATTCAGTATCTTTTAAAAGAAGAAATACGGTTTGGCAGACAGAACATTCATACGGATAAGCAGGGACAGGAAAATCTGCTCCGATCACTTATGAATGTCAGACCGCCAAGACCAATCAGTAATGATTTTTTGAAAATACAGGATGAGTATCTTTCAGAAAGAAATATAGAGCGTGGAATTACAGATGTTGCCACGCTTGTACCTGTAAAATCCGATTCGAGATTATATATCTGGCAGGGTGATATTACGACACTGAGATGTGACGCAATCGTAAATGCCTGCAACTCACAGATGCTTGGTTGTTTTTCGCCGATGCATGCCTGCATCGATAACTTTATTCATACTTATGCAGGAATTGAGCTGCGTCTGAAAATGCATGAAATTATGGCAAAGCAGGGGTATGAAGAAGAGACCGGCAGAGCAAAGATAACATCGGGCTACAATCTTCCGGCAAAATATATTCTTCATACGGTAGGACCTATTATACAATGGAAAGTCACAAAAGATGATGAAGCACTGCTCGCAAGCTGTTACACAGAGTGCCTAAAGCTTGCTGCTGATACTGGTGCAGAATCCATTGCATTTTGTTGTTTGTCTACAGGTGTATTCCGTTTTCCACAGCAACGAGCTGCCGAGATTGCAACGAACACTGTAAAGCAGTATCTTAACAAAGACAGCAGAATCAAAAAGGTAATCTTTAATGTGTTTAAGGATGAAGATTTAAAAATATACAGTGGATTGTTATAAGTTCTAATGATTCTTTTATCTAACATTTTCTATTATGAATGACATAAATTTATGTGCTACATTACTCAGTCGTTCGTAGTCCTGATAAATGAAAGCAATACTCCACGTAATATCTTTATCATCGAATGGAACCATTACAAGATTTCCATAAACGCCTTTATCATACATCGGCTCAAGACTTAATGCGACTCCACGCCCCTTATTTACCAGACTGATCAGTTGATTTGCATCCGATGATTCAAAGGCGACCTTCGGTTCAAAATGATATTTTTTTGCATAATGCCACACCAGATTTTTGTAATACGATTTCTTGTCAAGCATTAGGAAATTCTCATTTTTCAGTTCTGAAAAATTCACCGATTGTTTTTTTGCCAGAGGATTATCTTTGTGCACAAAAAGATATAAGGGAAATGTTTTCACCAAAGTATATGGAATCTTTTCGCCATGCCGATTCTCCGGAATTGCAAGAAGTCCTAAGCGTGTCACATTTTCCTCAACATATTTATCACAGTCTGCGTCAGACAATTCTAACATTTCAAGTGTTATGTTTTTATATTTTTCCTGAAAATCAAACAACAGCTCTGGATCAATACATCGAAATATCAGTGGTGCACAACAGAATTGCAGCTTTACGGGCTGCCTCTCGAAGTGTTCTGTAACTTCATCTAATACATGATGATACTGCGTTACCAGAGGACTAAACTTATTTAGAAGATACATTCCCTCTTTAGTAAGACTTATTCCTTTTACGGTTCTTTGGAATAGCTGACAGCCCAGTTCCTGTTCCATGCCTGCGATACATCTGCTCAATGCCTGCTGTGAGATATAAAGTGCTTCTGCCGCTTTGGACATAGATGTGTACTCACAGGTTTTTAAAAAATATTCGATATGCTTAAATTCCATCGCTATCACTTCCTTTCGTATATATCATACTACAATTTCAAGTTGTAGCCCATACAAATTTTCAGCCATTTTTCAAATGTGCCGACTGCGTTATAGTATAGTCACAGCAAGGGAAACGAACGATGCAAGCTTATCATTCACCCAGGCAAACATTAGATCAGAAAGGGAGGTAACAAAATGTCATTTCTGAAAAATCTTTTTAATCATACACACACATATAAGGAGGATATTAACATGACAAACAAAGACAAAGCATTGGCACTCATTAACACATTTGCAACTGGTGATACAGATGCAGCAAAAAATTTACTGGCTGAAGGATATATTCAGCACAATCTGGCTTACGGTACAGGCAGAGATGCTTTTAGGCTCTGTAGCTTATCTCACATCCGCACCGGTAAAAACAACTGTCAACAACATTCGTGCATTTGAAGATGGTGACAAAGTTTTCTTACAGACTGTTTATAATTTTGCAGGTGCTGGTGAGCAGGTAGCATTCGATATTTTCCGCTTTGACAGCAACGGAAAAATTGCTGAGCATTGGGATAATCTTGCTGCAAAGGCTGAGCCAAATCCATCTGGTCGTACCCAGATTGATGGTACTATGGAAAAAGAACTTGTAAATGCAGAAGAAACACGCAAAATTGTCTCTGCGTTTGTAGGTGATGTTCTCCGTGGCGAGCATCCGGAAAAGCTGACCAGCTATTTTGATGGAGATACTTATATTCAGCACAACACAGGAATTGCTGATGGGCTTTCCGGACTCGGAGCAGCGCTTGAAGCTCTTGGCAAACAGGGCATTCAGATGATTTATGATCAAACTTATCAGGTACTTGCAGACGGAAATTACGGTCTTGCAGTAAGTGAAGGCTCTTTTGGTGGTGCTCATACAAGTTACTACGATCTTTTCCGAGTTGAAAACGGCAAAATCGTCGAGCATTGGGATGTAATGGAAACTATCGCTGATGAATCTACATGGCAGAATCAGAACGGCAAATTTTAAAATACATTATAATATTTAAGGAGGACTCACACTATGAAAAAAATTATCACACTTCTTTTAACCGCAACTTTAACAATGACTGCATTAGCAGGATGTTCAACATCCAGCAACAACGCTGACAACACTGTTTCTTCCACCAGTGCAACTACACAGGAGACCGAATCGACAAAAACTGAACAGACCCAGACTGAAAAGCTCTGGCATTGATAGATACTTTTGCAACTGGAGATACCGATATTGCTAAAGAATTGCTTGCAGAAGATTATATTCAGCACAACCTTGCCTATGGTACTGGAAGAGACGCATTCATCAGTTCTGTCGAATACTTGGCTTCGGCAGATGAAAACCACTGTTGAAAACATCCGGGCATTTGAAGACGGTGACAAAGTATTTCTTCAGACTGTTTACAATTTTGCAGGTGCTGGCGAGCAGGTAGCATTCGACATTTTAGATTTGACAACGAAGGAAAAATCGCTGAGCACTGGGATAACCTTGCTGCAAAGGCTGAGCCGAATCCATCAGGACATACACAGATTGACGGAACTATGGAAGTAACCGATCTTGACAAAACCGAAGAAAATCGCAAACTCGTGGAAGATTTCCTTTATGACGTTATGCAAGGCAATAATTTAGATAAAACACCAGACTATTTTGATGGTGACACATATATTCAGCATAACACCGGCATTGCTGATGGCATATCCGGTCTGAATGAAGCACTTGCAGCACTTGCTGAACAGAATATTCAGATGATTTATACTACTACTCATCAGGTGCTTGCTCAGGGAAACTTTGTACTGGCAGTAAGTGAAGGTACCTTTGGTGATAAACCAACTGCTTACTATGACCTTTGGAGTAGAAAACGGCAAGATTGCTGAGCATTGGGATGTAATGGAAACGATTGCCAATAAATCCACATGGCAAAACCAGAATGGAAAATTCTAATAAATTTTAATAAAAGTCCTCCTTCAAAAATAGTAAGGGGACTTTTATCATATGTTTTAACAGGAAATATTAAAGTTCAAGTGAATCTTCTGCATCTACTCACATCTGCAAATTTCCATCAAGATATAATCTTGCAAATTCAAAGAGGATCATCAATGGCGAGTGCGTTTAATGCACAGTCTGATCCAGGTGTAGTCTTTAAATTCTTTTCAGCTTCCCAGCAGTCAATGCGAAGCATATAGCCGGACACTTGTGTAAACATCAATACTGTTGCGCTTGGGATTGTATTCTGCAAATATTGTTCTCATCGTATCAAATCTCCTTATCGTTAAATCAATCATTTGTTGCAAAATCAGAAGCATTTCAATCAGTTCACCATGTCACTTTTATTTTGTGTTATACTGTTTTATATGATTTTTTTGGTCTCCGCTGCCGCTTCGGTCGGCACAGAGCAGAGGTCCACCGGACCTCTTGTGGTCTTCGCTTCGCTACGGTCGGTGCAAAGCGGACATCCACCGGATGTCCTGCACCCTTGTATTTGCCCTTATCAGAGTTCGTAAACACTGGTGGGACGATATAACACAAAGGGAAACAATAAGGAAAGCTCACCTGCGACAAATCCAGTGTTTTCAAGGGTTTGCAGAGAATTTAATAACAAAATATAACAGTTATTAAATTTCTTAAAACAGGTGAAATCTCAATCGGAATTTGTGGGAGATTTCTTGAAAGTCTGGGGCTGTTTCAAGGAAAATGGGAAGAATGGAAGTCAAAGATCCGTATGAAGGAATGTATCAGGGGATCCATTTTAATGCTGTAAATATAAGGTTGTATCATGTATACAAAGCAGGACATATCCGGGATGGATACGAAAAAGAAAAGAAGTGGTATTTAAGGGACTTGTTATACGATATGAGGATGCTGCGCCTACGGTTCTTAAAACGGATCATGATTTTGCGTCAATAGCGTATGATGTGGACGTAAGAGATATAGACGCAGTGAAGAAAAGCTATATTGCGTCTTTAGAGGAGATGAAACGGCTGTTGAAATAATTGCTTGCTAGCACTCAACTAAAATGAGTGCTAATTTTTTGTTGACTTTTAGATATATCGGTACTACAATATACGTTGTGAGTAAGATCCGCTTATTCAGATTTTGATAACACATAAGATTATTAAGAAGATTTATAAGAAAGAGGCGTATATTATGGCAAAGAAAGGCAGTTTATCTATAACAAGTGAAAATATTTTCCCTGTGATCAAAAAGTGGCTGTATTCCGACCATGACATTTTTTACAGAGAGCTGATCAGCAATGGCTGTGATGCGATTACTAAATTAAAGAAGTTAGAACTGATGGGAGAGTACGAGAAACCGGAAGAGGTTGAGTACAAGATCCAGGTCAGTGTAAATCCTACAGATAAGACCATCACTATTGAAGACAATGGTCTTGGTATGACAGAAGAAGAGATCGACAAATACATCAACCAGATCGCATTCTCCGGTGTTCAGGACTTTATGGAGAAGTACAAAGACAAGGCAAATGAGGATCAGATCATCGGTCACTTCGGTCTTGGTTTCTATTCTGCATTTATGGTAGCTGACAAGGTTGAGATCAATTCCCTGTCTTACCAGAAAGATGCAAAGCCTACACTGGGAGTCTGAAGGCGGCATCAACTTTGAGATGACCGAAGGCGACAAGGCAGAAGTTGGTACTTCTATTAAGCTGTATCTGAACGAAGAAAGCACTGAATTTGCAAATGAATACAGAGCAAGAGAAGTCATCGAAAAATACTGCGCATTTATGCCTGTAAACATTTTCTTAAAGAATGAGACTGCAGAGCCGGAATATGAGACCATTGAAAAGATGAGCTGACAGATAAGGATACAGTAGTTGAGACTGTCATCGAACCTGCAAAGACAGAAGAAAAGGAAAAGAGGATGGTACCAAGGAAACAGTAGAAGTTGAGCCATCCAGAGAGAAATATAAGATCTTAAAGCGCCCGGTTGCATTAAACGATACCAACCCGCTGTGGAATAAGCATCCAAATGAGTGTACAGACGAGCAGTACAAGGACTTCTACCGCAAGGTATTCAGGGATTACAAGGAACCACTGTTCTGGATCCATCTGAACATGGATTATCCGTTTAACTTAAAGGGTATCTTATACTTCCCGAAGATCAACATGGAATACGACAGCTTAGAGGGAACTATCAAGCTGTACAACAACCAGGTATTTATCGCTGATAACATTAAGGAAGTTATCCCTGAGTTCCTGATGCTGTTAAAGGGCGTTATTGATTGTCCTGATCTGCCTCTTAACGTGTCACGTAGCGCGCTGCAGAATGACGGTTTTGTAAAGAAGATCTCTGATTATATTACCAAGAAGGTAGCAGACAAGCTGTCCGGTATGTGCAAGACTGACCGTGAGAACTATGAGAAATACTGGGACGATATTGCTCCATTTATCAAATATGGTTATATCAAGGACGAGAAGTTTGCTGAGAAGATGGGCGACTATATCCTGTATAAGAACCTGGAAGGCAAGTATCTTACCTTAAATGACTGCCTGGAAGAGAACAAGGAAAAACATGAAAATACCATTTTCTATGTAACCAACGAAAAAGAGCAGAGCCAGTATATCAACATGTTTAAGGAAGAAGGCATTGACGCAGTGATCATGCCTGCCGCTATTGATAATCCATTTATCAGCCATGTAGAGCAGAAGCATGAAGGACTTAAGTTCCTGCGTATTGATACAGATTTAAATGCTTCTTTCAAGGAAGAAGTAAAGGAAGATGACGAAGCCTTTAAGAAGACCAGCGAAGAGCTGACAGAGGTGTTTAAGAAGGCTTTAAATAACGATAAGCTGGATATCAAGGTTGAGAAGATGAAGAACGCATCTGTTGCATCTATGATCACTGTATCTGAGGAAACAAGACGTATGCAGGATATGATGAAGATGTACAGCATGGGCGGTATGGATATGAGTGCTTTCGGCGCAACAGGCGAGACTCTTGTATTAAATGCTAATCATCCACTGGTTAAATATGTTCTGGACAACAAAGAGGGCGAAAATACAGCTAAGATCTGTGAACAGCTGTATGACCTGGCAAGCCTGGCACATGGCCAGCTGTCACCGGAGCGTATGACCGGGTTTGTAAACCGCAGCAATGATATTATGATGATCATGGCTGGACAGAAAGCAGAATAAATAGTACAATAAGAAGCACGACACAGAGTTGCGGGGGCTGTTTCACAGGTATTTTGCCTGGGTCGGCCCCTGCTTTTTTGTTAGATGTACTCGCAAAATCGGATACAAAAAGATCCTGAGAGTACATGGGTTGAATATATTTGAAAGTACAGGGAGAATATATATGAAAAAACGTACCTTATCAAAAAGTGTACTGACACTGGCCCTTGGAATGTCACTGGCGGCAGCAGGTGCTTTTGCAGCGTTTGCAGATCCGCTGGGCTTAAGCTATATTAATGGTCAGACTGTGACCAGCCGTATGGGCGGCTTTGAATTTAGCGCACCGGCAGAGTATAAAGTAGACAGAAGTGGCGCTTCTTCGGCTCTTTCCGGGGAGATCGTAGCGGGTCTTGTGGAAGATGGCGGAAAAATCGATTTTGCGGCGTCCATGGTAGATGAAACCAATAAAAGTTATATCATCAATACAGCCATGGTCCTGCCTGCAGATGATGGTTCCGGACAGCCTTTTAGCGTAGAAACCTTAAAAGCGGAGCTGGCAGAGTCCGGTCTGGATCCGGCAGATACAGAAAGCGGTACAGTAAAGCTGGGAGCTGCAGATTATGAGTATCTGAAGGTAAATTACGGAAAAATGATGGCAGACTCCATGAGGGGACAACTGGAGTCAGGACAGCTTTCTGAAAAACAGAAAGAGCAGGCAAAGGCATTATTAGACCGGATGGAAAAACTGCTAGTCAATGATTTTTATATCCGGAATACAGGAGACAAGATCTATGTGCTCTGCCAGACCTATTCTGTTGACCAGGCAGAGCGTGCAGCAGCCTTTTTAGGTCTTTTAAAGCCTTATACAGGAGTAGAAGGCTGGTACCAGAACGGGGAAAACTGGCAGTATAAAAAGGCAGACGGACAGTTGGCGTTAAACTGCTGGGAACAGGATGAAAATGGGCTTACCTATCATCTGGACGGAAACGGAAATATTGAGTACAATGCCTGGGTACAGGAAAATGGCGGCTGGAAGTATGCAGATGAAAGTGGTCATATGGTTACTTCTGTAACAAAGACCATTAACGGAGTCCAGTATACCTTTGATGATAAGGGAAATATGATCGCCGGAAGTGAGAAAGCGGCCCCGGATTATTCCCTTGGAAAACTGGAAGGAAATACCTATACGAATTACTGGGCAGATATGACACTTTCCTTCCCGGAGGAAGCTACTGTTATGATCGGAAATGGCAGTGCCCAGACCTATGCCCTGGTTGGAGGCGAACATGTGGATGTAAATGATCCTGAATTAAGTTACCGTATTACAGTGGATTTTACAGAGGCAGACATGGAGCTGGATCGTTTCATGGATGCAGTAGTTGGTCACGGGGGAACAGATGGCTATAAGGTAGATGCTTCAGGTAAAGTGAGCCTGGGTGGCTATGAATTCCGCTATTGCAGGACTTCCTACGATTTTGGTGATGGAACCGCCCATCACTCTGACTGGTATGTACGCCAGATTGATTCCAAACTGGTCCTGATCCATTTTGATTACTATGATGAGCTGAAAAACCAGGTACAACAGGTTTATGACAGTATTAGACAGCCACAGGCGTAGTCAGATAGTTGATAAAAAACGTCAAAGAGTAAAGAAGGCTCTTTGACGTTTTTTCGAAATTACTAACGTATAGTGAATATTAAAAGTTTTTTGATATATTTGCCGTTACATGGGGCCTAAGTGAATCATTTGAGCGATAAATACCAGGGCACTTCCTACTGCCAACCAGAGAAGCATGATTTTCCACATAAAGCGCATCCAACGATCGTAAGGAATATTTGCAACACTTAAGTTCCCCATTAATGCGGTAGACATAGGAAGAATGTAATTGCAGAATCCATCGCCAAAGTTAAATGCCAGAATAGCAGTTTGACGAGTAATTCCGACCATATCTGCAACGGGAGTAAAAATTGGCATAACTACAGCAGCTTGTCCGGAACCAGAAGTTACCAATATATTGATGATAAAATTAACCCAGTACATACACATGCCACGTAGTGCAGGAGGAAATGCATTAAGTACAATGGTACATCCGTAAACCAGAGTATCCAGAATATTAGCTGAAGATAAAACACCAGATGTAGCTCTTGCAAGACCAAGGATTAAAGCAGATACAGTGAGTTTTTGACATCCTGTTGCAAAATGTTTAGCAATAGTACTTGGACCAAACCCAGCAAAAGCACCTGAAATTACACCAAGCCAGATAAAGACAACAGATATTTCAGGAAGATCCCATCCTCGTGTTACACAACCCCATACCAGAACAACAAGGGAACCAATTAAAGTTAAAAGAACCAGAAGCTTACGTGGAGTCAGAGAAGAGTCGTGAGAGGCATCAACATCTTCATCATTTCTCAGTTTATCCAATTCGTACATAGGGCTTGAAGCAGGATTGGATTTGACTTTACGTGCGTAACGGATCAGGGCAATACTGGTAAAAATCCAGAAAACGAAGAAGCAGAAGAAACGGTATTGAATACCGGAGTAAAGTGGAAGTTCTGCAATTTTCTGGGCAACAATGGTAGTTGAGGTATTTAAAGTACCTGTGGAAAAACCAATGGCACCACCTAAAAGTGGCAGTGCAGCACCAGTAATGGAGTCAAATCCCATAGCTCTTGTCATCATAATGATAACAGGAGTAAATCCAATAAATACAGTTACAGACTGTGTAGTAGCAATGGCAGCGAAAACCAGGAGCAGAAGCGGGATGAAAATAGCTTCCTTATTGCCAAATTTTGCAACTACTTTTGCGATTAGTACCTGAAGTGCACCGGTTTCAACCAGAACATTAAAAGCACCACCAGACATGATGACCATAAAAATCAGTTTGGCACTGCTGGAAAAACCGTCTATAATATAATTAGGAATTAAAAGTGGATTTACAGGGGTTTTAGCAATAAATGAAAACTGATCAGGAACAACTACTTTAATTCCCTGAGCATTTTCAACACGGGCAAATTCTCCCGCCGGTAGAATCCATGTGAGTATTGAGGCAATGAATACGATACCAATGATGATGACAAAGGTATGAGGCACTTTGAACTTTTTCTTAGGTACGTTTTGTTTTTCTGATAGCATAAAAATTCCCCCTTTAGTAAAAATTAAGAAAATGAGAACAGAAATGAAAAGAAACAGCTTCCTGTTGCAGGAAAATGTTGAGTGAAGTATAATCAATAAACAAAGAATTGTAAAGATAAAATCTGTTTATAACAGAATGCTTCCCATAATGTTTGATTATACTGAGAAAATTTTGCATATTTGGCAGAGAGGAGGAAAATGGTCTTTGAATTTAAAAGAACAAATTTATATGCTTTCTTTGGAACGTCATAGTAATATTACAAGAGCGGCAAAAGAACTGGGAATTAGTCAACCGGCATTAACTACATTCTTAAATCATTTGGAAAAGGATTTGGATGTAAAGTTATTTGACCGCTCTGCAGTTCCTATGAAATTAACTCCTGCTGGGGAGCTTTATATTAATAAGGCTAAAAAGATGCTCTGCATAAAAGAAGAATTTGATAGAGAACTTCAGGTGTTGAAAAAACGGGATTTATCATGTATTAGAGTAGGAATCCAGCAGATCAGAGCTCCTCATGTTGTGCCGCCATTGACTATGGCAGTTAAACAGGAATTTCCTAAATTGGATGTTGTTTTTAACGAAAATCATGGTGAAAATTTGTTTAATATGCTGGAAAGGGGAGAAATTGATCTTTTACTTCATAATCATATGAGGCAGATACCGGGAATAAGTGCGGAATTTTTGATGAAGGACCGGTTGCTGTTTATCACTCCAAAGAATCATTTGCTAAACGCATATGGAATTAAATCTGCCAAGCCATATCCTTGGATCGATTTATCTTGGTTTAAAAATGAAAATTTTATGTTGCTGCCGGAAGCATATACATTGAGGGAACATGCAGAACAACTTTTTGCCTCTTTAGGATGGAGACCAGAAACAATAGAGATATATACCAGAACAGAGACTATTTTACGCCTGGTCACTGCAGGCGCAGGGGTTGGCTTTATTTTTGAAAGCTATCTATCATATTTTAACGAAGAACGCAAACCTGCTTGTTTCTTATAGGAAATCCTCCGATTACGGTGGATTATATGGCTTTATCCGGAAAAATGAAACAATATCCGGTTTTCACCCGTTTTTGGACATGATCCGCTTTGTATTATCAAAGTAATGTTGGTATAGATGGTGAGTGGCAATAATTGAAGATAAAAAGATTGACAAAAAGAAAATATGTGAGAAGCTTTAGATAAATGAGACAGTGAAATGAATAGAATGTGAAAAGGAGAATTGCATAATATTCTCTTTTGTAGTGCAGCCAGTCCTGAATAAGGTCTGGCTTTTTGAATGGATTACATGGTTTTGAGAAGACATGTTATTAAAAAGGAGGATTTATAATGGAACATAAGTCTTTTTCAGATCGCTTAAGGGAGTATTTAAAAGAAAATGAAAGTAAACTTATAGAAGGATTATCAGAGATTGTAGCTCAGCCTAGTGTAAGCAGTACTGGTGAAGGAGTATCTAAATGCTGTGAACTAATAGTGAAAAAGATGAAAGCAATTGGTATGGATGTACAGACTTATCCAATCGAGCCACATTCAGTGATTATTGGAAAAATTGGAGCAGATCCTTCAAAAAAGACAGTTTTGATATATGCTCATTATGATGTACAACCTCAGGGTGACCTTACTCAGTGGAGAACACCGCCATTTGAGCCAACAATTATAGAAGGGGTAATGTACGGACGTGGAACAGCAGACAATAAGGGACCATTAATGGCTCATTTAAATGCAATTGAATTTTGGTTGAAAGAATATGGGGAATTGCCTGTTAATATAAAAACCATTTTTGAGGGTTCAGAAGAAAGTAATAGTGAAGGATTGCCAGAATTTCTTTGCTCACATAAAGAATTATTAAAAGCTGATATGGTATATTTTAGCGATGGATCTAAAAACCATAATGACCAGCCGATTATTGCTCTTGGTGTAAAGGGAATGCTATATGTAGAATTAGTGTTGACAACTATGACCAGAAATGTGCATTCCCAATATGCACCTGTTTTGCCAAGTGCAGCATGGCAAATGGTTCAGCTATTAAATAAATTAAAGACAGAGGATGGTACTGTCCATATCCCAGGCTTTTATGATGATGTTGTACAGCCGACAGAAATTGAAAAAGCTATATACGATAAACTGCCGGACGTGAGAGAAAATCTATTTAGAAGTTATGGAGCTTATCCGATCTATCCGGCAGATAAGGGTTACTATATACAATTAAATGGAACCCCAAGTTTTAATATATCAGGAATCAGTTCTGGATATACAGGAAACGGAACAGCAACTGTTCTTACATCAAAGGCAATTGCAAAAATTGATATGCGTCTTGTAGCTGCCCAGGATGGCAATAAAATATTGGATAATCTGAAACAATACATTAAAAAATTAGGATATGACAACGTAGAAGTCATTTGTCATGGAATTACAGAGCCTGCAAAAACACCGGTTGATACTCCGTATCTGCTTCCAGTGGAGAAAGCAACCCGGAATGTATTTGGTCCGTACATGGTATATCCTAATCGGCCATCAACAGCACCGGATTATTTGTGGACCAATATTCTGGGTTTGCCTACGATCCAGGTGCGCTGGTGTGATGCAACTTCAGATAATCATGCGCCAAATGAACATTTAACTTTATCCAATTATATCAAAGGGACTGAGCTTACAGCCACAGTTTTAAAAGAAATCAGTGAAATGTAGAAGAGGATGGACATGAAAGACAAAAAACTTTTATCAGATATCAAGGAATATCTAAAATGTTATGAGAATCAGGTTTTGGAAGATTGGTATGAACTGATCCGTCATATAAGTGTTAGTGAAACAGGGGAAGGAATTGAAACGTGCTGTGACTGGATCCAGAAAAAAATGGAAGAAATTGGAATTCAAGTAACAAAGTATTCTGTAAAACCCGCTCCAGTCCTGGTAGGGCGGTTTGGCAATGATCCGGAAAAAAAGACAGTTCTGATCTATGCCCATTACGATGTGAAACCGGCTGGAGAACGAAAATTGTGGCATTCAGATCCGTTTGTTCCTACAGTACGTGATGGAAAAGTTTATGCAAGAGGAAGTGCTGATAATAAATCACCTTTAATGGCTCATTTAAAAGCTTTGGAATACTTTATCAGAAGAAAAATGGAAGTTCCCGTAAATGTTATTTTTGTATTTGAAGGGGATGAGGAATGCGGCAGTAGAGGATTGGAGGAATTTCTGGCAGAGCACAGGACGGAATTGGCAGCAGATCTGGTGTTTTTCAGCGATGGTCCAAAGGATCCTAGTGGACTTCCTATCATTGCTCTGGGGGCAAAGGGAGATTTGTCTATTCATATTACAGTTGAAACGATGAATAGGAATGTTCATGCCCGTTATGCTCCGGTACTGCCATCAGCTGCGTGGCAGTTGGTGGAGATATTGGGAAAGTGCAGATCAAAAGATAAGATTCTGATACCTGGTTTTGAGGAAGGAATATTACCTTTTACAAAAAAAGAAATTGAGATCATGGATAAACTGCCGAAGTCAGAGGACAGTTTGAATACAATCTATGAGGCAAAGTCGTCTAATTATGGCAAGGACTTTTATCCGAGACTTTTAGGACAGCCTACATTTAATATTTGCTGGATTAAAACAGGAGCTAATGGAGTAGTTCCTGCAAAAGCGGAAGCATTGATCGATTGCCGTTTAGTACCAGATCAGGATCCTGAGAAGGTATTTCAATGTATCAAGAGGCATGTTGAGATGATGGGGTATGATAATGTGAAAATTGAAAATGATGGTTATATCCCTTCTTCAAAAACAGATGTGAATACGCCGTATTTGCCGGCTGTTGAAGAAATTTGTCGTGATATTTATGGTGAATATGTGATCTACCCATGCAGACCATCATCAGCCCCCGATTATTTGTGGACTAATGTTTTAAAGCTTCCGGCTATTCAGGTGCGATGGAGTGATGCTGATTCAGATAATCATGCGCCAAATGAACATTTATCCATTAAAGAGTATATGGATGGAATTGCGCTGACAGTGTGTGCGTTGCAGGCAGTTTCTGAAATTTCAGAAATTAACGAAAAGGACTGAAGAAAATCCGAATAAAAACTCTTGACATCACCACGTCACAGTGCTATACTCCAAACAACTTCATTAGAAAACCGTTGAAACGGAGATAACGGCAGTTATGGCCTCACAGAGAGTCGGCGTTGGTGGAAGTCCGATAGATCCCAGATTGTCAAATGGACCGTTGAGGGCGCAGTCAAAGAAGGTGACTTCGAGTATTCTGCGACGTGGGGCTGACGTTAACAGCCGGTAGTATGATTGTACTACGCAGAGCGCACAGCTTATGTGAAACAGAGGTGGCACCGCGGTTTATTCCGTCCCTGATGATATTTGTATCATCAGGGACTTTGCGTGAGCAGCCGGTCAAAGTCCGTGTTTGCACGAAACATTGACAACTGCCCCGTCAGATGAAGGAAAAGAAGGAAAAAACACAGGTAAATGTACAACAGACACAGATAAGTGTACAAATGGTACATGAAAGGCAAGAGGAGGAAAAAAATATGTCAAATGCAAAAGGACGTTTCGGAATCCATGGTGGCCAGTATATTCCGGAAACACTGATGAACGCAGTGATCGAACTGGAAGAGGCTTACAATCATTACAAAGATGATCCTCAGTTTCAGGCGGAGCTGACTGAATTGTTAAATGAGTATGCAGGTCGTCCAAGCCGTCTGTATTATGCAGAAAAGATGACCAAAGACCTGGGCGGAGCCAAGATCTACTTAAAGAGAGAGGACTTAAACCACACTGGCGCTCACAAGATCAACAATGTTTTAGGACAGGCGCTGTTAGCCAAGAAAATGGGCAAGACCCGCCTCATCGCTGAGACCGGCGCAGGCCAGCACGGTGTTGCAACCGCTACAGCAGCAGCTCTTATGGGAATGGAATGTGTGGTTTATATGGGTAAGGAAGACACCGAGCGTCAGGCTTTAAACGTATACCGTATGAGACTGCTAGGAGCAACCGTTATCCCTGTAACTACAGGTACCGGAACCTTAAAGGATGCCTGCTCTGCATGCTTCAGAGAGTGGACCAACCGCATCAGCGATACCCATTACTGCCTTGGTTCTGTTATGGGACCACATCCGTTCCCGACTATCGTAAGAGACTTCCAGGCAGTTATCTCCAAGGAGATCAAGGAACAGCTGATGGAAAAAGAAGGAAAGCTTCGGATGCAGTGCTTGCCTGCGTAGGCGGCGGTTCAATGCTATTGGCGCATTTTATAACTTTATCAACGATCCGTCTGTTAAGCTGATCGGTTGCGAGGCAGCAGGACGGGGCGCGGATACACCGGAAACAGCAGCGACCATTGCTACCGGCCGTCTGGGAATTTTCCATGGCATGAAATCTTATTTCTGCCAGGATGAATACGGACAGATTGCTCCTGTATATTCTATTTCCGCAGGACTTGATTATCCGGGCATCGGACCGGAACATGCTATGTTACATGATACCGCCGTGCAACCTATGTACCTGTAACCGATGATGAAGCAGTAGATGCTTTTGAATACCTGTCAAGAACCGAAGGCATCATTCCTGCCATTGAGTCTGCCCATGCAGTTGCCTATGCAAGAAAGCTGGCGCCGACAATGGGAAAAGACCAGATTATCGTTATCAACATTTCCGGAAGAGGAGACAAAGACTGCGCAGCGATCGCACGCTACAGAGGAGAATATTTATGACTAAGATAAGAGATGCATTTAAAGATGGCAAGGCATTTATTCCGTTTTAACCTGTGGAGACCCGGATCTGGAGACTACTGAAAACTGGTATGCGCTATGGCAGAGGCAGGTGCAGACCTGATCGAACTGGGGATCCCATTTTCTGATCCGACAGCAGAAGGACCTGTGATCCAGGAAGCAAATGTAAGAGCACTGTCTGCAGGAACTACCACAGATAAGATCTTTGATATGGTTGTCCGTATCAGAAAGACAGTAAAGATCTCGCTTGTGTTTATGACCTATGCAAATGTAGTATTTTCCTATGGCTCTGAGCGTTTTATCTCCAAGGCTGCAGAGATCGGCATCAACGGTCTGATTCTTCCGGATGTTCCATTTGAAGAAAAGAAGAATTTGAACCGATCTGCAAGAAATATGGTCTGGACCTGATCTCCATGATCGCACCAACTTCTGACCACAGAATTGCAATGGTAGCAAAGAAGCGACAGGATTTATCTATGTAGTATCTTCCTTAGGTGTTACCGGTGTAAGAAGCGAGATCAAGACAGATATCGGTGCTTTAGTAGAGCAGATCCGTGCGGTCACCGATGTTCCGTGCGCAGTAGGTTTTGGTATCTCTGAGCCGGAGCAGGCAAAGAAGATGGCTGGGCTGTCAGACGGAGCCATTGTAGGAAGTGCCGTTGTAAAACGGATCGCAAAATATGGAAAAGACTGCGTTCCTTATGTAGCGGAATATGTAAAGGAAATGAAACAGGCTGTAAGGGAAGCATAAGGCGCCCCAAAGGCTGCTGCAGAGGGAGAAATCCTTTTGCAGCAGCCTTTTTTTGTGCCAAGTACTGTGATCTGTCACTGAACTATAGACAAATGGTTATAACTGTTATAGATATGATAGATAAGAAACAATCATTGATCGGTACATCTCGCAGATCGTTTTACAGATTATTTATTACAATCATCTTTTAGATCATTTCCAGAAATGTACTGACTACCCGTGGCATATAGCGGCCCCGTTTATAATAAAAATTCACTTCCCGGAGAGCATCTTTATGATCCAGCTTGTAGTATACCAGGCCTTCATCGTCAGGAACATGGCGCACCAGGGTATCAGAACAGAAAGAGATCCCCATTCCATACCGGGACAGATTGTAGGCAGTGATCTGCTGGTCCAGCTCCAGTTTTATTTTGGGGAGAACATGGGCATTATGGCAGATGCGGTCTGCCCGGGAGCGGGTATCATTTCCGGATTTTAAAAGTAAAAACGATTCATTTTGAAAATTTTCCAGGGGAACCGGCGGGATCCGGGAGTTTAGATGCCGGTTTTCTCTTATATCGGAAGCTGTAAGGGCATAATTTTTCATTTTTTCATTTACAGCCAGGCGGATGGGCACAGCCAACAGCAGGTGTTCTTCACAGAAGAAACTTTTCTGGTAAACAGCCGGATCCATGTTTTTATTGTCAATGAGCAGATCTAAGGAGCCGGAGAAAAGGCGGTCTGTCAGCTGGGAAGTGGTAGCTTCCACCAGATCGACCTGGACCTGGGGATATTGTTCTGTAAAGCGGGATAAAAGAGGCGGGAGCACATAAGAGGCAAACAGATTAGTGCCGCCAATGGCAATGGTACCGCTTTTTAATTCTTTCATATCATTAATATAATTCTGAAATCCAGTTTCCACATCCATGATGATCTCAATGGAACGTATGTATTCTTTTCCTAGTTCTGTCAGCTGGATATGATTGGAACTGCGGTCAAAAATAGGAAAGCCGATCTGTTTTTCTGCTTTTTTAACTGCAGCACTTAAGGAAGGCTGGCTGATAAAAAGATTTCGTGCAGCTTTGGAAAAACTCATTTCTTTGTAAACTTCATAAACATAGTGCATTCCCTGGAACATGGGAGTCCTCCTTGTCCTTGGTATTCATACAGATAATGTATTATAGACATTTATCTATAAGAAGTATGAAATTATAAGTATTTGAAAATATTGTAGCCTGGATCTATAGTAGAGTCAAGAGGATGATTGCGTACAAAAGAACGAAAAAACGGTCACTGATGTACGTATGATAAATGTGGAGGAAAGACATGAGCGAGATCATGAATAATGGAATGAATGAAATAGGAAGTAATGGAATAAAAGGTAATGGAACAGAAGAGAAGAAATACCGCATAGAGCACGACTCTATTGGAGAAAAGGAAGTACCTATTGATGCTTATTATGGGGTACAGACTCTGCGTGCCCATGAAAATTTCTATATTACAGGCTTAAAAATGCATCCGGAGCTGATCAAAAGTGTAGCCCAGATCAAAAAGGCAGCAGCTATTACCAATTTTGAGGTAGGAGAGCTGGATAAAAAGCGTGCTTCTGCTATTACACAGGCCTGCGATGAGATCATAGCAGGGAAGCTTCACGACCAGTTTATTGTTGACCCGATCCAGGGCGGTGCAGGAACTTCCCTGAATATGAACGCCAATGAGGTGATCGCAAACCGTGCCATTGAGATCTTAGGGGGCAAAAAGGGCGATTACAGCCTGGTAAATCCAAATGACCATGTAAACTTCGGCCAGTCTACCAACGATGTATTCCCGTCCTGTGGCAAGATGGCAGCCTTAAAGCTGATCTCTAATGCCCAGGAGCAGTTAAAACGTCTGGAAAAGGCATTAATGGATAAGTCAAAGGAATTTGACGCTGTTATTAAAATGGGAAGGACCCAGCTTCAGGATGCAGTGCCCATCCGTTTAGGACAGGAATTTCATGCCTATGCATCTGCGATCCGCCGCGATATCAAGCGTTTTGACAATGCAAAAGAAGAGATCCGCTGCTTGAACTTAGGCGGAACTGCTATTGGAACCGGCTTGAACGCAGATGTACAGTATTTCCACAGAGTAGTTAAAAACATGTCCACATTGACAGGAGAAGAACTGGTGCAGTCCTATGACATGATTGATGCAACCCAGAACCTGGACAGCTATGCTTCTGTATCCGGTATCGTGAAAAACTGTGCAGTGAATCTTTCCAAGATGTGTAATGACCTGCGCCTTATGTCATCCGGTCCAAGGACCGGTTTTGGAGAGATCAATCTGCCTGCAAGACAGAACGGCTCTTCCATTATGCCAGGAAAGATCAACCCGGTCATCCCGGAGGTTGTAAACCAGGTTGCATTTAATATTATAGGAAATGATATGACTATTACCATGGCAGCGGAAGCAGGACAGCTGGAATTAAATGCTTTTGAGCCGATCATTTTCTATAACCTGTTTGAGTCTCTTGAAACACTGGCATCAGCCGTTAATACACTGGTAGATAACTGTATTGTAGGAATTACCGCAAATGAAGAACACTGCCGTAAGCAGGTGGAGAACAGTATCGGTGTTATTACTGCGATCTGTCCTTATGTAGGATATGAGACAGCTGCCAATATTGCAAAAGAAGCGCTGCGCACAGGCAGACAGGTCCGTGATCTGATCCTGGAAAAGGGACTGATGGATGAAAAACAGTTAAATACAGTATTAAATCCATACACCATGACAGAGCCGGGTATCCTTGGAAAGGACCCTATGGACCAGCTTCGTTAGATGATCAGAATAAAATTGGGACAAAAATACAAAAAAATTAAAAAAGTGCTTGACTAGAACTGGTATTATATGTATAATAATCTTCGCAGTCGCGATTGAGACTGCGAAGACAAAATAATGGGCTATCGCCAAATGGTAAGGCAACGGACTCTGACTCCGTCATTGTGAAGGTTCGAATCCTTCTAGCCCAGCTAAAGCGCAAAACGCTTTTAAAATTTCATATTATAATGGGCTATCGCCAAATGGTAAGGCAACGGACTCTGACTCCGTCATTGTGAAGGTTCGAATCCTTCTAGCCCAGCTAAAGCGCAAAGCGCTTTTAAAAACTTCATATTATAATGGGCTATCGCCAAATGGTAAGGCAACGGACTCTGACTCCGTCATTGTGAAGGTTCGAATCCTTCTAGCCCAGTTTGAGAGAGTCTTTGATTTCTGAGCTTTGGAAATGAAAGACTTTTTTGTTGCACCTGTAACCGCCCCGTGTTATACTTGGGGAGAAAAGCGGTTATCTATGATAACACATTTATAATAAGAAGAAACACTAAAAAGAAACAGAGGAAATGCATGTATACATTTGACAGCAGGATCCGTTACAGTGAGACAGATGAGACCGGTGCGTTAAGTTTGCTGGGAGTTATCAATTATATGCAGGACTGCAGCACGTTTCAGTCAGAGGATATTGGCCTGGGAGTAGAATATCTGGAAAAAAAGAAGAGGGCGTGGCTGTTGTCTTCCTGGAGGATCGTTATTGACAGATATCCGGTCCTGGGAGAAAGGATAAAAATAGGAACCTGGGCTACTTCTTCTAAAGGAATTTACGGTTACCGTGATTTTGTACTTATGGACCAGGAAGGAAATTACCTGGTAAAGGCAGAGTCCGTCTGGTTTTTCTGTGACACGGAAAAGATGATCCCGGTGCGTGTAATGCCGGAAGATGTAGAAGCCTACGGAGAAGGGAAAGCGCTGGATCTGGGAAAGGCACCAAGAAAGATCGCTGTTCCGGAAAATTATGAAGAGGAAACACCGGTTACTATTGCAGTCCATCATTTAGATACCAACCACCATGTAAATAATGCCCAGTACGTAGATATTGCAAGGGAAGCAGTAACCTGTACGAAAAAGGTAAAAGAGATCCGGGTGGATTATAAAAAGGCAGCTGTTTTAGGGGAAGTCCTTATACCAAGAGTGACGAAAACAGGGGAAGATGAGAGGACCATTGTGTTGGCCGGAGAAGATAAAGAGATCCGTGCGGTGGTCTGGCTTAAGTACGAAGAAGCATAAAAGGAGTATAAATATATGATAGAATTAGGAAAGACACAGGAATTAGAGATCGTGCGCACCAAAGAATTTGGCGTGTACTTAAGTGAGAAAGCAGGAGATGAAGCAGCAGTCCTTCTTCCTAAAAGCAGGTTCCTGCAGGAGCAAAGATCGGAGATAAGGTGACTGTATTTATTTACAAGGACTCTTCCGACCGTCTGATCGCAACCACAGGTACTCAAAGCTGGAATTAGGCCAGTGTGCAGTCCTGGAAGTAAAGGATGTGGCAAAGATCGGTGCATTCCTTGACATGGGTCTGGAAAAAGACCTGCTCCTTCCATTTAAAGAGCAGACCCATCCGGTACGCAAGGGAGAAAATGTCTGGTATGTCTCTATGCAGACAAGAGCCACAGAACTGGCTGCAACCATGAAGGTCTGGGTACCTTTCGTTACGAGGTGTGCTATTGATATAGGTTTGATCCCTAAAAAAGATGTATGGAAAGTACCGCGAAGGAGATACTGTTAAGGCAAGAGTCATGAGAGTCCGCGAAGACGGAAAGTTAGACCTTTGTGTAAGAGAACGTTCCTATGTACAGATGGGTTCTGACGCAGAACTGGTATTAAAGGTGATCGATGAATTTGACGGAGTTCTTCCTTTTAATGATAAGGCAAGACCGGAGACCATTTTAAGAGAATTCCATATGAGCAAGAACGCATTTAAGAGAGCCGTTGGACATCTCTTAAAAGAAGGCAAGATACGGATTACGGAAAAGACCATAGAAAGGGTATAAGAAGTACTCTTAAAATATTGCAGGAGAATATCCGCAGATATAAATATGGGTAGCAGAAAGACAGTTGTGTTTAGCAGCTGTCTTTTGTTTTTAGATAAGGAGGAAACATAAAAATGCAGAAAATATGGAAAGATTACGGTGCCATCACCATAGGGACCATCCTCATTGGTCTGGCCACCAAAAATATTTTTGATCCCGCCAGCATGGTAACAGGAGGCGTTTCCGGTATTGCCATTATTGGTAAGGAACTTTGGAACCTGCCTTTATGGGTCACCAATACGGTTTTAAATATCCCGCTGTTTTTGGCAGGTTTTAAGATCATGGGATGGAAATTTATTAAACGTACATTGTATGCAACAGTGTTACTGTCCGTTGCCTTTTATATCCTGCCGGAAGGTATGTATATAGAAGATGATCTGCTGCTGTCGGCTCTTTTTGGCGGTATCATCACAGGCGTTGGTACAGGTCTTGTACTGGCCGGAGGCTGCACTACAGGGGGAACAGATATGCTGGCCGCTCTGATCCGGGCAAAATTCCCCCATTATTCCGTTGCGCAGATCATGCAGGTATTAGACGGGCTGGTAGTAGTAGCCGGTGCAACCGTATTTGGGATCCGCGCTGCCCTTTATGCACTGATCGCTATTTTCTGTATGGGAAAAGTTGCAGATGGTCTTATTGAAGGAATGAAATTTTCCAAGCAGGTTTATATTATTTCAGATAAATATAAAGAAATTTCAGATGCCATCATGACCCGTATGGGAAGAGGCGTTACAGGTCTTGCGGCAAAAGGAATGTATTCAGATGAGACGAAAAATATGCTTTTTTGTGTAGTTTCCAGAAAAGAGATCGTGGAGATCAAAGAAATTGTATCAGAATACGATCCGAAAGCATTTTTTATCGTCAGTGACGCCCGTGAAGTTTTTGGTGAGGGATTTATTGAAGATAAAAACCAATTAACATAATAACCAAAGTTTTTGAGGCAAACGAAGGAAAACTTTGACAGATACAGCACTTTTTTAATTGAATATACATTTTAGCTAAATTCCAAATTTAGATTTTGTGGATTTACAGTATGGAATAAAAATACGCTTTCCTGTATGATAGAGACAGTTGCAAAAGACCTATATGAACTTCCTAAAAAGCCTGTAAAAGGGCAGGAAGTACATCTATAAATCAGGAGGAAAATAGAATGGCAAGTTTATCACTGAAGAATGTAACCAAGAAATATCCTAACGGATTTGTGGCTGTTAAGGACTTCAATCTGGAGATCGCTGACAAGGAATTCATCATCTTCGTAGGCCCTTCAGGATGCGGAAAGTCAACCACTCTTCGTATGATCGCAGGTCTGGAAGATATTTCATCCGGTGAACTGTATATCGATGGAAAACTGGTAAATGACGTAGAGCCAAAAGACAGAGATATTGCAATGGTATTCCAGAACTACGCTCTGTATCCACATATGTCCGTATATGACAACATGGCATTCGGCCTGAAGTTAAGAAAGACACCAAAGGATGAGATCGATAAGAAAGTACATGACGCAGCTAAGATCCTGGATCTGGAGCATCTGTTAGACCGTAAGCCAAAGGCTTTATCCGGTGGTCAGAGACAGCGAGTTGCCATGGGACGTGCCATTGTCCGCAGCCCTAAAGTATTCCTGATGGATGAGCCTCTGTCAAACCTGGATGCAAAGTTAAGAGGCCAGATGCGTGTTGAGATCTCCAAATTACATCAGAGACTGGAAACAACCATCATCTACGTTACACATGACCAGACCGAGGCTATGACACTGGGTACCAGGATCGTTGTTATGAAGGATGGTGTTGTACAGCAGGTAGACAGCCCACAGAACTTATATGACAAGCCATGCAACAAGTTCGTTGCAGGATTTATCGGCGCACCTCAGATGAACATGATCGATGCCCAGGTAGCTAAGAACGGTTCTGATGTAACTTTAGCATTCGGCGGACATACATTAACTCTGCCAGAAGCAAAGGGCAAAGCACTGGAAGCAGCTGGTTATGTAGGCAAGGTAGTTACCCTTGGTATCCGTCCAGAAGATCTGCATGACGAAGAAGCATTCCTGGCAGCTAATCCAAAGAGTACCTTCCAGGTAGAGATCCGTGTATACGAAATGTTAGGTTCTGAAGTTCTTCTGTACTTTGATATTGACGAAGCTAACTTCACTGCAAAGGTTAACCCACGTACCACTGCAAGACCTGGCGATACCGTAAAACTGGCTATGGATCTGGATAAGGTTCACATCTTTGATAAAGAAACAGAATGCGTTATCATTAACTAATTATTAGCTAATATTCAGAGGAAATAGTGAAAATCCTCTGTAGAAAACGACAGTAAAAAAAGGCAGGAGAGTTTACAACTCTCTTGCTTTTGTTATTTTGCATTAAAATATGAAAATAGGAAAACAGTAACTCCACCATGATTTATCATGGCAATGTTCATAAATTTTCAATAAGGCGAAAAGGAGAGAGTTGAATGATCTCAAATCAGATACTTCAGACTACATTAGATGGATTAAAAGCAATCACAAGAATTGACTTAGGTATATGTGACACCGAGGGAAAGGTACTTGCTTCTACTTTTACAGATGCGGAAGAATCTGAAAGCTCCGTTCTGGCTTTTGTAGACTCACCGGCAGACAGTCAGGTGATCCAGGGCTATCAGTTTTTCAAGGTGTTTGACGAGCATCAGTTAGAGTACATCTTACTGGCAAGAGGAGCAAGTGATGATGTATATATGGTAGGAAAGTTAGCCGCTTTCCAGATCCAGAACCTGTTAGTTGCATATAAGGAGCGTTTTGATAAGGACAACTTTATCAAGAACCTGCTTCTTGACAACCTGCTGTTAGTAGACATTTACAACCGTGCAAAGAAGCTGCACATTGATACAGATGTAAAGCGTGTTGTATATATTATCGAGACTCACAATGAAAAAGATGTAAATGCATTAGAGACTGTACGCAGCCTGTTTGCCTCTAAGACAAAAGACTTTATCACAGCTGTAGATGAGAAGAACATCATCCTTGTAAAAGAAGTACGCCAGGGCGAGTCATATGCAGAATTAGATAAGACTGCAAACATGATCTTAGACATGTTAAATACAGAAGCTATGACCAAGGTACGTGTAGCTTACGGTACTGTGATCAATGATATCAAGGAAGTTTCCCGTTCTTACAAAGAGGCGAAGATGGCTCTGGATGTAGGCAAGATTTTCTACGCAAGCAAGAATGTGATCGCATACAGCAACTTAGGTATCGGACGTCTGATCTATCAGCTGCCGATCCCTCTGTGCAAGATGTTCATCCGAGAAGTATTTGATGGCAAGTCACCGGACGAGTTCGACGAGGAGACCTTAACTACCATCAATAAGTTCTTTGAGAACAGCTTAAATGTATCCGAAACTTCCAGACAGCTGTATATCCACAGAAATACCCTGGTTTACCGTCTGGACAAGCTGCAGAAGAGTACCGGTCTTGACCTTCGTGTCTTTGAGGATGCTATCACCTTCAAGATCGCTCTTATGGTTGCCAAGTACATGAAGTACATGGAAAGCCTGGACTACTAATTTCCGGTGGTTCTGGCACGTAAGAGGTAAGTTAGAAAATGATAGAAATAAGTCATGTAAGTAAATCTTACGGAAGCGGCAGCAAGGCCATCCGTGACCTGTCTTTAACCATTGATGACGGGGAATTTGTGTTTATCACAGGCCGCAGCGGTTCCGGAAAGAGTACATTGATCAAGCTCCTGATGAAGGAGCTTGATCCTACTAAGGGGCGTATTGTAGTCAATGATATGGATCTTGGGAAGATGCCCCGCAGATATGTTCCCAAATACAGAAGAAAGTTAGGGGTAGTTTTTCAGGATTTCCGCCTTTTAAAGGACCGGACGGTATTTGAAAATGTGGCTTTTGCCCAGAGAGTGATCGGTGTTCCATCCAGGACCATCCGCGAGACGGTTCCCCAGATGCTGCGCCTGGTAGGTCTTTCTTCTAAATATAAGGCATACCCGGGTCAGTTGTCCGGCGGCGAACAGCAGAGAGTGGCTATTGCAAGGGCATTGATCAACAAGCCGGAAGTTTTACTGGCGGATGAGCCAACAGGAAACCTGGACAGCTTCAATACCCATGAGATCATGAACCTTTTGGATGAGATCAACCAGAGGGGAACAACGGTGATCGTAGTAACCCACAGTCAGGAGATGGTTGCGGAGATGAACAAACGGGTCATCACCATGGACCGCGGGGAAGTCATCCGGGATGAGGGCGGAACCAGGAGATAGAAACGGCCTGGAACCGCCGGAAAGGCATAAGAAGTAAATGAGTACATTTTTATATTGCCTGAAACAGGGCGTTATTAATATATGCAGGAATATATGGTTTTCCTGGCGTCTGTGGCAACCATTTCTGCATGTATTTTTTCTATTTTGCCATGGTGGCCAATGTTACAGCACGGAGCAGGGCTGCGGAAGAGACAGTAGGGATCTCTGTGTTTTTTGATGAAGGAATGGATGAAGAACAGATCAGGTCCATTGGATCACAGATACAAAGCTGGAGCGAAGTGCGGGAAGCAAGGTATATATCCGCAGAGGAAGCATGGGAGTCCTTTAAAAGTGAATATTTTGAGGGAATGGAAGAGCTGGCAGAAGGTTTTGAGGCAGATAATCCTCTGGCAAATTCCTCCTCTTATGAGATCTATTTAAAAGATATTTCTAATCAGGATATGATCGTAAAGCGGTTAGAAGGTATGGAAGGCGTGCGAAAAGTCCGCTATTCCAGCGCTTTGGTGGCAGGCTTTACAAGCGCAGGAAAGATGATCGGCGCTTTATCTGCTGTGATCATTGGTGTGCTGTTAGCAGTTGCTATTTTCCTGATCAGCAATACCATATCTGTGGCAGCTGCCTTCAGACGGAGGGAAAATGAGATCATGCGCTATATAGGCGCTACGAATTTTATGATCCGGGCACCTTTTATTGTAGAAGGCCTGCTTTTAGGGCTCTTTGGAGCAGTGATCCCTCTGGCTGGAATGACCATTCTTTATAAAAGAGGACTGGTGTATCTGAATACCAATTACCAGATGATCACAGGACTTTTTGAACTGCTGCCTTTAAAACAGATCTTTCCTGTAATGGCAGGTGCAGCTATGGCTTTGGGCGTTGGGATCGGAGCTATTGTAAGCTTTCTGACCATACAGAGACATCTGCGTGTGTAGAGAGGAAGGAACAGATGAAGAACCGAAAAAACAAATTTCTGGCTCTTGGACTGGGGGTCGTTCTTGGCCTTAGCTGTGTATTTTCTTCTTATGCTACCAGTGCGGATCTGAAGGATGCAAAGAAGAAAGTTTCATCTCTTCAGGAGGAAAAAAAGAAGGTCCAGGATACCTTAAAACAGTTAGAAGGACTGAAATCAGATGCAGCTGCTTATGTAAAGGAACTGGATAAGAAGTTGACTTCCTTAGACTCCGAACTGAGCCAGTTAGAGAAAGATATTTCCGCAAAGGAAGATCAGATCGAGAATACAAAAGCGGAGTTAGAAGAGGCAAAAGCAGTGGAAAAGGAGCAGTATGCTTCTATGAAACTGCGTATCCAGTATATGTATGAAAATGGAAATGTCAGCTTTGCGGACAGCATTATGACCTCTAAAAACGCTTCCCAGCTGTTAAACCGTGCAGAGTATGCCAGCCAGATCGCTACTTATGACAGGAAAATGTTAAAGGAATATCAGGCTACCAGGGAAAAGATAAATCAGAAAGAGCAGGATCTGGAAACAGAACATTCCAATCTGTTAGCACTTCAGGAGTCTACGGAAGCAAAACAGGCTTCTGTAAAGGAGCTGATGAGTTCCAAGCAGAAGGAACTGACCTCTTACAACAGCCAGATCGGTGCGGCTCAGAGTAGTATTGACCAGTATAATGCGGATATCAAAGCCCAGGAAAACCAGATGAAGGCCATTGAGGCAGAGATGAAGCGAAAGGAAGAAGAGGCCAGAAAGAAAGCGGAGGCCCAGAAAAAGACGTATAACGTAACTAATCTTGGGAATATTAGCTTTAAATGGCCATGTCCTTCCAGCGGACGTATCACCTCCGGTTTTGGCGGAAGAAAGTCGCCTACCAAGGGCGCGTCCAGCAATCACCAGGGTATTGATATTTCGGCCAGTACAGGAGCTTCCATTGTGGCAGCTGCCGATGGTACGGTAGTGATCGCTACATACAGTTATTCAGCGGGAAATTATATTATGATCGACCATGGCGGCGGCGTCAGCACCGTTTACATGCACTGCTCCCAGCTTCTTGCAAGCCAGGGACAGAAGGTGAAAAAGGGACAGACCATTGCAAGAGTGGGCTCTACAGGATATTCTACCGGTTCTCATTTACATTTTGGAGTCCGTTCCGGTGGAAGTTATGTAAATCCAAGTAAATATGTAAGCCCATAGGAAAGGGACAGTCCTTTGAAGGGCATTTTGCAGGAAAAAACAGCATAGGCTGTGAATAAGAAAAAGGCACAGGCAGATAGGAGAGCGGAGCAGTGGAAGAACAGGACAGAGAAGAGATCTCAGACAGCATAGATAAAAAGAAAGGGCGAAAAGGCGGCCGCTTCTGGGCGGGGGTCCTTGTAGGTGCCCTGATCATGGCATTGGCCGTTCTTTTGGTAGTAGGTGTATCTGCCGGTATTTATATTACAGGCAGAAAAGTGATCCGTACAGAGCAGTCTTCCGGTACAGGAAATGGTGCTCCGGGTATCACGGACGGCGAAAAGGCAAGCAAACCTGATCTGAAAAAGGTATCCTCAAAAATGCAGATGATACAGAGCATTATCGACCAGGTATTTTTATACGATGAGGATGCCACAGAGGTGGAAGAGTATATTTACAGAGGAATGATGGCAGGTTTAAATGACCCATATTCCGTGTATTATACAGCAGAGGACTATAAAGCGATCCAGGAAAGCACAGACGGAAGCTATTCCGGGATCGGAGCTATGATCAGCCAGAATAAAACGACGGGGCTGTGTACGGTTGTAAAGGTATTTGAAGGTTCACCGGCTCTGGAGGCTGGTATGAAACCCGGGGATATCATATACAAAGTAGGGGATACTCTGGTAGCAGGGGAAAGCCTGGATGTACTGGTAAGTAATTATATCAAGGGTAAGGAAGGTACAGATGTACAGATCACCGTATACAGGGCAGAGTCTGATACCTATGAGGATATGACCATTACCAGACGTAAGATCGAAGTTCCTACTGTAGAGTCAAAGATGCTTGCGGACAATACAGGTTATGTGGCAGTAAGTGAATTTGACGCTGTTACAGTGGAGCAGTTTGAAAAAGCCATTGATGAACTGGAAAACCAGGGAATGAAGCAAATGATCATTGATCTTCGCAGCAATCCAGGTGGTATGTTAGACAGCGCTGTTGCCATGGTAGATTACATTTTACCAGATGACAGGAAAGACTTTGAAAAGGGCGAAGGAAAGACCCTGATCGTGTATACAGCAGATAAAAATGGAAAGGGAGACACCTACACAGCTGCTGACGGACACGAAGTAGATGTTCCTATTGCGATCCTGGTCAATGAGAACTCTGCCAGCGCTTCTGAGGTATTTACAGGGGCTTTAAAAGGATTACAAGAAGCTGTAGTTGTGGGAACCACCAGCTATGGCAAGGGCATTGTGCAGAACCTGATCCCCTTAGGTGACGGATCCGCCATTAAGATCACCACGGCTCATTACTATACACCAAGCGGTTTTGACCTTCATGGAAAGGGAATTACCCCGGATGTGGAAGTAGAGTTAGATGAAAACTTAAAGAGTCAGTCCGTAGTTACACCTGAGGAAGATAACCAGGTGCAGGCGGCAATGGAAGCACTGAAAGAAAATTAAAGAGTATGTGAAAAAGCTGAGGCAGCATAGCAGTCAGATGTTATGCAGACCTTGGCTTTTTTGTAGATAAAACGTATGGAAATCGTATATAAATAGTAAGTAAACAGGCATAAATCAGGTAGCTTTTCTGTCGTGTATTTGCTATAATCCCATCTTTGACAGTCAAATTTATCAAAACACCGCTGAAAGCCTTATTCTACCTGGGTTTTTCAGCGGTGCCTTTTCGTTTTACTATATAGTCTTTTTTCTGAATCAGATATGGATGATAGACTTTTATGATTTTTCTCGAGATTGTTTACTAAGTTTTTGGATTTCTTTCATTTTCCTTTTGGTAAGAAATTCATAATCCGTTTCGAATCCGGCTACTTCATGTAATGCATCCGTCAGTTTAGTAGATTCATAAATCGGTATGAATCCCTGCCCCTGCACATCTGCAAATTCATAGTCTCTTAATGTCGACATTAACTCTTCACAGGTATATTTCCGCTTGAGCTTTTTTTCGAGCAGACGATAAATGAACAGCGCTAGAAAACAGACCAGGAAATGTGCTCGGATCCGGTCGTTTCGCTGGACAAAAACCGGACGGGCAGAAAAATCCGTTTTCATGATCCGAAAGCATGCTTCAATCTGCCAACGGCTTTCACTGACTTTTAAAATATCTTCCGGCTCATCGTCAAAAAGATCCGTACATACAGCATAGAGGCCATCGTACTGTGCTTCCTGTGCAATCTTTTTTTCATCCAGAAAATATAGGATATCGGCCATTTCTCCATCTTTTGTAACAGCTGTTTTATCAATAAATCTTGCTGGGTCATTCGGATTTTTCCGGTTTTTCTTATGCCTGCCATTTGAAAGCATTGCTTTTGCTCGTTCAATCTGTTTCTCTCGAATCTCTTTTTGATAAGCAGCGTATTTTGGTGAGTAAGTAATCAACAGACGCTGTTCCATCTTTTTGGAACTGTAAGGTTCTTCTTTATAAAAAAGTTCCTCTTTATCATCGTCTGTCAGGCTGTTCAGATCGATCGCTTTATGGTCTGAGAGGCACCGGAATCCTTTTTTGTTTAGTGCAAGTGTCCGGTATTCTTCTGGAAGTTTTTTGATAGACTGGGTTACGATATAAGAGCGCTTCTTGCTGTGATTTAAGAGCCGGTTATTTTCAGAACCAAGGCCTGCATCAGAACAGAAGATAAACTCTTCACACCCAAACTCCTCAATCACTTTTTTCTCGAGTGGTTTCAAAGATGTCTGTTCATTTTGATTTCCTGGAAATATGCTGAAAGCCAGTGGGATTCCATCTCCGTCGGTAAAGAGTCCCATCTGCACGATAGGGTTTGGACGGTGTTCTTTACTTTTTCCGTATTTTTTATCTCCATCTTCTTGTTCAATCTCAAAGTAGTAGTTGGTACAGTCGTAGTAAAGGACCCCATCGTTACGTTTTAAAACAGACTTTGAATTGCGATATAGCTCTGACTGAATCAGATCGCATTCTTCTGAAAGAACATTCAATGCCCGGTAAATATCATGAAGCTGATAAGTGGGTGCTTCTAGGAAGGTTTAGCCGTTTCAAAAGAAGAACGTTTGCTGCCTGGTTCTAAAATGCGTGTATAGATGAGATCGGATAAGATCGCGTTCAAATCATAATCATAGTGATGTTTATCTCGAATCTTTCGACATACCTTGTTTAAACCAAGTTCATAATAAAGAGACTGCAGGAAAAGGTAACCTCCCTGAAATTTTCGCTTTTCTCCATGGGCGATCTTTCGGTTTGGATGGAAAGTAATAGGAATACAATGATTCGCTTTTTCCTGTTCAAACTTTTCGGTCTCAATGCGGGCCTGTTCTTTTGCCCAGGCCATAACATCGTCTCTGGTGGGACCATGTTCAACCAACAATTCTTTTAATGTTCCAAGTTTGCGGATTGTCCGAGAGGTAGATTTTCCGTTACTGTCGATGTAGGATTGCTTTATATAAAAAGACTCAGCGTTTTTTGATTTTGATGTATTGACCTTCAATTTTTTCACCTCAATACCATTATAGCGCAAAAAGCCGAAAAAGCCTATATATAAAAACAACAAATTTGACAAAAAAATATAAGCATTCATGCGGCTTATACGCTGTTTTTCATTCGGAAAGGTGTCAAACTCCCGTGCAGAACCTGATCCCCTTAGGTGACGGATCCGCCATTAAGATCACCACGGCTCATTACTATACACCAAGCGGTTTTGACCTTCATGGAAAGGGAATTACCCCGGATGTGGAAGTAGAGTTAGATGAAAACTTAAAGAGTCAGTCCGTAGTTACACCTGAGGAAGATAACCAGGTGCAGGCGGCAATGGAAGCACTGAAAGAAAATTAAAGAGTATGTGAAAAAGCTGAGGCAGCATAGCAGTCAGATGTTATGCAGACCTTGGCTTTTTTGTAGATAAAACGTATGGAAATCGTATATAAATAGTAAGTAAACAGGCATAAATCAGGTAGCTTTTCTGTCGTGTATTTGCTATAATCAGGTGTGTAGATAGTGTACGATATGCACAAGTATTGACGTTTTTTTTTTGAGTGTGTGTGGGGTGGATAAAGGCATGAAAAAGAAAATAACTTATTATAAGCATTACACGATGATTACGGGATTATTTATTTTGTCAATGATCCTGGGGATCATGATATTTTTTGGCTACGTACAGTCTTCTGTAGGGAAAAATTCCAGGCAGACCATGATGAACAATGTTTCACGCCAGAGTCAGCATTTACGGACAATCTTAAGCATTCATTACCAGTATCTGAATGAGATCGCGGAAGAGATGGCAAAGGAAGAAGAACTGTTTTCTCAGATCAATCTGGATACTCTGGTTACGATCCACAATAAAACAGATCTGGACCGGGTGGCACTGATCGAAACAGACGGTACGGCTCATTATGATACCGGGGATGTGAAAAATGTATCCCACCGCAGATATTTTAATGAGGCTGTAAACGGGCAGCAGACCTTAAGTGACCCAATAGAGAGCAGTGTTGATAAAGAAGTAAGAGTGGTCCTGGGAGTCCCGGTATTAAAGAATGGGGAGGTTGCCGGTATTTTAGGCGGTTCTTATAATGTTACGGCTTTAAGTCACATGATGTTTGATGACCTGTTTGGGGGAAATGGCTACAGCCTGATCACAGATAAAGATGGAAACGTGATCACTTATGACAGAGTGTATTCAGAGCAGGAACAGGAGGTATTTTCCGGCAATATATTTGATTATTTTGATAATTGTCAGATCAGGACAGCTGCAATCCAGGACATTAAGACAGATTTTGCGGCTGGAGAAGAGGGAATTCGTGAATTCCGCTTTTCTGCCGGGAGAAAGCCCTTTTATTATATTGCCTATACCCCTCTTGGGATGAATGACTGGATGATCAGTTATATTGTTCCTGTGAGGGCAGCGGAAGCTTCCTATGACTTTATCAGGGATTATGAGATCATTTTTATCATTGTCTTTGGAATGTTGATAGCAGCCATGGTCCTTTTATTGTTTATAAAATAGCAGGAAAAGGCGAGACTGTTAAAACGGGCACAGAGATGCACTGACAGGGCTTTACAATAAAAAAACAACGCAGGAGCTGATCGAAAGGTCATTAGAAGAAGGGGAGGCAGAAAGCTGTAACGGCCTTCTCATTATGGATGTGGACTATTTTAAACAGGTCAATGACACCTATGGCCATATTGTAGGTGATAAGGTATTAAAGACATTCGGACATCTTCTTGCAAGATAGTTCAGGGAGCACGATATTGCAGGGCGTATTGGCGGTGATGAATTTATGGTCCTGATCCGGAATATAAATAATGGAAGTATTGCGGAAAACAGGGTGAAAAAGCTGATCGACGAGGTGAGAAGCCTTGAGATACCGGAGATGGATGGAAATGGCATTACCATCAGCGTTGGTCTGGCATTTTCACCGGAACACGGAACAACGTTTATGGAACTGTACCGTCATGCAGATACTGCATTGTATCAGGTGAAGCAGGGCGGCAGAAACGGGTTCAGTGTGTATGAAAAGGCAAATTAAAAGTTGACAAAATTTTTTAAATAGACATATTGACTTACAAAAAGCTATGCTATAATCCAACCAATTTAATACTTCAAACCGATGAAGCGGAGATAACGGCTATGATGCCTTCACAGAGAGCCTGAGGTGGTGGAATTCAGGTAAGAAACACATTGTCAAATGGATCGCTGAGGGCGCAGTCAAAGCGAAGTTCGGATATTGTCTGGTGCATATGCTGAGTATTCTGCGACGTTGCAGGCAGACGTCATTTGCCGGGGATATAGTTGTATCCTGCTAAGAACTCGGCTTATACCGTGAATCAAGGTGGCACCGCGGATCATATTTTAGAGAAATTGTATTCGTCCTTGACAGAGTAGTAGTATTCTGTCAGGGGCGTTTTTTTTATCCCAATTGTGCATAAGGAGGTCATTCTATGAAGTTTTTCCGGAACTTGAGGAAGTTAAAAAGATCGCAGCAGATGGAAAATACCGTGTACTGCCTGTAAGCTGTGAAATGCTTTCTGATTTTACCACACCTATTGAAACCATGAAGATCCTTAAAAATGTTTCTACCCATTGCTACATGCTGGAGTCAGCCATGGCAAATGATAAATGGGGCCGGTACACATTTATGGGATATGAGCCGAAAATGGAGATCACCTGCAGGGACGGGGAAATGAAAGCAGGCAGTTTTTCCGTAAAGACAGAGGATCCTTCTAAATTTTTAAGACAGATATTAGCGGACTATAAAAGTCCAAGATTTGACTACCTTCCGCCATTTACCGGTGGTCTGGTGGGATATTTTTCCTATGACTATCTGGGATACAGCGAACCGGCAGTGCGGTGCAAGGTGGAAGATACGGAAAATTTCAAAGATGTGGACCTGATGCTTTTTGACAAGGTGATCGCTTTTGATCACGTAAGACAGAAGATCATTTTAATGGTGAACATGTCTTTGGATGATGTGGAAGTTGGATATAACAAGGCTGTAATGGAGTTAAAGCAGCTGGCGGAACTTCTGAAAAAAGGAGAGAAGAAGCAGGAACCGGGGGGTAAGCTGACAGGAGAAGTTACGCCTTTATTTAACAGGGAACAGTATTGTGCCATGGTGGAAAAGGCAAAGCATTATATCCGGGAGGGAGACATTTTTCAGATCGTTCTTTCCAACCGCTTAAGTGCTCCTTTTGAGGGAAGTTTATTAAATACTTACCGGGTACTGAGAACATTGAACCCGTCTCCTTATATGTTTTATTTTTCAGGAACAGATGTAGAAGTGGCAGGTGCTTCACCGGAGACACTGGTAAAACTGGAAGATGGCGTGCTCCATACATTCCCACTGGCAGGAACAAGACCGAGAGGAAAGACGGATGAGGAAGATAAGGCATTGGAAGAGGAGCTTTTAGCAGATAAGAAGGAACTGGCAGAACACAACATGTTAGTGGATCTGGGAAGAAATGACCTGGGAAAGATCAGTAAGTTTGGTTCTGTAAAAGTAGAGAAACTTCATTCCATTGAGCGGTATTCCCATGTAATGCATATTGGTTCCACAGTGCGGGGAGAGATCGATGAGAAGCATGACGCACTGGATGCCATTGAGGCTGTGCTTCCGGCAGGAACCTTATCCGGTGCGCCAAAAATCCGTGCCTGCCAGCTGATCGGGGAACTGGAAAATAATAAACGTGGCATTTACGGAGGAGCCATTGGATATATTGATTTTACAGGAAATATGGATACCTGTATCGCCATCCGTATTGCATATAGGAAAAATGGCAAGGTATTTGTAAGAAGCGGCGCCGGTATCGTAGCAGACTCAGATCCAAAGAAGGAGTTCGAAGAGTGTTTAAATAAGGCAAGAGCCGCATTAAAGGCACTGGAAATGGCACAGGAGGAAGAATTATGATCTTATTAATCGATAATTATGACAGTTTTTCCTATAATCTTTATCAGCTGATCGGTGAGATCAACCCGGATATTAAGGTGATTCGCAATGATGAAATGACAGTGGAAGAGATACGGCAGTTGAAACCGGAACGGATCATCCTTTCACCGGGACCTGGAAGACCGGAGGACGCAGGGGTGATCGTGGATGTGGCAAAAACGTTGGGAAAAGAGATACCGGTTCTTGGTGTCTGCCTGGGCCATCAGGCCATCTGCGCTGCTTTTGGAGCTACAGTTACTTATGCGAAGGAGCTGATGCATGGAAAACAGTCGGAGGTGACGTTTGATACAGAGTCGTTGCTGTTTAAAGGATGCCCAAAGAAGGCGCCGGTGGCAAGGTATCATTCACTGGCAGCGGATCCGGAGACAATGCCGGATGTGCTGAAGGTAACAGCAGTGACAGATGACGGGGAGATCATGGCAGTACAGCATGTGGAATATCCGATCTATGGAGTACAGTTTCATCCGGAGTCCATTATGACACCGGATGGGAAAGGGATGATACAGAATTTCCTGGAACATTGATCGTTCAGCTTTCCTCCTGCGTCAGCAGGGGGATGACGAGAGCGGGAAGAGAGTACAGAATGTTTTGAACGGTTTGAAATTTTTAAAATGAGCAGAATATCAGGAGGTAAGAACGATGATCAAAGAGGCTATTGTAAAGATCGTAAATAAAGAGGATTTAAGTTATGAAGAAGCATATACCGTGATGAATGAGATCATGAGCGGAGAGACTACACCTACCCAGAATGCGGCATTTCTGGCAGCTCTTTCTACAAAAAGTGCCAGAGCAGAGACGACAGATGAGATCGCAGGCTGCGCAGCATGAAGATCATGCTACCAAAGTGGAAACAGACATGGATCTGTTTGAGATCGTTGGTACTGGCGGTGATAATGCAGGAAGCTTTAATATTTCTACTACAGCGGCCCTGGTTGCAGCAGCAGGCGGTGTAAAGTGGCAAAACACGGAAACAGAGCGGCTTCTTCCAAGTGCGGAACAGCGGACTGTTTAGAGGCGCTGGGAGTTAATATTGAGCAGAGTCCGGATCTTTGCAGAAAATTATTAAGAAGTGGGAATGTGCTTCTTCTTTGCACAGAAATATCATACTTCCATGAAATATGTTGGCGCGATCCGGAAAGAGCTGGGATTTAGAACCGTATTTAATATTTTAGGACCGCTGACCAATCCGGGAACACCGACCATGCAGCTGTTAGGTGTATATGATGAATATCTGGTTGAGCCTCTGGCAAGAGTTCTGGTAAGTCTGGGAATTAAGCGTGGTATGGTTATTTATGGTCAGGATAAGTTGGATGAGATCTCTTTAAGTGCTCCGACTACCATTTGCGAGATCAGAGATGGATGGTACAGAACTTCTGTTATTACTCCTGAGGAGTTTGGCTTTGAACGGTGTACAAAGGATGACCTTAAGGGCGGAACACCGGCAGAAAATGCAGAGATCACACGGTCTATTTTAAGAGGTGAAAAGGGTCATAAGAGAAATGCTGTTCTGATGAATGCAGGTGCTGCTTTGTATATTGCAGGGGAGGCAGAGGATATGAAGTCTGGTATTGCCCTGGCAGCAGAACTGATCGATTCTGGAAAGGCACTGGATACACTGGAGAAACTGATTGAAGTGAGTAATGTTCTCTAGAAAAGACTCCTAGAGGACATAGTAACGGAGAGGCGGAATAATATGACGATTTTGGATCAGCTGGCGGATCATGCCAGGGAGCGGGTAGAATATGGGAAAGAGAAAGTGGCTGCGGATGAGATGAGAAGGCGGGCCTTTGATCTTGGAAGAGAGGGCAGGCTGGGCAGTTTTGCATTTGAGAAGGCTCTTAAGAAGCCTGGGATCTCGTTTATTTGTGAGTGTAAGAAGGCTTCTCCTTCTAAGGGACTGATCGCACCGGATTTTCCTTATTTAAAGATCGCAAAGGAGTATGAAGCAGCGGGAGCGGACTGCATTTCGGTGCTGACGGAGCCAAAGTGGTTTTTGGGAAGTGATGCTTATTTGAGAGAGATTGCTGAGAGTGTGGGAATTCCCTGCTTGAGGAAGGATTTTACAGTTGATGAATATATGATTTATGAGGCGAAGGTTCTGGGAGCTTCGGCTGTGCTTTTGATTTGTTCTATTTTGTCAAAGGAGCAGTTAAAGGAATACAGGTGTATCTGTGATGAATTGGGACTTTCTGCTCTGGTGGAAGCTCATGATGAGGCAGAGGTGGAAATGGCCGTTGAAGCAGGCGCCAGAATGATCGGAGTGAACAACCGGAATTTGAAGGATTTTTCTGTGGATACGGAAAACAGTAGACGGCTTCGCAGCATGATACCGGCAGAGGTGCTTTTTGTATCAGAAAGTGGCGTAAGGGATGAGAATGATGTGAGAAAGCTTCGGGAGATTGGGGCAGATGCAGTTCTTATTGGAGAAGCACTGATGCGGGCTGAGGATAAGAAGGCGAAATTGGCGGCGCTGAGAGGTTAGAAAACGGAATAAGTATGTGTGTTGACAAAGCGGGAGTATAAACAGATGACCAGAGTGAAGTTGTGCGGAATGATGCGGCCGGAGGATATCCAGGCGGTGAATGAGATCAAGCCGGAGTATATTGGGTTCGTGTTTGCAAAGAAGAGTCGCAGATATGTTTCTAAGGAGCAGGCGAAAATGCTTAAGGAAATGCTGGATCCGGCGGTGAAGGCTGTAGGTGTGTTTGTGAATGAGCCGGTGGAAAATGTGGCTGATCTTTTGAATGAAGGGATCGTTGATATGGCGCAGCTTCATGGAGTGGAAGATGAGGCGTATATTTGTCGGCTGAGGGAACTTACTGGCAGAGGTGAAGATACGTTTATTATAAAGGCGGTTCAGGTGAAGTCGGAAGCGGATGTGAAAGCGGGAGAGCAGTCCGGGGCGGATCTTGTGTTGTTTGATGCCGGCGCCGGTGATGGGAAGGTGTTTAACTGGAAATTACTGGAAAATGTGAAACGGCCTTATTTTCTGGCTGGTGGGCTGGATCCGGAGAATGTGAGGGATGCGGTGGAAAGGCTGCGACCATTTGGAGTGGATGTGAGTTCTGGGATTGAAAGCTTTGGGGTGAAAGATGCTTTGAAAATGGCGAAGTTTGTGGCAGCCGTGAGGAAGGGTTCCGGGAGCAACGCTTTTCCGTAAGAAACGGCCTTACATATTACTTGTCATTGTCCACTGGCTTTCGACATGCACCTGTTCGCCTGTATCGGACTACGTCCGCTACATTCGGACAGCTGCGCTCAAGATGTGGACAATTGACAAGTAAGATGACGGCCTGTGTATACAAGGAATAACTGAAAAATAAGTGTGATTATTAAAATACCGTCTGGGACAGCGAAGGATTGGATTGCTGCCCAGGCGGTATTTTTATATACTTGTTTTACTTGTCTTCTGGAGTGTGCCACTGCCAGTTGCGGATCTCTTCCAGATCCTGGCCATATTCGGCAATGTACTGTTTGTGTTCTACCAGTTTGTCATTCATCTTCTGGATCAGGAAGGAACCTCTGTTTCCTAACTGTGGAAGATGCATGATGGCGTCTTTTACAAGGTCGAAACGGTCTAACTGGTTCTGGACACGCATATCGAATGGAGTGGTGATGGTACCTTCTTCCTGATAGCCGTGAACGGATACGTTGTGGTTGTTGCGTCCGTAGGTGAGTTCGTGGATCAGGGTTGGATAGCCGTGGAATGCGAAAATGACTGGAGTATCTTTGGTGAAGATCGCGTCATATTCGGCATCGCTTAAGCCGTGTGGATGCTTGGTGTTGGACTCCAGCTTGAACAGGTCTACTACATTGACAACACGGATCTTTAATTCCGGCAGTTCGTCACGGAGAATGGTGACAGCAGCCATTGTTTCCAGGGTTGGTGTATCACCGCAGCATGCCATGACCAGATCTGGTTCTTCGCCGCAGTCGTTGCTTGCCCATTCCCAGATGCCGATACCCTGGGTGCAGTGCTTTACGGCCTGTTCCATGGACAGCCACTGGCAGCTTGGATGTTTGGATGCAACAATGGCGTTTACATAGTTTTTGCTGCGGATGCAGTGGTCAAAGCAGGAGAGCAGGCAGTTGGTATCTGGTGGCAGATACATGCGGACTACGTCTGCTTTTTTGTTTGCAATGTGATCTAAGAAGCCTGGATCCTGATGGGTGTAACCATTGTGGTCCTGCTGCCATACATTGGAGGACAGGATGAAGTTTAAGGAAGCAATCGGCTGTCTCCAGGAAAGCTGGTTGCATACTTTTAACCATTTTGCATGCTGTGCAGCCATGGAGTCAACAATACGGATAAATGCTTCGTAGCTTGCAAAGAAACCGTGACGTCCTGTAAGCAGGTAGCCTTCCAGCCATCCCTCACACATATGCTCACTGAGCATACTGTCCATGATACGTCCGCCTCTTGCCAGTTTGTCATCGTCATCTTTTAATTCACCGTTCCAGTCACGGTTTTCTGCCTCAAATACGCGGTAAAGACGGTTGGACATGCTTTCGTCGGGTCCGAAGATACGGAAGTTTTTGTTGTCCTCATTTAAGCGGAAGATGTCACGGATGTATCCGCCCAGTTCGATCATATCCTGGGCTTTGGTCTTTCCAGGTTCTACAGGAATTCCGTAGGTTCTGAAATCTGGCAGACGCAGGTCTTTTAAGAGAAGTCCGCCGTTTGCATGTGGGTTTGCGCCCAGTCTTGCATTTCCCTTTGGAGCCAGTTCGGCTAATTCCGGGATCAGACGGCCTTTTTCGTCAAACAGTTCTTCTGGATGGTAGCTTCTTAACCAGTCGTTTAACAGTTTTAAGTGTTCTTCCGGATTTTCCATGGAGATCGGCACCTGATGAGCACGGAAGGAACCTTCGATCTTCTGGCCGTCTACTACCTTTGGTCCGGTCCAGCCCTTTGGTGTACGAAGAACGATCATAGGCCACTTTGGACGCTCTGCATCTCCTGTTTCACGGGCATGTTTCTGGATGGCTTTGATCTCTTCGATAACGGTATCCATGGTTTCGGCCATCTTGCGGTGCATGGTCATTGGATCGTCGCCTTCTACGAAGTATGGTTTCCAGCCACAGCCTTTGAAGAAATCTTCAATCTCATCATGTGGGATACGGGAGAAGATGGTCGGGTTGCTGATCTTGTATCCGTTTAAGTGAAGGATAGGAAGAACAGCGCCGTCTGTTACAGGGTTTAAAAATTTATTGGACTGCCAGGAAGTAGCCAGTGGGCCGGTTTCTGCTTCGCCGTCACCTACTACAACGGTAGCGATCAGATCCGGGTTATCGAATACAGCACCGAAAGCATGGGCAATGGAGTAACCTAATTCGCCGCCTTCGTTGATAGAACCTGGAGTTTCAGGAGCACAGTGGCTTGGCACGCCGCATGGGAAGGAGAACTGCTTGAACATTTTCTGCATTCCTTCTTCGTCCTGGCTGATGTTTGGATAGATCTCGCTGTAGCTTCCATCCAGATAGGTATTGGCGATCAGGAAGTTGCCGCCGTGTCCAGGTCCGGATAAAAGGATCATGTCCAGGTCATAACGTTTGATCACACGGTTACAATGTACATAGACAAAGTTCTGTCCAGGTACAGTTCCCCAGTGACCTACGATCTTTTTCTTGATCTGGTCAAGGGATAATGGCTTTTTTAAAAGCGGATTGTCTAACAGGTAAAGCTGTCCTGCAGACAGGTAGTTGGCTGCCCGCCAGTATGCGTTCATTTTTGTAAGCATTTCCTCACATAAAGGCTGCTTTTCAAGACATGGTGCCGGTGTTGTTTTCCATGATGTTGCCCCTTTCAAATGCACGTTATTTTTTCACATATAATATGCCACGAATAAAAAGGGTTGTAAAATAGCAAAAATGTATTATATTCATATCAGAATGGTATGGAAGGCGCAAAAAAAACAAGCGGCGCCTGCAAGGCGACATTTGTTTTTCTTGCGTCATTCACGAACGGACCGTCTGCGTCAGCAGACAGATGAGCGCGTTAGCGCGTGTCCGTGAGTCGAAGCTAGCTAGATAGAAGGGACATTAGTTATGACATCTAATTTTGAATACTACAGGATTTTTTATTATGTTGCAAAGTATGGAAATCTGACCAGGGCTGCATCTGCCCTTAATACCAGTCAGCCGGCGGTAACAAGGACCATACATAAGCTGGAGGATGATCTGGGGTGCCGGTTATTTATCCGCAGCAAGATGGGGATGGAGCTGACGGCAGAGGGACAGCAGTTTTTTGAGTATGTTTCAGCAGGCTGCGCCCAGTTTTTTAAAGGGGAAAGTGATCTGAAGGACAGGCTGAGCCTGGAAAAGGGTACGATCTCGATCAGTGCCACAGAGACAGCCCTTCATTGTTATCTGTTTCAGGCAATGGAGGAGTTTAGCCGGAAGTACCCGAAGGTCCATTTTCAGATCTTAAATAACAGTACCAGGGACTCGATCCAGGCAGTTCGTGATGGTAAGGTGGATATGGCAGTGGTTTCGTCTCTTCCTTTGCATATGGGGGATCCATTGAAAATGAAAGTGCTTCGCAGCTATCGGGAGATTTTGATCGGAGGCCCCAGATTTGAGCAGTTAAAGGGACGAAAATGTTCTTTGCGGGAGCTTTCAGATCTGCCGTGGATCAGCCTTACTTCCGAGGCGATCAGCCGTAATTTCCTGAATTCCTATTTTTTGCAGTATGGCCTGACATTTTCACCGGATCTGGAACTGGCCACTACGGATCTGATCCTTCCGGCAGTGCGCCATAATCTGGGAATTGGTTTTATACCGGAGGAGATTGCAGCGGAAGACTTAAAAGCAGGTGTTGTATTTGCCATTGATCTGGAAGAGGCATTTCCGGAAAGGAATGTTCTTATGATACGGGACAGCGAGTATCCTTTAAGTGTGGCAGCCAAGGCATTTCAGAAGTTTGCGCAGGAAAGGGAATAAGAGCAGATGGTTGCTGCAAAATGAAACATTCGCGAAAGAAAAATCGCGTCCTGTTCTTGGAAAAATGAAAGAAATGGAGTATAATGAGAAAATATAAGCAGTAAAGTGTTTCAAATTGCTTCAGGATTATATTCAACAGGAGGGCATGACCATGATTCGTAAAGACAACGTTCTGGAAGTGGAACATTTAGGCGGAGGTAAGGGAACAGCGTATGTTCATCATATTGTATCTAAGGAGGAGCTGTTAGGACACGGCAGACTGTATGCTAAGGTAGTTCTTCCTCCAGGTGCAAGTGTAGGCTGGCATCAGCATGTACATGATACTGAGCCATATTATATTTTAAAGGGCGAGGCAGATTTTATTGATAATGACAAGTCTGTGACCAAGGTTGGCCCTGGTGACTGCTGTATTATTGAAGTGGGACAGTATCACAGCATTGAGAATAATTCAGACTCTGATGTAGAGTTTATGGCTCTTATTTATAATGAACCAGGTTATCTGAATGACAGAGATTAATAGAAATGATTTGAGCCAAAGATGTGGATCTGGCAGTTGATGTTTGAAAATTTTTATAGTATACTGTGGAACGTTCATCGGAGGGCAAGTTGTTCTTTAGAAACAATAGCTGGATAAGATGGCGGGCTGAGATGCCTGCTTCTTATCCGGCTTTTTTAATGTGAAAAAGGAGAAAATGTACAATGGAGAGAAATACGACATTTACAGAAGGGAAGATCTTACAGCCTCTTATTTTGTTTGCCATGCCAGTGTTGTTTGCGCTGTTTTTGCAGGCTATGTACGGCGCTGTGGATCTCCTGGTTGTGGGTAAGTTTGCGTCTTCTGCGGATGTATCGGCGGTGTCTACAGGTTCTCAGATCATGATGACTTTGACTAATCTGATCAGCTGTTTTGCTATGGGAACCACGGTGCTTTTAGGACAGCTGATCGGCTGCGGAAAGAAGGAAGAAGGGGGAAAGGCAGTGGGAACGGCCATGGTGATGTTTGCTGGTATTGCATTGGTCATGACTGTCCTTCTGGTGTGTTTTGCACCTCAGATCAGCAGTATTATGCATGCTCCAAAGGAGGCTTTTGACAAGACGGCTGCTTATGTAAGGATATGCGGCTGCGGTATGATCGTTATTGTTGCTTATAACCTGATCAGTTGTATTTTCAGGGGAATCGGGGACTCCAAAATGCCGCTTTTTACAGTTGCGATCGCCTGTGTTTGTAATATTGCAGGAGATCTGGTGCTGTGTGCCGGTTTTCATATGGGAACTACAGGAGCGGCCTGTGCTACTGTTTTTGCCCAGGTGGTCAGTGTGGTGGTATCTTTTGGGTTTATCAGAAAGAAACAGCTGCCATTTGTATTTAAGAAGGAAAATGTGCGGATCCATAAGGATTTGCTTAAGAAAATGGCGGGCCTTGGAGCGCCGATCGCATTACAGGATCTTCTGGTAAGTATTTCGTTTCTTATTATCCTGGCGATCGTAAATTCCATGGGAGTGACCGCTTCTGCAGGTGTGGGAGTGGCTGAGAAAGTTTGTGCTTTTATCATGCTTATTTCATCTGCTTTTATGCAGTCTATGTCTGCTTTTGTGGCCCAGAATTATGGCGCAGGAAGGATGGACCGGGCAAAGAAGGCCCTTTATAATGGGATCGGACAGACCAAATTTGTTATGTTACAGGGAATTGCCGGGGCTTTTGGAGTTCGTGTGCCTGTATCTTATCTCATGAGCATCCGACCGGATACTTCTTTATTTAAAATCGGATTGGCAACGCCTATGTCATCTGTTGTGCAGCTATTGCTTTGCCTTGGATTTATGGTTATACTGAACAGGAGAGCCAGAAAAGGAGAGATCCGATAAGGAAGACTGGCAAAATATTTTCGCAGGAAAGGAGAGCGCAGGATGAGAGAAATTCACTGGGCTGTACTGGGAACAGGTGTGATCGCCAATGAAATGGCAACGGCACTGGAAAAAAATGGCAAAAAGCTTTACGCAGTAGGAAACAGGACCTACGAAAAGGCTGTAAAGTTTGGAGAAAAATACGGGATCAAAAAGGTGTATACGGATTTTAATGAAATGTTCACAGATCCGGAAGTGGATGTGATCTATATTACAACGCCTCATAATACCCATATCCAGTTTATGAAAAAGGCCATTGAGAACGGAAAACATATCCTGGTGGAGAAATCTATTACTTTGAACAGTAAGGAACTGGATGAAGCTTTGGAGCTGGCGAAGGAAAAGGGGGTTATTGTTGCCGAAGCCATGACCATTTTCCATATGCCGGTCTATAAAGAATTGAAGAAGATTTTGGAGTCCGGAAAGCTGGGAAAAGTAAATCTGATCACCATGAATTTTGGAAGTTTTAAAGAATATAACATGGAAAACCGTTTCTTTAACCGGAACCTGGCTGGGGGTGCCATGCTGGATATCGGCGTGTATGCTCTTTCTTTTATCCGGTGGTTTATGGACTCCAAGCCGGATCAGTTATTGTCCCAGATGAAGGCGGCGCCTACAGGGGTAGATGAGCAGGCGGGGCTGCTTCTTACCAATAAGGAAGGACAGATGGCTACCGTGATGCTGTCCCTGCACTCCAAGCAGCCAAAGAGAGGCATGGTATCCTGCGAAAAGGGCTATATTGAGATCATGGAGTATCCAAGGGCCTGGGAGGCGAAGATCGTGGACGCAGAAAGCGGAGAAACCCAGGTGATAAAGGCCGGAGTTCATGAGGATGCACTGGCTTATGAGCTTTCTGATATGGAAAAGGCGATTGCCGGGGATGTTTCCTGTATGTATCCGGACTATACGAAGGATGTAATGGATCTGATGACGGAGTTTAGAAAGTCCTGGCATTTTACGTATCCTGAGGAAGAATAACAGATAAATTGTTTACAGGAGGTTGCATTAATGAGTTTTTTGGATCTTTTAAAGCATAGACGGAGTATCAGACAGTATAAAGAGGAAGCAGTTTCTAAGGAGGCACTGGAGGCCATCGTTGAGGCAGGTCTGCTTTCTCCATCCGGACGAAATATCCGTCCATGGAACTGATCGTAGTACAGAAGAAAGAAACACTTGAAAAAATGTCTGAGTGCCGCGTGGGTTCTGCAAAATGCTGGCAGGCGCGTCTGTTGCGATCGTTGTGATCGCAGATCCGGAAAAGACAGACGTATGGACAGAGGATTGTTCCATTGTTATGTCCAACATGCACAACATGGCCCACGACTTGGGGCTTGGAAGCTGCTGGATCCAGGGACGTTTAAGACAGGCACCTGATGGAAGAACAACGGAAGAATATCTAAGAGATATTTTAGGTTATCCAAAGGAATATTGTCTGGAGGCGGTCTTATCGATCGGTGTACCGGCAGTGCATCCGGAAGGCCGTAAGTTATCTGAAGTTCCAGGACATAAGGTACATTTTGAAATGTATGGTAAATATGAAAATATATGAAGTAAAAGAGCGCACAGAATTGTTGATGGAACAGCTTTTAAAGGTGTGGGAAGAGTCGGTGAGGGCAACTCATCAATTTCTTTCTGAAAAAGAAATTGAGAAGATAAAAGAGTATGTCCCACAGGCATTAGCCGGTGTACAGAGCCTGGTTATTGCGGTCAATGGTTCAGGTGAGCCAGCTGCATTTATGGGGATAGAAGACCACCGCCTGGAAATGTTGTTCCTTTCCCAAAAAGAAAGAGGAAAAGGCCTTGGAAAACAATTGCTTTTATACGGGATCCAGAATTACGGGATAGAGGAACTGACTGTAAATGAGCAAAATCCTCAGGCAGTTGGCTTTTATGAGCATATGGGCTTTGAAACATACAAAAGGACAGATATGGATGAGGAAGGAAATCCCTATCCCCTTTTGTATATGAAGAGAAATGATGAAAGGGTATAGGAGACAGAGCAATGACTGAGTGGGAAAAGGCGCAAAATGGCTATCTGTATGATGCAAATTACGATAAGGAGATCATAGAAGCAAGAACACGCTGTGCGGATCTGTGCTATGAGTTTAATAACTGCAGGCCATCAGATACTGAAAAACAGCAGAAATTACTGGGACAGATCCTTGGAAGAATGGGAGCAGATCCGGTGATCACAGCTCCCTTTTACTGTGATTACGGTTTTAATGTTTCTATAGGAAAAAATTTTTATACGAACCATAATGTTACCATACTTGACTGTGCAAAAGTTACTTTTGGGGATAATGTATTTATTGCGCCCAACTGCGTATTTTCTACAGCCGGACATGCTATTGACAGTGAACAGAGAAGTAGGGGACTGGAAATTGCCCTGCCAATTACAGTAGGAGATAATGTCTGGATCGGAACCAATGTATCGGTGCTGCTGGGAGTAACCATTGGAAGTAATACGATCATTGGCGCAGGAAGTGTTGTGAATAAGGACATTCCGGATGGTGTGATCGCAGCAGGCAACCCCTGTAAGGTGATCCGCAAAATAACAGATGCTGATAAGAAAAAATATCCTGTGTTTGAGGGATAGATGAGTTTGTTTCAGGATAATGCTTTTTAAGCATAAAAAACCATGTAATATAAGTATTAGACATAATAGAAAAAAGAGTTATATAATAAATGTGCAGGATGAAAGTGAAAAGTCCTGTACATTTTTCATTTTATTATTTTTCACTGTTAAGCATAACAGTAGGAGGTTTTAGCCATGAAAAAAACATTAGTAGCATATTTCAGTGCAAGCGGAACAACCAGAAAAGTAGCAGAGATGATCGCAGAAGCAGGAGATTGTGCTCTGTATGAGATCACACCAAAGGAATTATATACAAATGACGATTTAAACTGGATGAATAAGAAATCCAGAAGCAGCGTGGAGATGAGCGACAAGAAGATCCGTCCACAGATCACAGATACAGATGCTCATATTGAAGAATATGATACCATTATCCTGGGATTTCCGATCTGGTGGTATGTGGCACCTACCATTGTAAATACATTCCTGGAGAAATATGATTTTTCCGGTAAGAAGATCGTGCTCTTTGCAACATCCGGAGGAAGCGGTTTTGGCAATACAGTAAAGGAATTAAAGCCATCTGCACCGGGAGCTGAGATCGTAGAAGGAAAGCTTTTAAACAGAGCCAACAAGCAGGAAATTGAAAAGTGGGTAAAGTCCTTATAATTAAAAGTTTATCATACAGATAAGGAGAGACAGAAAGATGAAAAAAGTAGTTCAGACAGCAGGAAGAAATGCATTAGGAACTTTTGCTCCTGATTTTGCACATTATAATGATGATATCCTTTTCGGAGAAAACTGGAATAATCAGGACATTGATCTGAAAACAAGAAGTATCATAACCGTAGTAGCTTTAATGGCATCCGGTATCACAGACTCTTCTTTAAAATTCCATTTACAGAATGCAAAGGCTCATGGCGTAACCCAGAAAGAGATCGCAGCCGTTATCACCCATGTTGCTTTTTATGCAGGCTGGCCAAAGGGCTGGGCTGTATTTAATCTGGCAAAGGAAGTATGGGCAGATAATGAAGGCGACCTTCCATACGAAGATGAGGCAATGAGAGCCCACGCAAAAGAAATGGTATTCCCCATCGGTGCGCCAAATGACGGTTTTGCCCAGTATTTCTCCGGAAAGAGTTTCCTGGAACCTGTATCTACCAGCCAGGTTGGTATTTTTAATGTAACTTTTGAGCCAGGCTGCCGCAACAACTGGCATATCCATCACGCAAAGAGCGGTGGCGGCCAGATCTTAGTCTGTGTCGCAGGCCGTGGATATTATCAGGAAGAGGGAAAAGAAGCCGTTGAAATGAAACCAGGCGACTGCATCAATATTCCTGCAGAAGTAAAGCACTGGCATGGTGCAGCACCGGACAGCTGGTTCAGCCATCTGGCTGTTGAAGTACCTGGTGTTGAGGGCTCTAATGAGTGGTGCGAGCCTGTTTCTGATGAAGAATATGGTAAACTGAAATAAACGATAAAAGAAACAAAAAGTAAGGCCGGAAATCCGCTGTGGATCTCCGGCCTTGGTTATTTCTGAAATAAATGGGGCATTTCATATGCGCGTTTTTCTTAAAAGATAAACTGGATAAGAAGCATATAGCAAACCGTACCGCCTGCAATAGACAACAACATTTGTCTTTTCCACAGGTGAAGTCCAACTGTCAGAAGAATTGCGATCAGCTCCGGTAATCCATGACTGCCCTGCAGTAAGGAAACATGTCGCAGGCAGTAGACCACCAGCATGGAAAAAATCGCACCAGGCAGTACTTTTCCTAAATATTGAATGTATGGCGGCGTTGGACGTTTGGAACTGAAGACTGCAAATGGCAGAAAACGTGTCAGCATAGTTCCGAGAACACACATAGCAATAGTAATGATCTGTTGTGATAAAGTCATGCTGCATCCACCTCTTTTCTCTGTTCCAGGGTTTTTCTAAGAATTGTTAAGGCAACTAAAATACAGATCATGGTAGGGATCAGAAAATTATCTGCGCCGAAGATCAGCAGGCAGCCGATACTTGCCCCAAGGCCGATCCACTCGCTGATGTGGTGTTTTTCTTTCAGCCATTGTTCCAGGAAGATAACTGTAAACATTGCTGTCATGACAAAATCCAGCCCATCGGTGTTAAATTTTAGCAAACTGCCTACAAGCCCGCCGATGGTCGCTCCGCTGAACCAGTAAAAATGGTTGAGAAGTGTGGTAAAGAAATAAAACCAGCTGCGGTCAACATCAGCAGGTATGTCCGCTGTATAGTTGATACTGAATGTTTCATCACACATTCCAAAAATCAGGTAAGGTTTTTTCCAGCCCATTCCTTTAAACTTGTCCAGCATGGCAATTCCGTAAAACAGATGGCGTGCCTGGATCATCAATGCCATGATAAATGTCTGTACCGGGGCAAATGGCGCAAGCAGCATACTGACTGCTAAAAATTCCAGACTGCCGCCGAAAATAGTCAGGCTCATTAACATGGGATACCAAAAACGGAAGCCGGATACATTCATGTAAATACCATATGTCATCCCAAGGAAGCAAAAGCCGGCAAAAATCGGTATTGTATGAGGAAATGCACATTTGAATGCCTTTGTTATAACTTGTCTTTTGTTTTGCATAAAAACCTCCTGTATTAAAATCCGCCTGATCAAGAGTAACATTGTTTATGAAAACATTCAATGATATAATTGTAGGTATTAAAAAATGGGCGAAGGCAAAAGAAATAAAAAGAGGAGTTTATATGGATTTAAGAGTATTGCGCTATTTCCTGACAGTGGCAAAGGAACAAAGTTTTACCAAAGCTGCCAAACAGCTGCATATTACCCAGCCTACACTTTCCAGGCAGCTGGCTGCTTTGGAGGCAGAACTGGGAGTGACTCTTTTTGACCGGGGCGGACATGGGATCACTCTTACCAATGAGGGGATCCTTCTTAAACGCCGTGCGCTGGAAATGGTGGATCTGGAAGATAAGATCGCCAGTGAATTTAAAGGCAGTGACGGGATCGTAGAAGGGACGATCACCGTAGGCTGTGGGGAATTTATGGCTGTGGAGATCTTTGCCCGGATATGCAAGATCTATAAAGAAAAGTATCCTATGGTCCGTTTTGCCGTGCATACAGGTACCGCAGATACTGTTTTTGAAATGATGAACCGTGGACTGGTGGATATCGGCCTGTTTTTAGAACCTGTGAATACAGAAGGTCTGGATTACATCCGGATCCAGGGAAGTGATCATTGGATCGTAGGAATAAAGCCGGATGATCCCCTTGCAGAGAAAGAATATATTACAAAAGAGGATCTGATAGATCTGCCTTTGATCCTTCCGGAACGGCTGACAGTCCAAAGTGAGCTTGCCAATTGGTTTGGAAAGGATTTTAACCGGTTAAATATTGCATTTACAAGCAATCTTGGGACCAATGCCGGGGTAATGGCATTGTATGGGCTTGGATATCCTGTTTCCGTGGAAGGAGCAGGCAGATACTGGAGATCGGACCTTCTGGTCCAGAAAAAACTGTATCCTGAGATCAAAACCAGCACTGTGATCGCCTGGAGAAGAAATATCCCCTATTCCACAGCCGTAAGTAAGCTGATCGAGGAGATCAATGGATTTAAGATACACATGTAATATGTAAGAAAATAGTAAGTTCCTCTTTCTTGTCAGAAAACAGGATCGTTATCTATAATGATCATAGATAGAACATTGAGAAAACAGGACTGTTTTGCGGAAAGGGGATGGGGACATGAAGGAAAAGAAACGGGTCTGGTTTACTTTTAATTTGTGTGAGGCAGATGCATTTGAGCAATATCTGGAGAAAATGGCACTCCAGGGCTGGTTTTTAGAAAGCGTTGGTGGCGCTGTGATGAGATTTTACAGGGCACAGCCGGAAAAACGAAGATATGCCGCCCTTCTGGTACCGGAAAGCTCTTCCCTTATAGGCGCAGATGACTGGAAAGCAGAGCAGTTGCGGGAGCAGTGCGAGGAAGCAGGCTGGATTTTTCAGTGCAACAGCATCTACTGGCAGATATTTTATACAACAGATGATGCAGCAAAACGAAGGGGCGATATGGAGAAAGAGAGACAGTTTCAGATCCAGAAAGCCCTTTCCTGGAACTGGTCGGTGAAATTTTTCTATCCTATCTTGGTTGTATTAGAAATATGGGCTGTGTATCAGTATCTGCAAAATCCAGGGAAACTGTTTGCAGATCCCATGCAGCTTCTTTTGACTCTGCTGCTGACAGGTATGATCATTTCCTGGGCAGCGACGTATATACGGCTGTTTCGCTGGAGTCATGGAAATATGGCGGCCATAAAGAAGGGAGAGCCTCTTACGGAACAGGATCTTAAACGGACCCTGAAATGTAAAAAGTATACTTTTATGGGAGATGGGATCCTGATACTGGGAGTTATAGCGCTGGCATTTCTTTCTTCCATGGAGGCTCTGATCAGCTTTATACTTTCCTCCACCCTCATTGTACTGATCGCCCTTTTCGTAAGAAAATGGGTAAGGGAAAATGGAAGTGGAAGTAATAGAGATGACTGGATGACCTATCTGGTTGGAGTTGGGGTTGCCTGTATGATCCTTATTCCATTGTGCAATGGGGCTGCAACGCATTTTTTTAGCGAAGAGGAACCGGACACCGGGAGAAAACAGACGATATTGGCAAGTTATGAAGAAGGTGATCCCAGTGGAAAAAGCATTGACAGACCTATAGGCGTTACCGTGTATACAAGTCCTATTCCCTGGATCATCAACAAAACCAGCAAATGTTATCCCAAGGATATGACAAAACTGTGGGATTGTACCAGGCAGGAGATTCCGGCGGAGATCGGAGCGCTTCCAGAGGATATGGAAGTGTCCTGGTACCGGTATATGGTCCGCAAAGACGGGATAAGATCCGGTGGTCAAGAAGGAAACGATCCTCAAGAGGATGCATATGAGGCAGAACCGGCAGTGGATGAAGTGATATTAAAAGATAAAAGGCGGTTAGTGGTGCTGGATTATGGCGGTGGAACGGATTTAGATGGAATAAAAGAGGCAGTAGATGCTTTTAAGGAGGGAAATATACAATGAGTAAAGTTATAATAGCAATAGTTGCAATGTTTGCCTTAATGATTTTCCAGGCGCAGGATTTTGGAACTTTTCCAATGTAGTCGGCGGAGGTGTAGCTGAGTCCTTTTATATCCCATTTACGGAGGTCTTATCCTTTTAGCAGGTCTTGTAGTGGGATGTACGGTGCTTATTTTGGAAGAGATACGGTCATTAAAAGAAAAAATCGATGATTTATCAAATAAATAAATTGAAAAAATAAAGTCTTGTGAGATAATATTATATAAAACAGAAAGTATATCAGAAATGATGGAGGAATTGTTATGAACGAGATTATGAATGTTATGAAAGAACGCCGCAGCATCCGCAAGTTTAAACCGGATATGCCATCTAAAGAGGATTTAAACCAGATCATAGAGGCTGGTCTGTATGCAGCAAGCGGTATGGGAAAGCAGGCAGCGATCATTGTTGCTGTTACCAATAAGGAACTTAGGGATAAACTGTCAGAGATGAACCGCAGGATCGGAGGCTGGGAGGAAGGATTTGATCCTTTTTATGGTGCACCGGCGGTCCTTGTTGTGCTGGCTGACAAAAACTGTCCGACCCATGTGTATGACGGAAGTCTTGTAATGGGCAATATGATGCTGGAAGCGAAAGCCTTAGATCTTGGAAGCATCTGGATCCACAGGGCGAAAGAAGAATTTGAACTGCCGGAGTATAAGCAGTTGTTAAAGGACCTGGGTGTAGAAGGCGAATGGGAAGGCATCGGCCACTGTGTAGTTGGCTATGCAGATGGCGATCTTCCAAAAGCAGCGCCGAGAAAAGAAAATAGAGTGTTCTGGGTAGAATAAATAGTGTTCCGTACATTTTTATGACCACGAAACAGATGGGGAACAGAAGATGCAGATAATAGGGATCGATATTGGGACAACGACCATCAGCGGTGCAGTTTTAGAGTATGAAAACGAAAAAACGGTAAAATTACTGGAAGCAAAAACCATAGAAAATGGCGGCTTTATGCCAACTGCCAATGAATGGGAAAAGATCCAGGATGCCGGGGCGATCGTTAAAAAGGCTGAAAAACTGTTGGATGATCTTTTAGATAAATACCCGCAGACAGAGCGGATCGGTCTTACCGGACAGATGCATGGGATCGTATACATAGATCAGACGGGTACATGTGTCAGTCCTTTGTATACATGGCAGGATGGCAGAGGAAGTCTTTGTGAAAAAGGGCAGTGTTCTCTGGTCCAGGAGATCAAAGAAAAATGTGATCTGGAGGCAGCATCTGGATATGGACTGGTTACTCACATTTGCAATTTAAAACATGGGCTGGTTCCGGAAAGGGCAGTTGGTTTTGCACCATTATGGATTATTTTGAATGTGTCTTACTGCCGGAAAAAGCCACTGGTACATGTAAGCAATGCAGCGGGCTTCGGATTTTTCGATGGTCGGAACATGAAATTTGAAACAGAAAAATTAAGCAAAATGGGAGTAAAGGAAACCTGGCTTCCTGAAGTATGTACAGGGATTGAAAAGCTGGGACTTTACAGAAATCGCCAGGTAACTACTGCCATAGGAGATAATCAGGCCAGTTTTCTCGGGGCAGCGGGAAAAGAAGAAAATACCCTGCTGGTCAATATGGGAACAGGCGGCCAGATCTCGATCCTTTCAGATCAGTATTTTGCAGAAAAGGGGATCGAAGCCAGGCCATTTCTGGATGGAAAATACCTGTTGGTGGGATCTTCTTTATGCGGCGGAAAGTCCTATGCACTGCTGGAACAGTTTTTCAGAAGGGTCGTAAAGGCTGTTACAGGAGAAGACAGCTCTCTTTATCCGGTGATGGAACAGTTTGCAAAAACAGGAAAAGAACAGAGCAACAGGATCTCTGAAGATAGAAAACTTAAGATCAGGACAACCTTTGACGGCACAAGAACAGATCCAAAAAGCAGCGGAAGCATCCAGGGTTTAACGTCTGACAATTTTACTCCTGAAGCGTTCACCTATGGAATACTGGAAGGTATGGGTGATGAATTATATCAGATGTACAGGACGATCAAAAATGGAACCGGTATCCAGATCAAAAATCTCATCGGTTCAGGCAACGGAGTGAGAAAAAATCCTGTATTTTGTGAAATGCTGGAAGAATTATTTCAAAACAAATTGGTACTGTCTGCTTATAAGGAAGAAGCGGCTGCCGGGGCAGCTATAAGCAGTACGCTGTGCAGTTAAAGAAAAAAGGATAAGAAGTTACAGGGAGAGGAACGGAATGACCAGACAGCAGTTAATAGATGCAATAGAAAAATACAGGCCCTATAATGAACAGGAAGAAATGGATAAACCGCTGATCTTAAACTGGATTAAAAATGAGAAAGATGCATTTCTAAGGGAAAATAAGATCGCTCATATAACAGCTTCTGCCTGGGTGGTAAATAAAGACAGGAGCAAAGTCCTTATGGTGTATCATAACATCTATCATTCCTGGTCCTGGCTGGGAGGCCATGCAGACGGGGAGACAGATCTGTTGTCGGTTGCCATCCGGGAAGTGAAAGAAGAAGCAGGTATTTCCAAGGTTTATCCTGTATCAGAAGAGATCTTTTCCCTGGAATCACTTACTGTAGATGGTCATGTAAAAAAGGGTAAATATGTATCCAGCCATCTGCATTTAAATGTAACATACCTGTTGGAGGCAGATCCGAAAGAGAATGTTTCCGTAAAAGCAGACGAGAACAGTGGAGTAGCCTGGTTTTCTCCGGAAGAAGCACTGGGAAAGTCCACGGAACCATGGTTTGTGGAGCATGTATACAAAAAACTGATAAATAAAGTAAAGATGGATACAATGTAATTAAAAATGGCAAAAAGCTGACCTGTTTTTTAGCAGAGTCAGCTTTTTGTTTACTGGCATAAACTGTTTCCGGTCATGCCTGCTACGATAATGGCAATACCAGCCAGTCCGATTGCGGAAGGAACAGGATCTTTTAAAAACAGGATACCGCCTAAGAGTGTGAAGATCACTTCTCCGGACTGAGTAGCTTCGATCACTGCCAGCCACTTATGGTTGTGTTTTACCATGTCAGTGGCTTTAAAGAACAGGACAGTAGCAGCGGTTCCGGAGAAAAGCGCTACAAAGAAGGACTGGATCAGTTGATCTCTTCCAGGCAGTCCGTGAGTGATAAAAGCCCATATTGAAAGAAAAATCCAAACAGGAAGGCTACATAAAGTCATGGCATAGACCCGTTCCAGGGTAGAGATATCGCTGGAAACCAGGCTCATGACTTTCCGGTTCCCCAGGGGATAGGAGAAAGCTGCAATGAGAATGGGAATCAGTGTTAATGCCATTGTCTCCAGTTTCATTTGCCGCATATTGGGAACCTGAAGGAGAAAAACACCGGCCAGGATCAGGCAGGACCAGGAGAGGTTTCTGATCGGTATTGGTTTACCCCATAAAGGTGTTAATAAAATACCGGCAACAATGGTCAGCTGCCAGGTTGCTGCTGCCAGCCATGATTCACCGAAAGTTGAGCCAAAAGTTAAAGGCGCATAAAACAGTACAAAACCAACACTGCTCCAGAGAAACCATTCTCCGGGAGCTTTTGTTATTTCTGCCCAGGTATGTGAAAGAGGCCTTGTCTTTTGCTTTTTTCCTGAAATTGCCAGTACCGCAGCAAGGATAGGAAAGGTAAAAAGATAACGCAGGCATGCAGACCATAGCCAGTATCCTCCTGCAAGATGCATACTACGGTTTAGTAAAAATGTAAAAGCAAAGAAAAATGAAGCAAGTATCCCGTAAAACAGTGCCTTTTTCATTAAAATACCTCCAGATCCCGTCCATTCACAGTCATTCCCTCATAACCGGCAGCACGGATCTCATCTAAGATGGCATCATCCCTGCGTCGCATTTCCGCTTCCAGATTGATGTGGTTATCCTGGATATTCATGTGGTAGATGCGGTGATAAGTGACAAGAAGTTTTGGCTGTGCTTTCTGGGCAACTTTTGCCAGATCCGTGCTTAAGGTGTGTACTTCCTGGTGGTATTTCTGCCATTTTGGTTCCCTGCAGGCGATACCGGCGCTGTATTCCACTTCATGGAGAAGGATATCGCAGCCTGAAGCCTTTTCTGCAACAATGTCCAGCGGGGCAGTATCTCCGGAGATCACAATGGTGCGGTCAGCAGTGACAAATTTATAGCCGTAGCTGATAAGGGTTCCGTGGCTTACCGGAAAGGCCTCTACAGTGACACGGTCATCTTTATAAACAATACCAGGTTCTTCAATTTCTGTTACATCTACCTGATAGCCCTGTTCATTTGCCTTTTCAAAGCCATGGATACGGAAATCAATATCGGTTTCATAGGCCATTAAAATGTGTTCGGTCATGTGCTTTAAGCCCTTTGGGCCAAAAACTTTTAACGGAACAGGCCGCTCTAATACCCATGGAGTAAAAATAAGGTCCGGGTATCCGGCAGTGTGGTCTGTATGCAGATGAGTGGAAAAAGCCACGGTAAGGCGGTCCGGGCGAAGGGCATCAATGCCGTTAAAATAAGCTTTGGAAGCCTGACGTACCACGCCGGGGCCAAAATCTACAAGGTAGGCTCTGTCACCAACAACTACAGCAGAAGCAGGTCCGCTGGCATTGGGGCAGGCATTTGGGGTTCCGGTTCCTAAAAGGACAAGTTTTGTTTTCATAATATATATTCTCCTGTGTATTTTACTATATATGAAAGTAAGTCAGTTGTTACGTGCCGCTGGCACTCCCACAACTGCCGCCAGCATTCGTAATCCGGGCTGTCGCCCTGCTTACTCATACGGCTTGGTTGTCAAATGTCTATGGTTCCTTGCGTGCAAGCACGCAGTCCCCATAGTCGCTTGACAACACTTTCATAGTATATCAAGCAGCATTTTCTTTACTTCGATCATACGGTCGCGCAGATTTGCAGCTTCCTCAAAGTTCAGCTCTGCAGCAGCCTGGCGCATCTTCTTTTCCAGTTCCTTTGCCAGCTTCTTTAATTCCTTTTCGTCCATGGACTCAGGATCTTTGGTATCGGCAGCATGAGGATTTTCCACAGCTTTGGAGATAGCGATCAGATCACGGACCGCTTTTGATGGTAGTAGGAGTAATTCCGTGTTCTTCATTGTATTTCTGCTGGATCCTGCGGCGGCGTTCTGTTTCATCAATGGCTTTTCTCATAGAGTCAGTAATGGTGTCAGCATACATGATCACATGACCTTCCGAGTTTCGGGCGGCGTCCGATGGTCTGGATCAGGGAAGTTTCTGAACGAAGGAAGCCTTCCTTATCTGCATCCAGAATGGCAACCAGTGTGATCTCCGGGATATCCAAGCCTTCACGCAGCAGGTTAATACCCACCAGGACGTCAAATACATCCAGACGCATATCCCGGATGATCTGTGCCCGCTCTAAAGTATCAATATCAGAGTGGAGATATTTAACACGGATGCCTGCTTCCCGCATATAATCTGTAAGGTCTTCTGCCATTCGTTTGGTAAGAGTGGTGATAAGGACCTTGTGATGGGCGGACGTTTCTTTGTTTACTTCAGAGATCAGGTCATCGATCTGTCCTTCTACAGGCCGCACAGAGATCTCCGGATCTAAAAGTCCGGTAGGACGGATGATCTGCTCTGCACGGAGCAGTTCGTGGTCTCTTTCATAGTCAGAAGGAGTAGCAGACACAAACATCATCTGGTTGATCTTACTTTCAAATTCCTCAAAATTTAAAGGTCGGTTGTCAAGGGCAGAGGGCAGGCGGAAACCGTAGTTTACCAGAGTAGACTTACGGGAGCGGTCACCGGCATACATGCCACGGACCTGGGGCAGTGTAATATGGGACTCATCTACAATAATAAGGAAATCTTCCGGGAAATAATCGATCAGTGTACAGGGCGGTTCTCCTGGTGCCAGACCGGTTAAATGTCTGGAATAGTTTTCAATACCAGAGCAGAACCCGGTTTCCCGCATCATTTCCACATCAAAATTCGTTCGTTCCGCAATACGCTGTGCCTCTAAAAGCTTGTCTTCGCTTTTAAAATAGGCCACCCGTTCTTTTAATTCCTCTAAAATGTGCTCTGTTGCCTCTAACATCTTCTCCTTGGGAACAACGTAGTGGAGGCAGGAAAATAGCCACATGGCCTAACTGGGCTTTGATCTCGCCGGTTACTGTATCAATTTCCATAATGCGGTCTACTTCATCACCGAAAACTCGATCCTGTAGGCTTCACTGTCCGAGTAAGCCGGGAAAATGTCGACCACGTCTCCTTTAACACGGAAAGTACCACGCTTAAAATCCATATCATTGCGGTCATACTGGATCTCGATCAGCTTTTTGATCACATCATCCCGGTCTTTTTCCATACCCGGCCGCAGGGAAATAACCATGTTCTGATAATCAATGGGACTTCCCAGACCATAAATACAGGAAACAGAAGCCACGATCACCACATCCCGGCGCTCAGAAAGAGCAGCAGTGGCAGAGTGACGCAGCTTATCAATCTCATCGTTAATCGAAGAGTCTTTTTCAATGTAAGTGTCCGTAGAAGGAACATAGGCTTCCGGCTGATAATAATCGTAGTAGGAAACAAAGTATTCCACTGCGTTTTCCGGAAAAATTCCTTCATTTCAGAATAAAGCTGGGCTGCCAGCGTTTTATTGTGGGCAATGATGAGCGTCGGGCGGTTTAGCTGCTCGATCACATTTGCCATGGTAAATGTCTTACCGGAACCGGTAACACCTAAAAGAGTTTCAAACTGATTTCCTCTTTAAAGCCCTTTACCAGCTGCTCGATGGCCTGAGGCTGGTCACCGGTGGGTTTATATTCAGATACTAATTTAAAATGATCCATGAAATGCTCCTTAGTTGCTTAAAATTTTTCATATCATTTTGAACAGTCGAGAATTACTCGACAGTTGCAGGTGTATCTATTTTTCTTCATAAATTAAAATTTATAAAAGTATACCATGCATTTTATAAAAAGTATAGATATAATAAAGAACATTTGTTCTACTGGTGAATAAACAATATTCTTCCCCAAACCTATATTATATGGTAAAATGGATATAGAAAGACCGGGGGAGGGAAATGAAAATGCCAAGAAAGAAAAATGATCTGAACACCATTTACATATCAGAGCGTTTGCAGGAGAAGCTGCGGCCGATCTCCCGGTGTACCCTGACAACGGTGATAGCTCCTATGGGCTATGGGAAGACCACGGCTGTAAACTGGTATCTGAATGAGCGGGTGAAAAAGGATCATGGGGTTGTGATCCGCATCAGCATTTATACCAATAACCTTCCGATTTTCTGGAAAAGCGTGCAGAATGCTTTTCGGTTTGCAGGTTTTGACTTTTTTGAGGAATATGAGTGCCCTTCGGATCCGGCCAGCGGCGGTCTGTTTGCAGATGACCTCAGCCACCTTCTGGCAGGCGAGACAGATTATTATATTTTTATTGACGATTTTCATCTTCTTACGGATGCAAGGATCAGTGAATTCCTCTGTACATTATCAAGGCGGATCCCGGAAAATGTTCATCTGGTAGTGGCCGGCCGGGACCGTTTTTTATCAGGCGGTGCAGTGGTTGGCTTAGGCGGCAAGCTGCATCAGATCACAGTGGATCATCTGCGGTTAAACCATACAGAACTTTCTGTCTATGCCCATCTTTGCGGTACACAGTTAAGCGACCGGCAGATCGAGTCACTTCTTCATTCCAGTGAAGGCTGGTTTTCCGCTGTTTACCTGAATTTATGCGCCTTTGCGGAACAGGGAGAGCTGCCGGATAATCATTCCGATATTTATGAAATGTTTTCAGCAGCTATGATCGATCCGCTCCCTGAGATACAAAGGGAATTCCTTGTTGTAATGGGCCTTGCAGATGAATTTTCTGCAGAAATGGCCAAATTTATTACGGAAAATGAAGACACAAAACAGCTGTTGTCTGCCATGACCAAGCAGAATGCCTTTGTCAGCCGTCTTACAGACGGAGTGACCTACCGTTTCCACCATATGATGAAGGAATGCGCAGAGCGGGCCTTTATGGCAATGGATAAAGAGAAACAGACAATTTATCTGGACCGCTATGGCAAATGGTACGAAGAACATAAGCAGTATCTGCATGCACTGGACTCTTACAGGAAAAGCGGAAATTTTGATGCAGCCCTCAGAGTGATCCGGAAAGATGCGGGAATTCTCCTGGCATCTTTAAAGGCGGATGATGTATTAAACTTTTTAAGTAAATGCCCAAAAGAGGATTTAGAAGCCCATCCGTTATCGATTTTAGTGCTGATGCGCTGTATGTTTAACTGGCGTAAGATCCAGGAGATGTTAAAATTAAAAGATTTTCTGATCCAGGTCATTGAAAGACACACGGAAATATCAATGGAAGAACGGGGAAATCTCTTAGGAGAGTGCGACCTGATCACCAGTTTTCTGATGTACAATGACATTTCAAAAATGAGTCATTTCCACCGCAGCGCCAGCAGGCAGATGTCGCGGCCTGCCATCAGTATCCGCAATGACGGTGGCTGGACCTTTGGTTCGCCCTCTGTACTTATGATGTTCCACAGGGAACCAGGCAGTCTTTTAAAAGAGCAGGAAGAAATGAATGAGTGCATGCCCCATTATTATAAGATTACCAATGGTCATGGTCAGGGGGCAGAACGGGTCATGGATGCAGAGGCACTGTTTATCCAGGGGTGTTTGTCAGATGCCCAGATCGCTTTGGAAGGAGCCTATGCCCGGATCGAGGAAAATGGTCAGGAATGTATGGCATTGTGCTGCGATTTTCTGTCCCGGCGGCTGTCGTTGTGTATGAACATTAAACAGAGGTATTCCTTTGAACAGCGTTATATGGATCTGATGAAGCATCATAATTCCATGTGGATCAATATTTTTAACAGCACCAGCGCTTATTATTATGCATTGATCGGCCGTGTGGAGAAGATCCCGGAGATATTCGGAGAACACAGACTTTTTGCTGTGAATTTCCTGGCGCCGGGAAGACCGATGATGGAAATGATCGAAAATCAGGTGTATTTAGCCCAGGGAGCCTATGCCAAGGTGATCGGGAGAAGTGAAGGGATCCTGGCAGTGTGCAGTGCTATGCATTATGCTTTAGTTGCCCTTCATGTGCAGATCCAGACTGCAGCGGCCTATGAAAGGATCGGAAAACACGGGGAGGCCAGAACGATTTTAAAACAGGCGCTTTCAGATGCTTCCAAAGATCATATGGTCATGCCTTTTGTGGAAAATTTTATCTATCTTTCATCCCTCTTTGAAGGGAAATTCCCGGAAATAGACCAGGAATTTCTTGCAAAAATCCTTTCGCTTGGAAAAGCATATGAAGAAAATTGTAAAAAAATGGGAAAAGAAAAGTCTTATCCGGAGCAGTTTAAATGTCTTACAGAACAGGAGTTGAAACTGACAGAATTAATGGCAGCCCACATGAGCAATAAGGAGATCGCAGCAAGGCTTTATCTTTCAGAGGGAACGGTAAAGCAATATATTAACCAGATCTATTCTAAATTAGAGATCACAGGGGATACCCGAACCAAGCGGAAACAGCTTTTAGAACAGTTTTATACCAATAACTAACCTTTAGTTAATATTTTTTCAGAAGGATCTATCGTACAGTAAAGATACGGTAGATCTTTTTTAGTATGAAAGTGTTGTGGAGTGGCTGGTCAGATTGCGTGCACGCACGTAGATGCTGATCTTTATTCAACTTGGAAGGAGGACTCATGTGGAGAGAAAGTATATTTTGGCTGTTAAGCCCTTAGAACCTTATATCCTGCAGATCGACTTTATATCAGGAAGCCGGTTGCTTTTGGATATGAAGCCTTATGTAGATAAAATACGGTTCCGCACCCTTACAGATCCAAAGGTCTGGAACAGTGCCGTAACAAATGGGATATTTGTCCGGTTCGGCGATGTGGAACTGAGCCATGATGAGATCCTTTCCATGGCAGAACGGGAACATTTGAACTGGCAGTAATTATTTTTTAACGTGTCACACATGATCGGGAGAAAAGAGAGAGGAGAAGGAGTATGGCGGATCGGAACGAAGCGGATGCTTTATTTGCTACTAAAAGAAAAAAACAGCAGGAAGAACAGGCAGAGCAGGAACGAAGGGAAGAAATGAGCCGGAAAAAGGCAGAAATGGAAGCAGAGATCCGGCGGTTAGAAGAAGAGGCCAGACGGCAGAAAGAAAAACAGGAAGAAGACAGGCGCCAGGCAGAAGAAGAGGCCAGACGGGTAAAGCAAGAGGCAGAAGAAGCAGAAGCCAGGGCTAAAAGAGCTCAGGAAATGGCAGAAGAAGCTAAAAGAAAGCAGGAAGAGGTAAGGCGGGAAGAAGAGCGCCGGGTCCAGGAAAAGCGGGAAGAGGAGAAACGGGCAAGAGAGCGGGCAGCACAGGAAAAAGCCCAGGCAAAAGAGGCTGCGAAAGCAGAGACCAGAAACGGAGTAAAAGAAAAACCAGCACGTCCAGGAAGAGATAAAGCAGACATACAGCCGGGAAAGAAGCTTCCCGTACTACCGTTAGCTATCGGCGGTGTAGCTGTGATAGCTGTACTTGTTATCTGTCTGGTACTGTTTTCAGGCGGCAAAAAGGGTGGTGTATTTGGTACAGACTGCGATCGTATGGCAGCAAAACAGGTGTTAAGCTACGATGTATTTTACCCGGAAAGTTTTGAAGAAGCATACGACGATGGCGGTGTCTACTTAAAATATGGCAGTGTAGAAAACGGGGATTTTTCCTTTGTTTATGTGTTAGGAAGTACACAGGAAGATATGAATTACATGACAGAAAGCACAGATCCTACTGATCTTATACATGTAATGGAAGAATATGTTTTCGGTATGAATGACAAGCAGGTATATAAGATGACTACGGGATCCGGACGGTCGGTTTACTGCAGTGAATATATCTCCTTTGATATCAGCAGTATCACAGACCAGGAGGAAGGTGTCATGGCATCCACTTCCATAATGATGCTTCCCTTAGAAGGAGAATATCTGGTTGCTGTTTACGGGACCATGAAAACTTCTTATGAGGAGCCGCTGGAAGAGGTAACAGCAAGTATCCTTGACAACACCTATTAAAGGAGGGAGATCTATGGCATTACTTATGACCGTTTTCTTTGAAAATGGCTTTTCGGAAAATTATTTCCCCAATGTAGATAACCGCAATTTCCCCATTGCCATACGTCCCTATGTAAGCGGTTTAAAAGAAGAACTGGTATTAAATGCAGAAGTCTGGGACGGACAATGGAAACTGCGAAGATCCCCACAGTATTCCCTGATCTTAAAGGGAGATCCGGTGGAAAGTGCGGATCTAAAAGATGGTACCGTGATCGAGGGAATGGTGACCAAAACAGACCTGTACTTTTCTGTTAAGATCGATCAGGTCCAGAGGGAACATGTAAATTTTGAAAAATATATGCTGAAAGAGGGCAGCATCTTCAAACTGGAGATCGGCAGTGATGATCTTTGTAATATTGTATACAAAAACCGCTTTGTAACAGGAAGCCATGCAGAGATCACTTTTGAGTCAGGAGCTGCTTACATAACCGATAAAAACAGCGTAAATGGCACATTCTTAAACGGCAGGCTGGTAAGGGAGAAAACAAAGCTGCATTACGGCGATATTATTTACGTAGTAGGTCTTAAGATCGTATATCTGAATAATCTTCTGGCCATCAATAATCCCAATAACCAGTGCAGGATCCGGGAGCTGAAAGCAGTAGAGATCCCACATTTTGAAGATGAACCATCAGAAGAGACAGAGGTGGAAGATGTATATTTCCTGCGCACTCCACGAAAGCTTTTAAATTTGGACCGGGAAACCATTTCCATTGAAAAATGCCCTAAAAAACAGCAGCAGAAGCGACAGCCTTTGATCTTTACCATAGGACCTTCTTTTACCATGGTCATCCCCATCGCTTTAGCAGCAGCCATGACCAGCGATGGCTTTGGTGCAGGAAGTATCTGCATGTCCTTAGGTGCAGCCGGGATCGGGGCTATATGGGCGGTAGTTAATTCTGCTTACAACAAAAAAGAGGAAAAAGAGTCAGAAGAAAGCCGGGTCAGCAAATATTTAGAGTACATGGTCCGTGTAGAAGAAAAATTGAAAAATAAAACGGAGTATAACCGTCTCGTACTGGCAGAGCAATACCCTTCTTCTGGGGAACTTCTGGAATTTACCACTTCCAATACCCGCAGGCTCTGGGAAAAAAGCAGTACCCATGAAGATTTTCTTTCTCTCCGTTTAGGAGCAGGTGATATGCCTTCTCCTAATGAGATTGAGGATGCAAAAGAAGATCTGGGCAGTGAACATGATCCTTTAAATGACCATATAGAAGAACTGAAGGAGAAATTTGATATACTTCGCCAGGTTTCGGTGGCAGTTTCCCTTTATGATCACCGCCTCTTAGGTGTAGTAAGCGGGGATGAGGAAAAACGGGATCAGCTGATGCGCATTTTAGCCTTGCAGATCGCTGCCCTCCACCCATATACGGATGTACGCATGTGCTATGTATTTCCAGGCAGAGACCTTGAAAAAATGGAATATACCCGCTGGCTTCCCCACACTTATACACCGGACGGAAAGCTTCGCATGATTGTCTGCGACTCCAAAGCCATGGGCGATGTGATGTATTACCTGTCTGATGTGATCAGAGAACGGTTAGAAGCAGGGGAAAACAGGAAAAACAAGGAAGAAGAGGAAAAAGTCCTTCCTCATTATGTAGTCTTTATCAGTGATATTTCCATGATCGAAGGGGAACCTGTTTCCAAGTATCTTTTAGATCCGCCGAAGAATGCAGGGGTTAGTGTGATCTTCAGTGCAGATGCCATTGATAAGCTTCCGTCCCATTGCAATACCATTGTACAGTGGGAAAAGGATTACAGTGGTTGTTACAATACGTTATCTAAATTTGAAGAACGGGAAGGAGTAGCCTTTGACCGTGTCAGCCTGGCCGAAATGGATGTATTTTCCAGGCAGCTTTCCAACTTTAAAGTACGGGAAAATGCATCCAATGCAGCGATCCCGGATATGCTTACCTTCTTAGATATGTATAAGACTTCCAGGGTGGAAGATCTGGATATGTACCATAAGTGGCTGGAAAACCGCACATATGAAAGTATGCGTTCCCTCATCGGTCAGAAGGCAGGGGAACAGCCGGTTTATCTGGATATCCATGAAAAATACCATGGTCCCCACGGTCTGGTGGCTGGTACTACAGGAAGCGGAAAGTCAGAAACACTGCAGACCTATATTTTAAGCCTTGTATTAAATTATCATCCTCATGAGGTGGCATTTATCCTCATCGATTACAAAGGCGGTGGCATGGCCCAAAGCTTTATCGGACTTCCTCATCTGGCAGGTGTGATCACCAACCTGGGAGGAAACCAGACTACCAGGGCCCTTCTTTCCATTAACGCGGAGATCAAGCGTAGACAGCGCATTTTCAACGAATATAAGATCAAGCACATTGACGCCTATATTGAACTTTACAGAAATGGGGAAGCAGAAGAACCAATGCCTCATCTTCTGATTATTGCCGATGAGTTTGCGGAGCTTAAAAAAGAACAGCCGGAATTCGTCCGGGCGCTGGTTTCCGCAGCCCGTGTAGGTCGTTCTTTAGGTATTAATCTGATCCTTGCAACCCAGAAGCCAAGCGGCGTAGTAGATGATGAGATATGGAGCAATACAAGATTTCGTATCTGTCTTCGTGTGGCAGACAAACAGGACTCCAATGAAATGTTAAAGCGCACGGATGCAGCTTACATCACCGGAACCGGACGGGGCTTTTTACAGGTTGGAAATGATGAGATCTTTGATGAATTTCAGTCCGGCTGGTCCGGAGCACCTTACACGCCGGAAATTCCATTTAGTGATGACAGCAAGGCAAAAGCCATGATCATAGGGCTGACAGGAAAGCCGGAGGCAGTGAAGAAGAAAAAGAAGAAAAAAGGGGATAATGTGAAGAAATTCACCCAGTTAGACGCTATGGTCCAGTATGCGGCAAAGCTGGCGGAGGAAAATCATATTAAACCTCTCAGACAGATCTGGCTGCCGCCGCTTCCAAAACTTCTTTATCTGGAGGATATGAAGCTTACCTGGGATGAAAAACAGATGAAACTTCCTATTGGTCTGGCAGATGATCCGCAGAACCAGAGGCAGTTTCCGGTCTATCTTGATTTTATAAGAGATGGTCATTTACTGATCTGCGGTTCAGCTGGTTCAGGAAAGACATCTCTGGTACAGACCATTCTTTACGGTGCGGCCCTTCATTATACGGCAAAACAGGTGAACTTTTATATAGCAGATTTTTCCAGCCGTACCATGACTGCCTTTTCAGGACTTCCCCATACAGGCTGTATCTGCATGGAGGGGGATGATGAGAAGATCCAGCAGATGATGGGTTTTGCAGAGGAAGAATTAGACAGTCGAAAGAAGTCATTTTCACAAAAGGAATGGGCTCTTACAGAGACTATCGTGAAAGTTACAGCGATGTGCCGGCGATCTTTTTAGTCATTGACAATTATCCCGCCTTTTCAGACAGCTATGAGCAGTATGAGAGTACTTTGATCCAGCTTTCCAGAGAAGGTGCCAGCTATGGTATTTACCTGATCCTTACCTGCAACAATTCCGGTGATATCCGAAGCCGTATTTTACAGAATATCACAAAGGGTATTGGACTTCAGTTAGCAGACCGGTTTGAGTATGACAGTGTAATCGGGATGCGCTCCGAGATCCTTCCGGATGACCGGACTACAGGCAGAGGTCTTATAAAAGAAGGCGTTCCTTTGGAATTCCAGGCAGCTCTTCCTGTAAAAGCTTCCCAGGGAGAAAGCATGATGCTGGCGATCCGGGAAAAATTAAAGGCTTTAACAGAAGAAGGTACCCAGGGAGCGAGAAAACTGGGAGTGCAGTTAGATGAGATCAATGCAGATACATTTTTGGAGATGATCCATCTTAAAGGGCTGGCAGAAGAGAACTTTGTAATGGGAGCAGAGGATGGATCCCTTATTTCCACAGATTTAGATAAGACCCTTTGTTTTACCGTCTGTGGTGCAGGAAAAAAAGGAAAGACCAATTTTCTAAAATATACGGCCCTGCTTATGAAGAAAAAGGGCGCAGAAGTTTATGTCTTTGACGGGTGTTTAAGAGAATTGGAAGAATTTTCCAGAAACAATGATCTGGATGGCTACATGACAGATAAAGAAGAACTTTATCATTTTATGGAAAATGAACTTTTGCCCCAGTTAGGAGAGCGCAATGAACTTGTGTATGAAGCGAGACAGGCGAAAACTTCGGTAAAAGAGGCTTTAAAGAACTATAAGCGCATGGTCCTTCTGATCAACAGCGCATCGGAATTTATGGAAGCAGTTTACAGTGAAGACTTTGATGTAAGTGAAGTCCTTGAAACTGTATTTGAAAAAGGAATGAATCACAGACTGCATTTCTTTATGGCACTGTCTCCAAGAGAGTATGAAGAACTGGCCGGTTACAGGGCGATTCGTCAGTTTGGAGACTGGAAGCAGGGAATCCACCTTGGGGGAGCTTTTGATGAGCAGGGTATTTTTGATTATGAGATCACACCTTCTGAGAGGAGCAGGACTTATCCGGCTGGAGCCGCATTTACGGGGCAGGAAGGAAGAGCAGTCCTCTTTATGACACCTTTTGTAAAGGAGGGAGAACATGAGTAAGATCCATTTGGAGATCGAGATACCGGGAAATGCCAAAACCTATGAATTTGTGTTAGACGACCGGATGAAAATAGGAACTGCCAAGGAGCAGATCAAAAAGCAGATCGCAGAGTTAGAGGGGCACGACCTGTTTGCAGGACTGGATAATATTGTTTTCGGATCTTTGGAGTTAGAAGGTCTGATCCAGGATAACGAAACCTTCCGGGAAGTAGGGATCAAAAACGGCAGCCGGGTGGTCATGGTATAAAAACGTTCAGTGGTTGCAAAGAATGTATTCATGGAAGCTCAACTGCAAAAACAGATGCGGTAAAGAGTTCGGGAGTACATCAACAGGAACAGGAGGAGAGCATGGCAGAAAATAAAATGGAAATGGATCCGGAAGTGCTGCGGACCACTGCCAGAAAAGTAGAAACTTCTGCAGGGGATGTAAGAAAAGAGTTAAAGCGTTTTACATCTGTGATCGAAGGTTTAAGCAGCACCTGGAGCAGTGAAGTAAAAGACCGTTTTTTGCAAAATTACCAGAAGGACCGGGCGGCTCTTTTGGAAATGGCAGAGCAGTACACAGAAGTGGCAGAAGGACTCCTGGGGATCGCCGATGAATTAGAGCAGACAGAAGAGGAGATCAGCAGCCAGATCCGTGCAGCGGCAAAGAGCTGATGCTGTACCAGACTTTACAGGGAGGTGGCATATGGCAGGAGATGGAACCAGTCGGATCAATACAGAGGAACTTTTGCGGGCAGTGCAGGAAATCACTTCTATCAAAAAATCCATTGCAGCGAATACAGATGCGACCTATGCGATCTTTCGCAAACTGCAGGACTCTTATGCAGGGGAGAGCGCAGATGATATTTACGCAGTGGCCGGTCAGTTAAGGAAAAGTTCCGGTGCGATCATCACAATGCTGGGAAATTATGAAAGAGTCCTTAAGGAACTGGCTGGTGTATACGAGGATACAGAAAAAACTGTAAGCAGAAATGCAGGCAGGCTTAAGTTTGGAGGGATGAGATAAATGGCAGCCATTCATTTTGACTCTCAGAGTGTGAAAAAACAGGCAAAGTTGTTGGAAGAGGCGGCCGATCAGATCCAGAACCAGACTGTGAAAGTGATCACAGCCGCCAATGAAGCAGTAGCTGCATCCTGGTCAGGAAAAGCAGCAGAGATCTTTGTGAAATTTATGCAGGAACAGAATACAGACCTGGCGTCTGGTGCAGCTTCTTTAAGGGAGATCGCGGCAGTCCTGCGGGACGCATGTTCTTCCATGGAAAAAGCAGAAGCGCAGGCAAAGGCAGTGGTAAGCAGGAGATAGGAGGGAGTGTATTATGGCAACACAGCAGGTAAATGCGGCAAAACTTAAATCCACAGGAGTTAATCTCACCAATCTGGCAGCAAAAATGAAAAGTGAGATGAATAAGTTAGATGAAAACATCCAAAAAGTATCTTCTGTATGGAGCGGGGAAGCAAGTGCTTCGTATTTAAAACGATATCAGGCAGACAAAGCAAATCTGGCCCAGCTGACCCAGATCTTACAGCAGATGGGAGCAGCTCTCGGAGAATTTTCCAACAGTTACACCCAGGCAGATAACAAGGCCATGGATCTGGTACATAAATATCTGGGTAAATAGGGAGGTGAGCGTAAATGGCAGACGCAAATATTAAAGTGGATCCCAAACAGTTAAAAAACTATTCCAACAACATTAAAACAGGCTACAAAACATGTACAGCTATCTTTCAGAAAGTAAGACTGCAGTAAAAAATTTAAGATCCACCTGGACCGGCAGCGGTTCTGCGGAGTTTTACAGCCGTTTTGATGCCATTATCGGGAAATGTGAAGAGGTATTGAATGTGGTAAATACTTATGCATTAACCCTGTCGGAAGCTGCAGATGTATACAGTGCCAATGAGAAGAAGATCTCCAGTTCTGCAGGTAAACTGAAGATCAACCTGAAATAGGAGGCGCCTATGGCTTTCGTAAAAGTTAAGGTGGATGCCCTGGAGCAGCAGAAAAAGGAGTATGAAAAAGCAATAAAAAGCCTGGATGGTGCTTTGGAGCAGATCAAAAAAGTAAATGCTTCCCTGGGGACAGATGCCATGCTTGAGGGCGTGCGCACTTCTCTTACAAAGTTAGCTGCTTCTCTGGAAACAAGGCAGGGAACTCTTCTTGTAATGATAAAAGCTTTAGAGCAGTCCGGGACGAAATACAGGACAGCTCAGAAAAAAGCAGTGACAAGAAGCAATCAGTTCCGCGCCCACCACAGGGATTTTTATGGAAATCCGGTGGTTGTAACGGTAGTTGCGGGAGGAGCCGGGGCGATGGCAGGTGCGGCGGCAGACGCAGGGGTCCGTCCCGCTGTATACACAGAAAGAGGCACCAGTACAACAGTCTCTCAGGTAAGTGAACGTGCAAGAAATACAGCCGCAGGTGTGCCTTCTTCCAATAGGTCAGAGACAACAGCCGGACCGCCTGTTACAGCTTCCACAGAAAGTATTGGGTCTTCAGACCAGCCTGTTTCCACGGAGCCAGTTCCAGATGCATTGGGAACAGAAAATGGTTCGGATCCAGATTTTGGCTCATATATAGGAACAGCTGGAGCCGCAGCTGCGGGAGCTGTGATCGGCGCAGTTGCAGGAAGTGTGCTGGGAACGCTTGCAGGAAAACATCCCCAAATATCAGGAAAAGCAGCGGAGCATAAGACCATGAAACCGGCAGCAAAAGAGAAAAAACAGGAGCCGTCCACAGATATAGAGGCGCAGTTAGAAGCAGCCAGAGAACGTTTAAGGCGGTTTAATGAAATGGAAATGGAGGAGAAAAAATGAGAAAGAGGATGAGTCGTATGAAAAAAGAAATGGCAGTAGCAGTTGCAGCAGCAATGTGTATTTCTCTTGTTGGCTGCGGAGGTGGTTCTTCCAAAAAAGTAGTAGCTGATAAAAAAGAAGCAGTAGAAACAACAGTGGCAGAAACAACGGAAACGGAAACAACAGCAGAGAAACTTACTGGTGTTAATGACTCAGAAATGGCCGATATCCTGGCAGGAACTACCTGGGCGGGAATTTCCAGCACCCAGGAGATCATGGTGGCGGCCTTTGATGAGAAAGATGCCTATCTGGCAATTTTAGATACAGATGGAGAGGTGACAGATCTGGATGGTTACTGGAAAGCAGATACCGATACCTTTTATCTGTATCTCAATGAAGACTATTCCGATGATCCAACTACATTTGCTTTTGACTGGTACAACACAGAAAACGGAGAATATATCCAGTTAGATGATATTGTCTTATCCAGCGAAGGAGACGGAAGCAACCTGGAAACTACCTTGGACCAGATGATGACGACAGCCAGCGTGATCGAATATGTAGCTCAGGGAACTTACTGGATCGGTTCCGGTGATGAAACAGCTATGATCTTCTATTTTGAAGATGATCAGGCATATTTTGACCTTCTCTACAATGATAACGGCCAGATCCAGACACAGTCTATTTCCGGCATATGGAGTCTTGATTATGACCATTTGAACCTGATCGATGATGAAACTGGCGTATCCTATGAATTAGGCTGGGATCTGTCAGAAGAAGGTGACAGCTACTGCTTTGAGCTGACGGAAGATGATACCACCTATTATCTTTATGAGTCGGCAGCAGAAGATGTAGACAGCACATTAGATATCCTTACAAGCTATCTTACAGCAGAAGACAGCGTAGATGTGGAGTCGGATGACATTGATCTCAGTGATTTCTTAGAGGGATATGAAGGCCATTCTGTTATTGACGCATTTATGCTCAGCGGTATTTCTCCTGATTTTGAAACCAGAAAATACTGTGCAGAACTGTTGGGATTTGTAAACTACAGCGGTACCAGTGATGAAAACCTTGCACTGATCCAGTTAATGGGCGGCACGGTACAGTAAAAGAAAAAAGGATCAGCAGGGAGGTGCAAAATGGATCAGCAGAAAATAACAGAGGAAGAGCTTAACCGGGAACTGAAAGGAAATAAGACAACGGCTGCTGTATGCAGGCTCATAGGAAAAATCGTGGCAGTATTGGCATTTATATGCGTGGTAACAGGCCAGATCCTTTTGGCCATTCTGTTGATCATCCTTGCCTGTGTACTTGGTTCTGTAAAAGATAAAAAGGATACAGTCCTAAAAAAGCAGATAGGTGAAAATCTGGTAAAAGAAGCCCTTCAGGAGGTATTGGAAGATGTGATCTATGAGCCTTTCGGAAAGATAGGGATCACCCAGATCCAGGGTTCCGGTGTGATGATCCCTCTGGACTATAACTGTGCAGAGGGAAATGATCACATAAAAGCGGTTTATAAAGACTTGAATATGGAATTCAGTGATATAATCCTTTGTCAGGACGAAAATATATATAATGAAGAAATGCAGGTCTGGGAAAATAAAAAACGGGAGGTTTTTAAGGGGCAGTGGCTGATCTGTGACCTTGGCAGGGAGCTGTCAGCACAGGTCAGTCTGTTTCCAAGGACTGGTTTCCAGCGTCTTATCCGTACAGATACCATTAAAACGGGCAATGAGGTTTTTGATAAACATTTTACGGTCCGTTCTGATGATGGGGAGAAAGTTTTTCACATTTTAACACCCCATATGATAGAATATATCCTTTCAGCAGCGGAGATAAGCGGCGGAAAACTGTACATGAGCTTTTTAAAAGAAGGAAAACTTCATATTGCGGTGGAAAGTGACTGCGACTTTTTTGAAGCAGGCAAAGGCAGTATAGATGCAGACCGACTGAGAGAAAAATTTACGACACAGATCCGCTGGTTTACAGACATGATCGATGAACTGCGTCTTACAGATACACTTTATAGATAAAATGAGTGTATAATTTTGTAACCATGTAAAATTTTTGCAAAAATCGTAAGTTCTTTTTAAGGTTTCTGAAATTGCATAGATCCATGCTCTTTATTATAATAAAAGTAAGTTAAAAACGTTATAATTTATCTAATGAATAGATAAGAAGGAGGATGGAATATGAAGATGAAAAAAGCCTGGTGTATCGCGTTAGCTGCAGCAATGACCTTTATGTCCGTGATGCCTGCATTTGCAGCAGATACTAAAATTGACACTGTGAAACTGACTTTTTCCTATGACACGGCACCTGCCAGCGGAGACTCCATTGGTTCGATCCATGTAAGCGGTGATACATCCAGCTATTATGTAGAGTCCGCTGAGTATACCAATGCAGATGACCAGGATACCTGGACAGTAGGTGACATACCGGAAGTAAAAGTGGAACTTTACGCAAAGGACGGTTATCGCTTCTCGTATACCAGTAAAAGCCATTTTAAACTGTCCGGCTGTAATGCAGAATTTAAGAAAGCAAAGATCTACGACAGCGGCGACTACATTGAAGTGACAGCCCAGTTAAAACGCATAGGTGGAAAACTGGAAGGAACTTCCAACCTGGAATGGAATGACGGTATTGCAGAATGGGACTCCATTGACGGTGCAAAAAGCTATGATGTAAAACTTTTAAGAGATGAGAAGACAGTGACCACTGTAAACACCACAGGAACGACCTTCAATTTCAATGGCTATTTTAATAAGGAAGGAGATTATACATTCCGTGTAAGAGCCATTGCAAGTTATAATGATAAGGCAGGCGAGTGGTCTGATGACTCTTCTTCCTATTATGTAGATGAAGATGAGGCAGGCGTTTACAATGGAACCGAGATGGGTCCAGGATAATGTTGGCTGGTGGTATTCCTATTCAAGCGGCGGTTATCCATCCAATGGCTGGAAGCAGATCAATGGAGCATGGTACTACTTTAACACATCCGGGTATCGTCAGACTGGCTGGGCAAGAGTAGACAGACAGTGGTATTACTTAAATGGTGATGGTGTAATGACTACCGCACTGGCAGCTTGTAGGAGGCCAGTGGTATTATCTGAACGGAAGCGGTGAGATGCAGACCGGCTGGCAGGCAGTAGGTGGTAAATGGTACTATCTGGATCCAACGGGTGCAATGAAGACTGGCTGGCAGCAGTTAGGCGGCCAGTGGTATTATCTGAATGGCAGTGGTGAGATGACTACCGGCTGGCAGGCAGTAGGCGGCAGATGGTACTATATGGGTTCCAATGGTGTTATGTATGCAAATACCTGGACACCTGACGGACGATATGTAGATGGCTCCGGTGCCTGGGTACAGTAAGAATCAGCAGACAGCAGAAGGACCAAAAGAAACAGTGGTGATCCTGTCTTCTTTACGGGAATAGAGATAGACCTGATTGGAAAGACGGTCTTCGGCAACTACTTCTGTCTGGTTGATATGAGTCACCAGATGCCCCAGCTCATCATAAGATAGCGGGTCATCATCAGGAAGCAGAAGAACTTCATGAATGCTGGAGGGAAGGATCAGGATATCCCGGTCCATCCCTTCAGCAAAATTTTTTATAACATCTTTGTAAAGGATGCAGGCAGCGCCATTGATCCCATTCTGGTTGGTGAGAACATAAAAAGGAGTTTCCGGGAAAGCTGGCTGATGTTGCAGGTGTTTGGGATCAAGGGACTCCAGGATACAGGCCATGCTGGATATAACAGGAGGAAAAAGCCTGGGAGTGTTTAAAAGAGAGTCGTGGTAGAGATCATGGACTGTAACACCCCAGGTTTTCATATGGTGATCAGAAATAGCTGCGGTCATGATGCCGTTTTCATTTTCCTGTATGTACAGATAAAAGACAATGGCAAGATCCATCCAGGGAATATGAGGCATTGTTTTTAAAAGGGATTGATTGGAAGAAGCGTTGATCAGACGGAAAGCAATGTGGGAACGGAGAGAGTCATAGTCAGACAGGACCAGCTTGTTAAGAATGGGAGGCCAGCTGCTTTCGTAGTAAGCTGTGAGCAGCTTCTGGATGATCTCCTCCATTGAAGTTCCGTTTAAATACTGTTCATAACAGGAGTTCAGATAAATGGAAGGAGCAATGGTGCCGTTACCTTTTGCAATGCACAGACCGTCCAGGATAAGACCATTATTTTTCTGGACTTTCCGCAAGGTAAGGGAATATCCGTCTCCTAAAGCCTGTTCCATCTGTTCTTTTACTGTGTTGAGAAATGTGTCGTATACCAAAAGATATACCTCCTAAAAATAATATTTATGAAAACTGCCCAGGCAGATCCATAGCAAAATCATTTGTAAAAATAAAGTAGCCGGGATATAAAATAAGGAGTAAAATAATAGAAATAAGAATTATAAAAATAAAATGAATGAAATTATGATGAGATTACAGATTGACAGATAATAGAAGATATATTGAAATATATGTAATCAGAATAAGGGATGGGGGAGGATTTGTCAAGGGAAAGACCGAAAAGGGTAATAAAAAAATGCGTCTGAGAGGAATCGAACCTCCGCACGCGGCTCCGGAGGCCACTGCTCTATCCACTGAGCTACAAACGCATCTCTTGTATAATACTATATTTTCACTAAAACTTCAAGTATCAATTTGAAAAAGAAGTTCATTCAAAATTTATTACAATTTAGAGGAGAAAGATGAAAAAGAAAAGAATTATGGCAGCAGGACTTGCTGTTATCATGGCGTTTACAGGAACTGGATGTCAGAAAATTTTAAAGGGAGAACCAGCAGAGACAACGTCAAAGGAAAGCCAGGAAGCGGATGCAGCAACAAAAGAAAGTGTAAATGAAAGTGAAAGTGGTGCAGAAGAGTCAGAAAGCGGACCAGAGACGGAAGAAAATGCAGAGTCAAAAAAAACGAATGACGGTATGCCACAGATGTTACATCCCTATATCCATACAGACAGTGCAAATGGATATGCAGACAGTGCAGATGGCAGCGTTCAGGTAAGTTACAGTCTGAAAACAGGGGGACTTGTGTTAAGCGATGAGGAAGCGGCTGCTTATCCGAAGCTGAATCAGGCGCTGGCTTTGGAGTATGACACATTAAAAAAGAGTGCAGAAGAAGATCTGGAAAACCTGAAAACATCGGCAGAGGAGATGGTTGAATATGTACAGGAGGATAGTAATATGCAGCTGTCAGCTGTGTATACACCCGATATCCTTCGCGCAGATGAAAATGTGGTAAGCTACGAGCTGTTTTATTATGACTATTACGGCGGAGCCCATGGATACAATTCCTATACAGGTCTTACTTTTGATACAAAAACCGGGAAAAAGCTGGGTTTTTATGATGTGATCACAGATGAAGATAAGGTGAAATCCGGGATCGTACACGAACTAAAAGACAAGTATGCCAGCGAAGAAGGTCTGGTAGAGAACAGTACTCCTGAGGAAGATGCAGATGTATTTTTTGAATGTATCAATACACCACAGGACAATGGTGCTGTTGCCTGGAGTCTGGGGACAGACCGTCTGAATATTTATTATAATCCTTATACGATTGGTTCCTGGGCTTTAGGTCTTATCAGTATCAGTCTTCCTTTTGAAAAGTATCCGGACCTGGTAAAAGAAGAATACCAGGCGGCACCTGCAGATTATGCTGTAAAGATCGCAGCTTATGCAGATTACAGTGCTGATATTTATAATGACGGTACATTTGTTGATGTAAGTGTTTATCCCTACGGAGCAGATGGGTTTGCAAACAATGCCCTTCGTATCCAGATCCAAAATAAAGAGGAAGAAGTCGCAAGCCAGGATTTCAACGATATGTACTATTTCAATCTGGACGCATATTATGTGAGATCAGGAGACAGACATTTTCTCCATGTTCTGACCCATGCAGAAAATGACTGGACTACGGATAATGTATATGAGATCACAAATGGGCAGATCCATGATCTGGGATATGTAGAGGGAACTCCGGCACTGATACGATATGAGTATAATTATAATGAGAACAGTCTTTTTACCAACAGCGAGGATGTGGCTGCATACAATGATCCAGGTGCTCTTTACCTTGAAAAGACTATGAACGCATTCAGTACCTATTCCGGCAGCAGACATTATCATGTAGGAAGCTCTGGACTTTTAGAAAGCAGAGATCCTTATGTGGTAGGCCCGGCAGAAATAGTGGTTACAGTAAAAAAGGCACTGACTGTAAAAAAGACAGATGCCTCTGGAAGAGAAAATGGAAAAACAGAAGTGATCCCTGTGGGAACAAAACTGTATTTTTACATGACAGATAATGAAAGTTACGTGATCTTTCGTTATGATGGGGATCAGTACGGAAAGGTATCTATGTATAACAGTGACTGGCCCCAGAAAATAAATGGGGAGGAACTTGAAAGCGTACTGGATGGAGTCATGTTTGCAGGGTGAAATTTTACATAAAAGTTACAAAAATTCCCTATAAGGCCTTGTTTTGTTAAATATGAGTTGCATTTATATGAAAAGTATGCTAAAATCTATACAAGCTGTTCGGGAAAGGCTTTCCGGCAGACAAACAATGAAATCCTATTCGCATTACACCAGAGAGCCAGGAGTTTAACTCCTGGCTTTTTGGTATGTGTAAAAGTGTGCAGACTGCTTTGAACTGTTTTTGTAAAGTCAACTGTCTTGTCATATGACAAAAGTAATTGACAAGACAGAAAAACAGAGTTAAAATTGCGGGGACGTTAAATGATGAAAAGAAAACAGATTATGTTATGGAGGCATTATGGAAAAGTTAAAAGATTTTCTGCACCGGAAAGACATTGAGATCAGTGTAAAACGGTATGGCATTGATGCTCTTGGTGCAATGGCGCAGGGACTGTTCTGTTCCCTTTTGATCGGAACCATTATCAATACACTGGGAAGTCAGCTTCATATTCCGTTTCTGACTATGACAGTAGCAACAGTCAATGATACAGCCTATACAGTAGGCGGCCTTGCATCTGCCATGAGTGGCCCGGCTATGGCGGTAGCGATTGGCTATGCCCTTCACTGCCCGCCCCTTGTATTATTTTCCCTGATCACCGTAGGTTTTGCATCCAATGCACTTGGCGGCGCAGGTGGTCCTCTGGCAGTTCTGTTTGTAGCAGTTCTGGCATCAGAAGCAGGTAAGGCTGTTTCCAAAGAGACAAAAGTGGATATCCTTGTTACACCTCTTGTTACCATTGGCGTAGGTATCGCATTATCTGCACTTCTTGCACCGGCTCTTGGAAAAGCAGCCATGAAGGTGGGAAATGTGATCATGTGGGCAACAGAGCTTCAGCCATTCTTAATGGGTATTTTAGTATCTGTATTTGTAGGTATTGCCCTGACACTTCCGATTTCTTCCGCAGCCATCTGCGCAGCTTTAGGTCTTACAGGACTGGCTGGCGGAGCAGCAGTAGCAGGCTGCTGTGCCCAAATGGTAGGTTTTGCAGTTATGTCTTTCCCGGAGAATAAATGGGGCGGTCTGGTATCCCAGGGAATTGGTACATCCATGCTCCAGATGGGAAATATTGTAAAAAATCCTAAGATCTGGATCGCACCGATCGTTACTTCCGCTATTACAGGACCGATCGCAACCTGTCTCTTCCATATGGAAATGAACGGAGCTGCTGTTTCTTCCGGTATGGGTACCTGTGGTCTGGTTGGTCAGATCGGCGTGTATACAGGCTGGGTCAAAGACGTTTCTGAGGGAACCAAGGCAGCTATTACAACAGGTGACTGGGCTGGACTGCTTCTTGTATCCATTATCCTTCCTGCAGTGATCTGCCCGATCATCAATATGTTCTTAAAGAAGATCGGCTGGGTCAAAGAAGGAGACTTAAAGTTAAGTTAATAAAATTGACCTGTAATCTTAAAAACTTCCGTATTCGGTAAAAAAGGGCTTATTCCTTAGGATACGGGAGTTTTTTTGACGTATCCGCCGATTTTCGCTGTATTGCATTTTAGCCTGCTTTTTGTTAGAATAGAGCGGAGTAGTGGCAAATAATGGAGGAATGATAGAACATGAGACACAGTAACAGAGGAAGGAGAAAGTCAGGAAAGGCTTTTGATGATAAAACAAAGTATGCCAGAATGTTAGCGATACCTGCAGCCATTGTACTGGTATTACTTGTGGTCATTTTAGTTATGGACAGAAAACCGGCCGGTGATAAGGCGCAGGGAAGCAGTACATCTGCAGAAGTCACAAATGCTTCTGATATTTCCATTGAAAATGATACAGAGACCGGCACGGATGATGGATCTGTAGAGCCGGACAATAATGAATATCATCAGGATTTTTCCGCATATGAACTTCAGAAGGATGCTTATCCACAGGTCAATGAGCTGATCAGTACCTATTTCCAGGCAAAAGTAGACCAGGATGTTCAGCTGCTTTACAAAGTATTCGGTAAAGAGGAAGATGACCGTTTAGAAGAAAGAAAACAGCAGTTAAAAGATGAAGCAGTTTACATTGAAGATTATCAGGATATTACCTGCTATACAAAGGCGGGAATGACAGATGACTCTTATGTAGTATATGTAACCTATGATGTAAAGTTCCGCAGGGTAGATACGCTGGCACCGGGCCTTATGTGGTGTTATGTAGTGAAAAATGATAACGGCGATTATATCATCCGCGAAAATGTAGTAGGAGATGAGGCAGATTACGTTGCCAACCAGAACCAGACAGAGGATGTGCGCCTTTTATCTACACAGGTCAATGAGCGTTTAAAACAGGCCGTTGAGTCTGACAGTCTGTTAGCCGGTATTTACAAGGATTTAAGCAATGGTGCAGTAGTAAGCAGTTCAGAAGAAGGCGCAGACAGCCAGGTTATGATCGGTGATGGAGCAGATGCTTCTTCTGATGCAGGTGAAGGCAATGCAGATGAAAGCAGCGCTGCAGGCGAGACTTCAGCAGAAGAAAGCCAGGAAGCACAGACAGAAGCGCCGGAGTCTGCAGGAGAGTCTTCTGACGCAGCTGTTGCGATCCAGTAAGAGCATACAGATCATAGACATATTTGCGTAGATTACATGTGAACAATTAATTTATAAATTAAGGAAGTAATAGAAAATGGATGTAAAAGATTTTTATTTTGACCTGCCACAGGAACTGATCGCACAGGATCCTTTGGAGGACCGTTCTTCTTCCAGACTTTTAGTTCTGGACAAGAAAACAGGAAAGACCCAGCACAGGATCTTTAAGGATATTGTAGAGTATTTAAGACCAGGAGACTGCCTTGTGATTAATGATACCAAGGTTATTCCTGCAAGATTATTTGGTGTAAAAAAGGACACCGGAGCCAAGATCGAGGTCCTTTTATTAAAACGCCGTGAAAATGATATCTGGGAGACTCTGGTAAAACCTGGTAAAAAGGCAAAGCCGGGAACGGTTATTGACTTTGGTGACGGTATTCTTACAGGAACGGTTATTGAGACTGTAGATGATGGAAACAGACTGATCCAGTTCTCTTATGAAGGTATCTTTGAGGAGATCTTAGACCGCTTAGGTCAGATGCCTCTGCCTCCATACATTACACACCAGTTAAAAGACAAGAACCGTTATCAGACTGTTTATGCAGTCCATGAAGGTTCTGCAGCAGCGCCTACAGCAGGACTTCATTTTACAAAAGAACTGTTAAAGCAGATCGAAGATATGGGAGTAAAGATCGCCCACGTTACCTTACATGTAGGTCTTGGCACTTTCCGCCCTGTAAAGGTGGAAAATGTTTTAGACCACCATATGCACTCTGAATTTTATGTAGTAGAAGAGGCAGAGGCAAAAAAGGTAAATGATACAAAAGCAGCAGGAGGCCGTGTGATCTGTGTAGGAACCACCAGTTGCCGTACAGTAGAGTCTGCTTCCACAGAAGACGGCATTTTACAGGCAAAAACAGGCTGGACCGATATCTTCATTTACCCTGGATATAAGTTTAAGATCCTGGATGCGCTGATCACAAACTTCCATTTACCGGAGTCTACACTGGTAATGTTAGTAAGCGCATTAGCAGGAAGAGAGAACATTTTAGCAGCGTATAATGAGGCAATCAGGGAAAAATACAGATTTTTCTCTTTCGGAGATGCCATGTTCATAGCTGATGATCCACAGCCTGTAAAGAAAGCGTAGGAAGTTAAATGGAAGAACGTCTGAATAAATGGCTCAGCCGCATGGGAGTGTGTTCCAGGCGGGAGGCAGACCGGCTGATCCAAGAGGGCAAAGTTTTAATTGATGGAAAAGTTGCCCAGATGGGGCAGCGTGTAGAAGATGGACAGAAAGTAATATGCGACGGAAAGCCGGTAGGAGATACAGACGGCGGGCGGGGAGAAGTAAAACCTCCCCGCCCTGTTCTGCTTGCGGTAAATAAACCAAGAGGGATCGTCTGCACCACTTCTGACAAAGACCGGGCAGAAAATATTGTGGAAATGCTTTCTTATCCGGAGCGTATTTACCCGATTGGCCGTTTGGATAAAGAGTCTGAGGGACTGATCCTTATGACGAACCAGGGGGATCTGGTAAATAAGATCATGCGCAGTACCAATGCCCATGAAAAGGAATATATCGTAACCGTGGACAAGGTTCTGACCGATGAATTTATCAAACAAATGTCAGAAGGCGTATGGTTAGAGGAATTAGAGCGGAAAACTCTGCCCTGTAAAGTCCGCAAACAGGGAGAACGTCGTTTTTCGATTATCCTGACCCAGGGCTTAAACCGGCAGATCCGGCGAATGTGCCAGGCCTGCGGATACCGGGTACATCTTCTTCGCAGGGTGCGCATTATGAATATCCAGTTAGGCGGTTTGAAAACAGGAGAATATCGTAAGGTCACCGGGGAAGAATACAAACGACTTATAAAACTGTTGGAAGGTTCCACAAGTCTGTCTGAGGCAGACAGAAGAGGAAAACGATATGTGGCTTTCCACCCTAGAAAAGAAGATCAGGTGAATAAATGGAAACAGAGATCCAGAGAATGAAAGAACTGATCCCCCAGCTCCGTCAGGCTGCAAAAGCCTATTATCAGGAGAGCCGGGAGATCATGAGCAACTTTGAATATGATAAGCTGTATGATGAGCTGTCTGCCCTGGAGGCAAAAACAGGGATCATCCTGTCAGGAAGCCCTACCCAGCAGGTTGGTTATCAGGTCCTTAGCGAGCTTCCAAAAGAGACTCACGAAGAGCCAATGCTGTCTCTTGACAAGACAAAAAGTGTAGAGGACTTACAGCAGTGGTTAGGAAGCCAGAAAGGCCTTTTGTCCTGGAAAATGGATGGTCTGACTGTAGTCCTTACTTATGAAAATGGAACACTTGCAAAGGCTGTTACCAGAGGAAATGGGGAGATCGGGGAAGTTATCACTCCAAATGCAAGGGCATTTTCCAATATCCCTCTGACTATTGCCTATAAGGGACAGCTGATTATCCGAGGGGAAGCGGTCATTACCTATACGGATTTTGAGCGCATCAATGAAGAAATCGGAGATGCAGATGCCAAATATAAAAATCCGCGAAATCTTTGCAGCGGTTCTGTGCGCCAGTTAAACAGCAAGATCACCGCAGAGCGCAGCGTTCATTTTGAGGCCTTTGCCCCTTGTTAAGGCAGAAGGCGTTGATTTTAAAAATTCCAGAAAAGAACAGTTTTTATGGCTGAAAAATCAGGGCTTTGAAGTAGTACACCATGAAGAGGTAACGGCAGCTGATCTGCCGGATAAAGTAGCCTGGTTTGCAGAGCAGATCGAGCACAATGATATCCCTTCAGACGGTTTGGTTCTGTTATACGATGATATTGCCTATGGTGATTCTTTAGGACGTACAGCCAAGTTCCCAAGAAATGCCATTGCCTTTAAATGGCAGGATGAGATCCGGGAGACTACATTATCTTATATTGAATGGAGTCCTTCAAGAACCGGATCTGATCAACCCGGTAGCTGTATTTGAGCTTCGGTTGAGTTAGAGGGAACGACCGTCAGCCGCGCCAGTGTCCATAATATCAGTATTATGGAAGGTCTTAAGTTAGGCGTGGGAGATAAGATCACTGTATACAAGGCAAATATGATCATCCCACAGATCGCAGATAACCTGACCCGCAGCGGCGTAAGGGATATCCCTAAGATCTGTCCGGTATGCGGCGGCGCTACGGAGATCCGCCAGACCAATGATGTAAAGAGTTTATATTGCACCAATCCAGAATGTCAGGCAAAGAAGATCAAAAGCTTTACCTTGTTTGTAAGCCGTGATGCTTTAAATATTGATGGTCTTTCCGAGGCAACACTGGAGAAATTCATTGGTGCCGGTTTTATCCATGAATATGCGGATATTTTCCATTTATCCGGCCATAAAGAAGTGATCACAGAAATGGAAGGCTTTGGTCAGAAATCCTATGATAACCTGATCAGTTCTATTGAAACGGCCTCCCATACCACACTTCCGAGACTGATCTATGGACTGGGGATCGCCGGGATCGGTCTTGCAAATGCCAAAATGCTCTGCCGTCATTTTAATTATGACCTGGATCAGATGCGTCATTGCAACGTGGAAGAGCTGACAGCTGTAGATGGTATTGGCGGTGTGCTGGCTCAGGCCTGGGTAGACTATTTTGCTTCTGAAAAGAACAATGAGGTATTAGATCATTTATTACAGGAGCTGCATATTGAAAAAGAGCAGACTGAGGAAAATGGTACTGCCTTTGCAGGAATGACCTTTGTTATTACCGGTTCTGTAGAGCATTTTGCAAACAGAAAAGAATTACAGGCACTGATCGAGAGTAAGGTGGAAACCCTGAAAGAACTGGGAATTCCGATCCTTTCGGAAGAAGATTTCCTGAATTTGCTTCAGGAGAAGGAAAAGGGGGAAGGCTGATATGCCGATCAAAGTACAGAGGGACCTGCCTGCAAGGGCGATCCTGGAATCAGAAAATATATTTATTATGGATGAAGACAGGGCTATGAGCCAGGATATCCGACCGCTGGAGATCCTGATCTTAAACCTGATGCCTTTAAAAGAAGATACAGAAACACAGCTGCTTCGTGCGCTGTCCAATACACCGCTGCAGGTGGACTGTACCTTTTTAATGCTGTCTACCCATGTGTCCAAAAACACATCTGCCAGTCATTTAAACAAGTTTTATGTTTCCTTTGACAGCATTAAGAAGAAAAAATTCGATGGAATGATCATTACCGGTGCACCGGTTGAAAATATGGAATTTGAAGAGGTAAACTACTGGGAAGAGCTTTCCGGTATCATGGAGTGGACCAAGACCCATGTAACATCTACCATCCATATCTGCTGGGGCGCCCAGGCGGGCTTATATTACCACTATGGTATCCCGAAATATAAGAGGGCGGAAAAACTGTCCGGTATTTATAACCACAGGGTATTAGACCGGAAAGTACCGTTAGTGCGAAGTTTTAATGATACGTTCCTGGCACCTCATTCCCGTTACACAGAAGTGCGCAGGGAAGATATTGAGAAGCATCCGGAGCTGGTCATTCTGGCAGAGTCCGAAGAGGCAGGAGTATTTCTTGTGATGAGCCGTGACGGAAAGCAGATCTTCGTCCAGGGCCACCCGGAATATGACCGCATGACTTTAAATAACGAATATCACAGAGATCTGAATAAGGGACTGAACCCCTCACTTCCGGTCAATTATTATGTAGATAATGATCCGTTCTCTGTACCGGAGCTTACATGGAGAAATACTTCCAATACATTGTATACAAACTGGCTGAACTTCTATGTATATCAGATGACACCGTATCTGCTGGATGATGGGGAGTAATGTGATGGTCTGGTTCCTGTACCGACGGGAATGGCAGTTTATGCTCTTCACACAGGTGTTCTTCACCTGCGTCAGTGGGTGATAGGCTGTCTTGGGTCTTGGAAAGAAAAAGAACAATATATGCAGACATGACACAGAAATCGTAAGAAATCTGCGCCGTGGCTGCATTTTTTATGTACAAATATACACAAAAGTGCTATAGTTGTAGAAAAATAAACATTTACCTATTGAGTTTGAGGGTAAATGCGGAGAGGAGAGTAATCATGTCACAGATACTGGAACAGGCAGAAAAACTTTTACAGGCTCTGCCTAAGGAACAGCTGGGATTTTTCCCGACCCCATTTTACCGCCTGGACCGTCTTTCTGAAGAATTAGGCGTCAACCTGTTTATCAAGAGAGATGATTTTACGGGAATGAACCTGTTTGGAGGAAATAAGGTCCGCAAACTGGAATACCTTTTAGGAGAAGCAAAGGCAAAAGGCTGTGAGTATGCCATTACCTACGGCGCTACCCAGTCCAACCATGCTATGGAGACAGCAGCAGCCTGCCGCAGATGCGGGATCAAACCTATCCTTTATCTGACTGCAGTAGTAGAGCCGGATGATGCGGATGTAAGGGCAAATCTGCTGTTAGACAAGATCCTGGATGTAGAGCTTCATATTGTAGACATCCTTCCGGGAGAAACAGAGGATGACGCAGAAGCACGTTCCTTTGAAATGGGCGCTGCAAGAGCAAAGGAATTAAATGAGTCCGGCCATCCATGCTATGATATCCCAATGGGCGGAGCAAGTGTTGTAGGTTCTGTTGGTTTTGCAAATGGTTATGTAGAGTTTGAAAAACAGGTAAAGGCCATGAACCTGAATGTAGATTACATCTTCCACGCAACAGGAACAGGCGGCACCATGGCCGGTCTGGCAGCAGGAAGAAAGATGGCAGAAAGCGATACAAAGATCATCTCCATTACTGTAAGCCCTAAGGATGAGAAGTATTTACGCAAAGTAGAAAAACTGGCAAATGATGTGCTGGCACTGATAAAGAGCCCGGCCCATGTAACCATAGAAGAAGACCTTCATATGGATACCGGCTACTATGCACCAGGCTATGAGCAGCCAAACGAGGCAGCCAGCGAAGCCATCCGCCTGTTAGCACGCACAGAAGGCCTGTTTGTGGATCCTGTATACACAGGAAAGGCATTGGCCGGTCTTATCGACTATGTAAGAAGCGGAAAAGTTCCTCAGGGAAGCAATGTAGTATTCTGGCACACCGGCGGAGCAACTGCCCTGTTTGCAGAGCATGAGATTTTAGGTAAGTTATACTAAATCGCCTGCGTAAGCAGGCAATAGAGCACGTAAGTGCGGGATTTGTGAGTAGATAAAAGGAGGGATAAGGTCGTGAAAACACTGATCAAAAACGGCCTTCTCATCGATCCGGCCAACCAGGTACAGGCTTATTTAAACTTGATACTGGAAGACGGAAAGGTAGTGGCTGTAACAGAAGAAGAACCTGAGGCTGACAGGGTTATTGATGCCACAGGAAAAGTAGTGGCTCCTGGTTTTATCGACATTCATATGCATGAGGACCCGGTAAAAGACGGAAAAATTGAATTCTGTATCTTTGATGCCATGCTGCGTATGGGCGTTACCACAGCAGTAGGCGGAAACTGCGGTATCAATGTGTATGATCCGGTGAAATATCTGGATATGGTAGAAAAAGACGGCGCACCAGTGAATGTAATGCTTTTTGCAGGCCATCAGTATTTCAGAGAGGCAGCAGGCGCCCTGGATAAATATGCACCTGTTACAAAAGAGCAGCAGGAACATATGAAAAAAGGCCTTGAAAAAGCCCTTGAAGCAGGCTGTGTGGGAATTTCCTACGGACTTCGCTATGTTCCGGGAACAGGCCGTGACGAATTCTTAGATACTGCTTCCTGCTGTGAAAAGGAACACAGAATGATCTCCGCTCATGTAAGAGATGACGAGGACAGAGTGTTTGGAGCAGTAGCAGAAGTGGCAGAGGCAGGAAAATTATACAACATTCCGGTGCAGGTATCCCATATCGGCAGCATGGCCGGTTTCGGACAGATGAAACAGCTGCTGCGCCAGGTAGATGGTTACCGCATGAACGGTATTGATGTTGCCTGCGACTGCTATCCATACTTTGCATTTTCCACCAGAATTGGCGCAACTACCTATGATGATGGCTGGCTGGAGCGTTATCACTGTGATTACAGTGCATGCCAGCTGACAGAAGGAAAGTATAAAGGACAGAGATGTACACCGGAGACCTTTGCGGAAATGCGCCGTGACTTCCCGGAGTGCCTGACGGTATGCTATGTAATGGATGAAAATGACATCCGAATGGCATTTGCAGATCCTGGCGTTATGGTAGGAAGCGACGGCCTCATCGACAATGGCCACGGCCATCCAAGAGCAGCCGGTACTTTCCCAAGATTCCTTTCAGAGTTTGTAAGAAAAGGGGACATTTCTCTGTATGACGGAATTGAAAAAATGACAGCAGCTCCTGCAAAACGTCTGGGACTTTCTAACAAGGGCCGCTTAAATGTAGGCGCTGACGCAGATGTAGTTATCTTTGATATGGAAAAGATCCAGGACGGAGCAAACTTTGACGATCCTATGATCCCGCCAACAGGTATTGACTATGTGCTGATCGGTGGTGAAGTGGCAGCAAAAGACTGCAAGATCGTAAAGGGAGATCTGGGAACTGCACTGAGAAAGCTGTCATAAAAGTATGATAGAAAGTGTCATAAGATTTTAAAAATATGGTCAGAAACGTCTGAAAAGGCGACTGAAAATACAAAAGTACATAATACAAAAAGGAAAAGTGAAAGGGGAAAACAGTATGGAATTTGGTGTATGGTCACTTGTGCCGCCAGTCCTTACCATTGCGCTGGCACTGACAACGAAAAACGTATTTATCTCACTTTTGATCGGTATCCTTACAGGAAACTTGGTATTGAACCATTTTGCAGTATTTACAGGCTTAAATGCAGGTATTTACAGCATCCTGGATACCATGACAGAGAGCAACACCCTGATCATCGGCTCTGTACTGATCACAGCAGCAGTGATCCATCTGGCAGAGAAGTCCGGCGGTATTGAGGGCTTCGTAAATGTTGTTGTAAAGAAACAGGGGCTCATCAAGTCTAAAAGAGGGGCGAACCTTTTCACCTGGCTGTTAGGTCTGGTGGTATTTACTTCCGGGACCTTAAGCTGTATGGTAACAGGTTCTGTTGCAAGACCTGTAAATGACGCTTTAAAAGTACCTCATGAGAAAGCAGCTTTTATCGTACATACCACTTCCACACCATGGTGTGTATTATTCCCATTCAGCGGCTGGCTGGCAGCTATGGCAGGTTATCTGGTAACCGGTGGTGTACCGGAAGATCAGTCTGTATCCGTTCTGTTCCAGTCCCTGTTTATGAACTTCTACTGTATCCTGGCGATCCTTCTGGTTCTGGTACTGGCATTAACACAGAAAGACTTTGGACCAATGGCGAAGGCAGAAGCCAGAGCAGCAACAACCGGCGAACTGGATGATCCGATCCACAAAAAGGCGGACTCCGATACTTCTAAAGCAGTATCTGGTTTCACTCCAAGAGCCATCAACCTGCTTCTTCCGGTAGGTACTCTGATCGCAGTTATGTTTGCAGCACTGATCATTACTGGTAATGGAAACCTGATGAACGGTTCTGGTATGAAGGCTCTGATCTGGGCAGTTATCATAGCCTTATTAGTAGCATCTGTTCTTTGCGTAGCAGAAAAAGTATTTACCGTCAGCCAGGTAATTGACGAGATCTTCAAGGGCATGAGCGGCATGCTTCCTATTACCTTTGTTCTTCTGTTTGGATTTACCATGGGTAATGTAGTTAAGTCTCTGGATACAGGTACTTATCTTTCCAGTATTTTCCAGCAGTTCTTAAGCCCGGCTCTTCTTCCTGCCTTGACCTTCCTGATCGCAGTCCTGATCTCCTTTGCAACAGGAACTTCTATGGGAACTATGGCTATTATGGCAGTTATTGCACTTCCTATGGCATATTCCATGGGCAACAGCATTCCGTTAGTAGCAGGAGCTATGTTTGGTGGAAGTATCTTCGGTGACCACGCATCACCTATCTCCGATACCACCATTATGACCTGTTCCACTACGGGCTGCGATATCATAGACCATATAAAGACCCAGTTCCCTTATGTGTGCAGTATTGCAGTGATCAGTTTTGTACTATACGTGATCGCAGGATTTATCATGTAACGAAAAAATGATATAAAAAATCTTCCGGTATGGAAAAATTCCAACACCGGAAGATTTTTTGTTTTTATGATTTTCGCAAATCCCCCAAAAGGGGGTCAGATCTCACATCTTATCCCTGTAATTTCGCATTGGGATTAATAACATATCCATTGCGGTTTCTCTGAGGACTTGGCGGCATCTGCCACTTGTTATGGTCAGTATGCAGCAGCATATGGGACTTATGGCTTAATGGCTGTTCAAAGTAGTTGTCATAAAGAGCCTTTACATCCGGATTTTCATGGGAACGGCGGATATCAGCATTCTCATCCAGGAAATACAGGTTCTTTCCACGCTCAAAGGCCATTTCCATACCGTCATGCTGAGGCTGTCCGCCTCCGCCAACGCAGCCGCCCGGGCATGCCATGACTTCTACAAATTCGTAATGCTTTTCACCACGTTCAATGGCTTTTAACAGATTTCTGGTATTTCCAAGGCCGCTGACAGCAGCAATACGCAGGAGCTGTCCATTTAATTCAAATTCTGCTTCTGTAACGCCGGTCTCCTGAGAGGAAGCACGTACATTTTTAAAGGCATCAGGTGCGCAGTTTTCACCCATGATGGCATAGTAAGCAGTACGAAGAGCTGCTTCCATAACACCGCCTGTAGCTCCAAAGATCACACCGGCACCGGAAGCGTCGTGGAAGATACGGTCCGGTTCAATATCAGTGAGACGGTCAGTAATGATGCTGGAACCTTTGATCATACGGATCAGCTCGCGGGTAGTGATGACGCAGTCTGTATCATGGCCTGCATATTCCTTGTAGAACAGCTCCATATTTGCTTCGCCCTTTTTAGCCAGACAAGGCATAATGGCAACGGAGAAGATATCTTCCGGCTTTTTGCCGATCTGCTCTGCAAAATAGCTCTTCATTACAGCGCCAAACATCTGCATCGGAGACTTGGCAGTAGATAACTGCTTTACAAACTGTGGGAACTCGCTCTTTACAAAGCGTACCCAGCCAGGACAGCAGGAGGTGAACATAGGACGGTCCTTTAGTTCTCCCTTGCCAAGGCGCACTAACAGCTCATTTGCCTCTTCCATAATGGTAAGGTCAGCAGTAAAGCAGGAGTCAAATACATAATCAGCGCCCATTTTCTTTAAAGCGTCAAAGATCTTTCCAATAGTAGCTTCTTCCCTTGTAAATCCAAGGTCTTCACCCCATGCAGCACGGACAGCAGGAGCAACCTGTACAACGACGGTCTTGTTAGGATCCGCTAAAGCTCTCCACAGTTTTTCCGTATCGTCACGCTCATGAAGGGCGCCAACTGGACAGTGGGTGATACACTGGCCGCAGAGAGAACAGTCCGCTTCATTGATCGTGCGGTTTCCGGTTACATTAATGGTAGAACGGGAACCGGTACCTTCCAGATCCCAGATATTCAAGCTCTGGATCTTGTCACAGACCTGAACGCAGCGCATACATTTAATACATTTTTCAGACTGACGGATCAGTGGGAAAGTTTTATCCCATGGCTGTTTTTCCAGACGTTCCTCAAAAAGACCGTCCTGGACATTCAGATCTGTTGCGATCTTCTGAAGAGAACAGTTACCGCTTCTTACACAGGTAGCGCACCGGCAGTCATGCTGGGATAAGATCAGCTGAACGGTAAGACGGCGGTCTAAGCGCACTTTTGGACTGTTGGTGTAAATGACCATACCTTCTTCTACCTTTGTGTTGCAGGCGGTGATCAGGTGGTCACGTCCTTCCAGTTCAATAACACATACGCGGCAGGCAGCGATCTCGTTTAAACCTTTCCAGTAGCATAAGTGTGGGATATGGATGCCGATAGATTCGGCAGCTTCCATCAGGGTAGTTCCTTCTTTTACAGATACAGGCAGTCTGTCGATCGTTAAATTTACCATAATTTCTCACGCCCTCCTTTGAAGATTCCAAAGCCGAAATGATCGCAGCGGAGGCAGCGTCCGGATTCCTGCGCAATTTCTTTTTTGTTCATGCAGTTTTCAACACCTTCAAAATCATGTTTTCGTTCACTTGCTTCCCGTTCAGACAGCTCTACACGACCGCAAGGTGTGTGGTCAGCGTTATTTGGCAGCGGGATCTCTACATTACAGGTGATTTCGTGATGATAGCCTAAATATTCATCAATATTAGCAGCAGTTACCTTGGCAGCAGCTACAGCTTTGATAACAGTAGCAGGACCGGAAGCACAGTCACCACCTGCAAATACACCAGGAATATCTGCAAATCCGCCGTTTGGAAGAGTAACGATCTTTCCGCGGGATACAGGAATGCCAGACTCTTCATAGTGCTTTGTCTCGATATTCTGTCCGATAGCAACGATCATGGTCTGACATGGGATCACATACTCCGGTTCGCCGCTGGCAATTACGCTTGCGCGGCCGTCTTTGATGGTGCTGATCATCTGCGGGGTAACACGGACACCGGATACATGTCCATTTTCATCTACTTCAATACCGGCAGGAGCAACTAAAGTAAGCAGTTCCACACCTTCAGCGACAGCTGCCTCGATCTCAGCCGGGAGAGCTGTCATATCAGCTACACGACGGCGGTATACGATGCTGACTTTCTTTGCACCCAGACGGATGGCAGTGCGGACAGCGTCCATGGATACGTTTCCGCCACCAATAACAGCGACTTCCTGTCCGGTAAGATCCGGGCAGTCCCCGAGACTTACATTTCTAAGGAAACCAACAGCAGAGGTGATGCCTTCTGCATCTTCATTAGGAAGTCCCAGTTTCTTATCTGTAGAAGCACCTACTGTAATAAGCACTGCATCATATACTTTTCTCAGTTCGTCCAGTTTAATATCTTCACCGATCTTTACATTGTAATGTACCTGGATACCGGTTTCCAGGATCGCATCTGTATCTTCTTCCAGACGGTCTTTTGGCAGACGGTAGTTTGGAATACCGTAGCGCAGCATACCGCCTAGTTTTGGCAGCATCTCATAAACAGTGACCTGATGGCCCATTAACTGCAGATAATAAGCAGAAGAGAGACCGGAAGGTCCGCCGCCTACAACAGCGATCTTCTTGCCTGTGGAAGGACCACATGGCGGAGGTGCTACTTTTCCTGCAAGGTCAGCAGCAGCACGCTTTAATCCACGGATATTTACAGAGGTATCTACCATATTACGGCGGCAGCGTGCCTCACATGGATGTTCGCAGATGAAACCGCAGGTAGAAGGGAATGGGTTGTCCTTGCGGATCAGCTGGATGGCGTCTGCATAGCGGCCTTCTCTTACCAGGGCAATATAACCTGGAATGTCCACATGGGCCGGACAGAGGGCTACGCAGGGAACCGGCTGGGAAATAGCGCAGCTGCATCGTTTGTTGCGGATATGTGCCTCAAAATCATCACGGCAGGTATGTACCATACGCCATACCATTTTTGCAGCTTCAGAGCCGATGGCACAGTCTGCGGTCTGCATAATGGAAAGGGAAGTTTCCTCGATCAGGTCCAGTATCTCGTAGTCAGCATCACCATTTAATACATTGGTGATCATGTGCTTTAACTGGTGAAGACCTACACGGCAGGGAACACATTTTCCACAGGTCTGTGCATGGCACATTTCAATAAAGGCCCTTGTTATGTCAACAGGGCAGATACCTGGAGGGCTTGCCACGATACGCTGCTCCAGATTTTTGTAAAGACTCTCAACCATCAGCTGGTCTTTACTTGGGGTGAACAACTCCAATCTGCTCATATGAATCCTCCTGAATTTTTATTGTATGTTCATCTGATCAGGCATCTGTCATTACAGATATTGCTGCAAAACCATGCCTGAAATCCTGTGAACACATATTTTGTTTAATGATAATAAATGTCATTAATAAGTATAACATAGAATTGTAAAAAATGCACTATAAAAAATACAAAATGTTTGCAATAATTTTTAACAATCTAAAAATTTTTGGTAGCATAGATATAGTATCGTTTGCAGTTCTTATTTCTGCGGTTTTAAAGGATTTATAGATGATATCAATAAATGAGTAAAATTTTTGAAGGAAAGCGATTGGACAAATTCCCTTCCGCTCGATAAAATAATAACACACAGCAAGAGATGCGAAGATTATTTACAGGGGGAAACTATGGGGGAGAGTATAAATATAGATCTGCAAAAGAAGGTCAGCCTGACCCGTCAAGAACTGCATGAATTGGAGACAAAAGAAAAGACGGGAAAGGAACGGCTGATCGAGAAATTAATATTGGTCCTTCCGGAAATTTGCGCAGTGACAGCAATTTTGGAGTATATGCTGATACCGGACAATAGTATGAACCGAAATCCGTATACATACCTGGGATTTTTGATCCTGATGATGGTTCTTTATAATGGATACGGCATAGCTGCCGCTATTTTGCATTGTAAGGGAGATAAGCGGTTGTATGAGAAATTTCGTTACCGTGCGCCCTTATGGTCAGCGCTGTTTTTATTGTTTGCAGGTTATGATTATCTGACCCTGAAAACAGGAGTTCTTACCCAGCCTTTTGTACCGTGTATGAACTTTATATTAAACGCAGCATGGACAGACCGGGCCATGATACTGGATTGTACCATCCATACGCTGGGACTTTTATTTTTGGGATATTTTGCAGGTGTGAGCCTGGGACTGGTAACAGGTATTACCTGCGGCTATTCAGAAAAAGCCCGTTACTGGGTAGATCCGGTGATCAAATTTTTAGGTCCGATCCCTACGTCTACCTGGATCCCGATCATGATGGTCATAGCATCTTCTTTATTTGGAGGAGCGGTATTTATCATTGCCCTTGGCTCCTGGTTTGCGGTAACCGTTGCGTCTATGACAGGGATCGCAAATGTAGACAGAGATTATTTTGAAGCAGCCCGTACCTTAGGTGCCAGTGAGCAACAGCTTGTTTTTCAGGTTGCGTTGCCTCACGCCATGCCTTCTATTTTACAGGGATGTACCCAGGCTATGAGCAGTTCCTGTACAGCTATTATGATCGCAGAGATGCTCGGCGTAAAATCAGGACTTGGATGGTATATGAACTGGAGCAAATCCTGGGCAAGTTATGACAAAATGTTTGCGGCTCTGTTTGTGATCTGCTTTATTTTTACAGTTGTAACAAAAATATTAGACCGCGTGAAATGCCATGTGCTCAGGTGGCAGAACGGAGCAGTGAAGAATTATGGATGAGAACAACAAAATATTATTAAAACTGGAAAATATTTCCAAAAGCTTTGCAAAGGTAGAAAATGATGAAGTCACCCATGCTCTTGACTGTATTGATCTTGAAATGAGAAGTGGGGAGTTCATCAGTCTGGTGGGACCTTCAGGTTGTGGAAAATCCACGATCCTGC